>Ga0209825_1000056_pt1 | contig 112131 bp, 84 predicted proteins | sample EN8Hudsemesocosm_FD_184631 | JGI IMG/M metagenome (GOLD analysis project Ga0209825, IMG submission 184631) | Methane-oxidizing microbial communities from mesocosms in the Hudson Canyon - EN8B Hudson Canyon (SPAdes) (version 2) | ecosystem: Environmental > Aquatic > Marine > Cold seeps | place... | reverse complement strand
TGGGTTTCATACCAGAAGGTCGTCAGTTCGAATCTGGTCCTGCTACCAAATTAAGAAAGATTTATCCGTAACTCACAGGTGAGTTTTTTTTGCCATATTTGTGAGAGCGTTCTTATTCCCAATGTAGGGCGACTATATCAACGCTTGATTATAGAGTTTCTAATGAAGGTTGTTATTAATCTCCTCATACAGCATGAAAGAGGATATTGAATTTTAAAACACAAATACTTTAACACTAGTTTTTAGTTCTGATTCCAGTCCTAAAATAGTTAGTATTAATCACGGATTATTCTTACACTCTTTGCGAATAGAATTGATTAGCCCCATTGGTGGCTGCTCGTAGAGTGGTGTCTCCTTCTACGTAGGGTAGGCGCGAGCTTGTGTCAGAGTCGGTTGGATTGTGATCTATTTGTATGTAATATGCTGCGATCATTATGATTGGCAGTTTCAATTTAACAGCGGTTGTTATGGTGTTGGTCTGGCCGTTACTAATTTTAGAAGTTTTTAAGCAAGGAAGCAAAATGAACAGTTATTTGTTACGTATTTTTTGCCTGATTATGTTCTGTACTTTGTATGGTTGTAGTTCGGGTTCTAGTAGTGATGACGCAAGCGAGTCCCCCAAGATTACTGTGAGTGGGCAGGCTGAAAAAGGGCCTTTTTTGAAGCGTTCCGAAGTAACTTACCACTACATCAATGAAGATGGAGAAGCTTTATCGGCAGACTTTAGTTCTGAAACGACAGATGATATGGGCAGCTTTTCATTGGCACTTAATGGCCCAGGACTGATTGAAATACGTGTCAGTGGTTATCACTATGATGAGATTAATGACCAGATTTCAGATGGTATTCTGACGCTCAAAGGTCTTTATATTGCGGGTGACGGAGAGACTCAGGCTGCGAGGGTGAATTTGCTGACGCATATTATTCATGATCGTGTATTAAGGTTGATGGCTGATGAAAATTTATCAGCAGGTTTGGCCGTCACGCAAGCAGAGCAAGAGTTATTGGCTGAGCTTGAGGCTGTTATCCCTAAAGTCGGGGTTAATGATTTCAGCCAATTAAGCGTTTATAACCGAGAAAATACCAACGAAAGTGGAAATGCCTATTTATTGTTGCTTTCAGCGGCACTCTATCAGCACACGATGAATAATACCCCTCAGGGGAGTTCGTTGAGCGGGCAATTAACGGGAGTTCTAAATGCTCTGATTGATGATTTCGAAGATGGAACGTTAGGCGTTTCAGGTCCGCTTATAGATGGTTTAGCTGTGGCTATTCAACAATTGGATTCTGCTGAGATCGCGTCTAATCTCGAGGGTCGAAGTAATGAGATTTTGGGTGAGTCGTTAGGTGTACCGAATTTCACAAGTTTTATCTTAATTACCTATCCAGCTGAAGGTACCGAATTAAGTGAGGCGACACTCGTTCGATTGGAAGTGCCTTCTGATCTTCAAAGCGTCACCTTGGATTTGATAGTAGATGGTCTTGTGGTTGATTCGATCACCGAAGCACCTTACGAATTTACGTGGGAGCCATACTATTGGTCATCGAGCTCGACAAGCCGACATACTCTCTTGGTAAAAGCCAGAAATGAGACTGGTGAAGAAGTTGTCAGTAACTTGGTATCTGTTTCTGTCTTGCCTACTAGCAATAGCCAGTTAAGTTTAACATCGCCTTTAGATAGTCAAATAGTCGCGAATAGTGATTCCCTTTCTTTACAGTGGGCGTTTTATGAAGGAGCGGCACAATATAAAGTACAAGTGGCCGACACATCATCGTTTACGAACCTTCTTTTTGAAACGACAACGTCAGGTGGTCAATTTGATCTCACCGGTCTAGACGTAGGTAGTTATTATTGGCGTATTCAAGCTATCGATAGCGAGGAAAGAACCGGAGCTTGGAGTGAATCAATCGCTTTTTTGATACAGGCACCGCAAACGCCAGAGTTACAGATGCCAAGCTTTGGTTCGGTGATAAGAGATACGACGACACCTACATTGAGTTGGTCGGCTGTAGAGGGTGCGGCAAGCTATCAAGTTCAAATAGCCCCCAATATTGATTTTTCAAGTTCAATCATTGATGAAATGCCAGATTCAGAAAACTTTACTACATCAGCATTATCGGCGGGTAATTATTTCTGGCGGGTGAAAAGTATTGATGGGGTAGGGCATGAAAGTGATTTCAGCAGCACGAATGCTTTCGTAGTAGCAGGGCCTTTAACGCCAGAGGGTATCACTTCTGAGTGGAGTAGCAATGGCGATCAGTACGACGTAACAATTAATTGGCAGGCAGCTGAGTATGCAAGTGGTTATGAAATACAGGCTGCGGCAAACAGCTCGTTTACAAGTGGTGTAACCAGCATCAATGTCACTTCTAAGTCTGGGACTATTAGCCTAGCAGTGGGTGAATATTTTGCGCGTATTCGTTCGAGCAACTCTGGCGGCATTGTTGGTGATTGGTCTGAGTCGATAGCGCTTTCGATAGGTTCATTTACAACTCGGTTAGGGGGGAGTGGAGATGATTGGTCAAAACATATTTTAGCTACTAATTCTGGCCAATATCTAGTTCTAGCTTCGACTAAATCTAGAGGTGACTCCGCGGGAGATGATTGGATCTTCAAGCTAGATGAGCAAGGTAAAATGGTATGGGAATACCTATATGAATCTGTTGGGGCACCAAAATTAAGTGAATTGGTTGAGCTGTCTAATGGAAATGTTGTTGGGTTTGGCTATACGGGTAGCTGGACAAGTGGTGTGGTTGTACTATTAAACGAAGATGGATCAAAAAAGTGGGAGAGAGAGTACTCGAACTCTGACTTTGATAAATTTGTAATAAAAGGGGTCACAGAGCGAGAGGGAATTGTGTATTTAGTCTCACAGGGGCAGATATGCACGACTGAAGGGAGTAGAACGTTCTGTAATTGGCAGGCGCCTTTGATTGAATCAATTAGCTTGGAAAACGGGGTCGTTACTAACTCGCTACAACTAGCAAGTCTTAATGATGTACTGTGGGGTGGTGTCGGTTCCTTTAGTGCTACTAGCGCAGGTGATTTTCTCTTGGGTTTCTCATTCGAAAAACCTGGCTGTGGTTATAGGGAATGTACGGGCGCAGGAATGGCTATTGTCAATTCACTTGGTCAATTTGAGTCAGAATGGCAAAGCAGTTTCGGTAATATGTTACAGTTTAGTAGTGGAAGGTATGCAGCAGAATCTCCCGTCGGTGGGTTTGTATTATCAGGGAATCTAGATGGGTTTGGAGATGGTGTTCCTACAGCGCTATTTGATTCGGATGCTGTCTATACCGGTACGTATGAATTTTCTGGTGCATACTCAAACCAGAAACAACACATTGCTTTTAGTGATGTTGGCCAGATGTTCCAGTTGGTTCAAAAGACTTCCGTCGATTGGCCAATTCTGATTTCATTTGACAGTAATGGGCATTATGAAGAAAGGATGGTCTTTTCTGATTTGAAGAGAGATCAAGCGTCTCCGGCAGCTCTTGATTCAACTCATGACGGAGGGCTAGTGCTTCTTTTTACCGAAACTCAAAGTGGATATAACAATGCTGATATTGTTGTTGTCAAAGTTGGGGCAGTTGACTAGTGCTAGCGTGAATCCTTCGGTGTCAGGTCATGGACGTTATCGCGCGGGTCTGGGTATGTACTATTTTTGAAGAATGTATAAACAAAGAAGAAAAATGAGAAATCACCTGTTGCATATTTTATGTTTGATTGTATATAACGCTTTGTGTTGTAACTATAACGGTAGAAAAGAAAAACTAACGTTTTTTCAAAGGCTTATTAACTTAAGCCTTTTTCTCCCCTGTTAGCTTTATAGTATGTGTAGCAGATAGGTGTGGGAAGTGAACTTTCTGCTTGTGACTTTTTGTTTTAGTAACACTGTAAGTAACATTTACTAAGCATTAAAATAATATATTTTATTATATTCAATAGGTTGTAGTTCCTATTCAAGTCAGGGAGGGACCATTTATTTCAAAGACTTAACTCTATTTTCTTTCTTTCTTTCTTTCTTTCTTTTCAAATTCAAATTATCAAATTTGGTGGCTGTTTGATGAATCCGAAATGTTATTATAATTTTTTAGCCGTCTAAATTTGTTCTGATAGTCAAAATTTATGGAAAGTTGTGCTTTCTGGGTTTCATACCAGAAGGTCGTCAGTTCGAATCTGGTCCTGCTACCAAATTAAGAAAGATTTATCCGTAACTCACAGGTGAGTTTTTTTTGCCATATTTGTGAGAGCGTTCTTATTCCCAATGTAGGGCGACTATATCAACGCTTGATTATAGAGTTTCTAATGAAGGTTGTTATTAATCTCCTCATACAGCATGAAAGAGGATATTGAATTTTAAAACACAAATACTTTAACACTAGTTTTTAGTTCTGATTCCAGTCCTAAAATAGTTAGTATTAATCACGGATTATTCTTACACTCTTTGCGAATAGAATTGATTAGCCCCATTGGTGGCTGCTCGGAGAGTGGTGTCTCCTTCTACGTAGGGTAGGCGCGAGCTTGTGTCAGCGTCGGTTGGATTGTGATCTATTTGTATGTAATATGCTGCGATCATTATGATTGGCAGTTTCAATTCAACAGCGGTTGTTATGGTGTTGGTCTGGCAGTTACTAATTTTAGAAATTTTTAAGCAAGGAAGCAAAATGAACAGTTATTTGTTACGTATTTTTTGCCTGATTATGTTCTGTACTTTGTATGGTTGTAGTTCGGGTTCTAGTAGTGATGACGCAAGCGAGTCTCCAAAGATTACTGTGAGTGGTCAGGCTGAAAAAGGGCCTTTTTTGAAGCGCTCCGAAGTAACGTATCACTACATCAATGAAGAGGGTGAAACTTTATCGGAAGACTTCAGTACTGAAACGACAGATGATATGGGCAGCTTTTCATTGGCACTTAATGACCCAGGACTGATTGAAATACGTGTTAGCGGCTATCACTATGATGAGATTAATAACCAGATTTCAGATGGTGTTCTGACGCTCAAGGGACTTTATATTGCGGATGACGAAGAGACCCAGGCCGCGAGGGTTAATTTGCTGACGCATATTATTCATGATCGAGTACTAAGATTGATGGCTGATGAAAACTTGTCAGCAGGTTTGGCCGTCACTCAAGCAGAACAAGAGTTATTGGCTGAGCTTGAGGCTGTTATCCCTAAAGTCGGGGTTAATGATTTCAGTCAATTAAGTGTTTATAACAGAGAAAATACTAACGAAAGTGGAAATGCCTATTTATTGTTGCTTTCAGCGGCACTTTACCAGCACTCGATGAATATTACCCCTCAGGGGAGTTCGTTGAGTGGGCAATTAACGGGGGTTCTGAATGCTCTGATTGATGATTTCGAAGATGGAGCATTAGCCGTTTCAGGTCCACTCATAGATGGTTTAGCTGTGGCTATTCAACAACTGGACTCTGTTGATATCGCGTCTAATCTTGAGGATCGAAGTAATGAGGTTTTGGGTGAATCGTTAGGTGTACCGGATTTTACTGGTTTTATCTTAATTACCTATCCAGCTGAAGGTGCCATATTAAGTGAGGCGACACCTGTTCGATTGGAAGTGCCTTCAGGCCTTCAAAATCCCACCTTGGATTTGATGGTAGATGGTCTATTGGTTGATTCGATCACCGAAACGCCTTATGAGTTTACGTGGGACCCATACTATTGGTCATCAAACTCGACAAGCCGACATACTCTCATGGTAAAAGCCAGAGATGAGTCAGGTGAAGAAGTCATCAGTAACTTGGTAACTGTTTCTGTATTGCCTACTAGCAATAGCCAGTTAAGCTTAACGTCGCCTTCAGATAATCAAATAGTCGAGAATAGTGATTCCCTTTCTTTACAGTGGGCTCTTTACGAAGGAGCGGCGCAATATAAAGTTCAAGTGGCCGACACCTCATCGTTTACGAGCCTTCTTTTTGAAACGACAACGTCAGGCGGTCAATTTGATCTCACCGGTCTAGACGTAGGTAGTTATTACTGGCGTATTCAAGCTGTCGATAGCGAGGAAAGAGCCGGAGCTTGGAGTGAATCAATCGCTTTTTTGATACAGGCACCGCAAGCGCCAGAATTGCAGATGCCAAGTTTTGGTACTGTGGTGAGAAATACGGCGACACCTACATTGAGTTGGTCGGCTGTAGAGGGTGCGGCAAGCTATCAAGTTCAAATATCCTATCACAATGATTTTTCAAGTTTAATCACTGAAGAAATACTGACTTCAGAAAGCTTCACCACATCAGCTTTAACAGCTGGTAACTACTTTTGGCGAGTAAGAAGTATTGATGGGGTAGGGCATGAAAGTAATTTCAGTAGTACGAATGCTTTTATAGTGTCAGGGTCTTTGCCGCCAGAAGGTATCACTTCTGAATGGAGTAGAGGTGATAGCAATTACGACGTAACTCTTAATTGGGAAGCAGCAGAATTTGCAAGTAGCTATGAAATTCAGGTTGCGGCAGACAGCTCGTTTATAAACGCTGTAACTAACATAAGTGTTGTTTTGGAGTCAGAGACTACTGGCTTGGCAGTGGGCGAATATTTTGCGCGTGTTCGATCGATCAATTCAGACAGTGTTATTGGCGATTGGTCCGATATGTTCACTGTCGAAGTAGGACTTTTCCAAACTCAGTTAGGTGGAAGTCGTGATGATCGAGCGAAAGATATTGTTCGGTCGCGTGATGGTGGATATATTGTACTAGCGTATACAAAATCGACCGAAGTATCCGAAACGGTTGATTCGCAAGGTGATGACTGGATTATTAAACTAAGTGAGCAAGGTATCGTTGAATGGCAATATATTTCTAGTGCGGGAGGAAGAGATCGTTTTAATGATGTTATTGAATTGTCTGATGGATCTATTGTTGCGGTTGGCCAAGATTGGGATAGTGATAAAGCTGTTGCGATGAAGTTAGATTCAAATGGTCAAAACCAATGGGAGATTCTCTACCGACCTGATGGTGTAGCAGAACGATATGACTTTATTGATGTTGTTGAATTTAATAATAAACTATACGTGTCTAGTGCTGAGTGGGGCAATAGTTGCGGAAATAGCTGTACTTCAAGAGACAATTTTTACTTACACACAATTTCCATAGATGGTACGAATGTATCCGATATTATCAATATTCCAGAATTGACAGGATTAGAAATTCGTTCTGTTGATGAGCTTGAGGTGTCATCTGGAGGAAACTTGCTGATTGCTGGTACTGTGCTGTCAGGAAGCTCTGAACCCTCTTCAGTTGGAGCATATCTACAAGTTCTTAGTTCTGATTTGGCTCAGGAAACTACCTGGAACAATATGGGTGAATATTTGCATGAAAGTTTAGGAGATGTTGTTGAACTTTCCAATGGTAAGTATGTTGTTATTGGAACAGTATTTGGGAGTTCATCGATTTCAGCTATTCATAGCGAAGGTAGTGATTCTAAAAATATCGAAACATACGATGAATATTATAGTAGCGAGTCTATTGATAGCGGAATGAATGGAGCTGTTTATGGTCTTTTTCAAGATCGAAATGTTTACTCTTATCCTCATCCATTGACCTTTATGGCATTTAATTCAAATTTGATATTAACTCATCAATCTTATCTTTTAGATTTAAAAGAGTATGTTTCGTCTGCGGGATTAGTAAGAAATGACGATGCCAGTTTTACACTCTTAATCAACGAAGGGCAGGACGGCTCCAGTAATTACGATATTATTGTGACTAAGCGGGATATGGAACTATGACTGACAGGCGCCCCTAAAAAGAAGGTTTCTAATTTTTTATCCGGCTACAATTCAGTGATGAGCATAGAGTCTTTAAATTAAGTGACTTTTCTTTTTAGTAATACTGATAGTAACAACGGCTATAAATTATTTTATACATTTCTTTTATAAACAAGTTGTTAGGTGTGTAATTCAAGTCAGGGGTCCAGTTCGGTCAAAAATAGGGCTATTAATATCAACTAATGATCAAATCAGGCTATATCGTTAACCTTCACATTAAATATAATAAATTTAAAGATGAAATATTCGTTTTAGACGAGTTTATTTCTCCAAAATGATTGGGTGTCATAAGCTAATTTTGATTTTCAGGGGAAGGGAGCCTTGTAAGGTCAGAAATATATGAACTGATAACAAAACCACCTCAAATAAAGCTGTATAATCTCACGCCTTCATTAAGGAGTGGCGATAGCATCAAAGGAGAGAGATGAATATATCTATATTTTATAAATCAATTATTGTTGTTTTTATCTTTGCCATCACTGGTTGTGGTGGTTCAGGATCAGATAGTGATGAAAAAGTAAATATTGCAGCGCAGTGGGACAACACAGGTTCAAACTGGGATAACACAAAGTGGGAGTAGGAAAATTGAAAATATTAAGGGTTAATATTCTAGTTTTATCGTTAATATCTTTTGCCGCAAATGCTGAGGATCTTTCGATACCACATTCGTTCACAGCGGGTACATCGATAAAGTCATCAGAAATGAATGAAAATTTTACTACGATATCAAACGTTGTAAACCAGCAAAATTCAGCAATGACAATAGCGACATCAGAAACGAATGAAGCTCTTTCTGCAATATCAACTGCGGTCAATCAACAAACTGAAGTAATGACAACAATTGATGAAGGGGTTTCTTCTATTGAAACTGGAGTGAGTGGCGTGAACCAGAGTATTGACTCCAATGGTCTTACACTTTCAGATATTAACTCAATGTTAAGTACCATTAATGAGTCATTAACATCAATTGATACTAAATTAAGTACTACAGCGTCTGATACAGACCAATTAATATGTGTAGCTTATTATTCTTGGCCTACCAGTGGAGACCCTTTTAGCTGTGTTCTAAATTCCGCGCCCACTAATATTAGGTCTCTAACTTACGCACAGGTAGCGCAGGAAGAATGGTTGATGACCTCTGTCGGTGGGGGTGACAGCCTTAAAGTGGTGTTTATATTCTCAAAGTAGTTGGTAGCAAGTCGATCAAGCTGGCGAGTCTGTGGCACGTCAGCTTAGCTAGGCTTAACCCCACCGCACCCCCGTAATTTTCTTATATGGAACAGTGATTAATTCCGGTTCCTCAGCCGTTCCAAGGTCATGGTAAAACTGTAAGTTTTGAAAGGTGCGGATATTTTCCGCGACCATGCCAGCCTCAAACGCCATTTTTACACATAGCCATGCCTTTTTGACGTCCGATAAACTTAATTTCGCGTTGGTCAAAATAAGTTTTGTATTCCCCCAAACTTTACCAGACGGCTAGCTGGATAAAAAAGATTGGATTTTCTGATATTGGGGGCTAATCAAAACTTATCGGAATCTGGATGAAGAAGAAAGGCAGTTTTTCAATAAAACAATAGCTTTCGCTGTCAGAATGTCAGTCTCGAAAGGTAAGATTTAAGCTCTTTCCCCCTTGTCATCGTATTATTATGTGTAGATTGCAGGTGAGGGAAATAAAATTTAGATTGTGAGTTTTGTTTTTAGTAACAATAGCTATAAGTTAGCTTGTTTAATCTATTGTTATACAAGTACTTAAGGAGGTAATTCAAGTCAGGGAGGGCACCATTTATTTCTTATTAATCCCTTCGTTTATTTATCCAACCAACTTTTAAAGTTTAAGCTCACAATGAAAGCGTTGCTGTAGCCAAAAGAGCCTCCTTGTAACGAAGTTCGTGTACTTTTTCTGTCGTAAATGCATTTGTTTTATATTTATAAAACCCGAACGCCATTCACTGTTGTTGTTTTATCAATATCTCGTTATATTCTGTTAAGTTGTTGATTTTAATTAGGTGTAGGAATGAATAGAAATATAAATGAGTTTCCCGATGATAGTACAGGGGATGCGTTATGGGTCATGAGTCAAAATGGTGATAATTTAACGCAATCACGTGAAATTGAATTTACGGTTGCATTCCCTACAGAAGATGAAGCACTAAGTTTTGGTGAATCATTACTTTTGAATCGTCAGAAGGTTTTACTATGCGACTCTAAAGAAAGTGATGCCTATCCGTTTGAAATTGTTGTCTATGTTGAATTAACCCTTTCTTATAAGGACATCACTGAGTACCAAGAGTTGTTGGAGCAGTACGCATCTCCGTTGAATGGTTTAAATGATGGTTGGGGTTGTATTGCCTAAGGGTATTGGTAAAGCTGTATTTTTCTAGAACTTATGTTTGATGCTTTCTGTCTTGAGAAAGTATCAATAACTAAATTAGTATTAAGTCTAATTTTTATTCCGCACCTATCCATTTAATCAATCAGTGAATTGGGAATCTGTTTCTTGTATATAAATCCTGTCTGAAGTCTGGATGTCATCATTAAGGGTGTTAATATGCATCAATAATAGCGATGATACTCAAATTGCCTTATAAAATTAAGGACTTAGAGTGAGCAATGCAGAGCGTGTGTTGTGCATTATTCACTTATAAATCAGGTAATCATCATGAACTCACAAACACCACAACACCATATTGTTATTATTGGCGGTGGCGCAGGAGGGCTAGAATTAGCAACAACACTAGGGCGTAAATTAGGAAAAAAAGGGCTTGCTCGTATCACGCTTGTTGATAAATCACTTACCCATATCTGGAAGCCTTTGCTGCATGAGGTGGCTGCGGGTTCGCTTGACTCTGGTGCAAACGAGATAAACTATCGTGCTCATGCTAGGCGGCACAATTTTGAGTTTCAAATGGGCGCAATGCATGGCTTAGATCGCGAAAATCAACAAATTTTAGTCGCTCCGATTTATGACGAATATGGGGAACTTGTTGTGAATGAGCGACAAATTTCTTATAGCAGCTTAGTGATTGCGGTCGGTAGTACTGCGAATGATTTTGGTACTGAGGGCGCGGCAACAAATTGTATTTTTCTTGACAGTCTTGAGCAGGCGAGGCGTTTTCATGGCCATCTTTTGAATTCGTTTTTAAAGTCAGAATATGATGCTTCGCAAAAGCAAAGTCACCCGATAGATATTGCGATCATTGGCGCCGGTGCTACAGGTGTTGAGTTGGCGGCTGAGCTTCATCTCGCTTCTCAGGAACTGCCTAGTTATGGATTAAATCATTTAAAACAGAATGATGTCCGTATCAGTGTGATTGAGGCCGCAGATAGAATTTTGCCTGCTTTGCCGGAGCATCTTTCTTCAGCGGCGACGCGTGAATTAGGTCGATTAAATATAAAGGTGCTTACAAGTAATCGAGTGACCCGAATTACAGAAGATGTGATTGAATTTGCTGATGGTGCGCACTTGAATGCTTCGATAAAGGTATGGGCTGCAGGCATTAAAGCACCAGACTTTTTAGCTCAGCTGGAAGGCTTGGAAATCAATCGTATTAATCAGCTTGTGGTTCATCAGACACTTCAAACAACGCAAGATAAAAATATTTTTGCTTTTGGAGACTGTGCAAGTTGCCCTCAGCCTAATTCAGATCGACCTGTTCCTCCAAGGGCGCAAGCAGCACATCAGCAGGCGAGTACCTTGGCGGTTACCTTGGCACGTCGTTTAAAGGGCGAAGAGCCTGTGCCTTATCTGTATCGTGATTATGGCTCTTTGATTTCTTTTAGTCGGTATACCGCGGTGGGAAATTTAATGGGAAAGCTGGTGGGGAAAAACCTAATGGTCGAAGGTCGAATTGCCAGAATGTTTTATGTCTCGCTTTATCGGATGCATCAAATTGCTTTGCATGGTTTTTTCCGCACTTCGTTAATCTGGCTAAATGATAAAATTAATCGTGCTTTGCAGCCAAGATTAAAGCTGCACTAAAAAATTTCAATACTCGTGTAGTGTGTGATTATTTTTGATTATTTTTGATTATTAATGCAAGCGACTCTGTTTGGAGTTGCTTGCGCTGTTGCTTACAGTAAAAGCACATTTCACTCCTTCATATACAAAACGCTAAAAATCTATTAGCTGCTAAGTCGTAGTGTCTATATTACAATGGGGTCATTCTTACCTTATTTGTATGTGACTACTCCTTATGAAATCAAAAGCGCTTAACACACCAACTATCTCAAATTATAAACCAGAGGTATTGGCGCCAGTGGGTAACTGGGATATGTGTTTAGCCGCTGTTCATAACGGTGCAGGGGCAATTTATATCGGTATGCCAGGGTTTAATGCGCGCGCTCGAAGTCATGACCATAGCTTTGAGGAATTGAAGGAGATTATTCTCTATTGTCGACTTTATGGTGTTCAGGTTCATGTCGCCTTTAATATTCTGATCTTTGAAAAAGAACTGCCGATTGCTGTTGAGGGCTTAAAGCAATTATTGCCTTTACAGCCTGATGCTATTATTTGCCAAGATGTTGGTTTGGTTCGTTTGATAAAAATGATGGCGCCTGATCAGGTCATTCATGCCTCCACTCAAATGACAATTTCGTCTGCTGAACATATCGAGTTTTTAAGTGACCTAGACATGCAGCGCTATGTACTGGCGCGTGAGAATTCGTTAAGTGAAATGAAAAATATTCGTTCAAAAACGGATAAAGAGCTAGAAGTTTTTGTGCATGGCGCTTTGTGTGTTGCTTATTCTGGGCAATGTTTGACGTCAGAGTCGATGGGCGGGCGTTCGGCTAACCGTGGACAATGTGCGCAAACTTGCCGATTAGATTATAAGTTGAATGTGAATGGCAAAGTTGAAGACTTAGGCGCCCAAAAATATTTAGTCTCACCTAAAGATTTGTTTGGGGTAGATGAAATAGAAGCGTTAATGGCGTTGAAGATCGACTCGTTTAAAATTGAAGGCCGCTATAAACCTTCTGAATATGTAGCAGCCGCTTCTAAATTGTATTCTGAAAAAATTAATGAAGTATTAGCTTTGCCGTATGAAAAGGTGAGTTCGGATGCTTTAAAAATATCATTCTCTCGGGATTTTTTTAGTGGCTGGTTAAATGGTGTGAATCATAATGAGCTAGTTGATGGGCGATTTAGCTCACATCGAGGTTTAAAAACAGGCCATGTATTATCAATCAAAAAAGATAAAAAATACCCTACGGCGAAGGTGTTTTCTTCGTTAACGATCTACCCCGGCGATGGTTTGTTTTTTGTTGATGCCAATGAACAGATGTTGTTTGCTGCACGGGCTTACGATGTAGAGGGGCTTGGTAGTGATGCGTATATGGTTAATTTTGAAAAAGGTTCAGACTTATCTAAATTAAGCTCGCGTTCTCTTATGTATATTAATCGATCTCCTGCAAGAGATAAGGTGTTGCAGCAATCTTATACTGATAAGAACCAACTCAAGCGTATTCCGCTATCCATTCGGGTTGATGCCGTTTTAGGTGAACCATTGAGGGTGCTTGTAAAAGATGATCAAGGGCATGAAGTTTCTGTGGCAACGGAGCAGGTTTTAAGTGAGGCGCAAAACTCACCTTTAGATGAGGCTAAAATTCGAAAGCACTTTAATGCGTTAAGTGGCAGTGTGTTTGAATTAGCTTATTGCGATATCAACATTGAACTTGGTTTGTTTATTCAGGATAAAGCGATTAAGAAGCTACGTCAGTTAGCAATCGCTAAGTTAGAAGCTACTCGTTTACAGCGTGAACATACTGCCACGTACTTGGATTCATCTTTGGTAGATATTGTTGAGTCAGTGGTGACTAAAAAAAGTGTTCATGATGTTTTAGAGCAAGGCAATAAAAATCAGACCAAATTGAACGTATTGGTCAGAGATGATTCACAAATAGATGCGCTGATACATATCTCTAGTGACGTGATTGGAACCGTTTATTTAGATTACAAGTATGGGCAGCAATACGAAAAATCAGTCGATAAAATCAGGGCGTTGGGCTTTAGAGCCGGTATTGTTACTACTCGAGTATTTAAAGCGGGTAGAGAAAAATTACTTGGAATCATTAACCGTATTCAACCTGATGTCGTTTTGGTACGAAATGCAGGTGCATTTGAATACTTTAAACAAAAATATAATGATCAAATGCCATTTGAATTGGTGGGTGACTTCTCTTTTAATATCACGAATCATTTAAGTGCGCAGTATTTCTTAAATAAAGGTTTAAGTTTATTTAGCCCATCTTATGATTTGAACTTTCAGCAATTAGAAGAATTATTGCTAAGCCAAAATGATGATGCCAGTTTGGCGGGGCGGGCTGAAGTAACGATTCATCAATATATGCCTAGTTTTCATATGGAGCATTGTGTATTCGCTTCGTTTTTATCAGACGGTTCCAGTATTAAAGATTGTGGCATGCCGTGCGTGAACAATAATGTGGGTATAGTAGATAATAAAAAGATTAATCACCCCGTTTTAGCCGATCAGGAGTGTCGAAATACCATGTTTAATGGTGTTCCACAGTCTGCGGGCTCCATGATTCCAAAGCTTTTATCGCTTGGTGTTAAGAATTATCGTATTGAAGCGCTGACAGAAGACGCTGATGTGCTTCGGGAAAAAGTATTGGCTTATATTGATGTATTGTCGGGAGTGAGTGACGCGAAGGCCTTGTATAAAAATTTAGGTATTATCGAAAAATATGGAATTAGTGAAGGGCAGCAACAAAACCTTGATGTTTATTCAGATCGAAAGAAAATTAGCCAAGAGATTCCTGTTAAAGTGCTCTAGTTGAATAAGGGGTTTATTAGCGAAGGAAAAGTTAGCTTACGCGACAATTGCACGTGAGCAAAAAATCTGGATATTTCTAACGAGTTCGAGTTGTTTTTCTTTTGTTGTGCTGGGCGTTGTTGGGCCCAAAGGGCCTATGAGTGTTTCTGATAGTGTGCCGACTAATGCCGCGGCAGTGACTCTTGTATCCTGAGGCAAAAATTCACCCGTCTCAATTCCTTCTGCAATGAGTGTATCAAAAATATCAGCGTAGGATTGACGGTATATCAAACGTTCAATTTCAATTAATGGGTCTACGGGTTCGCCGATGAGTGCATACGCTAGCTTGTGGCCTGCGATGGCTCGTTCGGCGAATGTATGAATTGCATGTGTTAAGCGACTTTTACAGCTTTGTGGCGCATCAGGGAAGGCTGCTTGCTGTACTTGGTGAATTTCTTTTTCAGAGCCTTGTCTAAATACTTCTGCGCATAACAAAGCTTTAGACTCGAAGTATTTATAAACTGTACCTGTGGCGACATCTGCTTCTTCAGCGACCGCAATAATCGTTAAGCCTTGAAAACCTCTCATAGAAACGATTTTCATAGCGGACGACAATAAAAGGGCATGCTGAGATTTTTTTCGTGCTTCCGTTTTATCTGTGGGTCGATAAGACATGCCTAGTACCTAGTCCGTTAGATGGTTAATTGAATTCTAGCCGATAGTTTTAAATTTGACTATATTATAAACAAAACCTGTTTCACAAATAATGAATATTACTCGGGGTATATTTGACTCTTTTTTTTGGGAGTGATTAAATTTAAATAAAGTGAATGTAGGTTCATTTTATTATTTTGATACGTTTAAAGGAGTTAAAGTATGTCATCTAGGCCAGTTTCATCTTCACCTGCGCATTCAAAGAAAAGCGACACTAACTTTACGCCAAGCAATCGATATTGGGCTGAGACGCATTCGGTTGAGAATATGCCGAGACCGTTAGAAAACTATGATGCATACAAACAGGATCAAGCGTTGGTTGATGCTGTGGGCGTTAATGGCGGTGGTTGGGCGGAAGGTGACTTATCTAATTTTGGTGGTTTGTGTGGGTCTGAAGAACTTATTGCCTGGGGAGTGCAGGCAAATGAAAACAAGCCGACGCTTCATACGCATAGCAGGCATGGTGCGCGAATTGATGAAGTCCGTTTTCACCCAAGCTACCATCAATTAATGGAAGTTTCGATGCGAGAAGGTATTCATTCGTCGCATTGGTCTGCTCCAAAACCGGGGGCTCATGTTGCGAGAGCGGCAAAAAGTTATTTGATGGCACAGGTCGAGGCGGGTCATGGTTGTCCCATTACAATGACGTCAGCGGCAATACCAACATTAAAACGGCAGCCTGACTTATATGCTCAATGGGCCGATAAAGTGATGAGTCGGGATTATGACGCTAGAAATATCAGTCATGAGTTAAAAGAAAGTGTCACTATTGGTATGGCAATGACCGAGAAGCAAGGTGGCTCGGATGTTCAGGCAAATACTACCCGTGCTTTTGCTCTCGGAGCCAGTGGTGCCGGAAAGCTGTATGAGTTAGTCGGACATAAATATTTTGTATCAGCACCAATGAGCGATGCTTTTTTAGTACTTGCGCAAACTGAAGGTGGCATATCGTGCTTTTTAGTACCTCGATGGCGTCCTGATGGGACAAAGAACCCTCTACAAATTCAATGTTTAAAAAATAAGATGGGTAATGTCTCGAATGCATCTAGCGAAACTGAGCTTCGCGGTGCGTTAGGTTGGATGATTGGTGAGGAGGGGCGTGGGGTGTCTGCTATTCTTGAAATGGTCGCCATGACTCGCTTTGATTGTATGCTTGGCTCTTCTGGTCTTATGCGGCAGGGGATCGCTCAAATTACGCATCATTGCAGCCAGCGTTCGGCTTTTGGTAAGCGCTTGAGTGAGCAGCCATTAATGCAGAATGTATTGGCAGATTTGATCTTAGAGCATGAGGCGGCCATTGCTTTTAGTATGCGGCTTGCTAGGTCGCTAGATCTCAGCGAGCAACAATCGCAAGAAAAGCATTTAGTTAGGATGGGTACAGCGATCGGGAAATATTGGATATGTAAGCGTGCGCCAGGGCATGTGTACGAAGCCATGGAGTGTATTGGCGGGAGCGGTGTTATGGAAGATTGCATTATGCCAAGACTTTTTCGTGAATCACCAATTAACACTATTTGGGAGGGGAGTGGTAATGTTCAGTGCCTAGATATGATACGGGCGATGAATCGTAACCCTGAATCACTTGATGCCTTTATGAATGAAGTACATAAAGCAGAAGGTAAGCACCCTTTAATGGATCGGTCTCTAAGAGACTTGCAGGCGGCGTTAGCAGACAAAAATGATATTGAGTATCGATCTCGAGGTATAGTTGAAAAAATGGCACTTTCTATTCAGGCTTCAACCTTATTGGAGTATGGCAATGAGGAGGTAGCAGATGCTTATTGTAAAGGGCGCTTAGATGCTTCCAATCAAGGTTGGGTCTATGGCACGCTACCCAGAAGTATCGATTGTGCTGCATTAATAGCGCGTGCCAAACCGTGTTAAATGATATACTCCCAGCGATTAAAACAGGGTTAATAAGAGCTTGGGTGTGTTGATATGAATGAAGTAATAATTTGGACAGGTGTTCTTGTAGGTCTGGTGATGATCGCTGGCTTATGCTGGTTTATTTTAACTAAATCACGTGAATTAAAAGCGCTTAAAACTCAGCAATTACAACAAGAAACGCAGCAGGCAGAGCAACGGAAGTACTTGGTAGATAGTATTAAAGTGATTGCTACTACAATGCTAGAAGATCAAGTTGAACTATCTGAAGGCTGCATTCGCATTAAGGTTTTAATTGATCACTTCGATGCCTCGCTACACGAGCAAGATGCTTTTAAGATATTTGAGCAAATGTATCGAGATACCGAACATATGCCCACGCATCAGGCGCGAAAGGATACCGACAAGAATTTTATTCACAAGCTCGATCAGCAACGCTTTGCGCTTGAAAAGACCCACCGCGATAGTATCCGAACAGCATCAGCCGCTTTATTGGAAAGGTTTTCGTAAGTTATATTTACTTTACGTTATCGCGTCATTTTTAAACGTTATCGTTATAGAGCATCATCGGAGTGTAAAAGTCCGAATGCGACCTGACTTTTTGAAAAATCAGGGGCTACTAGATTAAGCGACAACCAAGATATTCGTTAGTTTCGAATGAGCCAAAAGTGCCTTTTAGCAGTAAGTTTATCGGGCGTGCTTGCGCACCATTTTCTGCATCAAAATACATCATTATCTAGCCATTAAGTGTATTTATGCGCAAGCAAACCCTATAGATACATGAGCATTATGTAGTAGTTTTGTGTCATAAATTGCCACTGGAAACGGAAACGAGACTGGCTGGGTTTTCTTGGTTCAGGTCTCTTGCTAAAGTAAAGAACACTTCCTCTTTGTTGTCGTCACATACCAATTTGGCGCTTTGATTGTCGGACCTTACTATTAGCGTTTTTTATATTCCACTTCGCTCCATAGTCGGCTTGCACGTTCCAAGCTATCTTATTGACTCTGACAATTGATAACGTAGAAAAACTCCCCCCCAAGAGCGAAAAGTTGCTTTGTCTTGATAACTTGACTATTTTCAATAGATCTAGGGTGAAATTAAGTAGTAATGGAGGCAGGCATATGCATAGATTAGCGCTAGTTTTTTTTATACTTATATGTGCTTGTCAGCTTCAAGCTCAAGAGACACTAAAAGTTGCTTTTGGCGACCGGCTTGCACCATGGGTTATTCCTGAAACAGATAATGGAATAATAATTGATCTCATCAGTGTTGCTTTGGAGCCATTGGGCTACAAAATAGAAGCAGAATACCTACCTTACGCTCGTCGTCTCAAAGCTTATCACCTGGGTTTGGTTGATGCAGTTTCTGATATTAACCCAAATACTATTGCAAATGAGCGTCTCCAAGGGTTCTTCTCTGGAGACGCCTATAAGTACGAGAACTATGCATTTAGCTTAAGTAAGCGCAAATATCAGTTTCATGCCATTGCAGACTTAATAAACTTGAGGCTTTTGTCATGGCAAGGCGCCATTGCCCACTTAGGTGATGAGTATGCAGATATGGCAACTAACAACCTATATTACTCGGAAACTCATGATCAGTCAGCGCAGGTAAAGCTGCTCTTTCTTGAACGTGTAGATGTTGTTCAGCTAGACCTACAAATATTCAATTATTACTTTGCCAAGGAAGTTAACAAAGGAGAGCTCGATATGTCAGCCAATATCGACCGATTTGCTTTATTTGGTTCAAGCCCAAATGGTTTTTTGTTTCGCAGCATAAAAGTTCGAGATGAGTTCACGAAGCAGCTTGAGAAGATGAGAATCGACGGTCGATACAAAAAGATTATTGAGAGCTATCAATAGCTTCCTTAGATTAACTTCGCACTCATTAAATCAAGTGCCACTATAAAGTAGTCCTAGTTATCGCAACCATTCCGCGAGCTTACGGACATTTAAGTCCGAGTGGTTTTGTCTGCTTAGGCTTAAATCTAAATTCAAAATTGTAAGATTTGGTTTGAGCCGGTACACATCGATAGCCGCATTTAAATACCTTTCCTGACACATGAACTTATTTTTGATGTGTTTATAGATCGTGCTTATAGTCTTTGAAACTTATTTTATAAAGTAGCGCATACAACACCGGGATAAACCCTAGAGTGAGTAAGGTTGAAAATAGCAGTCCTGCCATAATACCAACAGCCATCGGCTCCCACATTTCTCCGCCTCCTAAATAAAGTGGCACTAAACCTAATACCGTTGTCGCAGTCGTTAATATGATAGGGCGCATTCTTCGTTGAGCTGCTTCAATAATAGCTTGTTGCGGTGTACGCTGATTGATATCAATTTCTAGCTTGATTCGTTCTAACAATACAATGGCATTATTTATCACGATGCCGGCGAGCGAAATAATGCCGAGTAGTGTCATAAATCCAAAGAAAGAGTCGGCGATAACTAAACCCCAAATCACTCCGATTACACCCAATGGAATGGTCGCAAGAATAATAAAAGGCTTTCTCAGAGAGTTAAATTGCATCACTAATAAAATTATGATGATAAATATGGCGATCGGTAGCTTTTCTGCAATTGATTGACTTGAGGTGCCAGATGATTCTTTTTCTCCACCATATTCAAAATAATAGCCCACAGGCCATGTTTTACTTTGGGTATTTAACCACTCCTCGATTTGAATAAAACCTTCTGCAGCAGTGAAATTACCTTCTAGTTGAGCCCCTACAGCGACCGCTTTTAAGCGGTCACGGCGAAATATTTTAGCGGGTTCCCACTCAATGCGAATATCTGCAACTTGAGCCAGCGGTACTGAGAGACCGCTTGCTTGAGAGAATACCGATAAGGTTTCTATTCTACCAATGTCTTGTCGATCAGCTTCGCGTGTTCTGAGCGTAACAGGAATGGATGTTTCGCCTTCTCGGTATTCGGTCATTTCATAACCGCTTAAACTAGTTTGTAAAGAAATCGCAATATCTTGGCTTGTTACGCCTGCACGCTTCGCTTTTTCTTGGTTGACATTAACGGTGAATTTTTTGGTTCTTTGTCCCCAGTCATCTGTAATTGTTTTTAACCCATCGACACTCGCGAACTTGACTTTTATTTGTTCAACGATGGTAAATAGCTTATCAATATCTTTCCCAAATACACGGACTTCTACAGGGTTTTTAATGGCTTTACCGTTTTCAATTAAACGCGCAGTCGCTTGAACATCTGGATGGTTTTGATTGATATATTTTTCAAGGCTCGACATCAAACTTTGGTTGATGGCGGGCCCTGTGGTATTAATAACCATTAAAGTATATGACGAATTTGCGGGTTTTGGGCTGTGAGACAATAAAAATCTAGCCCCGCCTGATCCTATGTATGAAATCCAGCTAGTGATCCCCTCAGTCTTTGTTTCTGAGATTTTTAATGACTCCATATAACCTTCGATATCACTAACGACACGCTCTGTCTCTTCAATGGCGGTTCCCATTGGCAATTCGATTTCTAGTTTAAAGAAGGGGCGATCTGAAGGGGGGAAAAAGATATTAGGAATGAGTGATAAGGCTTGAATGCTCGCCCAAAACAGAGCAATTACAGCAATGAGTATAAACATTCGGTTCTTTAAAAAGGTGATTAACAAACCACGATAAATCGGGTAAAAACCTTGGTTAAAACTGTCTTGTTCAGTTTTGACTTTTAGGAAAAGCACGCAAAGTAAAGGAATTACCGTCAAACTCAATACCCACGAAGATAGTAGTGTAATGGTTACGACCTGGAATAAGGCTGCTGTAAATTCCCCCATTGATGATTCAGCTAAAAAAATGGGTAAAAAAGCTGCAGCTGTTGTGAGTGAGGAGGTGAGAAGGGGGATTTTAAGTTCATTTGCCGAAGCAATGGCGGCTTCAGTCGGTGACTTATTTTGGCCCATTTGCACCATAATGCTTTCTGACATCACGATGCCGTTATCAACTAACATACCTAAAGCGATGATAAGCGCTGCTAATGATATTTGATCGAGCCCTATATTGAGCTGATTCATTACAAAGATAGCGCTAATCATGCTGAGAGGTATAAGCACTGATACAATCAGGCCTGTCCGAAAGCCGAGACTAAAAAGCATGACAGCCGCAACCACAACGATGGCTTGCATTAAGTTACCAATAAAATCGTCGACTTTATCTTCAACTTCTTTTGGTGAAAAATTTACTTTTTGGAATTCAACGCCAATGGGTAACTGGGCTTCGATTTGTTTAATAGTTTCTAAGACTTCTTTCCCAAGGACAATATTGTTGCCGCCTTCACGCATAGAAATAGCGATGGCTAAAGCTGGCACGCCCGAATAATTAATTTTTGACGTAGTGGGGTCAACATAGGCGCGCTTTATTTTGGCGATATTTTCTAAATAGACCACGTCGGTGGAGCCTGGTAATTGAATGGTTGCACGGCGAATATCATTAACGTTTTCAAAATTTCCTGAAGGCTCTAGCTCAATGCGTTCTTTACCCAAACGAATTGAACCGCCTGAAACAACGATGTTTTGGTTTGCTAATATTTGGCTTAATTGTAAGGGGGTTAAGTTAAGCTCTGATAAACGAGCATTATCATATTCTACAAAAATACGTTCTTCTTGTTCTCCATGTACTTCTATTTTTCCGACTTCCGAAATCCTTAATAGTGTATCTTTGGCATCGTCAGCGACGTCTTTTAATTCGGAGTAAGAATAACCTTCGCCCGTGAGCGATAAGACGATGCCAAATACATCACCGAACTCGTCATTTACATCAGGGCCACTGACGCCTGATGGTAATTCACTTTTTACTTTATCAATTTTTCGCCGAAGGTTGTCCCAGATGGGGCGCATATCTTTATAACTTTCTTTGATATTAACCGTCACAATTGATATGCCTGTGCGGGATTCACTATTCACATAATCTAATTCGGGTAGTTCTTGTACTACTTTTTCAATTTTGTCCGAAATAAGTTGTTCAACTCGTTCGGGGCTGCCTCCTGGGAAGTAAGTAATTACTTGAGCCACTCTCACAATAAAACCAGGGTCATAGGCTTGTGGAATTGTTTTATAGGCTTGCACGCCAAGAAGTACCAAAACAATAAGCAGTACGAATGTTGTGCGATTATTATTGATCGCTAATCGAGTAATATCCATTAGTTAGTCTCATCCATTAAGCTCACATTCAAACCATCTGAAATTTTGCTCATACCTGCGGTGATGACTCTGTCACCGGTGTTTAGCCCTTGAGCAATCTGAATGCCATTCCCATTAATTTGTCCGATAATAATACTGCGCCTTTCAACAGTACCTAGTTTGGTATTTGGTGTTGGTTTGACTGTATAAACAAAGCGACCAACGCTATCTTCTAAGACTGAGTGTGAGGGGACGTAGATTTCATGGTTGATCGAGTTCTTTTTTTCGATAGCAAAAACGGTTGCACTCATTCCTGGTAGAACATTGATAGTTGTTGGCGCTTGCATAACAAATTTAATTTTATACGTTTGAGTTTGTTCGTCTGCGCGAGTTGAAACCTCTTTGAATGCGAGTGGGAACTGACGTTCTTCATTGCCATCAAAAGTGGCAAAAATATCATGCTTTTCTGCCTTATTTCTAATCTTGATCATGATACTTTCGGGAATATCGATACTCACTTCAAAGGCGGATATATCTTGAATGACAGCAATTTGTTCGCTTGAACTGACCTTTTCAAAATTTGAAAGATAAGTCTTGGCCACAATGCCATCAAAGGGCGATGTTAATACGGTGTACTTCAAGTTTTGCTTAGCGCTATTTAGTTGAGATTTTGCGATGTTTTTTTCTGCTTTTAGTTTTTCAAAATCTGATTGCGAAATAGATCCTTTTTGGATGAGTTTAGAGGCTCGATTAAAATTAGCGTTAGTGCGGTCGAAGTCAGCTTGCGTAGCATTAAGGCTTATGATGAAGTCCGTTTGGTCTAATTCTGCAATTATTTTACCTTTTCTAACGACTTCACCTTCTTTTACATTTATTTTTCTTAATTCGCCCGAAACTCTAAAACCAATTTCAGCACTTTGAATTGCATCGACGACACCGGGAAATGTTTTTATAGACTGAGCGCTGGCTCCAATGGTGATTGTGCGAACTGGTTTTAGTTGTTGTACTGATGCTTCTTCAAGAGGCTGGCTGCTTTGGTTACAGGCCATGAGAGAAAGGAATGAAAGAATCAAACAAGCGTGAATGAGTAACTTCATAGATCGCCTTTAAAGGTAGTGTATGGGTAAGATAGATTATGCTATATGAATGAATAAGGTGAGTGTATGCCTATTCAGACCGTTCAGTTAATTAAGGATAGTTCAGAATTATTACAGGGCTATTTTATTGGTATGACGCATATTTGTGGAGAATTTGAGTTGAACAAGACTTTCTGTTGGAAACTATAGATGGACAAATGTTAACTAAGGCCTCATTATGCCGCGATAGACGTCTTTGAAACTGATTTGTTTGTTAAGTGTTCGGTTGCCTAATTCGATAAAGTTATTAGATTTTATTGGGTTTTACTGCTAATTTAAGTTTTACCTAAGGTTCAACCAAGCCAACAAATATAAAAACGGAGCTTAAATATGCCTACAGTAAATAAAATAGCTAATGAGTCTGAAGTATTAGCTGATCAATTGGCCGATGAGATAATTACGGTTAATGAAGCGCTGGAAAAAGGATATTTCTATCTTGAAAATCGACGATTTGAAGGACCATTTATGACGGGAGAGCTAGCATCTATTGCTGCGCTTGAACACTGTAAATTGAGTGTGCCTGGAGAGTGTCGCGCGATTTATCATGGCACGGTACAGTTAAATTCAGTCACTAATTTACGTGAACCTTTAGCGGATATGCGTCAAATTAATTCAGTTGAGTATCCGAAAGTTGAAGCGCTTGAAAGTGCTAACGAAGGCGCTGCTTAATTTTACTTACCAGCATGTTGGTTTCTTCTAATATGCTACTGTGAATCGTAATGGTTTGTTTAAGTTCGTCTTCATTTAATGGTTCTAAGGTCTTAATTTGCTTAAAAACCACATTAAGATCTGCATCCGATGCATCGACTCCTTCAGTTGCTCGTTTTTGAATCCATTCTTGAATCACTGACATGGATGCTTCACAAAATGCGATACATACCGGTACACCTCGATCATTGGCCACTGTTTGAATAACATCGCGCTGCCATTGTCTTAAATTTGTTGCATCAATGATAACCGATAAACCTGAATCTAATATCTCAGCACATAAAGTTGTGAGTATATTATAGGTTTTTTGCGTGGCGTTCTCATTGTATATGAGTGTTGCTTCCGCAGGATTTGGATGTTCATTTGTAGCAATCCCATATAAACGCTTCCGTTCGACATCAGAGCGAAGACGAATAGGCCCTAAGCGGTCAACAAGGCGAAGTGCAATAGTACTTTTTCCTGTTCCTGAAACGCCATTCATGATCAGCAGAAAGCGATTGGGGAGCGCTGAATAGCTTTCGGCTAGGTTGATATATTGCTCATATTGCCGCATGAATTCCATTTTTTGAATGTCACTAATGTCAGGAGATTGTTGGCTAAAAAGCGCTATTTTGGCACGAACGACTGCTCGATAGGCTTTGTAAAATGAGAGCAATTTTAAACCGGCATAATCGCCCGTTTGTTCTAAATATAGGTTTAAAAAACGATTGGCGTAATGAGGTAAATCATGTGCTTCAAAGTCCATCACTAAAAAGGCAATATCACTGATGACATCAATCCAGCGGAAATCCTCATTGAATTCAATACAATCAAACAGGGTGACGCGATGTTTAAATAAGGTGATATTTCCCATATGCATGTCACCATGGGATTCGCGCACAAAGGCTGCTTCTTTTCGTTTCAATAACAGGGGTACTAAACGTTCAAATGTAGACTTAGTCCATATCTCAAGTTGTTCTAACTGGTTTAATTGTTGTTTGTCTGAGATTAAGTCTCGGATCTGCTCGAAATTTTGTTGCATGGGGGCATAAACCTGATCAGGGGTTCCATACTCACTTAATTTATCGGCAGTTCTAACATCGTCATGAAATTCTGATACTTGTTCTGCGAGCGCATCAATATGTTCAAAAGTAAGTTGATCAGCGAGGTGTAATTCTTTGAATAATTGACCTTTGCCAAATTGGTTCATTTTAATGGCATATTCGAGAATTGGGCCTTTGCCATTAAAAGAGGGTGACTGACTAGTACCGCAAATTTTAATGAGCCCCAAATATAAATCTGGGGCTGAACGTGCATTTAAGGTTAATTCGGCTTCACAATACTGTTTACGTAGCGCTAATGTCGTAAAATTTAAAAAACCAAAGTCGACAGGCTTTTTGATCTTATATGCATATTTTCCGGTTAGAATGACCCAAGAAATATGTGTTTCAAGCACCTCAATTTCGGTACATTCATGAGGATAAGTGGAAGCTTGGTTCAGGGCCGTCATTAGTTCAGAGTTCACAGATGTTCGTCCTGCGCTGGTATTAAAGTGGATAGGGTCGGTGGAGCGCTTGCTGGTGGTAGTATATAAATAGTTTGAGTGGTAAGAGCAACAACTTTACCACTCAATCAAGCGAACCTTATTAATTTAAAGAGATAGTTTGTCTTAATGTCTAAGAAAAAATCAAGCTCTAAATCAGCTCATGTAGGTCGTCGAGCTTGGTATAAATCCCCGACTTTTGTAAAACTTATCTCGGTTGCCTGTTTGTGCTTTGTAGCTTGGCTAATTTATCTGGATGCACAAGTACGTTACAAGTTTGAAGGTAAACGTTGGGCTTTACCTGCTCAAGTTTATGCGAGAGCGCTTGAACTGTATGACGGCCGAGCGCTGAATGTTCAAAACTTAAAACAAGAGCTTAAACTTCTTAACTATCTAAAAGTAGCTCGTGCACAGTCTGCGGGTGAGTATTCGATTCAAGGCTCTAATGTACATGTGGTAACACGCGCCCATGATTTACCGGGCGCTAGATACCCATCTGCTAATTTTCAATTTGATATTCAACGAGATGTAGTACACAACTTAGTGAGTCTTGATCAAAGCAATGAGCAGCTTTATACCTTAGAGCCATTCAAAATTGGAGGGATTTACCCGAGAGTAAAAGAAGAGCGTGTTTTAGTAAACTTTGAGGCCTTACCTAAGGAGTTGATTGCGGCTTTATTAGTGACTGAGGATAGAGATTTTTATCATCACTTTGGCATTTCTCCTTTTTCTATTCTCAGGGCAATGTGGGTTAATTTGCGAGCAGGTCGAGTCGTACAAGGTGGAAGTACCTTGACGCAACAGCTGGTAAAAAACTTTTATTTGAGTCGAGAACGTTCTATTTCTCGCAAGTTTAATGAAGCATTTATGTCGTTAATGTTAGAAGCGCATTATGATAAGAATGCGATTCTTGAGACCTATTTGAACGATATTTATTTAGGACAGTCAGGCTCTACGGCAATTCATGGCTTTGGCATGGCGAGTCAGTTCTATTTTGGTAAGGCGCTTGAGTATTGTGAGTTAAATGAGTTTGCATTGCTGGTAGCTATGGTAAAAGGACCTTCTTATTACGACCCCCGACGGTTTCCTGAGCGAGCTTTAAAGCGCCGCAACCTTGTGCTGTCATTAATGCTTGATGAGGGCGTGATTACTGATGCTTATTATCAAGAGCTCGTATCTAGCTCATTAGGTGTGGTATCAAAACCAAAATTTCAAAGTAACCGTTACCCTGCATTTATGGATTTGGTTAAGCGTCAGCTGCGTCGAGATTACAATGAAGAAGACTTAAGAACGGAAGGTTTAAAAATTTACACAACGCTCGACCCTCAAATTCAACACCGAGTTGAGCAGTCTATTGAAAAGTTAGTGCCTGCATTAGCGCAACAAAAAGGCTCACCAGACCTACAAATTGGCACTGTAGTGACAGGGGTAGGGACGGGGGAGATAGTCGCCTTAGTGGGTGATAAGAATGTTCGATTCAATGGTTTTAATCGTGCACTGGATGCCGTGCGCCCTGTTGGTTCATTGATTAAGCCCGCGGTATTTTTAAGTGCCCTGGCCCAGCCTGAAAAATACAATTTAGCCAGTACCTTATCAGACCAGGCATTTAGGATTGAGTTTCAGGATGGACAAGTATGGGAACCACGTAATTTTGATAAGAAGTCGCACGAGAATGTACTGCTCTACAGGGCTTTAGCTAACTCCTATAATTTGGCGGCAGCGCGTTTAGGTTTGGAGGTCGGGATTGAAACCGTTCAGGAAACACTTAAAAAGTTAGGTCTTGATAAAGAAATTAATCCTTACCCTTCTTTATTTTTAGGCGCACAATCGTTGTCACCTTTTGACGTCAGTAAACTGTATCAAACCATTGCAAGTAACGGTTTTAATATGCCTTTAAGAGCGATCCGAGAAGTAACAGATATGCATAATCAAAGTGTGTCGCGCTACCCTTTTCAGATTGAGCAAGTATTTGCGCCGGAAGCTATTTTTTTATTGCAGCATGCCTTGCAGGAAGTAATGCGAACGGGCACCGGTCGGTCGGCTTACCAGCATTTACCTGAAAACCTACGTGTCGCTGGCAAAACAGGTACAACCAATGAAAATAGAGATAGCTGGTTTGCAGGTTTTTCAGGAGACTACCTTGGGGTCGTCTGGTTAGGTTTAGATAATAACGGACCAATGAAGTTAACTGGGGGGACGGGCGCATTAAAAATTTGGACTGATTTCATTAAACGCATACCGCAACATTCGCTTTCGATGATAAAACCGACATCTATTGAGCCTCATTGGTTTGATACAGAAACAGGCGTTCGAACAGACGAAAATTGTCGTGGCGCGCAGGCTTTACCTGTATGGAGAGGGAGTGATGATATGGCTTATCAAAGCTGTGAACGTGGTTTTTCATCACTAGGGGGCTGGTTTAAGTCATGGTTTTAAAACAATGTTTGATGTACATAGTTTTGGTACTTTTCTTGACGGGGTGTAGCACACTGTTAACGAACCCTGATCAGCAGAACCAGCCGGTTATTCCTGCTTATGTTGACCCCGATGAAGATCAGGATGACACGCAAGATCTTAATCAGGCCGAGGCGAAACAAGCGGAGTCGGTACAAATGAACGATAGGCGTTCTGATGAACTGAACTTTGCGCCTAAAAAAGTATCGCCGACAGCGCCTATACAGATAGAACCCGTTGAGGTTAAGTCTAGAGAGGATGCTGTCTCTGCAATACCTTACCCTCTAATCGTTCAAAGCCTTATTGAGCGGGCAGAGAAAGCAATAAACATGAAGCAGTGGCTTAGGGCGCAGCATATATTGGAGCAAGCGCTGCATATTGCACCAGGTAACGCCAAGATTTTTATAATTTACGGCGATGTCTATTTGAATTTAGGTATACTTGCACAAGCAGAGCAAATGTATCTCCGCGCGATGGCCTTAGCAGGTGAAAATAGCGTAATAGGCCATATGGCGACCAACAAACTTAATAAACTTGAGACAGGAAATTAAGCTATGGCCTTAGGTGCCACGATTTATAAATTTGATATTGATTTGAGTAATATGGATAAGAATCAGTATGAGTCCGTATCACCGCGTGTAGCTTTGCACCCATCGGAAACACTTGAGCGGATGGTGTTGCGTTTACTGGCATATTGCATAAATATGCATGATCAGTTGAGTTTTACCAAAGGGCTTAGTTCCGATACAGAACCGGACATTTGGCAAAAGTCATATTCTGATGAAATTGAATTATGGATAGAGCTAGGTTTGCCCGATATGAAGCGCATTAAGAAAGCGGCTTCAATCTCACAACAGGTGAAATTATACGTCTATGGTGGTAAAGGTGTTGAACAGTGGTGGAAACTTGTTCAAAAAGACTGTCAGAAATTAAAAAATGTGGATGTCTATCGTTTTGATCAGTCCGCTGTAAGCCAATTTGCAAACCAGCTTGCGCGAAGTATGCGTATTTCTGTCATGATTCAAGATGGCTTGATTAGCTTTTCGTGGGATGATCAAATGCTTGAGTTTCCTATGGAAATTATTCATGATCAAGAACAGTTCTAGTTAAGTATGTGAGCGCGGAATACTTTTATGTCATTAAGATCAATCTTTCTCACTGTTTTAGTTTTTTGTGCCGCATGGTACTGGTTACGTGCGCGTGAGCTGAAAGATCAAATTTTAAAGCATGCTGCGCGGTACTGTGATGATTTGTCGTTGAAATTGTTAGATGAGTCCGTTGTGTTAAAAGAGCTGAAACCTCATAAATTGTCACAAGGCGGCTTATGTCTTAAACGAAGGTATGTGTTTGAGTTTACTTCGACAGGTGAAGACCGCTATCAAGGTGAAATCGTGGTTCTTGGACGGCACATTGAGCATGTAAAACTTGAAACTCACAGAGTTCAATAATCAAATTCTTTTGTGCAAGTCGGCTCGACTTAAGGGGGAGATTACTTTTCTTAGATTTTATCTATCGGTTCATTTCTATCGCATTTCTTACATTCAAGTGCAGTCCCTAGCATTGAGATTCGGCCCGCTTCACTCAATATCCAAGGTCGGTTAATGAAAGGTGGCTTATGCCGTACGTGTTGAAAATGTTGGCAAGCTAATTCTGCAACCCAATCATTGTCTTTATCTTTATGAAAGTCGAAGATAATTTGTAACATTATTTCCCCAAATATCCTCTATAAAGTACTGTTTTAGCGGGTTGACGTATTTTGAATTGTTAAATTATGTCAAAGGTTCGGATTCCAGACCAAAAAAGACTTTGCGCCAAAGCATTTGAAATACATACTACACATAATATATATATTTTGGTGTTTTTGCTAAACGGGAAATGAAATTGAAAGTTGTTGTGATTGATGATGATGCTTATGACAGAAAAGTCATTTGTGACTCGCTAACTAAGGAAGGTTATGAAGTTATTGAGGCTGAAAACGGCCTTTCAGGTTTGGAAGCTATTCGAGAAGAGAACCCAGACCTAATAATCTGTGATGTTAGAATGCCGCAGATGGACGGCGATGAATTACTAGAAACACTTCGTAACTCAAATAACGGAATGGGAATTATTCCGTTTATTTTTATTAGTGGTTTTACGAATGGTGAGCAGAAAATTAATCGTCTTAAAAAAGGCGCTGATAATTTTCTAGAGAAACCTGTCGACTTGGAGTTACTGTCAGCTTGTGTTAAATCCAACCTGATTGGTATGGAGCGTGTTTCGAACTATATGAAGAATCAGCTTGATTCTATTACCAAAGCGATGGCAGACGTGTTTGATCAAGATATTGTGATTGAGCAAGCTCAGAATGAAGAGAAAGAAACTTCTCAAAATAGCTCTGTTGATAATTATGTTGAAATGATTATCTCTGCATTAAAGAATGTCCAGCTAAAAAGCGATCGCTTTCCAGAAGCCAGCAATGGGCAAGTTAGTCGTTTAGATTATATGGACTTTTTTCTAGCTGAATATGAAAAGCGGAAAGTTCTGGCTAATACGACGAATGGTGAAGATTTAAGTTGGTTATTGATCTTGCAAGTTGCTAAAGCGCAGGTGCAAGGTAATAAATTACCGATGTCAGATCTTTATTTGAGTGCGCCTTCGGCAAAATCAACGATTAATGCCCGTATTAATAGTCTTATTGAGCTCAGTATTTTTATTAAGGAGCATGATGTTACGGACGGTCGTCGGCAGTTGATTTCTTTGTCGGATAAATTTCATTCTGATTTACTTAAGCATATCGATACGAGCTTGAAATTAATACAAGACAAAGTTTTATAGTTTTCTATAAAACTTTGTGAGTAAAAAGGTATGGGCTTCAATTGTAGTCGACTGATTATCGAAGACTAGCTATTTAAAATTGAAAACAGTTGATCAATTCTTGGCTCTCATTATCAAAGACAAAATAGTGCCCCTTACCAAGGAAGGACGTCTCCATTACTGTGCCAAAATCCTCCACTGTTATCTATATTTAACTCTTCTATCCGTTGACTCAAACCGCTGGCCGCTTGTTCTGGGCTCATGTCGCCATTAAAACCAACCATACGTGTTTGTACAAAGCCTGGGTGTAGTTGCGCGACAGCAATGCCTTTTGGTTTTAAATCCATGGCTAATGATTTACCCAAAGCATTCAGTGCGGCTTTGCTTGCACGGTAGCCATAATAAGCGCCGGACGTGTTGTCTTCTATACTACCCATTCTGCTCGTAACATTCGCTACTTTACTGCCTGACTTTAAATGAGGTAATAGGGCATGTGTCACTTTTAAAGGTGCTAGCGTATTGACTTCAAACTGCTGCCGTATCTGCTCGTAGTCCATTGCTTCGAGTGTCTCGTTTTGAAATAACCCTGCATTATTAATTAAAATATCAATCTTGAAATCATCACTATGCGCCATTTTTAATACTTGTAGTACGGTATCCATCGCTTCATCGTGAGAAAGGTCAATACCACTAATAACTAAGTCGGCGATGTTTTCGATTTCATCAGACGTGTCACGACATACCGCAATGACTTGATCGCCCTGTGAGGCGTAGTGGCGGCTAAGTTCTAATCCAATTCCTCGATTAGCGCCGGTAATGAGTACGATGTTATTCATTCTTTGCTCCCATGTGATTAAGGCTTTATATTAGTATGAACGCGCTATTTTAGCGAAATCATTTTCGTTTAAACCAAGGTAATGAAACTTGCTGTTGAAACCTGTTAGTCAGCCATGTGTCCGAAACCAAGAACCTATTTTTCAAGTCTTAAAGTCGCATTTTAATATGCCAGGAAGTGTACTGGAATTGGCTTGTGGTACTGCGCAGCATGCCGTGTATTTCGCTGAGCGTTTAGCTCACTTGAATTGGCAGCCAAGTGATTTAGCTTTTTCGTTAGAAGGGGCTAGGTTATGGATAGAGGAGGCTTCGTTAGAAAATTTAAAACCTGCTGTTATGCTTAATATTAATGATAGTGATTGGGATATTGATGATTTTGATTATATTTACAGTGCAAATCTTGTGCATTTTGTGAGTCAAATAAGCGTTAATGCAATGTTTTCGGGTATCTCCAAGCACCTTAAAAGCCAAGGGTTACTTGCTTTATACGGGCCTTATAATCAAAACGGTTATACGGGGGAAGGTAATGCTCGTTTGAATGAATGGTTAAAAGCAGAGATTAACCCTGAGGCAGGTATTAAAGAATTAAGTGACATCATAGTATTAGCAAATAAATATGGGCTAGAGCTAGAAGCTAATCATTCAATGCCTGCTAATAATCATCTGTTGATTTTCCGGAAAGAAAGATAAAGCTGCTTTCTATGGTGCCTGCATTTTATGCAGACAGTGCTGTGCCCTGGTTGCGAATCATTTGGCGAAAAGCTCTAGGAGTCGTACCGTATCGACGTTTAAAGTGCCGATAAAAATGGCTGAGATTACTAAAGCCTGCTGAAAATGCAATTTCAGAAATGTCTGTGTCAGATTGAGCTAGTTGAGTTGCGATCACATCACAGCGAACCTTAAGTAAATAATCAATCATACTAAAACCGGTGTATTGTCTAAATTGCCTAGCAAAATGGCTTCTAGACATATTTACTTGTTGAGCGACCCTTTCAAGATTTAATTCTTCTTCATAATGTTGTTCTATCCATTTTTTTGCTTTTGCGATTCTAATTGCTGCGGGTGCATCTTCCTGGCTATGAAGGCCGATGCCTTCGCTGATATGCATGAGTAACAAACGTAAATATAAGTTCTCTTTAACACAGGTTTGAAAGGGGGAGTTGTCCTTATGGATTTTTAGCAGTTCTCTCGAAATCGCAAGCATTTCAGCGTTATTGGTTGGGGTCATGCTGATTGATTGAACCAGTCTTTTTAAATAAATACTATTTGCGGGGGTGGCAAAAGAATCCAGCACTTGAGAGTTGATGCACGAGAATAATAATTGATTATTCTCTTCTTTATTTACGTCGGCACTATGACTAACGCTTTGCGGTATGAAAATAGCTTGCCCGGTACCAAGTCTGTAGCTTTGGTGTTCGGTATTAATGTTTATTTCGCCCTCTAAGCAGACAACAAATTCATGAACGTCATGAGAATGATGAGCAATGTCTGTTTTTAAATTAACATGAGAGAGCCAAAGCATTGTGTGATCCAATAGTACATAAAATTGATTCAATCCTATATGAAGTTTATAACTAAGGCTATTACAATGTTTTTGAAAAGCATGATTGTAAAGTAGGTTTTTTACTTATAGCTTGTGCGTGATTCATGCTGAAAAAATTGGCGAATACTATTTAATTAAATATGGAGAAAAACATGGTCATTGTTCATCACCTTGAAAACTCACGATCACAACGTGTGTTATGGGCTTTAGAAGAGCTAGGTGTGCCTTACGAAGTAAAAAAGTATGAGCGAGACCCAGTGACAAACTTGGCGCCAGAAAGCTTAAAGAAAGTACACCCTTTAGGCAAATCGCCTGTTATAACCGATCAAAACGCAGAGGGTGGCCCGGTAACAATTGCTGAATCTGGTGCGATTATTGAATATTTAGCTCAGGTTTATGGGAAAGAAAGCTTCACGCCAGAAGCAGGGACTGAAGCCTCCCGACAATATAATTACTGGATGCATTTCTCTGAAGGTTCATTGATGCCTCAATTATTGCTAAAAATTGTTTTTGATAAAGTGACGACTAGTCCAATGCCATTTTTTGTAAAACCTATTGCAAAAGGCATCGCGAAGAAAGTCATGACCGCTTATGTGAGCCCTAATATCAGGACTATGTTGGATTTTATTGAAAGCCACTTAGGTCAGCATGACTGGTTTACGGGTGAAGTGCTCACGGGGGCTGATATTCAAATGAGCTTTCCGTTAGAAGCCTGTGTTATGAATGGTGTAGCGGGTGCAAAACACCCTAATATTCAAACGTATGTAAAACGCATACACGCGAGAGCAGGGTACCAGAAAGGTCTAGAAGTGGGTGGCCCTTATGATTATGCGTAATGATAAGTACGGTTCTATAAGTGATTTAGTAATTTAGTATGTTTTGGCTTGAGTGCTATGTCTTAGCGCTCTCTACTGGTTGTTTCCCATATAAATATAAACTATCTTAATATTGTCATTTACCGTGTGAATTTCTATTTTGCACCACGATATTTTGGTTTAGAGAAGTATATGGGCAAATTTTTAATGAAAGGATTGCCGGCTCTTTGCTTTTGTTGCTGTTTATTTGGTAAATCGCTTGCTGAAGAAAATAAAGTGATTGAAGTTAGAACGATAGGTATCCCACCTTACGGCATTCAAATTGATGAAAAACTAAGTGGTGTATATTTTGATGCAATAAATCGTTTAACCAGCATTGCAGGTTATCGTGTGAACAATAAGATAGCGCCCTACGCTAGAATTATTCACGAGCTTAAAGGTGGCATAACAGATATGACAATTATGTTTAAATATCCTCAGTTAGAAGAACATGTCATCTATATTGCACCATTAAAGCCGCTTAAAATTGTTGTAATGGGTCTTGAAGGCGTCTCTTTTGACTCGTTGAGTAATCTAAAAGGGAAATCAGTTGCCTATTTAAGAGGGGCTAAATTTAGTGACGCCATTGATAATGATTCAGATATTATTCGAGTCAATACGACAAGTTTCACCCAAGGTGTGAAAATGTTAATGCTTGAGCGGGTCGATGCCATTATTGGCCCCATGGACCCTCTAATATTTAAAGCAGCAGAATTAGTGCCGGATAAAAATATTTTTGGTGCTCCATTGGTTATTGATGAAAAAACGCCTTGGTTACAGGTATCTAGGAAAAGTGTCGACAAGATCTCGCTTGAGAAGCTAGAGGCAATATTTAAAAAAATGGTAAAGCTTGGGGAATTAACGGCGCTACGTACAAAATACATGGGTATAGCGTATGTCGCGGGCGAATAAATGATAGTATTTCGAATATTTAAGTACGCCGTTTAGCTGTACTTAAGCATTAGGGCAGCAATAGCTGTCGTTGTTTTATTTCATGTGAATAAACTAAATGTTTCTTATTATTGCAATCGTATTAATCGCCTTAGCTTATTTTTCAATGACTGCTTATCTTATAGCTAGTGTTGTTTTGTATGCTTTTTATCAAATAATTGGCGGAAAAAAAGATGGGGAGTATAAAAAAGTACGTATCGGTTGTTTTATTGGCTGGCTCATCTCAATTCCTTTCTGTTTAGTTATGGTTTATTTAAAGGCAGGTACTTAAGACACGAAAGAGAACAAAAATGAGGTGGTAAAAATGGAGTAATTCACCTACCTTATATAGATCAGTCTCTAATAACGCGTTCGCAATATTGGGGGGAGTCTATGCCAGCACTCAAGCATTTTTACGAGGAACTGTGGCAACAATATATCAAGATAAGCCCGCAGGCTCTTGCTATTCATCATTTGTTTGAGAATGAAGGTGAGGTATTGGTTAATGATCACGTCGCTTTTCGTACCTTTTCAAATTCAAATATATCAATTGAACATCTTGAAACGCAGATCTTCTCCTTAGGGTATCAATATCTTGAATCCTATCACTTTGACGCTAAAAAATTAGATGCACGTTGTTATGTGCATCCAAACTATCCAACCAAAATATTTATTAGCGAGTTACTTTGGCCAACATTATCAGCGTCTGCACAAACGATTATCGGTTCGTTGATACAACAAATTGGTGCGTCAACGGTCGTCGATCGTAAAGCATTGCATGTTCCTCATTTAAATGTCGGTCGAATATGGGCGATGCCAACATATAGAAACTATCTTAAATTATTAGAAGAATCGGAATATGCGGCCTGGTTGTCGGTATGGGGTTTACGCGCTAATCACTTTACAATTTATGTGAACTACTTAAGAAAGTATTCGGAGCTTTCACAGGTAGTGGGTTTATTACAGCATCATGGCTATGTACTGAATTCAGTCGGTGGTGTGATTAAGGGTTCAAAAGAACAACGGTTAATTCAATCTTCAACGATGGCTGATCAAGCGCTTGTGCCGTTTCCAGACGCTGGCAAACAGAAAGTAAGTACTTGCTATTATGAATTCGCTCAACGCTTCAAACAAAAAGATGGCTCGTTGTATCAAGGATTTATTCCAGAAAGCGCAGATAAAATATTCGAGTCAACGAATCGTGGAGTCACAAATGACTAAAGGTATTGTTGTACTTGGTCTTGGTCGAATTGGTGGTGCGATTGCACAGTTGTTCAACGGTGACAAACGCTATCGCGTGACTGGAGCTGATATAAATGCTGAAGTACTAAAGCTTTATGCTAATCAATTTAAAACAGTACATCTTAAAGGTAAGGACTTTTCAACCATACTCAGAGGGCAGGACGCTGTTCTATCTGCGTTGAGCTTTAATGAAAACCCTCAAGTAGCGCAAGCAGCATTAAATAATGGTTGTAGTTACTTTGATCTCACTGAAGACGTTCAGTGTACTCAGAGAATAAAGAAAATAGCCCAAAACGCTATTGAAGGGCAGGTGTTCATGCCTCAGTGCGGTTTAGCACCAGGTTTTATTGGTATTTTAGCCTATAGCTTTCGGCAATATTTCGACCAAATGGATAGTTTAAAACTAAGGGTCGGTGCTTTGCCAGAGTACCCATCAAACAGGATGATGTATAACTTAACCTGGAGTACTGAAGGTTTAGTTAATGAGTATGCAAATCCTTGTGAGGCGATCAAAAACCATAAAATTACCTTACTTGAACCTCTAGAAGGACGAGAGTTATTTTCAGTGTCGGGAGTGGAGTATGAGTCGTTTAATACTTCAGGAGGGCTTGCTAACTTATGCCATAGCTTAGAAGGGCAAGTGAGAGAGCTAACGTATAAAACTATTCGGTATCCCGGTCACTGTGATTTGATGCGGTTTCTATTTCATGACTTACGTTTAGGCGAGGCTGGTAAGCGTAGGGGTATATTAATGGATATTCTTGAAAGCGCTGTTGCAACGACGACTCAAGACTTAGTACTTATTTCTGTTGTGGCCACAGGATATGTCGGTTGTAAGCTACAGCAGCGTAGCCGCACGTTTTTATTGCGTCATAGTAGACAGCAAAGTGCAATTCAAATATCAACGTCATCGGCAGCTGTTACAACAATGGACCTCATACTGAATAGCCCAAAAAAAAGACAAGGTTTCATTGAACAAGAAACCTTGGATATTGATTCATTTCTAAACAATGACTTCGCCAAACCTTATCGAAATGCTGAATTAAGCATTTAATTGTTGTTGCTGAGGTAAAGATATGGACACCAAGGGTATTAGGAAATCATTAAAAAAAGTACTAGCTGGTTTTTATGATGAGCATAATCACTATGGCAGTGCATATATCGGTGCAACGCGGTTAGATAGTCGAAATAAAATATCAGTGGTTAGCCCAATTAATGCGAAGCAGTTTGCCTCGATATCAATAGCTGAGCCTTGGCAACTTGATGCTGTGGTAGAGCAATCATACACAGCATATTTAGAATGGCGGAGTATGCCTGCGCCAAAAAGAGGCGAGCTGGTGCGGATATTTGGTGTGCAGCTAAGGCAGCATAAAAGCGAGTTGGCAAGTATTATTACGTTAGAGTCAGGAAAACCTTGGCAGGAAAGTTTAGGGGAGGTACAAGAGCTAATTGATGTGTGCGACTTTGCGGTGGGTTTATCTCGGCAGCTTTATGGTTTAACGATTAGCACTGAAAGAAAAGACCATCGTATGATGGAACAATGGCATCCTATTGGTCCAATTTTGGTGATTAGTGCGTTTAACTTTCCAATGGCTGTATGGGGCTGGAATGCTGCGTTAGCGTTAGTTTGCGGTAATAGCATTATCTGGAAACCTTCATGTCAGTGTCCCTTAAGTGCTTTAGCGTGTCATCGATTATTACTCTCTGCTATCGAAAAAATTGGGGGGGATATGCATTTAAGTAGCGTGGTTTATGGTGAACAAGGGTTGGTGAAGGCGTTAATTGACATACCTAATATCGCGCTAGTTTCTGCTACAGGTTCATGTGATATGGGGCGCTCTGTAGGTGCACGTGTTGCTAAAAGAATGGGGCGCTCATTGCTAGAGTTGGGTGGTAATAACGCGATGATCGTTTGCCCTAGTGCGAATTTAGAGTTAGCAATACGAGCGATTACTTTTTCGGCACTCGGCACGAGTGGTCAGCGTTGTACAACATTGAGACGTTTAATTGTGCATGAAAGCTTGAAAGATAAAGTGTTAGCTAAGCTCGCTCATATTTATGCGACAGTAAAAATTGGCGATCCATTTGACGAAAATAATCTAATGGGGCCACTTATAAACCAGCAAGCGATTAATGCGATGAAATCCAGTATTCAAAACGGAATAGATCAAGGGGGTGAACTTATAGTTGGCGGCAGGGTCATTAATAACTTAGGGGTTGGTGATGGTTTTTATATTACGCCAGCACTAATGGCAGTTTCGCCTGATGCACCGATTGTACAAGTAGAAACCTTTGCTCCCTTATTGTTTGTGCATACGTATAGTGCTTTAGACGAAGCGATTGCTATGCATAATAACGTGAGGCAAGGCTTGTCATCCGCCATTTTCACTCAAAATATATCGGAATCTGAATTGTTTTTAAGCGCTAAAGGCTCTGACTGTGGCATGGCGAACGTTAACATAGGTACTTCAGGCGCAGAGATTGGCGGCGCATTTGGCGGTGAAAAGGATACGGGGGGAGGGCGTGAAAGTGGTTCGGATGCATGGAAAAACTATATGCGACGTGCCACTAATACAATTAACTACGGACAAGAATTACCCTTAGCACAAGGGATTAGTTTCGACTTACCAGAATAAATATTAGCTATTTAAATAGCGACGATATAAAAATCTCAATAAGGTAAAAAATGAATTCAAAAAGAAAGCTTCGTGACCTCAAAGGTTTTGGCCCTAAAAGTGAAGAAATTCTAGCGTGCGTTGATATTCATTCGGTGGAAGACTTTATGGCGATTGACCCCTTTGACCTGTATGCAAAACTAAAAGAAAAAGTGAAAGGCACCGGACTAAATTCTATTTATGCCATTATTGGCGCGCGTGAAGATATACACTGGCAGAAAGTAGCGAGTACTCGTAAAACGGGTATTCTCATGAAGCTGGATGATATGGGTTTAGCACCCAAATAGGAGATACCTCCTATTTCAAAATCTCCAAACCCCTGATGCTACTCCGGTACAAACGGCGAGCTCACTTCTCAAATAACCTTGATGTTTTGGAAGCTCGTCGTCTATGTCTGCGGTGCGTCGATGGTAGAAAATATGTGCTTGGGCTGCTGGTAATAATGAAATGTCAGGGTAATGACTACTGGCGACGAATGCTAGTTGAATAAAGGGCGCTAGACGAAGAAAGCCAATGACTGGTTGCTTGCAAACAATACAGATGCCTCTTCTAAGTGCTGGTGGTCGTCGGTAACGATCAAACTTAATCTTACTTGAATTATGGAGGGTAACGTTACTTGAAAGCATGACTGTAAAGTCAGCGAAAGGCTTTTGGTATAGGTTTTGGCAAATTAGACAGTGGCAATAAAACCGAGCTAACGGTTTCGTGTGTACATCGAATGTAGATGCACCACAGGGGCAGGAGCAGCTTTGGCTTAACTGTCGGTTAATCATGATGACCTCAAATTTGTATTCTGTATGTAATGAGCTTAGATGAAGTTACAGATAAAAGGGCATTTTTTAAGTTTACGGTGAGTAAGGAGCGTTATTAAATAAACTTATCCGTATAAGTAGTTCATATTTCAGTCCTTTTTTATAAATTATGACTGGCATGGAAAAACATTGTTGATATAAACTATTTGAAAATATATGTATAAGGATCCATGAATGTCAGTTTGGTGTTTAAATAATAAGAATGAAGTTCAGCACATCAATGGTTATAAACTTAGGCTAGGGCATGGAACCTGGAAGGAGCCAGAGGATATTCACCCCAGCATTCCTAAAAGTTTGGGGCTTAGTCCTTTAGAAAGCATTAGGCTGATGCGTGAAGCGCTTCAATATGCTGCTGAAGCAACGGTTATAGTCGACTCGTAATCAAACTTTTAGATACAAATCATTATTAGCTATCTGATGTATTCGTGGTGATAAGACTCTAGCGTTTTGCGTATAAACGCTTTGTCGTCACGTACTTTACTAATCCCTTCCCATAGTTTTATCTTTTCATTTTTAGATAATTCAGTTCTTTTAGAGAAAGCTAAGAAATACGACTTAGATTTGAGAGGATGTGGATGAATGAGTAAGTCAGGGTTATTATTTATGAGAAAATGCGCCATCTCTCTAATTAAGATCACCGATCCACTCTTATCTCTTAGTAATTTTTTTAAATTCGCGTCATCATTCAAGGCTGCATTATCAACTTCTAAGCCAAGTGCTTCGAGTTCTTTTCCGATAGAAAATCCTAAAGGAGAACGTATGGGGCTTGGTAGTTGTTGCACATTCCCATTGAAACTGAACTTTGTACTAGAGTGGGTCACAATGACGTAATCAACTTGAGAGAGTTGAAATTTAGAGCTTTCGGAGGAATTTATGTCTTTTGGGTAGCTTAAAAACTCAGTGCGACTTTGTTGATAACTGACACCTGCAATACCATCATATTGGCCTGTTTTAGTGAGATGTAAACAGCGTTTCCAAGGAATAGCATCGACCTTTATTGTGTAGCCTAAAGGCTTAGATGATTTGATTAAAATATCAATATACACACCAGAAATGGCTTCTTTTTTAATAATAATGAATGGAAACCAAGTACTATCAGCCACACAAAGTTTAAGCTTGTCTTGGGCATAGCTCGCGGTGCTCAAGACAAAAAATAGCAGAATGCTAAAAGTTAACTGAATTGCGAGTTTCCATGTGAACAATCGTTTATTCCTCTTATTAGCTTTAAGGCTTTTACTAATAATGTAAGCTGATGAAAGCGGACTCTTAATTTACTAATTTCGATTTTTAACGTAACCAAGCTAGCTATTACTTACGCGAAAACCAACTTTTAAGGTGACTTGGTAGTGTGTAATACTGTCATTTTGAATATGACCTCGTGTTTCGATTACTTCAAACCAGTCTAGGTTACTCACTGTTTTGGCACACTCCTTAATAGCATTGTCGATGGCATCTTGAATGCTATTGGGTGAAGACCCCACTAACTCTAGCTTCTTATATGTATGATGATTTGACATGTAGAGACTCCTCACCTGCCTAGTACAGATATGTTTGGTCTTACGATAGTATAAGTTTAGTTGTCGTAGAAGAAGATGCCAGTGAGTTTTAAGTATCTGTCGTATTATTTGTCTAAAATTTGTTCATTTAGCTTTACCGGTCTAAACTCTGTGTTTACATAATAATAATGATTACTTTGTTTTAAACTGAAGTAGAGGGTCTAATGGTTCCAAACGTAAAAATCGGCCGCTATGATTCCTACCTACTTTTTATAAACGTGACTTTTCTAGCGTTCATTACATTGTTTTCCTCACTATCGTGGGCAGAAGAGATTGAAGATACTTCCTCTAGTTCATCTTTACTTACACCTATTACCGTACAGCTTAAATGGCGTCATCAGTTTCAGTTTGCTGGGTATTATGCAGCTATAGCGCAAGGGTATTATCGGCAGGCAGGGTTTGAGGTTAATCTGAAAGAAGCAGGTCCACAAATAAACCCTATTGAAGAGGTTTTATCTGGTCGTGCAGACTTTGGCATTGCTAATTCAGAATTGATGCTTTTTCACCTAAATGGTGATCCTGTTATTGCCATTGCTGCCATTATTCAGCATTCACCGATTGTTCTAATGAGCTTAGAAACCTCTAATATATTGAGTCCGCAAGACTTGATTGGAAAAAAGCTAATGTATCCAGAGGGGCACTATGGTGCGAATACGCTGGGTATTTTACTCAAAGAAGGCATCCAAGAGTCCCAAATAGAATCGATTCCACTGTCTTATAATATTGAAGACCTAGTAGAGCATAAGGTCGATGCGATGGTGGGGTATGTCACAGACCAACCTTATTTATTAAAAGAGCGCGGTATTAAATATAACCTTATGGACCCGCGAACATATGGAATTGATTTTTATGGTGATGTGCTGTTTTCTCATAAGAGGATAGTTGACGATAACCCAAAAAAGGTTGAGCAGTTTAGAGCAGCAACGTTGCAAGGGTGGCGCTATGCGATTGAGCACCCTGAGGAAATGGTTGACTTGATTTTAAGCCAATACCCTACGTTAAAAAACAAGCGTGAGTTGCAATATGAAGCGCAGGAAACGATCAAGTTAATTGTGCCCAAACTAGTTGATTTAGGGCATATGAATCCTGGGCGTTGGGAGTCTATCGCTGAAACGTTCATTAGCTTGAATATGACGGAAGGATCCTATACAGACAAAGAGTTTCTTTATACTCTGGAAAGGGAACAAGCATCCCGAACACTTAAACTATTTTTTCAAATTGCGGGCATTATTGCGATATTTGTCCTGATCTTTATTGCTTGTTTGTTCTATTTTAATAAGCAGCTTAAGCTGGCAATTGCTCAAAAAACCTTATATTTAACTAAAGCAAATAGAGAGTTGATTGTTTATACCAAGCAGTTGAAAGAAAAAGAAAATGAATTATTCAGTTTAAATAAAAATCTAGAACGGCACATTATTTCTCGTACAGAAACGATTAATAAAGTGAACCATGAATTGACTGCTGAAATCGAACAGCGCAAGCAGCGTGAACTGTCTCTTCTGTTATTGTCAAAAGCCATAGAAAGTAGCAGCAGTATTGTTCTTATCATCGATAAACAGCATATTATTTGTTACGCAAGCACTGCTTTTTTGAAGTTGACAGGTTTGTCTGAACCGGAAACTCATAATCAGGCGATTCAAGCATTGGAAAACAGGTTAACCCTACCAGAAATGCCAAATGCAGATTTTCTGCCTAATACGAAAGGCGTGGTAGAAAGTGAGTTGACGTGGGTCGGGGTTGATGGGCAAGCACACTGGTTAAGCGCTTCTATTTCTTTATTGTGGTCTGAGGGTCAAGAAATATCGCATTATGTGATTACTTTTGAAGACATCACGGAACATAAAACTCGTCAGAACGAAATGGAAAAAATAGCACTATACGATCCACTTACAGGGCTAGAGAATCGCGTACTATTTAAAAGCCAGTTAGAGAAAGTTATTAGTAATGTGCAGCGTACTAATACAAAAACTGCATTGTTATTCATTGATATTGACGATTTTAAATCGATCAATGATCTTTTTGGACATGAAATGGGAGACTACGTGTTGAAGGCTGTTGCTACACGTTTGAAAGCTCATGTTCGTAAAAATGACTCGGTTGCTAGAGTAAGTGGTGATGAGTTTATTATTTTGTTAAATGACCTTCAAGCCTATGATGATGCGAGTAAAGTTACGCATCAGATTATTGATTCTTTTAAGAGCCCTGTTGTAGAAAGGGGGCGAGAAATATTTGTCACAGTGAGCATCGGAATTAGTATGACGCCGGATGATTCAATTAAAGGCTCTGAACTCATTAATAATGCTGACCTTGCTATGTATCGTGCGAAACAAAATGGTCGTAATAACTTCCAATTTTTTTGTATGGATATGAATGTCGAAGTCAGACAAAAAAGTTTGGTTGAGGTAGAGCTCAAAACCGCTATTCAAAATGAGGACTTTTATTTAGTTTATTTACCGATAATTGATCTCAAACATAGGCATATTGTTGGTGCTGAAGCATTAATTCGGTGGCCTTTTTCAGAGGAAGATATACGAAACCCAAATGACTTTATTCCCATAGCTGAAGAAACGGGTTCTATTATCCCAGTGGGTCATTGGGTAATGCAGCAAGCATTTAAGGATATTCAAGCCTTTTTAAGTGCTCAAATAAAAGAGATCAAAATATCAGTTAATATCTCTTCGCGCCAACTTAAAGACACACACTTTATTCCCAATATACGAAAGCTTTTTTTATCGCACCCAAACTACATTCAGTATTTTGACTTTGAAATAACCGAAAATTGCTTTCTTAATAATCAAGTAGATAATATTCGTTGCTTGAATGATCTGCGTAACATGGGGTTTTCAATTTCATTAGATGATTTTGGTTCTGGCTATGCGTCATTAAGTTACTTGCAGCGCATATCGGTTAGTACGATTAAAATTGATCGTCCCTTGATTAACGAATTGCCTAAGCATGAAGCGCATAAACAGCTTACCAAAGCAACGATTGCGATGGCGCATGAACTTGGTATAAAAGTTATCGCTGAAGGAGTTGAAACAGAAGCTCAAGCAAAGTTTTTAATGTCAATCGGTTGTGATATGGCTCAAGGCTTTCACTACGGAAGACCGGTGCGTGTGGAACAACTGATTACACGATTATCGACTGGAAAGGTGTTATCGCTAAATCCAAGCCAGCGTTATAAGCCTTGAATGTATATTTCTTAAGGGAGTATTCATTCTGGTTTATAGAAAATAATAATCTCAATTATAATCGCTTTTACTTGGTATTTAGACCGAACTGGGGGTATGTTAATTCTAGGTATGCATGATTGGAGCGATAGTTATGTCATTTCAACGATTAATAGACCACTTAAATAGTCATCAGGCAAAGTTTTCACTAGAAACCCACTCAAAAGCATACACAGCTCAAGAGGTAGCTGAACGTACTCATGTTCATGGCCTCAATATGGGGAAAGTTGTGGTGCTTGTTTGTGATGACAGTTTTGCGCTTTGCTTGCTACCGGCACATTATCATGTGAATTGTGCTTCATTTGCTGAAGAGATTGGTGTATCTGAGGTCCGTCTTGCACAAGAAAGTGAGTTTTCGAATAATTTTCCTCAGTGCGAATTAGGTGCAATTCCTCCTTTTAGTGAATTATGGAGGATGCCTATCTATATGAGTTTTGCTTTTGATATATCACAAGATATTGTTTTTAATGCGGGGAACTGGACTGAAATTGCACGCATGCCTTGTAATGAATATATTCGAGTCGAAGAGCCAAATATAATTTCTAAGGGGGCGATGCCGCCCAGAATCACACCACCAAAGATATCTAAACGTAGAGGGCGAGAAAGCCTATTGGTGCATTGAAATTTGGTCTAAAAAATTAGAGTTCATTGAAACCCAACACTATTATCACCTACGCTATAAGAAACGATTTGACTTATTTCTTGAAGAGACAAAGCGCTCTGCTGCTGCATCTCGTTAAAGAAGTTTTGTGCGGCTTGTAATGACTTTTTGGTGCCGATACCTCCATCAATATGCAGGTGTGCGCGTAAATAGCCTTCTACATCACGAGATAATAGGAACGTATCTTTACCCATCGCACGTAATGCGTATGGTCCAGTATTACCTCCCAGTCGAGCGCCATTTTTCTTTAGCCAAACCCATAAGCTAACAATATCGTTAGTTGGCCAGTCGGCTATAAATTGTCCAAAGCTAGGCGCATGATCTTGGGTTGAAAAACGTATCATTGACGCATTGACCAAAACGGTTTTGACCTTAGTATAGTTACGTACAATGCGGATATCTGCTGATTTTTCCTCTAGCATTTCTGTCGGCATCATTAATAATTTGCCGACATTGAAATCCCAGAAAACCTCACGAAATCCCGGCCATTTTTTATTGATGACCGACCAATAAAAGCCACTTTGAAATATTTTACGAGTAAACTCCTCTAACCATAAATCATCATGAATTAAAGCAACCTGACTTTCAGGCAAAGGCTGTGAAACAAGATAAGCTAAAGCCTCATCCCCCCCTTTTCGCTCTGATGCACGCGCTTGAATATCGCTAAATTTTTCCATTGTATTTTGTCGTTGGTTAAAAATGAATTGAAAGGCTTGTAGCATTAAACATCGAAAGCTTAGTTCAACTAAACTAATGTAAATTAGAGGATTTTACTAGTAATTCGTTAAAAGCTCCCAAGCTTGGTTTTATTGAGTCCTTTCGCCAAATACTATAAGTGGTGGTCTTTTGTAAATGAGTGGGTAGGGGGTGAACCTTGAGACCGTTTTTAAAAGGGTAAAAATCTAATAATTTTTTAGGAATTATTCCTGTGCCCATACCCGCTGTAATGCAATTTAGAAGCGCGTGATATGAGTTGATTTCGATAATTTTAGCCATAACATCGTTTTCTTTAACCCACGTTTCTAGGCGTGTTCTATAAGCACACTGTGGGCTAAAGCCTAAGAGTGTAGGGTGTTCGCCAAGATCGGCAGGCTGGTTGATTTTTTGGAGGGAGAGGTCGGATACCAATATTAGTGTTTCTATAAAAATAGGTATTGCTTCTAGTCTTTGGTCTTTAGGTGGGTCAGCGACCAACGCTAAATCTAAATCACCATTTAAAACCTGCTCTATTAACTTCCCTGTAGGGCCTGTACTAACTTCTAAAGCAACATCTGGAAGATTTTTATGGTAGTCCATTAAAACGGAAGACAGTCTGGACGCTGCTACAGCCTCCATACTGCCTATCCTAAGTTTTCCTTTTGGATGCTCGTGGTTTAATTGCTCAACGGCTTCGTTAGCGAGTAAGAGTATTTTTTTCGCATAAGTAAATAGATGATCACCTGCTGGAGATACGCGCAGTCTGTTTTTTTCTCTGATAAACAGTTTTTTACCTAACTCGGATTCTAATTTTTGAATTCGGGCGGTAATGTTGGAAGGCACTCTATTTAACATGTCGGCAGCACGGCTTATGCCGCCCGTCTCGACAACGGCCTTAAAAATTCTTAAGTCAGAAAGCTCCATAAAAAACCTTTTCATAAATAATGAAAGTATAGTTCACTTTAATTCATTATTAAAGAATATTATATCAGGTTATAATGCCGTTCTTGTTTATTAATGGCACAGGCTCTAATAATGCTAAGGAAGGAGCGGGTAATTGGATAATATGAAAACAAAAGGTTATCTCTGCGCATTGGCGGCTGTTTTAATTTGGTCAGGGTTTATATTAGTGTCTCGAATGGGAGGGATGAGCCCATTAACTGCCTACGATATCATTGCAATACGATACGTCAGTTGTGCTGCACTTGTTTTTCCCTTTTGGTTTTTTTGGCAGCGTTTTAATTTATTTCAACCAAAGCTAATAATTTGTAGTTTCATTGGCGGATTAGCGTATGCCTTATGTGCATTTAATGGTTTTAAAGTAGCACCGGCCTCACACGCTGCGGTGCTTTTACCAGGCTTATTACCCATTTCAATCGCTTTAATTTCAACGCTCATAAATAAAGAGCGGCATTCGGCTGTAAAATGGCTGGGTATTATGATGATTACTTTCGGTATCATGGCCTTGTTTTGGCATGAATTTCAAAAGGCTGGATCTTTATCAGTTGGGCATGGTTTGTTGGTTGGGGCTGCGGTGTGTTGGGCGACTTTTTCAGTGTTAATCAATCGTTGGGGGATTTCACCGTGGGAAGCCACCGTGAGTTTAGCGGTTATTACATGTGTCGTTTATATTCCCGTTTATTTGATATATTTACCAAAGAACATATCGACTGATTTATTACAAGATATTGGCGTTCAAGTAGTTTACCAAGGGTTCTTAGCAACGGTCGTTCAAATGTTGTTTTATGTTCGAGCGGTTCAACTGATTGGTGCCGCAAATATGGGGTCAATGATGGCGATAGTACCTATTCTAGCTGGTTTCTCGGCCATTTATATCTTTGATGAAGTTCTGAACACAGAGCTAATTTTTGCTTTGTTATGCGTCAGTCTAGGGGTTTTAGTTGCGAACTCAAAATGGAATACAGGCATCTTTAGAATAAATAACGTAAAGCATGAAGTATGAGCCCCACTCATGTCATTCCAATTATACGTTTGGGCAGAATTAATTTTTTGCGTAAATAACGGCATCACAAAAATATCAATAATTACTAAACTAGGAGTTAAAAATGCCATATATCAATATTAAAATTACTGACGAGCAAGTAACTAAAGAACAGAAAGAAGCGCTGATTAAAGGTGCAACGCAATTGTTAGTTGATGTGCTTGATAAAAATCCAAAAACGACTGTTGTTGTGATTGATGAGGTAAACACTGACAACTGGGGGGTAGGTGGTGAGGTGGTGACTAAACTGAGGGCTCAGGGCTAAACTTTGGTTTATGCCAAATTTCTTCAGGGTTATATTTCTTTTCAGGCCTATACTACTGGTTATTAAATTTTAGTCACGAGTGGTAAAAAGTGAATGAATGTTTTCTTGTATATTGCAACGGTATTAATCTGGGGGACAACCTGGCTGGCGATTTACTTTCAGCTAGGGGAAGTACCCGTTAATGTGTCAGTTTTTTATCGTTTCGCGTTGGCTGCGTTAATTCTATTACCTAGTTTGTGGTTGGGCGGGAAGTTGCAAACAACTGATCGGTCTGATCATTTGTTTATGGTATTGCAAGGTGCTTGCTTATTCTCCTTTAACTTTATTTGTTTTTATACCGCCACTCAGTATATTTCAAGCGGTTTAGTAGCTGTTGTTTTTTCATTAGCCACCTTATTTAATGCGCTAAATAATCGTTTTTTCTGGAAAGAAAGTATTCCAAAAACAGTATTGATTGCAGGTGTAACCGGAACTTTAGGTTTATTTTTGTTATTTTTACCTGAGTTGAACGGTAGTAATGGTGAGGGGGGCTTCTCCCACTCAACTTTGAAAGGTTTTACGTTTGCCTGTATCGGGACATACCTGTTTTCATTAGGCAATATGATTTCTAAGCGGCATAGTTTGAAGGGCCTAAAGCCCATTACCTCGAATGCCTATGGCCTGTGTTATGGCACTGCCATTTTAGTGGGAGTTCTCTTAGTCACTGCTGAACCATTAGTGGTTGACCTTCGGCCTCAGTATTTAGGTGCTTTATTTTATTTAAGTATTTTTGGAACGATTATTGGGTTTACGACTTATCTGACTTTAGTGGCGCGTTTAGGGGCGAATAAAGCCGCCTACGCAACGGTTATGTTTCCTGTGGTTGCATTACTGCTTTCTAGTTGGTTTGAAGGCTATCATTGGCAGATAAGTAGTACGTTTGGTTTAGGGCTCACTATTTTGGGAAATCTGATTATTAATTTTAGGGCTCTAAAAGCGCTGCCATTCATGAAACTAAAACCATGAATATCTTAAGAGAGGTCAAACTGTTCGCCTGGCATCATTAGTGTTTCACTTGTACGCGTCGGGATTCAAAAAAGAAACTGCTTGCCGACATTTCATCTTTTACCGTATGAGAAGCCCCCAGGATCGATACCGATACATTTTGCCAAACTTTATACGCACTTGTTACGCGTGCTTTCTTCGATCGCATAAGTAAATGTTTTACTTCTATTTCTTGTTGATTAAGCTTCAGAATTTCAAGATCAATCTGCTTTTGCTGCTCATTATATTTCTCAATCATTTCTTTTGTTTGAGGCGTTAAGCCTGCTACTTTTGCTCGAATGGCCAGCTTTCTTAATTCGTCATATATTTCGCTAACTTGTATTCTCTTTTTATGAAGAATTTGGGTAATACGCCTTAAGTTAATGATTGTGTCAGCGTCGGCGCCTACTGTAATATTTGTGGGTGTTCCGCCCGTACTACCTAGTATTTTAGCGGAGACTAATTTAAACGCCTGTACAGTACCGCCGATTAAACTACCTTTTCCATGAGGGTGGCCAAGCTGTACTTTATTTGTTGCCAATAGCTCGCAATGGCTAGCGTATTCGGCAATATTAATCTCGTCACCTGCAGTAATTTTAACCCCACTAGCAAATTTAGCTGAGACAGTTCCTTTCGCTTTAATAAATGCGCAAAATGACTCGCTATCTAGTTTTTTATCGCCCGAATTTGCGCCGCCAATGAAACCTTGAGCAATTAATACATTGCCTTCTGCTTCGATAGTCGATTTGCCGACAGCTCCTTTAATGGTTACATCTCCAGCGGCCTTGATACTTGCACCGTCAGCAACGTCTTCTTCAACACATACCGAGCCATCAAAATCAATATTGCCCGTCGCAAGGCTAACATTTTTAATAACGAGGACATTATCAATAGAAACCCCTCGGCTATCGAGTATCGGGTGCCCTTTAATGGTGGCAACCAGTAAATCAGGGTCATCTTCACTAATTGCAGCCCCTTCAATTATTGCGGAAAATGGTAGTGCGTCGCCCGCATGAGACGGAATCATTTTACCAAAAATATCCGTGCCATTTTTTCCGTTGGCAGGGGGGTGTCGGCGCATTAAGGGGGTTCCTATCTCGACGACGACGAATTCGTTAACATCTCGGTAGTTTGCAATACCTTTTTCATCAATTTTAGGTGCTGAACTAAAACGGTCGTTTACTAATTTCTCAAAACGAGAATCCTTGCCCCTTTGTGGTTTGTTACCCGCAGCAAAAGGTAAATTGATGCATTCACCGGTATCAAGCGCTTGCTTAATAACAGATTCATTAATGGGGGCTGTGATACCCAACTTTTTTATTTCTTTCTCAACGTCTGAGTGACTAATAGGCGTTCCACCAAAAGGTTTTTGGAGGGTAATAAGTGCTTTTAAGTCTTGGTCAGAAGAAACTATTTCTAATTGACCGTCACGTTTTTCTGCAATGGCTAGTGAGGGGGTTTCTCTTCCTAACATAGAAAATATCTGTTCAGGGCTATAGTTAGACGCTGGGTTTTCTTCTGAAGTGTCAGGTTCATTACTTTTTTGAAGTTTTTTAAGAAATACTTCAAAGACTTTTTGGCCTTGGCTTCTGAGCGTTTGGTCTGTAATCAATAATTCATCAATGCCATCTTCAAGCATAAAGTAGCCGTGATAGCCTTCTGCTTCCAATAAATCGTCGAGATCTTTGCGGGTAAGTGTGGCCCCACCAAAAGAAGGTTCGAGTGAGGCGGTTACAGTGCCCGTCTCTGGATTGAAGTCGATAGATGTATTAAACGAAAAAAGTTCCATTTCAAAGGCCGTGAAAACAATAAATAAGATGCATTAATAAAGCATAAGACCGTTTTAGAAATAATCCAGTAAAAAGTTGTATCAAGCAGAGTTTTGAAACAAACAATGGCATAACAGCTGTCTTTATCTATCAAAGCTGTTCTTTTTATCAATCTGTTTTATGATGAACACTTAAAAATAAAAATCCAAGCAGACATCTTATTATGAATTTTAGATTATCTTCGCTTCTGTATTTGTTAATCGCATTGTCTTTAATGCAAATAGTGCGTGCTTCTGAGACTGAGATTATTCCATCTAGTACTCCTATTGTAGATTTAAGAGATCAAGCGTGGGCCTCGGGTGAATCTTTTAGGCTAGATGGTGAATGGCACGCCTATTGGGGAGAACTGTACTCACCCTCAGAAATAAAGTCAGTACAAAGCGAGGCGATTGAATTTAGAGTGCCTGCGGTTTGGAGTGACCACTCGGAGGCAAAAAAACGCTTACCAGCACTGGGATACATGACTTACCATGTAAAAGTACTCGTACCTAAAGATCTTTACCCCCTTTATTTGTATTTACCTGATATGCCCAGTGCAAATAAATTATGGGTAAATGGTAAATTTATTACAGGTAATGGGAAAATTGGTAAAACGCAGGAATTTGAAGAACCAGACTTTTTGCCGAAAGTACTGCAGATGCCAGAACAGCATAATGGTGAACTAGAGCTTGTAATTCAGCTTTCCAATTATCATTACCGAGAGGGGGGGATTTGGTACAGCTTAAGACTCACTGATGCCACGGGTGTGTTTTCAATGTCGCAACGCCCTGTTATCTTTGCTGTACTTTTTAGCACCATATTAATTGTCATCGGCATGTTTAACCTTTCGATGTTTGCTTTTAGGGTCAAAGAAGTTGCCGCGTTATATTTTGGTTGGCTTTGTCTTGTGGTGGGTTTTCGCCGTTTATTGATTGATGAACGTGTCATGTACATGTTTGATCTATTTAGTTGGACGACCTTACAGCGACTAGAACATTTGTGTTTTTATTTAGCATTACCTTTATTCATTGGGTTCTTTAGTTCCTTGTACCGTAAGCATATTCCTAAATGGACGATACGCGGGTCGTGGTTATCTGTATTGCCATTCTTATTATTATGTTTAGCTTTTCCTGCGCGTATCTACACCGAATTTAATGTCGTATTTCAAATTCTGGTGGTCGTATCGGTGCTTTGTGTTTGCTGCCTTTACACCAAGGTTGTGATCGAAAAAGGTAGAAACATAAAGTTCTTTGGAACAAGTTTGCTGCTATTGGCATTAGCCGTCATTCACGATATTTTAAAATCAAATGGCCTTATTTCAACGACGAATAATATTGCTCATTTTGGCGTGCTCGTGTTTGTGGTCACCCAATCGTTGTCGATGCAGCGTCATTATTTAAAGAATTTGAATCTGGTCGAAGCGATGTCCTCTAAGCTAAAGCACCGTAATCAAGAACTTGTTGAAATGGATGAGTTTAAAGATGAGTTTCTTGCGACCACGTCTCATGAGTTACGTACACCTTTGCAAGGCGTTTCTGGCTTGGCTAAGATCCTTAAAGAGGAGGATCATGGCTCGTTAACAGAAGATCAGCGTCATAAAATTGGCTTGATTGCCAATACAACACAACGGTTGAGTGTGCTGGTGAACGACATCTTGGACTTCTCTAGCATCAAGCATGGCAAGCTGAAGCTGAATATAAATCGTGTCGACTTAAATGCGATTTCAGAGATTGTACTTGCGACGATGTCGCCGATCATTGGAAAAAAAGAGGTGGTATTAACGGCTGAAATATCGCCTGAAGTACGTTACTTAAATGCAGATGAGTTTCGCTTGCAACAAATTTTGTTCAATCTCATAGGCAATGCCGCTAAATATACTGAAAGAGGTTTTATAAAGCTAAGCGCCTATATGGTCAATCATGAGTTATTGATTGAAATTTCAGACTCAGGCTTGGGTATCCCTGATGAAAAACTGGGCTCACTGTTTCGCCCTTTCGAACAGATCCATGTTAAAGGGCATTACGCCGCTAGCGGTACTGGTCTAGGGTTATCAATCAGTCGGCAACTTGTAGAGCTTCATGGTGGTTCATTAGAGCTCAATAGTGAAGTAGGGAGAGGCACAACGGTTAGTGTTAAATTCCCGAATGACATGATTGTGACCAATGATTCATTAGAGAAATCCTTGAAAGAAAGTCGTACTACTATTTACGCCACGCCTTCTTTATTAGTGACTAATTCGCAGAAGAAAACTGAAGAAACAAATGAATCAGAGCCTCAAGAAGCATGTGAAGGGCCATTAATTTTTGTTGTGGATGATGAATCTGTTAATTGTGAACTGGTTTCAAGTCAGCTAAAAGGGCAAGGCTATCAAATTGAGGTGTTCGAAAGCGGTCTATTAGTGCTTGCTCGGCTGAGTGAGAAGCTACCTGACCTAATCTTGCTGGATTTTATGATGCCTGGAATGACGGGTTTAGAAGTGTGCCAAATCATTCGTAAGCAATATGATAGCTATGAATTACCGGTGATGATGCTTACGGCGCGTCTTCAAATTAGTGATATCGTGAACGCACTAAGTGTCGGTGCGAATGATTACCTTATAAAACCCTATCATGAGAAAGAACTAATCGCTCGTGTAAATACTCAGATAAACGTACGGAAATATTGGATTGCTAATCGAGAAAACCAAAAACTAAAAGATGAAATTGAACGTAGGGAAAGTTTGGAAGACGAGTTATCTGAGCTGAATGCGCGCCTACTTAATGTTTTGGATATTAGCACCGAGCTGATTATCTTAATGAATGATGACTTACAGGTGATTTACGCGAACGAAAAAGCAAACAAAGCATTGTCTAACCTGAATCAAGGCTTATTGGGTGTATCCATTTTAGAGCTGGTTAATGATGAGCTTGGCGCGACATTACAGCGCTTAATTAAAGAGCAGCCAACAGAAGCATTTTCGATGCATACGGCAGGGGTATCTCCGGGAATTAATTGGAATGCTTCAGTCAAAAGTTACTATGAATATGAAAAAGCTTATCTTGCTCTTGTGATTACACCCACATTTGAAACATCATTACCTGAACCTCAACAAAACTCTGCAATTGCAAATCTAACGCTTGAATTGAACGAAAGCCGTAAAAAAATTGATGAGATCGAGGGGGTTTTAAGACAAGTTATCTCAGATCCTCAACCGATTGAAGCGTCAGTAACAGACTCACAACCTGATCAACGGATCTCTGGAGAGCCCAGCTCGATCGAAGCACATGTATCATTACCAAGTTTAAGTAATCATAAGGAAGAGCTTGTTTCACTTCTTAGAGCGTCGTTGAATTTATGGGAACGTTATACTAACCAAGGTAAAATTGAATTAGCAGAACGTAGTCGCTGCTGGCGAGTATATGTTGATGGTACAACCGTGAAAACCCGTACGTTTGATAAGTATTTGAATGTTAGATCTGTACCAGACCGCCCACGATGGCGCGCAGTGGTAAGGACTGCAAATTATGTACTGGCTAGTTGTGAGCTAAGTGAAGGCGAGTCCAACGACCTAGTTTTGTTGATTCAAACTATTGAAGGCTATTTCGCTTAGTTGGTATAACTGAGCGCTTAGCTTTCTGCATCAATGGGAAATTAATATAGTCCATTGATGCTCGGTAGCAGAATTAACCATTTTCTTCTGAAAGCTTTAGTGGCGACAACGGGCGGCATTGACAAGCTAAGGTGTAGCCATTTTGTTGGTCGCTCCTCTGTAGGCCAGGTATTGAATCTGGAATAGTGGCTACACTTCCAACCTCAACTTTTATTTTGCAAGAACCACAGGTACCAACACCGCAAGCATGTGGGATTTCAACGCCTTCCATTTTAGCTACTTCAAGCACGGTTTGGTTTGAAGCAACTTGTAAGGTGTGGTTCTGTCCATCAGATAATACGACTTCGACCTTGTGTCGCACACCGATAGGTTCAGTAACAGAAGGTACGAATTGCTCAATATGGATGCTTTTTTCAGGTATTTGATGTGATTTCAGTACTTTGTTGACCGTTGTTTTTAAACCTTCTGGACCACAGATATAAAAAACTGTATTTGACCAATCTTGTGCATCAAATGTCATAATACCATGCAGCATCTGATCACTTAAGTGGCCCGTAAGGCCTGCCCAGCCCTTATGTTGTTCGCTTAGTATATGAGTGACTTTAAATTGTTGTGGATGAGTTTTTTGCATTGTTTCCAATCGATCTAAGAACATAACTTGTTGGATGCTTTTATTCATGAAAATGAGGTGCACTGTTTTAATTGTTGCTGATGAGAGTGCTTTCTCAGCAATTGCTAGAATAGGTGTAATTCCGCTACCTCCCGCTATAAGAACAATTTCTTTAGCTTGAACTGCTTCATTGTTGGGGAAGGTGAAGTCACCAAAGGGGCCTTGTACAAGTAATGTCTCTCCCACACATAGTTGTTGGTTCAAATACTTTGACATTACGCCATTGCTTGTAGCTTTAACGCCGATCGTAAGTAAGGCCGAGTCAGGGTTGCTGCATAGAGAGTAACAGCGAGATTCTTGTGAGCCGTTGATCCACTTTCCTATTGTGACATACTGCCCGGCTTTATAGCTCAATGGAGCGCCTGAAGGATTTTCAAATGAAATAGAAACAGAATTTGGTGTGAGGTGCACTATCTCAGAAACTGTTAGTCGCATATTGGCAAATTGACCCTCTAACTGAAAACGGTCAGCATTGGGTGATTTTAGAAAGTCAGGCCAGTGAGGAGAATAACTATCTTCAATTGGAGCGCCTTGTGCTTTAAGGAAAGGTTCAATTTTGAAAAATACTTCCTGGTATTTATACCAAGGTAAGCGAGGATACATGTGATGAATCAAGTGATAGTTTTGTCCTAGCAATATGGCATTAAACCATTTGCCAATAAAAATTCGAGTATCATGGTAGCGCCCCAAAGCTTTATGCGGCGCATGAGGGAAAAAATCGAAAAATAGTGCCAATATTAGAATCGCAATTGCGCCAGGAACGATGGCGAAACTTAAGAGTTCTAACCCGTAACCTGCTATTACAGCCCATGTCATGGAACCAAACATTAAGCTCATATAAATCACCGTACTGATATACGTATCACGAAATATCTTGATATGGCGAAACTCAGTGACTCCCATCCAATGATATTTGAATGGTATATACATCGCGTTCAGTACGATGCCATACCAGCTCTTCGCGCCACCAAAATAGTCAGGGTCTCGTTCAGGGTCATTTGTAAATGCATGATGCCTATCATGAATTTTTTGAAAAAAACGATAAGGAACGAGTAGGAGTGGAATACTTGCAACCCACCCCAGTAAACTTTCTAGAGGTTTAAGAGACGACCCACTTTTGAAAATGCTCCCATGGGCGGCATCGTGTACGACTGTAAAGCTCACAAAAGCAAGGTACCCACATATTAGGGTTGCAACAGGATAAGGCAATATACCGTTTACGGCAGCGCTAATGGTTATCGTATAACCAACAATAACCCCAAAGAATAATAAGATAGTCCCCATAGCAATGGCCGGAATTGAATCTTGCCACATGGTTTCGTATTCATCTTTTGAGGGCGGTATTTGTTTGTCTTTTTTTAGTCCCTGTGATGCGAGTGAATTCATATTCTATTCTCATTGTAGATTAACAAGTCTATCTTTATTTAATGTTATCGCAGTACTTCATAGAGGTGTTTTTCACTTCCTGCCAAGTTTGTTATCATTAACTGACACTTTTGAGGTTTTGTAATGAACTTGGAAAAAGAGACCAACAAGACTTATATATTGATTCTACTGAATCAGCATTTCACTACGGCTGAAAAAATCTTAGAGAACACAGGTTTAAGTCTTCAAGAGCTTGATAACCTTGAAGTGATTGAATTTGAAACGGTACAAACGATTGTGCATAACCTCTCTATGTATAGTCGCGACCCTATTTGGCCGACAACTTTAGGTTCTCAGCTGGGTATTACCAGCCATGGCGCAGTAGGCTTTGCTGCATTAAGTGCAGAAACATTAGGGCAAGCACTCACGACATTTATTGAGTGGGAGCAAATTCGGTCTGCAACCTATACGAGTGAAGTTCGTGAAGATGCGTTGTTTAGGCATTTTGTGATTCACGATATAACAGGAGATAAGGCATACCATTATGCTTTTTTTCAAGCATTTACTCGGGCATTAGAGATTTTAATCGGGACCGTCATTCAAGCGCCAAATCAGGGTATGACGGAAATTCATTTCATTGAGTCTGTGAATGAACATCAAGCAGCTTTACGCAAAGCATTTAATTCAACATTATTTTTTGGTTCCGAGAACAACATGTTATCTATTCCACTTAGCTGGTGGGAAATTAGGTCGCCCGTTTCAGATCGTGAAGCTTATAATTTGAATATTCAGAAGTGTGAGAGTCTATTATTTAGACAAAATCGTATTACGACTCCCAACATTATTATTAGAACGCTATTACGCAATCATTTTGAATCGAATATCTCTAGTAATCACCTACCTACACCACCACCGGTATTAAGTGAAGTCGCGACTAAATTGCATCTTTCTGAGCGGACGTTAATTAGGCGTCTTAATCGTTATAACACTTCTTATAAAATGATATTAGAAGCAACACGCAAAGAATATGCGAAACGTTTGTTAAAAGAAGCGCGTTATAGCATTTCTGATGTGTCAGATCTTTTGGGTTATCAGGCCCTTGCTAATTTTTGTCGAGCGTTTAAGCGTTGGTATGGGTTGAGCCCCGGGCTATTCCGTAAACAAGGCTAATTGTATGAATACAAAAAATGAACTCATTATCTGAAACTGCGTATTGAAGAAAAGTGATTGTTTTGTGTTACAGGAATCGCTTACTTGTAGTTTGGCATTAATCGCCTAAAATTTATTAACTAGAAAAAGAATCGTCGTGCCTATTGTCGTTTGAGTAATTAGAACAAATTGTATGGAAGCGATATTAAAAGCGTCAATAATGGAGTTTGCTTACTTAATGAATGTTCTAAATCTTGAACGATGTCTTCAATTTGTTTCACTTTGTTTCATGTCGATCCGCCGTATATGTCAACAAAGCATCGTGCTGGGTCTGTTATCTTGGGCTTGGCAATTTACGGCGGCTGAAAGTTCATTTATAGAAGATTGGGACGTGACAGGCTTTGGTACTATAGGCTATGCAGAGACAGACAAATATGATGACTTGGTGCTTAAACGAAATATTACCCAAAGAAGCAAGAAAATTGAAGACCATGGTTGGCTAATTGACTCAAAGCTAGGCTTACAAGCTAGAAAAGAGCTTAATCCAGGCTGGGATGTTGTTGGGCAAATCGTTGCTCAAGAAAAAGTAAATAATAGTATCGAAAACTCGATAGAAATGGCTTTTGTACGTTATCAGTCTGATGATATGTGGAGCTTTCAACTAGGTCGAATGGTTTTAGATACTTTTTTACTGTCAGACCATCGTAATGTCGGGTATTCCTACCACTCGGTAAGGCCTCAGGCTGAATTCTATGGCTGGATTCCTTACAGCAACTATGACGGACTAAAAACTGTTTTTGAATTTGGTGACTTTGATAGCTCGATGCGGTTTGAAGCGTTTATCGGCAAGACAAAATCGACGGTTAATATCGGTTATCTGGATAACGATTCCTCTTATAATTATGTTAAATCATCACCGATTTATGGGGCTGGTGTGACGTGGGAAAAAGATGAATTAACATTAAGAGCTTATGTCGCAAGGTTTCGGTTCACTCAAAATACGAATGCGATTAATGCACTTCAAGATATAGTAAGTAATCCTTTTATTCAGCAAAATTGGCCGGAAGCCGGTGTGATCGCTGATGATTATTCCATCGAAAATGAGTTTGTCACCTATAGTTCAATGGGTTTTAGCTGGACACCGGGGCCATGGCACGTACAAGGAGAGTTTAGTAACGTGACTTCAGGGATCTTTGGCTCTTATGATGGTCAGCGGGCCTATATACAAATAGGGCGTCGTTTTGGGGGATTTTTACCACATATCGCTTATTCATATTCATGGGATGAACGGGATTTCCCTTATGCCCCTCCCCCTGCTCCTGTATTTCAAGAGCTTTATGACGGTCTTAAAGATAACCTTAGCTCGGGTACAGTTGACCAAAGCTCGTTGAGTTTAGGTATTCGATGGGATTTTGCCTCTCAAAAAGCACTCAAGTTTCAGTGTGATTTCGCTACCATTGATGACAATTCTCTGGGTATTTATCCTACGCAGGATACGCCTGAGGTGGGAACAAGAAATTGGGAAAAAGACTCACGTAGCTGGTGCTCAACAACATTTGATTGGGTATTTTGATATGAAAAATATTAAAATTCTGAGCATGATTTTATGTTTGTTAGTCTCTGTTGAGAGCTGGGCTGAAGAGGAGGGCATTCAAACGATTCAAGTGATCGTGAGCAGCCAGTCTGAATTAACGAGCTTAAGCCGTAAGCAAGTAATGGGGCTGTTTTTAGGGCGAGCACGTAGTTTTCCAAACGGAATAAACGCCAAAGCCTTTGATCATGAAGTTGGCTCCTCTATACGGGCGCGCTTTTTTGAAGGGTTAACGGGAAAGTCTATTTCTGACATTGATGCATATTGGGCTCGATTACGTTACTCCGGTCGTGCTTCACCACCAAAAGTAATTGAAGGTATGGCAGGGATTTTAAAAGAGGTAAGTCAAAATCAGCATGCTATTGCGTATATTCAAGGACAAAACCTCGATGAACTAGCTCAGCAAGACATTCTTGTTGTTCATACGATAGACGCAAATTAATGCAATTTAAACACCTACAACATTACGTAGCGATGATCATGGTGAGCAGTGCATTAGTATTGTCTACCATTTTTAGTCTGATTGCTTACCAAATAAATCAAAACCTTGCTATTGAAGAAAGTGAGAGGCAGGTGAAGAGTTTAATGTCTGCCGTAAAAAATACCGCTTCTGCAGCATTGTTTTCATCAAATGAAGCGGTTGGTATGGACGCTATAAATGGCTTACTTGGTACAGACGTCGTGTACTCTGTAACGCTTGAAGGGTTTGCTGATGAATTAACGTCAGGGATGAAGCTTGAAAGCGTGCATAAAAATGGCGGAGCACCCTTAAAAACAATCACGATGAAGCTAGAATCTATTTTTGATCAAGACCACATTTTAGGTGAATTACGTGTCACGCCGAACGAAAATTGGGTAGTTCAACGAATGCATGACACATCGATACCTGCCATTATCGGTGTGATATTTGTTATTTGTGTTTCTTGTTTTGTGTCGACTCAAGCATTAAAAATCAGACTATCTTTACCTTTGGTGAAATTGAGTCGAGCTCTCAAAGATATACATGGCGATAGTGAAGAACGCTTATCTTTACCTAAACACCTTCAATCTAATGAAATAGGTGCGCTTGTTGATGGCTTTAATGAACTTCTAGATGAAACAAACTCAGCATTTAGTGTTGAACGAGGCTTGCGTGATGAGATGCAAGTTGTACAAGAAAGTCTTGAAGAAGCCAAAGCGGTAGCAGAAAAAGCGGCACAAGCTAAAAGTGATTTTTTAGCGACCATGAGCCATGAGATTCGTACACCTTTATCTGGTGTTTTAGGGATGCTTGGCTTTGCTTTGAGAGACCCTCAAGTACATGATAAAACACGAGAGCAACTAGATATAGCAAGGAGTAATGCGAAAGCGTTATTGACTATTATTAATGACATCCTCGACTTTTCAAAAATGGAGGCCGGTAAACTTAATATTGAAATGGTCGATTTTGATCTTCGTGATGAAGTTTCGTCGGCCGTGGCAATTTTTGATGACATGGCAAAAGACAAGAGCCTATACTTTAATTTAGTTTTTGATGATGACGTGCCTAAATATGTGAAATGTGATCCAACGCGGATACGACAGGTATTAGTTAACTTGATTGGCAATGCGATTAAGTTTACTGATGCGGGAGGCGTTGATGTACAGGTCAGTATGCTCGAACTGTCAAAGTTTAGTATGCGCTTGAGCTTTTCGGTTCAAGATTCAGGTATTGGTATTCCAGAGGAGGGGATTGCAAAGCTTTTTCAAAAATTTGAACAAGCCGATGTGTCGACTACCCGTAAATTTGGAGGTACTGGTTTAGGCTTGTCTATTTCGAAGCAATTAGTTGAGGCGATGTATGGTTTCATAGAGGTGAGTAGTGTTCCCGGAAAAGGTTCAAATTTTTATTTTGAGTTGCCGATGGGGAGAGGGAATGCCGCAGCATGTGAAGTCGAAATAAAAGAAAAGAAACCTCATACACATAAATTGAATGTGTTATGTGCAGAGGACTTTGCGACGAATCAAGTGATAGCCCGAACGTTATTAGAAAGTATGGGGCATGATGTTGAGATTGCTGATAATGGTCGTATTGCATTAGATATGCTGCTTAAAAGCCCATTCGACCTTATTTTGATGGATGGCAGAATGCCTGGTATGGATGGTTTGGAAGCAACGCAGCATATTCGAAGTGGTGTGTGGCAAGATTCAAAGTTGAAACAGCCAGATATCAAAATAGTAGCACTGACAGCGAATGTTACCGATGAGGATCGTGACCGTTATCTGGCCGCAGGAATGGATGATTTTCTTTGTAAACCGATTGATGAATTGGAGTTACATCATATTATTGATGACACGATCAATGAACTTCTACTGAAAGGGCGTGAATTAAACCCATTAATACGTGCGAGTGCTAGCGAGCTAGATGACTTATTTTCGATTCCTGAAGCGAGTATGCCTGAAGCCGCTCAAGTTGTTGAGGTGAAAGCGCCACCGAATGATAAAGTGATTTTATCGGCTAAACTACGTAAGGTATTTGTTGAATCACTGCCTTATCGGATGAAAGAAATAATGCGAGCAATGATGGATGAAGATACGCAAGAGCTCGGTCGCTTATTTCATGGAATAAAGGGTAGTGCGGGTTATTTAAATGATGACACATTAGTCAAACTGTCGGGTGAGTTAGAGGTATGGGCGGATGAAAATAATATGGTAAAAGTACGTACCGTGTTTAATGACTTTGTGGTTTGTTTAAAACCTTACATAACAACATAATGAGGAAAAAATCATGCAAGTCATGGTAGTAGATGATGATGCAGTGTCCCGACTTGCATTGGTTGATTTAATGCAAAAAATGAATTTCTCAGACGTATTAGAGTTTGAAGATGGCCAAGCGGCCTGGGAACATCTTGAAAAAAACCCATTACCAATCTTGTGCTGTTGTGATGTCAGAATGCCAAAAATGTCAGGTATTGAACTATTGCAGAAAGTACGTGCTGATAAGAATATAAAAGCCTTGTCTTTTGTACTGATTACTTCAGGTCATGATCGCGATACAGTTCAAAATGCAGTGATGTTGGGCGTGAGTGGCTATATTGTAAAGCCATTTAATGCAGGTGAGGCAATTGAAAAACTAAATGAGGTCTTTGCCAATGAGTGGAAAGAAATTTCAGAGCGTCCTGAAGCAACAGCGCGTAGGCTTTCAATATCACAAGAAAAGCTTGAAAACTACTACAATGCGTTCAATATTCAGGTTGATAAGTTAATTAACATGAGTGCATTTACATCAGATGTTTTAAAACTCCCTGATATTGATGGGCAAATAGACGCGATGAAAACAGGCTGTCTTACTTTAGGCTTATGGCACTGTAGTCGTCAGCTAGAGTTATTAAAAGTACGTGAGGATAAAGAAGACTGCTTAGAATTGTACTTGTTAGCGGTTCAATCTACAGTAAATTATCAATTAGGTCTTTTACCACCCCAATAAACATAGAGCTTTAACGTGAAAATTATAAATAAAATGCGAAGATTTGTAAAAATCACGATATGCGCATAAAGTGAATAAAATTGGAAGAATCTGAATAAAGCGATGAGTTAACAGTTTGAAAAGCGCTCAGCATAGGAGGTGCATATGGAAGCAACTAAGGCTAAGGTCTTGGCATGTCGTGATGCCACATCGAATGATGATCTTTTTATTACGAAATTAAGCGAGTTAATTTCCTCTGATGGCGATATTGTTTGCCAAGCAATATTTGAAATTTTTGTTGATGTTGAATTTTCTCCTGCCAGAGCGAAGCATTATTGGGGGCGCTTATTAGCGCACCGATCTGAAATGATGCGTGCTTTAGGGCGGCCAACCAATTTAGTTGCTGTGATGTGTGACTATTTTTCCATACAAAAGAATGAAATCTTCGACCCAAAATTAGTAGAGATGGCTGCGTACGAAAATATAATCTTACAGTCGACCCATGATAATTTGACGGGCTTATATAATCGTCAATATTTTACGAATGCAGTGACGCAACATTTTTCGCTTGCGAAGAGAAATCAGAATGACCTTTCAATTTTATTTATTGATGTGGATGATTTTAAAGATGTTAATGATATGTATGGTCATACAATAGGCGATCAGGCATTACGCCAAATATCTAGGGTGATATCGGAAGAAGTTAGGCAAAGTGATATCGCTGCACGTTATGGCGGTGAGGAGTTTATTATTCTACTGCCTTTAACGAATAGTCTTGAAGCGTTGGTATTGGCTGAGCGCATGAGGGCCAATGTTGAAAAGTGCAAGCTAGAGGTTGATGGCAAAGAACTTACGGTTACCATTAGTGGTGGGATCGCCTCATATCCTGTGAATGCGCAAAACGTTGATGACTTAATCAGCTTTGCAGATAGTGCGCTATATCGCGCAAAAGGCGCAGGTAAAAATAACATATCCTTATTTAAAGAAGATAATCGTCGCTTTGTCAGAATTGATTTACGAAAAACCATACAAGTTAAAGAGCTAGGGTTTAGTCAATTAGACGCATTTTTGAGTGTGGGTAAAGATATTTGCGTAGGTGGGATTTTGTTTGAAAATAAGCTTCCTTTGGCGATTGGCACAAAAATTCAAATCAGTGTGCCAATTGGCAATGACGGCCCGGTTTTACTAATTGGAACGGTAGTACGAGTAGAAATACTTGCTCCTGAGAAATATGATATTGGTGTCGTGATTGCCTTTAAAGAAATGGATAAATTAGCTAAAAATGAGATTTCTCGTTTTTTAGTGAGCCAAGCCCGGAAAGAGCCAGAAACTGTTTAACTTATAATACTGAATTTCATCTGATTGATCCCCTCGATATTAATGGTTATGTGAGTTTGAATCATTAAAATACCTGCTTCTTTATTTCTGTTCTTATGCTTTTAAATAGCGCCAAAGCTTATTTCAAATAGCTCAGATTAGGCTTGATTCAATACCTAAATTAGACAGGTTAAAATAATTTTTTCCAATTTTGAACTCTGTCTCACTTCATTTAATCATTTTGACCTAATGAACCTAAATTGCCCTAATTTGCCAAATCTAATTAACTGGCTGTTTTATATGATTTTAAAACTTCATTTACTGTCGTGAAGTTTGTAACACACATGAAAATCATATAAATAGAAAATTAATAATAAAGCCATAAAATTGGAGCCTGAAGATGAGAAAATTAAATTTTAAGCTAGCAGCATGTGCATCAATGCTTGTTGCTGCATGTTCTGTAAATGCAAGTGACTATAGTAATGTCTATGTTTTTGGAGATAGTTTGTCGGATAACGGCAATCTACATGCTTTGGCTCCAGAACAAACCTATGGTGAGCGTTTCACTAATGGGCCTGTTGCGGTTGAAGTAGTTGCTGGAGCGCTAGGGCATGCATTAACGCCTTCTTACCATTTGCTTGGTGGAACTGAAGGAAATAATTTTGCGATAGCAGGTGCTAAAGCAGTTGATGAAGATGGGAATGAAGCGACGCCTGATATTAATTTACCAACTCAAGTAAATGCTTTCTTAGCAATCAATGGTGGTGTAGCGCCTGCTGACGCTTTATACATCATGTTGATTGGTGGTAACGATATCCGAGCGGCACGTGAAATTCGTTCGGCTGCAGTATTTGCTGCAACACCTCAAGAGCGTCAAGCAATCCGTCAAGCGGCTAACGAGTCTTTGAATGTAGCTGTTGCCTCTGAACAAGCTCAATTGCTGAAGCTTATTGCTGCGGGTGCACAAAATATTATTGTATCAAATGCACCAGATATTGGTGCGATTCCAGAGACGGATCTAGTAGCTGCAGGTCTTTTAGCGAATGCACAAACAAAAAGCCAGATTCGTAAAGCAAATCGCTTTGCAGAAGTGACTTCAAAGTTGTCAAATAAGTATAATCGTAAGTTAGCGCGTAAATTAGCACGTACTGAGCATCAAACAGGTGTTGATATTATTGAATATGATTTGTTTAGTTTTTTATCTGATCAAGTCGATAACGCTGAAGATTATAACTTAACCAACACTGACGATGCTTGTGCATATATGGTTTCAGGTGGTGGTGCATTACACCCAGAGTGTGATGGTTACGTGACTGCAACAGGCTTCCTTTTCTATGACGAAATTCACCCAACGACAGTTGTACATCAAGCCGCCGGTATGGAAATTGTAGGCGAATTGTTAGCTCAATAATGTAAAGAAAAATAACCGTGAATAATGTTAAGGGGCCTAATGGCCCCCTTTTTTGTTTATTGAAACTCAGTGACCAGTAAGTGAGTGTGTAATAACCAGTAATAGCAAGATTTTTGCCGGATAGCCTCCCCTCTTAAAATTGATAGATCCCCCTCTTTACTTAAAACTTTAGTCTATACTTTTAGATTATCAGTTTTACTAAGTTGTTAAAGTACTCACTACTTTAATCGTGTCTTTATAAAAATTATATAAAAAAATATTATGGAACATAGCTCAGATAAATTAAGTGCGAAGCTCGCAGAGCCTTTTCTTGAAAAGTTGGTTTTTAAGAACCGAATAGTCGTTTTGGTATTATTTCTTGTTATGACGGCCTTTCTTACGTTTCAAGCAACGAAGGTGAAGCCGGACGCCAGTCTTGAGCGTATGATTCCACTAAATCACCCGTATATTGTAAATTTTCTTGAGCATAAAAGTGACTTGGAAAATTTGGCTAACTTTATTCGTATTTCTGTTGAGGCAAAAGAAGGCGATATTTTCACTGTAGAATATATTAAAGCTTTAGAAGAGATTAGTGATGAAGTTTTCTATTTGCCAGGTGTTGACCGGAGTGGATTAAAGTCACTTTGGACGACGAATGTTCGTTGGGTTGAAGTAACAGAGCAGGGGTTTCAGGGTGGAACAGTTATACCTAATGCTTATGATGGTAGTGATGCGAGCTTGGAGCAGCTACGGCAAAATATTTTAAAATCAGGACAAGTCGGAAAGCTAGTCGCTAACAATTTTAAGTCGACGATTGTTTACGTTCCATTATTGGAAGTTAATCGTGAAACAGGAGAATCTCTAGATTATTTAGAGTTTTCGCTGCTATTGGAGGAGAAAGTCCGCAATAAGCATGCAGGCCCTGATTCGGTTGTGAATATTCAGATTGTTGGTTTTGCTAAAAAGATTGGTGACTTAATAGAAGGGATGTCTGCGATTGCCATCTTCTTTTTGGTGGCTATTATCATCACGACAGCTTTGTTATATACCTATTCTCGTTGTGCAATTAGTACCTTTGCAACCGTTATTTGCTCTGCTATTGCCGTATTTTGGCAAATGGGGCTTATGCATACTCTAGGTTATGGTTTGGATCCTTATTCGGTGCTGATCCCTTTTATTGTTTTTGCGACAGCCATTAGTCATGGTGTGCAATATATTAATGGTATGACTCATGAGGTGGGTACTGGTAAAAGTAATTTAGACGCTGCAGTTAATACTTTTCGGCATCATTATTTACCCGCATTATTAGCGCTAGTGAGTGATGCTATCGGATTCTTTTCTTTAATCTTGATCGATGTTGACGTAATTAAAGACCTTGCTGTAGGGGCTAGTGTGGGCATTGTTAGTATTATTATCACAAATATGGTGTTGCTACCTATTGTGATGTCATACCTTGGAGTGACTAAGCGTGGTGTGCGCCATGTACAGCATGTTGAGAAGAGTCCAAGCCCTATTTGGGGGCGAATCGCACAACTAGCAACGCACAAATATGCCCTGATATTTATTATTACTGCACAGTTTGGTTTGGCATTTGGTTTATATATATCTCAGGATTTAAAAATTGGCGAGCTGGACTCCGGTGCGCCTGAGCTTCATTCTGATTCTCGTTACAATTTAGATAATGCATTCATTACTTCAAATTATTCAACAAGCGCTGATGTGATGGTGTTAATGGTGACAACGCCAGTTGAGCAATGTAACTCTTATGCGGTGATGGACATTATGGAGCGCTTGCAGTGGGACTTGAATCAGACGGAGGGGGTTCAGCTTAGCGTATCCATTGTCAATGTTTCTAAGTCGGTTACTAAAGCCTTTAACGAAGGAAGTTATAAGTGGCTGGAATTATCTAGAAATCAAAAAATAATAGATACATCTCTGCAGTATGTGCCGACAGGGTTTATAAATAAAGATTGTAGCTTGGCGCCTATTTTTGTCTTCTTAAATGATCATAAAGCTGAAACCTTACAAAGTGTGGTGGATACGGTTGAACTTTACCAAACCAAGTTTTCTTCCGACGAAGTGAAAATACTGCTTGCTGCGGGTAATGCCGGCATTGAAGTTGCGACGAATCAAATTATAGAAGCCTCCCAAACACTTATGATGTTAGTCGTGTATGCGGTGGTCGCAGTAATGGTCTTGCTTGCTTATCGTTCTATGAGAGCGGTCGTGTGTATTGTACTTCCTTTGGTGATGACTTCCGTATTATGTACTGCACTGATGACTTATTTAGGGATAGGGGTAAAGGTTTCCACCCTTCCCATTATTGCACTGGGTGTAGGTTTGGGGGTGGATTATGGTATTTACATTTATAGTCGTTTAGAGGAGTTTTTAGAGGACGGTCTTACTTTACAGCAAGCCTACTTTCATACTTTACGTTCTACCGGAAAGGCTGTTGCTTTTACAGGCTTAACCTTGGCGATTGGTACGGCTACCTGGATCTTCTCGCCCATTAAATTCCAGTCTGATATGGGAATACTACTAACGTTTATGTTCTTATGGAATATGTTTGGTGCCTTAACATTACTGCCAATGTTATCTTATTACTTCGTGAAAGACGGTGAAGAAGATGACCTTGAAGTATATGAAGTGTAAGCCGGTATTCAGTTAATTCGTATTAATTGAATACACTTAGTTAAGATTAGTTGCCAGAGTATAAATAAGATTTTCTTATTCGATAGTAACGCTTATCCAATCAGAAAATTGACCCTGAACATCTGTAGAGTCAATCGTTGAGATATGTGCATAGAGCATACCAGACGCTAGGTCAGTGATTGTGTATTGTGTAATATTCGCATCTGTAAGCCTAATATGGCCTGTTATGGCGGATGGCGAGTAGCCATACTCAAGTAAGTAGCCACTTATCTCAGACATATCAAGTGGACTATCATCTTCTCTAAATGATGGGATATCCCAACTTAGCTGTACTGAAGGTTTGGGTATGACTGCAACGAAAGCTGAGAGTGATTCTTCTGTGCTATGTCTATTATTTACTCTTACTGAATAACTTCCTTGATGCGCGAAGGTTGCGCTGTCTACAGAGTATTCAGCGAGATTCGCGCCTGAAATTTCTTGACCATTAAAAAGCCATTGGTAATTGAGTATACCGTCACCCGTTGCTGCTGTCCGAAGGTGTATTTCTTCTGCGATTACGATATTTTTTGATATAGGTTGAAGCGTGATAGAGACTGGGGTTTCAGAAGATAATATAGTCAGTTTAGCGAGGTTAGACGTTATACTGCCACGGCTATTGGAAACAACTACATCGTAGTCTCCTGTATTACTTATATCTGCGTTATTTATTTCTATTTGACTGGTATAGGCATTTGCTATGTTAACGCTGTTTTTACGCCACTGATAGCTGATAAAGCCCCCACCGCTTGCATTGATTTGAAAACTAGCTATCTCACCTTCAGTTATTGTCAGGTTTTGTGGTTGTTGGTTTATCGTCACAGGAGCGATAGAGTCATTAACAATGATACTAACAAAATCAGAGCTGACTTCATTGATACTATTGTTGACGGTAACTCTATAGGTGCCGCTATTCGTCTGACTACTTTCAACAATATGGAGTGTGCTATTTGTTTCGCCAAGTAGTATGGCTCCCCCTTTTTGCCATTGATAACTGTAAGGGCTGTCCCCAGATACGCTAATGGATAGAGTAATTGGGTCTCCAGCGGTGAGATTTAAGTTCTGGGGTTGTTCAATAATTGAGACTGGCTCAATGGCTTGGCTTACTGTTACCAGCGCATTGAGAGATGTGAGAGATTCACCATTATGTGAAACGGTTACACTGTAACTTCCAGCATCACTTAAGTGAGTACTTGCTATGCCATAACTGGCTGAATTAGCGCCGTATATATTCTGATTATTCTTTTTCCACTGATATGAAATAGGAGTATTCCCGCTAGCTTGAACGTGTAATACGAAACTATTTCCTTCATTAACGGTAAGTGAATTAGGCTGTTGTAAAATTGTCAGTTGTTGGTTCTCGAATATTTGTGCTTGAACTTGGTTTTCGGTATTAATGGCAAACAATGCCTCGGAGTAACCGTTTTGTTCGAAACTTAGCTGCTCTGAAAGTGTTTCAGCAGAGTAGGCGGCATCACGGAATATGTCTTTGAGTGGTAGTGTGTTGAGGTCAAATTCTCCGCGGGACCAAGTATCCGTCATGGTTAATGAGTAGAACGCTGAACTAAGTACGCCTTGTCTTAATTGTTGGTCAGTAAGGTCATGTAAATCTGATAACGCTGTAAGGTCTGGCGTTTTAGTCGATATTAAGTCAGCGTTCAAATTAAACGTTTGAGCAACCCAGCCAGAAGCGGTTTCTAAGTTTGAGCTGGATAGTCCACCAGGAAGTGAGTTTGCAGTGGTATATATGATATGACTAAGTGGTGAAATAAAGGCATTAAGTTGGCTTTCGCCTTGCTTATAACCCAGCAGCTTAAAATTTCTGGGTAATGGTAGTTCTGTGCCAAATTCAGCCAGTAGGATGTTTGAAGTGTTTGTATTTTCTGGGTATAAGCACCCATCGACCAAGTCGCAGCGCATTGTTGTTTGTGAATCAGCTGTAAGCTCTAATACAATGATGGGATCGTATTCAAGCGTAGGAATATTTATTACGTATTCGCCGGCGCTATTTGTTCGGGTTTGACCTAATAGTTTACGCGCAGAATTTGAGGTGTTTACTTCATTTGATTCGACAAGGTAGGCACTTACGATGCCATTTGTAATCACACCTTTGATGGCATTACCACTGACATAATTTTTAGATGTTGGCGTTTCTTGATGGCCATCGCTCTTATTTTCACTACAGGCAGCAAGTGCGAGGATAAGGGTTGGCAGCAAGATATTTTTTAAGGCACTTGTAAAGAGGGAGTGACTTAAAAAACGTGAAATTATGTCGTGTACTTTGAGCATGGTATTTGCTTGCCAAGGGTAAATAAATGATCGAGCAACCTTCAAAATATGATTATCGATAAAGCACTAACGGCTGTTATTAAGTAAGTAGCCATAAGTTTAAAATGATAGAAAATAATTTTAAGTTAAACTCTTGTCCTTGAGTATCTTTCGATCTAGTCCATTGCATACATTTTATCGAGGTAAGCATAGCGGATGATTTGTAATGTTTAATGACGGTAGTGTTACCATTTGTTAACGGAAGGCTTGTGTGACGACATGTTATTTAAGTGAGTGAAGTTTATCGCTTAATTTATCTTTTAATTGCTTTCGTTCATCATCATTCTCGCTCTGATATAAAGCAACAAAATCGGTCAGTAATGGTGTGAAAAAGTGAGTAAAGTGCTCAGATTTTTTAGTCGCAGAGGTCGATAATCCCTGTAAAGTGTTATTTGTTTGTCGTTCTTTTTGGGCGTCAGTATTTAATTGTTTAAGTTCATTTTTAAGCTCGTCAATTAATTGTAAATTTGGGTTGAATTCAGGGTCGACGGGCTTAAGAGCTTCCCAGAGTTCACTCAACGTATCCTGTGCCGTATGCGTTTGTGTCAGATCCGCTTGGGCGGCAATATCTAAAGATTCAACCGATTGCTTAAACATGGTTTCAGTGTCCGTTAATTTCGCACTGATTCGTTCATTAAATTCGTCAGTTCTTACTGAAAGTGCACGTACCTCATCAGCAACTACGCTGAACCCACGGCCTGCATCACCTGCTCGGGCGGCTTCTATTGCCGCATTTAAAGCTAATAGGTTGGTTTGGGAGTTAATTTTATTAATTTCATCTAAGTGTTCAATCACTTCTTTAAAGCTTGCATCTATTTCATCAAAGTTATTATTTAGTGTCACTGAAGCTTCTTGAATAGCTTCGAATTGTAGTAATAAATGATTAAGAGCCTGAGTTGAAAGTTCTCCAAAGTGGTTTAAGTTTTCTTGTTGGCTGGGTTCTAAATTACTGTCTAATGATCGGGAAAGTTTTTTAGCTAAGCCTTCGGATTTAGATAAGCCGTCAGCCATGTGTGTGGAATCCTCAGCTTGAATCTCAATAATATCTTTTGCCTGTATAGACAGTTCAGCAATGTCACTCATACGCATTTTTTGTAATGCTTGAATTTGCTTCAGGATCTCTAGTTGTTTTTGTTTTTCTAGTTCAGCTTTTTTTGCTCTAGGGGTCTGATTATGTGGAATTAAAGAGTTTTGAATACGCTGCCACACCATGAAACCAACAATCATGGTCATGAAAACAAGCGGAGCAATGATATAGCTAGGAATCGGTGGGGAAATCAGCAGCCATAGTGTTGATAGTACCTGTAAAAACAAGAGCCAAGCATATTCAAACTTCATTTAAAAACCTTAAAGCACATCTTTTTATGTATTGAGCACCTATAGAAAGTAGGTGTGCATTGGACTAAGTCTAGTCGGCCTGCGCATATCTACAATATTTTTTTACAGGTCTGCTGATATATACATCGGCCTGCAAAACAAATGCTTTAAGGGGTTTTGACCTTATTTTTATTTCGGTGCTTTGAGTCGCCAGTTTAAAGTAGAGCCCGCATAGAATGGCACAATAGATTCGCCATTTTTTAAGGTACATTGTTCAGGGATCTGCCATTCATGTCGCTCAAGCGTAATACGCTCTTGGTTTCGTGATAAACCATAAAAATCAGGACCATAAAGACTTGCGAAGCCTTCTAGTTTATCAAGTGCATTCAGTTCTTCGAATACTTGAGCGTAAAGTTCAATGGCGCTCCAGGCGCTATAACAACCCGCGCAGCCACAGGCAGATTCTTTACGATGTTTTTCGTGGGGCGCAGAATCTGTTCCCAAGAAAAATTTATGTGAGCCTGATGCTACGATATCCCGTAAGGCAGCTTGATGGGTGTTTCGTTTTAAAACAGGTAAGCAAAAGTTATGAGGCCGAATACCGCCGACTAATAGATCATTTCGGTTTAGTAGTAAGTGCTGGGGTGTGATCGTCGCGGCAACATTATCTGAGGCTTCGAGAACAAACTGAGCCGCGTCAGACGTGGTGATATGTTCAAATACTATTTTTAGATTTTTAAACTTTTCAGTGATGACTGTTAATTTTTGGTCAATAAATACTTTTTCACGGTCGAATATATCAATGTGATTATCTGTCACTTCACCATGAACCAATAAATGCATATTCACATCACTCATTGTTTGTAAAACCGGATACAAGTCTTCAAGTGATGAAACCGCGGCATCAGAGTTAGTGGTTGCACCTGCTGGGTAAAGTTTTGCAGCAACAATACCCGCCTTTGAAGCCTCAATGATATCTTCGGAGCTAGTATTGTCGGTTAAATATATCGTCATGAGCGGTGTGAAATTTTGACCGCCTGGCGTTGCTGCAAGAATTCGCTCTTTATAAGCAAGTGCCATTTTGGCATTCACCACAGGTGGAGCGAGATTAGGCATCACAATCGCACGTTTGAAACAGCGAGAGGTTGCTGGCACGGTTTCATTTAACATGTCGCCATCACGAAAATGTAAATGCCAATCGTCAGGCGCTAAAATTGAAAATTCTTGCATTAGTTGATCTCTCATTAAAAGCAAAGCAGAGGGTTAGATCTGCTTGTATTGAACGTAATTATTGGAGGTATTATGCCTGAATTTAAACCTTAAGCCCAAAAATGGTGTGTACATTCAGTTAGCTGATAGCCATATCTTTGGAATTATACATTTAAGTCAAACCTATGGAGCTCAATTACGCTGATTGAGCACTACGATATTTGTATAATAGGAACGTTATTAAGAGCGTGGTGAATAGCTCTCCGCCGATATAAATAGTTTGAATTATATCCACACCACCGAAGTAAAAAGCACCTAACACTCTTGAAAGCAGCATTGCTCCCATCGTTAGTAGCACACAAACCAAACCTAGATGGGTATTACTTTTTACGCAGTGCAGCATGAAGAAGCCAATACCTAAAAATAGGCCGCCATAAGTTGCCATAAATTCCATTTTTGCTGCAGGAGTCTGTAGGTCAAAATTAATCACGTTACTGATTAGTATTGGTGATACAAGGGCAGCGATACCAAAAAAAATGAATAATGCCGCGTAGGTGCTCACAACAACTTGTTTTACTTTCATGTTATTTCCTTTGTTTTATAATAATTCCACCCCTTGGTTATGGGGTCTTTGTTTAAAATTTTATTGCTCGTAGTGATCGGGTTTACCTTATAGTGTTTGTTATGTTTACAATAGATTAATAAGGTTGAATTGTTTTTGAATAAATGGAAATTATATGTCTAATTTGAGTGAATATATTGCTTTTATTGCGATAGTGGAGGCTCAAAGTTTTACTGGCGCTGCAAATCGTTTGCATCGCTCTGTATCTTCGGTGAGTAAACAGTTGTCGAAACTTGAAGATGGTTTAGGTGTTTGCTTAATTGATCGGTCAACCCAATCATTTGCGGTTACCAGTTTAGGTGAAGGGTTTTATCTTAAATGTAAAGAAATCATCGCGGCAGTTGACCTAGCTGAGCAATATGTAAAAGATGAGTGGGTCTCTCCATCAGGTAAAATTACCTTGTCCTTTCCTGAGGTGCTATTACGTACGCCTTTGATGGATTTACTGAAAAGTTTTAATGAACAATATCCAGCGATTATATTTGATTTTAAAGTGTCAAACGCGATAGAAGATATTATTGAAAATCGTATAGATTTCGCTTTTCGGATGGGCAAACTCAATGATTCCAGATTAACAGCAATACCCTTGAATCAAGCAATGCCGATGTTTTGTGCTACTCCAGACTACCTTTCATGTCATGGGTGTCCGGAGTCTATTGATGCATTATTTTCAGACCATCGCTTAATACTTCCCTCCTATATAAATTTGTCTGAACAGCTGAGAGCCTTCTTTTCAAGTACGGATAAGTTACCAATAGCAATTGAAAATGCCCATACTTCGAATAATGAATCAGTATTATATGATGCAGTTACTAGAGGAATGGGAGTCGCTATTATGCTAGATATGTCTATTTCAGAAGACATTAAAACGGGTAAGTTGATTGAACTGTTTCCAGAAAAGCAGCTACCTGAATCTCAGATGTTTCTGGTTTACCATAATGGACATCGCTTACCTGAAAAAAAGAGTGCATTTAAGGCGTTCATTAAAGAAAATTTCAATTTATTTTTTGGTGGACTTAATAGTATAAACGCTTTGTGATTTTGGCATTTTGAGTTTGTAAAAAGCTATCCATCCATTTATTTGTTACAATAACTTCCTCACAGGGAAGTACCCATAAATATTGCCAATATTGTAAGATCTATAATGTCACGATTAGCCGGCTTAATTAATAAAGAAAAGAATCGAGGGATTGTCTCGGCGATGTTTAGCTCCGACTCTACAGAGTCGTTATCCAGCGCTGAAGCACTATCAGAAAACCCTTTATCTGATCACTTAGTGACGCTGGAGAGAGTCATCTTCGAAGAAGGTGTAATGATAGATAAAGTCCGATCAAAAGTGCTTGTCTCAGAATTAGAAGCTATTGCCAGCGAGTTATCATAAATAGCTTTTCCCACTCCATGACTCTTAAAAACTCTTTCGATTAGTCTTATATTTATTTAGGTCTGGCGCAAAAAAACTTCTAAGGCTATGCATTATCAAAAGAGATTAATTGGTTTAATTTTTGATGGTATACAATATACTCCCTTCGTACTCTAAATGAGTCGGAAGTTATTCACTTATAGGTATTTTTATGAAGGTTTTGGTTACAGGCGCAAATGGACATATTGGATCTAACGTTGTTAGGTCATTGATCGATCAAAATTATCAGGTAAAAGCTTTTATTCGTAAGGAGTCGGACACTCGTGGCTTGGATGGTCTTGATATTGAGTACTGCTACGGCGATGTTATGAAAGCCGAGACTCTTGAAGAGGCCGTGGTCGGTTGTGATGCCATTATTCACCTTGCAGCGGTTTACAAAACCATCGCTAAAACCCCTGAAGAAATTGTAGAGCCTGCGATAGAGGGTGCCAAGAATGTTTTTGCTGCGGCACATAAAGCGGGTATCAAAAGAGTTGTGTATACCAGTTCAATTGCTTCAATTGGCTTTTCTTATGACCAGAACAAATTGCTGACGGGTAATGACTGGAATCAGGATGCGCAGAATCCATATTATATTGCTAAAACCCAAAGTGAAAAAGCAGCACAAGAATTAGCCAAAAAACATAATATTCATTTGGTTGTAATTTGTCCTGCGATTGTACTGGGTGCTAATGACTACCGGGTAACACCCTCTAATCAAATCGTGATGGATTGGATTAATGGTACTGGGCAGACGTACCGTGGTGGTATGAATGTGGTTGATGTTCGTGATGTGGCAGACTTTCATGTTGCAGCGTTAACCAAAGGTGAAAATTGCCAACGTTACATTGCTGGTGGTGAAAATTGCGTAGTCACAGATTTAGGGAAAACAGTGACGCGTCTGACGGGGCGTAAAATAATGCATATTCCAACAGGGCGTAAGGTTACTTTATTTACTGCTCGAATTGTTGAAGGCTTTTGTAAACTTTTTGGTTTAACACCACCGTTTACCTATGACTTAATTTACGAAGTATCTGAGCGTTGGGGCTTTTATGACTTTCAAGAAAGCGTCGATACTTTTGGTTTCACTCCGCGTAAATCTGAAGAGTCTCTGAAAGCATCGATCAATTGGCTGTTAGAGTCGGGTAAGATAAAGCCGGGTATCGCAGAGAAAGTGCGTGACAAATTAGCGAAATCTTAAGCGTCAGAACTCAAGATTAGAGAATAAAACTGCCAGTAATTGCTGGCAGTTTACTTTCGGGCTCTTATATTATTTTTTATTTCGGCCGTCGGTTTTCTTTATTCCAGCGTCGCTGGTGGTCTTCACTAATTAAGTCGGGAAACCATTTTACACGAGGGAAAAACAAAACCCTCACGAGTCCAATCAGCATCCAGACATAACAAACAGTGAAAACTAGTCCGCAGCCCCATGTAATATAAGTAAAGTTTTCTGATACGTACTTCATTCCCCACCAAGAAATAATATCTGTTAGCGAAGCGATTAAGCCTATAGGAAAGATCCATTGGTACACTTTTAGGCGGCTAAAATGTAGTGAGAAAGGAATGCCAACAATAAAAAAGCTAGTCGTGAAACCAAATAAGTGCGCGTGTGTAAATGCAATGAGTTTTCCAACACCCATCTGTTGAAAGTAAGTGACGGCATCTCCATGCAGGTTGACTTGATAGTGCGCTTCCATGCCACCAAAAACTAAAGCGATGCCATATAACACCACTGCCATGCCGATGCCTCTTTGTGCAGCAATGGGCAAATCATGTAAATTAAATTGGAGGCCTGTTTGTTTAAATGGAAAGAGCCAGTTTACGATGAGGCAAGCAATAAAAAAGAAGGCCACCAGAGCGATAGGTCCACCAATGGTCATCCAGGCTGGCTTGGGTGGAGGCACGATAATGAGCGTTTCTTCTGCAATAGGTTGATCACTAAAAAAATCAAAACCTGTATCGTTTGCCCAAGTAGGTGAGGCGAATAAAAAACAGCTTGTTAGTAGTATTGCTAACAATGGCTTAATTACTCCATAACAAAGAACCGCTTTATTAAAAGAAAGAGCCATGCGCTGTGGTTGGTAATACGTATCACTTAGTGATGTTGCTGAATACATGATTAAGCCCCTTTTAAACGAATATAAATAAGAGCGCCCGCGTTTTTGACGGCTAAACGAATGCTGTTTTCCAGACCTTTACCTTCTTGTAAATTAACTGATTGTAGCGGTGTGCCAACAAATGATAAAAGTAGCTCGGAACTAACGTCTGTCGGTAACTGATCAGCATTCAAGGGCGTGACCTTACTAATGTTCAGTTGTCGATCCGTTGTCATTAATAAGAAAAAAGTTTTGTCTTGATGAATGACCGGAAATATCAGTGCGGTACCAATTGGGCGACGGTTTGCAACGGGAATGTAGATTGTATTTTCATCCTTAGCACTTAGCGTCGCGCCCATACTTTTGGCCCTTAAAATATCTTTTTCGGTCAATATGGCATCTAAAGGTTTCCAGGCGGAGGCGTCTGGGAATAGTTTTTGTACTTCTTTCGGAATCAAACTAGATAAATCTAACCAGTCACCTTGATTAGAAGGTGTGGATTTAGCGTTGCCAGGGTTTGCTTTTTTGATGGCTTCAAGCTCATTGTTGAAACCATCCTTATCGCTATCAAGTCCAGCTATTAATTTGAAGGCTGAACTGTTTTTGCCCTTGTCTTCAAATGCTTGACCATAATGATTCAGGGGGGTGCCGCCACCTTCTTTGTGGCAAGCATGGCAAGAAGGTATATAGCCGTATTGATGTTTAAATTGACGAGCAAAAGAAGGCATAGAAAAAGCGGACGCTGAATTTATGGCTAAAATTAAAACAATGAGCCAATGTACTGATCTCATAGCATTTTGTATTTGGACTTTCTTCACCTATTTACTTCCCTATATGGTCTTTCATCATGCAAATATTTATCATTTCTAGGTTAAAAACTAAACGTACTTAAAAGCTAAAAAGGCTCGGTACGGCTTCGCGCATTTTTGTACGGTCTTGTTCGTTTGCCTGGCTGAGATTTTTAAACTGTATAGAATCCTTTGGTGGCATAAGTTTAGCTGCTTGATCTGTATGTTGGTAGCGCTCCCAGTCTAGAGCTTCTCTTATTTCATCTTTAGCCTGTATTTTTTCAAGTACCTGTTGCTCATCATCGCCTGACATAAAGTCTAAGCGTTTAGCTGGGTTTCCCCGGTGACAGGTAAAACAGTACTGCTCAAATAAGTGAAGTTCTGGATATTTGGCTATTTCTAATTCAGGAACGCCTGATGCACGTGGCGGAGACATATCGTCGGTATTTAGGCAGCAATATGCCTGTTTTTTATTAAGCAATAAGGCCATTATTTTTACACGTGAGAAAGGTTTCGGGTCAAAAGCATGGCTGGGTAAACCCTCAACTTTTTTTAATAAGGCTTGTAAATTATAGTCATAATGTTTGTTTAGTGACGCGATATCGCTATCGGTAAAAAATCGTGCAATGCCATACACGCCATCAATATCTGTTTTAAAGAGTGTTTTTTTAGGTGCTCGTAAGGTAAGTGGGTCTTGTGCTGGCGGTAAGGGTGGGAGTTTTTCAAAGGCACTTAAGTCTTCATTGTCTTTCGCACCGTCACCAAAATTTATGTCGGGGGTAAATACGGCGTATAACCAATCGATAAAATTGTTATGTTCGCCGCTCGGGTTTCTGTTTTTTAAATCAGACTGAGGGATATCAATTCCTTTTACTGGAAAGCTATTTTCCCATAACTGGCGCAAGGCCTGAGCTTCTGTACTGTTTGGATCGAATAGCCCAGGTTGATCGGCAAAACGTAATGCGAGTGATAGTAGTTTTCTACGGCACTCATTTCCTTTTTCGCCACAACCATCAAGCCAGACTCGCTGACTCACCATAAAGAAACTACCGATATCCGTTAACTCATCAAAACGCTCAGGTGTTGCAAGTGGTTGAGCTATTGGTGCTCCCTGATAGACAGTAGTATTACCTCTAACTTTCTCAATGGTAGAAGAAACCGTTAGCTGGCCGTTAGTTTCATCCCAAGGGCGCTCTGAAAAAATAGGTGTGCCGCCTTGATGACAGGTTAAGCAAATGGCGCGCCGAGCATAAACGACACGAGGTACACAGCCTTCGCAGTAATTTTGAACAAGTTGATATTCAAAACGGCCTGCGGCTTCGTTATAACTGATAACTTCAATTTCATTCGCGGCTTCTACAAAGCCTATGAACAGCTGGCCTTGGGTACTCAAGCCTAATCCTACCGGTGTATTCAGTGTTTGGAAGTCGGGGGCTAAAAGAACTCGGGGTAAGGAATTATCAGCTTGGCCTTTGAGTAAGGATCGGCCGTTAGGTATCAGTAGTGAAAGCGGGGGCTTGTTTTCGGGGTTAATGTTTGTCAGTAAACTCGTAAATTTACTAAATGGGAAAGGAATGCCTTCATTTTGAGTCATTAAGTGATCAAAGAGCGAGCGTGTCCCTTCTGGGGGTAAGTCTGTATCAGGTATTAGCTTATTAAAGAGTGTCGTTTCTTTTTGCTTAATGGATGTTGTTAATTCAGAAATAGAGGGTGAGTTGGCGTAATTGATCGCCCAGTAAGTGCTACAGATAGCAACTAGGCAAATTAATACAGCAAGTAAAATTAATTTTAATAACTTCATTAGAAATCGTTATTTGCAGCAGAAGCATGAGAGTGCATACCTCTGCTGAAATGAACTAGTCTCCCTACATCATTTTTAGGAATTCACGTAACGCAAGTTTCTCGTTAGCAGGCAAATCAATACCAAATTGATGGCCCTTGTTTTCAACCAGGTCATCACACTTCATGAAAAGCGCGTCATGAGGGTTTGATGAAGCAACGGCGCCTACAGGAGTGCCTTTAGGAATCGTGAGCCTAATAGGGCCTTCTGCTTCACCACTTGGTGTTAATTTTAAATCATGCTTAAAGGTACTGATTTTCTGAGCTCTGGCATTGTCAGCGAGCGGGTCGTCAGACTTCATTAGTTCGCCAAATGCCTGCTCGAATTGATCGATTCGGCCTTTAACGGTGTAATCAGGCGAACCATCTTCTAAGAAGGTCACTTCACCAATCGCATTGTTATGTAGGAAGGGCGCGGTAGCCCAAGCAGATAACAAGGAGAAGTTCCTGAGGTAGCCTGGGCCGCCTTCAATCTTTTTCTCACCAACTTGCATGCCGCCCAAACCCGGTATTAAACGATTGAGTACGCGCGGTACACTGCCAGGAGATGCTGCATTTTTATACGTTTCTGATGAAAATTCTTCGAAGATATTACCTTCGTTATGATTGTCATGCTGTGCTCTGCAGCTATTGGTACCAATGATGTTAAACGGAATAAGTTCATCGTTCGACAGCCAATCCTGTCCAAACACACCATCGTCAGCAAACTGTTTAGGGCGTGTTATCCCTTGATCATCAGTGCTTAGAAATTTAGCGATGAATGCCGGGTCGTTTCTCTCAGCATCGGTAAACTCATGCTGCCAGTAGGCTTCTTTTCCGAATACATGTCCTTCATAAAATTTACCTAGTGCATTCTTATCTGCACGAATATTTTCAGGGGCTATTTTTGAACTATGACAGCCTGCGCATTCTCTGGCAAAAACTTTCTTACCTTGAGGGACTTTGCTGACATCAACAAAATCTTTACCTTCTTTGCCGTCTAAATCTTTCGATGCTAGTAGATAAGTCGGTCCACCAGTTATGAGGAAAGCTGCAAGGTCATCCATTTTAGCATCGGCATAGTTCCAAGCGTCACACTCATTCGCACATTGCATAATACGCATAGGACTTTGCTTCGTGCCTTGCCCTAAGAGTTGGCCCGGGTAGCTGAAGTTAGGCACCCAGCATTCTTCGGTACACATACCAATATTGATATAAACACGAATAAGAGCAAGATGTTCTCCGACACTGTCTTCACCACCTTTTAGCACGTGACGTGTTTGAGCTGTTGAAACTTCACCCGTGACAGGGTCTTTCATTACGTGCTCAAAAACACGCTTATTTTGAAAGTCCATGATCTTGTTTTGAGTGCCGGGGTTGTGCATCCAGTCAGAAGCAACAATAGAGGTATCAATGGTGCCTAAGCGTCCGCCCATAAGTACTTGGTTGGCGAGATGGTCTTCAGGTACATCTTGGAAGAATGCCATAGGTTGGCGAGTATGCTGATTTCCTATTGTGGCATTAAGATTGTCCCAGTCTGGCTCATTCGGATTTTTCGGTGGGTTGGTTGGGTCAAAAGCAACGTGGCATTGAACACAAGGGTGACCAATGGCAAAACGCTTGTTTTCTTTAATTTCATTTTCTTCATAAGCGGCTGTACGCGCGTTATAAACAACTTTGCCAGATTCATCCTTAGTTGGCTCGTTATAGTATTTTCGATAGCCTAATACGCCCGATGAATGTGGGTCTTGGCACTTGTCGTACCAATTAGTCGATGCATCGCCTTGCACACAGTCAGGGTCGTTGATAAGACCCCATTTGGTAAAACGATGAGGTCTGGTTCGAGTGTCGAGCCAAGGGTAATTCATGTTTTCTTTACCCACTATGCGGGTTTGGTGAAGTATGTTCTCATCTTGGTTGCCAAAGGTGCCTTTAAACCAAACATCACGACCACGACGAGCTTGTTCGCGCAGCGCTTGTGCTTGAGTAGGGTCTTTTGCTTCAACATCTTTGAAAAGAGCCATAACGTAGCGGCAGCCTTCTGCATCATAGCCAGTTGGTTGTGGCTGATCACATGGTGGGGGTATATATTGAGGAATAGGCTCAATTGACCAGCTTACCGGGTCGCCGCGTTCATGTGTTTCGGGTGACTTTCCTTCTGGCCAAACTTTACGGGCAGCTAAGGTGTCATAAAAGTGTTCGTTAAACCAGTCAGCTCGTTCTAGCCAATAGGGTGTACCTTTATAGACGCCAGTGGTTAAATCACGCTCAACCAAATCAGGTATTGAGACACTACGAAAGGTCGCTTGGTAGGGCTCAGTTGAAACCTCTACATTGCCTGTAGGCATATCGTAAGGCGTTAGAGCAGGAATGTTTGGTATTTCAATATGGTCAGGGACGGGGGGGATACTTGGTGTTGCTGGTGGTAGTGTCACAAAATGAAAGAGTGCGACAGCACCTACAATCGCACCGCTAGATAGGCCCCAGAACTTCATACTCATACCAACTATCCTTTTGTATATTGAATTTTCGTTAAGTCACTTTATAGCCAAACGGTAACGATCTCGCTTGGATTACATAAACGTGCGAAAGGTACATGAAGTCTGAGTGAAATGTAAGCATCGAAATGTAATCAATTAGAAAATCTAAGGTAGGTGGTTGCTTGTTGTAGGCTGTTATTATCTATTAGCTTGGAGCCTTTAATACTGCTCACTAATATTATGTACACTCGGAAGATTTCTTAATCAAAATATTGAGCTACCTAATATTAAGTTACCTATATAGGGCGGGAGGTTGCTGCCTCTCATTACCTGTAATAAATAGAAATTGTATGTTTCGACTAATCAGGGTGGCTGTAGAGAGTGTGCTACGTTACTATTCATCGTAATAGCTACCCAATAAAAATAATTTTTAGCGAAAACACTTAGCCGACATGACCAACACTCTTTTAATAAAAGTTATATATACCGCACTATACCTGTTGATAGGGGTTGAAGCCTATGGGCAGCAAACTAGCCTCGCCAGCCAGTCTGAGCGGGTTGGTTTTAACGTTATTGACTCTGAAGTCATCGATTTACGCTTGAGTGACTGGGGTGATGGCGAAAGCTATAGCTTGGAGGGAGACTGGTTTTTTGCTTGGGAAACATTTACGCATAATAAAGATGCTCAGCAAGCAAACTTATGGAGCACAGTGCATGTACCTGGTTCATGGCTTCAAGGCTCAAGTGAGTTGTCTGAATCAGAAAGGTCACGCGCACCAAAGGGATATGGCACTTATTATAAACAAATATTGGTGCCTCAAAATTTAGACAAGGTTTATATTTCTCTGCCTGACATGGCAAGTGCTTATGAGCTTTGGAGTAATGGGGTTCACTTAGGTGGCAATGGCGTCATCGCTACTAACAAAACTGATGAGAAGCCAGCTTACTTGCCTCGAGTTTATGAATTTACGCCGCAAAATGGGAAAGTTGACGTATTCATAAAAACTTCAAATTATCATTATCAGTGGGGCGGGATCTGGTACGCGCCTAAAATTACCGATGCGACTGGCGTACACCTAATACGCGATATTCCTATTCTCAAAGCAACAACTTCTGGCACCATACTTTTTGGCACCGCTCTATTTTGTTTACTTATATTTATATCTCGGCCTAAAGATAAAAAAATTCTGTATTTTAGTTTATTTTGTTTTGCGATTGGGATTAGGCGTCTCACAATGGATGAGCGCGTACTTTACTTATTTAATCGTTTTGAATGGCAAACACTCCAAGCAACTGAGAACATTACGATGTATCTCATGTTGCCACTATTTTTAAGCTATTTTCAGTTGATGTTTCCTCAAACGACGCCTAAAAAACTAAGCTGGCTTGGATGGCTAACGGCTATTCCATTTTGTATCGCAGCTTTGCTACTTAATGTGGAAACCTATACCGGTTTAAACCCTTACTTTCAAATTTTGTTGCTTCTATTTGTACCTTTTATTTTATATTGCTGGGTTAAAGCATTTAAAGGAAAGCTAAAAAATGCGAAAGCATTTGGTTTAAGTTTGTTTGTATTTCTTTTTGCCGTGATCAATGACATGCTCAATTACAGCTACGTCATACATACGACCAATCTAACGCATATGGGCGTACTAGCTTTTGTGCTATTTCAATTAGGCGGGCTTGTTAAGCGATATTTAACGAACTTTAAGTCAATAGAGTCTTTATCCAAAACGCTACAAGAGCAGAATCAAGCGCTGATTAAATTAGATGAATTTAAAGATGATTTTCTGGCGAGTACCTCTCATGAGCTAAGAATGCCGCTCCATGGTATTGCAGGCTTAGCTAAAACAATAAAGCATGAGTCACCAAGCTTATCTGAGGGCGCTCACAATAGAATTAACCTTATTGAAGCCACCGCGAAGCGTTTAGGTAACCTAGTGAACGATATTCTAGATGTTTCTAGCATGAAACACGGTAAATTGAGCATTCAAGTAATGCCTAGTTATCTTTCTCCTTTAGTAGAAAGCACGATTCAAAGCCTTAGTCCGCTCATTAAAAATAAACCCATTAAATTAGATTTTCATATCGATACTGATGCAAATCAGGTGCTGGCGGACGAGCAGCGCTTGCAACAAATTCTTTATAACCTAATTGGAAATGCGATTAAATTCACTGACCAAGGCTTTATTCATATTAATGCCTTTTGCCAAAATAATTACGTTAAAATTGAGGTAAGTGATAGTGGTATTGGTATTTCATCAGATCAATTAAGTAAGGCTTTAAAGCCATTTGAGACGATCGATAACTTAGCAAGTAATGAATTAAGAGGTTCAGGGCTTGGCTTAGCCATATCGCGAATGCTTGTGGAATTACATCAAGGAACGCTTACACTTCGATCAATAGAGGGTAAAGGAACCACCGCGGAGTTTACCTTACCTAGAGCAGATAGTAAGTCTAAAGGGCAGGCCGGTTACCCTGCTGAGCAGGAAGCTAAGAATTTTGAGGCGGAAGCTTTAAGTACTAATCGCGTATCGATTGATATGAATGACAATGCTTCTAGCATACTTAAAGACAGCCAGAGTGACCTCACAAAAAATGCGCTAATATATTATGCCGATGATGAAGAGGTAAATCGTGAGCTTGTGACGAGTCAGTTAGTGCAAGCCGGTTACCAAATTGAAGTGTTCCCTGATGGACAAGCTTTGTTGGATAAGTTGCCCCATAGCTCTCCTGAACTCATCTTACTTGATTGGATGATGCCCGGAAAAAATGGCTTAGAGATCTGTAAAGAGATACGGCAGCAATACGATGCGTATCACTTACCTATTATTATGCTCACAGCGCGTCACCAGATTCATGACATTGTGCAAGCACTGAATGCAGGTGCGAATGATTATCTGACTAAGCCTTATCATGAACAGGAACTCACTGCGCGCGTTTACAGTCAGGTGAGTGTTAAGCGGCTGTTGTTGGCATCGATAGAAAATGAACAGCTGAAAAAAGAAATTCAACACCAGAAGCATCAAAAAACACAACTTAATATTTCTAACATACGGCTGGCTGAAGCATTAGATGCGTCTCAAGAAAATATCATCTTATTAAATGAAGGTCTTGATATTGTTTTTGCCAATATGGGGGCTAAAACCTTACTAGAGATAAATACTTGTGAGTTAGATCAGTTAAATGGTGAACTGATAGAACTTAACCAGCCAGACATGGCTATTAGTCGCTACCTAGATGAGGCATCAGTTAACCAGCTCAGAATGCATTTAAATTCAAGCCAAATGCTAAGCCAAGTAACGCTTCAGTTAAATGCAGTAACTGAAGCCATCAGTGCATCAATTCAAACGACAGACGGTGAAAATGAATGCTTTCTATCACTGATCCTTCATAGCGCTAGTCGTAATGACAGTACTAATAACAATATGAATACACAGCAACTGCTTTCTAACCTGACTCACGAGTTAGCTGAAAACCGACAACGAATGGAACAGATCGAGTCAACGCTTGGGAAACTTAATGCTGAAGAGGTAACGACGCCGTCTGAGGTGCTTGTTTCGTCGGAAGATACCGATCCTAAAGAATTGATTGTTAAATCGCTTCGTACAGCGCTCATTGCATGGGAGCGTTATACGCATAAAACGAAAGCGGACTTAGCAGAAGAAAGCCACTGCTGGCGTGTCTATCTTGATGGGGCAACGGCCAAGACACGCACCTTAGATAAATACTTAAGTATAAAGACTTTACCTGCTAAACCGAGATGGCGAGCAGTCATTAAAACCGGTAACTATGTTTTGGATCATTGCGAAATGAGTGAAGAAGACCGGCAAACACTAGAAGAATTAATTCAACAAGTGAATGAAGCTTACTCGTAGTGTTATTGTTAAAAGTGTGAGCTAGTGCCCCGAAACCCCTCTGTATAAACCCCTTTCAACACGTTTTAACCTGAATTTGCACTGCAAACTACCCTACGCTGCGCCAGCATGAATACAGCGCATCTTTACTTGAATTGATGCCTTTAATAATAATCAAAACTAAATCTTAATCGGAGCACACACATGAAACAACCAATGCAAAAGATGGGCGCGTTATTACTTGGCGCTACGATGCTGACCACACAAATGGCAGCAGCTGATTCAGACAATGATAAAATTAAAGTAATGTCTCGCAACATATATTTAGGTGCTGATATTTTCCCTGTTATTGCTACCGCGCAGCAACAGGCAGAATTACCACCAGAACAACAAAATCCAATCGCAATCCCACTTGCCGTTAGTGAAGTGTTTCAAACTGTTCAAGCGACTAATTTTCCTGAGCGTGCACAAGCATTAGCCGATGAAATTGAGCGTCGACGACCTCATGTTATTGGTTTGCAAGAAGTCACTCAGTGGTTTACTGGACCTGCAGATTCTCTTGTAGGTGGAACTAGCCCTGCAACAGATGTTGTTTATGATTATTTAGATATTCTTATGGCTGCATTGGCTGAACGTGATTTGGACTACATTGTCGCGTCTAGTGTTGATAATGCAGACTTGGAACTTCCAATGGTTACAGGAACTGATGCAACGGGTTACCCTACCTTTGCAGATGTTCGTTTACATGATCGTGATGTTGTTTTAGTAAAAAATACGCCTAACGTTAGTTTCTCTAACGAATACAGCGGTAACTTTACCACTAACGGTTCAACTACAATTGGTAATACAACGATTGAGTTTACTCGTGGCTACAACATGATCGATGTTAATGTTAAAGGTGCTGATTATCGCTTTGTAAATACGCACTTGGAAGTAGGTGGCGGCGAGCCGTACAGTTCACTTCAAGCGATTCAAATGAACGAACTACTACAAGTAGTTACAGCGACAACTGTTGCAGAAACACCTGTTATTCTTGTTGGTGATTTTAATAGTAGCCCTGATGATCTACCATTTGAATCTGCGTTTGGTCTAGGTACTTTGTACCCTCCATATTTGCAGGCAATTGGTACCGGTTACAGTGACTTATGGTTGTCTAAAAAGAAGCCTAAAGATGGGTTTACCTGTTGTTTCTCTGCGGCAGTTTCGGATGAAGATGCTGAGCTATATCAACGTATCGATCATATTTTTATTGACGCAAAAGGCCGCGAAATCGCTAAGCTGAAAGCCAAAGTTCTTGGTGATAGTAATGCGGATATGACTGATGAGAGTGGTTTAAATCCATCTGATCACGCCGGTGTATTTGGTAAAATTAAGTTAGTAAAGTAAGCGAGTAGAATAAAATAAAGGGGCGTGAGTACTAACTCAGGCCCCTTTGTTATTTTGATGGTTTAATGTGTGGGTGGGTAAGTGATAGAACCAGTCATATGTAACTTATGAGCATCTAGGCTTCGAATATCGAAGTTGATTGTCTCGTTCGAGCTTGACCCGTTTGGGGGTTTGCTAATGAGCTTAGTCTTTTCTTGGTAATTCATTCTGACCTCGCTATTGAGCGGCGTGGGCTGCTTAAATTCTACTGAAATCGTAACCGCAGACTTATCCTTAATAATAGGGTCGAGTGATGCAATTGTGTGCGCTTTTAACCACATGCCGTGAGTAATGGCATGCTTAAACCCAAATGCTTTCGCTAATAGTGTATGTAGATGTATCGGATTTGCATCACCCGAAGCTCTCGCATATTTACGTCCTAAGTTTTCAGGTAAAGACCATTGTTGGTGATACCGTAGTGAAGATTGAGTTTCGTATTGTCGTAGCGTATTTTTAGCTGTTTTTATCGTTTTATTTGCTACTTTTTTTATAATATATAAGTTTGTCGTAATGCTTTCCCAGGCTGTTTCCTTGTTGATACTTACTTTACTGTGAATATCAAATTCAAGGCCCTTATTCGTCACGCGGCTTTCACCAATAAAAACATGAAGATCAAGCAATTCATTCATTAGAATCGATCGATGCGCGGTGATGGTGTTTCGAATATGAACAAGACCCATGACGGGGAGAGGAAAGCGTTTATGCGTCATGAGTTTGAGGTGCAAATTAAAGGCTAATACATGAGGGTACGTAATAGGTAAATCTTGCCCTTCAAACTTAAAGCCACATACTTTGGCATACAGTTTTACTTTTTTATAATCAGGCTTAATGTTCTTTAAGTGTAAGCTCAGTTTAGGTATGACTGTTTGTTTTGATTCTGTATTGTCCAAAATACTATTTAAGTTTTGCCCACGAGATATGGCGGCTTTGCTAAATAGTTCCAGCTTAACGGGCATTCTTTTTAAAGTGATTGAGTTATTTGAACACTGATGTGAACTCAGAGCCGGTGAATGATGGCCGTGTGTGTTATCGGAGTGATGCAGTGCCATGATATATAATCCCTGATTATCGATGAAATGCGGCAGAATCCCCCATAGTAAGAAAAAAATGGTTTATTTTGATTGGCAGTATCTTGTAAAGTGGTTTGTCATTTCGGCCAATCCTCTGTTTGCTTTAATGTTAAAGGAATAACTCACTTGAAAGATGCAGGAATATTAATACGTTTAATGAACCAAGCTATGATCTCTATGGGGGTCAATGTTGAGGCGGTTTATCGGCGCTGCGGTATTACTCAGGCTCATCTTGATGATGCACAACTAAGAACACCTCATGAAGGTAATCTTATTTTTTGGCAAGCGGTAGAAGAGGTGACTCAAGATATACACATTGGTTTGCATTTGGGTGAGCATATGCCTGTGTTTAAAGGACAGGTGTTAGACTATTTGTTTCTTAGTAGCCCAACGTTTGGTGAGGGCTTAGATCGAGCATTGAGTTACCAACGCTTACTTACTGATGCGGCGAGTGCTTCTTTAGAGCTTGATTTAGATGCAAATACGGCCTGTTTAGTGGCTGACACGAGCGATAACGTTGTACGAAATATTCGCCAATATAATGAATGTACCTTGATCGGGTTAATTAAGTTTTTTGGTTATGTTACGGGAAACGATTTCAAACCGTCTGCGGTACAGCTAGTTTCATCGTTACCTGAAACAGACTCAGAAGCGCAGCGTCTAGTAGTGTTAGATGAATATCAGCGTGTATTCACATGCCCTGTTTCTTTTGATCAGAGCAGTAATCGTATCTATTTTGATTTGGGTATACTCAAGCGCCACTCTTTGCATGCAGAGCCCGAATTATTCAAACTGCATGAGCAGTTGGCCGGTAAATATGTGGCTAAGCTGGAGCAGCAGGATATGGTGGCGAAAGTGAATAAAGTTATTGGTGAACTACTGGAAACAGGTGATGTTTGTATCGAGTTGATTGCTGGTCGGCTAGATATAAAGCCACGGGCGTTACGTGCACAGTTAACGAAAGCGGGTACTAATTTTAATCAGTTATTGTCGAATTATCGTTGTCATCTAGCGAAGCGGTTGTTGGCATGTACTGATGAGAGTATTGATGAAATTGTTTATCTGACTGGCTTTTCTGAACCGAGTACTTTTTATCGTGCGTTTAAACGTTGGACGGATACAACGCCCGTAGAATATCGAAAGGATAAAAAGAAAGGGTGCGTAATGAAAATTCCGATCTCTGAGTGTATTATGTGAACGATATCTATAGCGTCATTCTGGCCTGGTATCGACCGGAAATAATTGCATCTAGAGTGTAAGTTTAGCTTGAAAAAAATGGTTAGTCGCTTATATCTTTATCTGCAAACATAGGCGAAACAACTACGAATATGAACTAAACCAACTAACGATATAATAAAAAATATACTCTATTTCTATCATCGATGGTGTACTTTTAAGACACAGACTGTCCTTCATAGTTAATCGTTTTGAATTCAAGAATGATTGAGCGGTTGAACTCACAACCCAAAGCCGACATCATGAGCTGTTTTGAAATGTTTTTGTTTTTCTGATTTGAGACGATTTTTTCAATGAGTTAAGTGGCTTGTTCTGCCACAAAACAGCCTCTTAAGGTCAAGGTCAACATGGCCAAAATATCATAACTTCGTTTATTTCAGTAATGCTGACTATGAGCAAAAAACGACCCCTTTCAAAGCTAAAATGCTTCGTTCAATTAACTTTACGATTATGTATAAGAGGGTATTGATCTAAGCCCAAAAGCGATCGTTTATATAAATCTATAAGCGTCTACAACACTAACTGTTTGTCATTAATTGAAACTCTATATTCTATTCAGGAATTGGCGCGTTACTCTTAAGCTAACTATACTAACCGAACAGTTTTGAAAGGGGGGAAGCAAAATTAAATATTTAACATTGTTTTTATTAATTTCGCTTACTTCATTTTATGCATTTTCAAAAGAAACCGTAAGGCTAGCGATAGGTGAATGGGCTCCCTATACATCTGAGAAAAATGTGAAGGGGAAATTTTTAGAACACGTAGTTACTGAAGCCTTTAAGTTGGAAGGTATCGATGTGATTTATAAGTATTTTCCCTGGAAAAGAAGTTATATCCAAGTACAAAATGGTGAATTTGACGGTACGTTTCCATGGAATAAAACGAAAGAACGAAAAGGTGAGTTTTACATACATAAATTATCGCTATACAAAGATGAAGCCGTCTATTATCACCTTAAAAACAACGCTTTTAATTGGAATACCATTGACGATTTAAAACAGTATAACGTTGGCGTCACCATCGGTTATAAGCATGAAAAACTTTATAAAGAAAAAGGTATTACTGTTGAACCCGTTGCTTCTGAAGAATTAAATTTCAAAAAAATATTAGTAGGCAGAATTGATGTCTACAGAACATCGAAAATTGTTGGGTATGAAACTATTAATCGTTTGTTCAGTTTTGAAGACGCAGCACGATTCACTCATCACCCCACAGTAATTGAAGAAGATGATTATTTTATTTTGTTTTCAAAAAACACACCCAATGGCAAACACTTTGCTCTTCGATTTGATTCTGGCCTAAAGCAACTAAAGGCCTCGGGCGCATACGATAAAATTATAGGTGTGTATTTTTAACCCACCCCTCAAAGTTAGCTGTTTTCCGACATTTGATAAGGGCCACTTTTGCTCACGAGCCCTCATTAGCCCAAAAGTCAGACTGGCTAAATTATCCTATTTGAACGAAATTAGTAAGCGTCTGCTTTGTTGTGAAATTGAGGCGCTTAATATTAGTTGCTCACTGATAAAAATCTCGGAATTTATGCGTTATAAATTAATCACCCGATGTCAGCAATTGGCACGTTCGTGCCAAAGTTGTCGCTGACTACTGTTCATTCAGTGGTTTGAGTCGCTGTAAGGTAGCCATTATTCATAAGCGACTCTGTTTCTTGAAGAGCTTGAAAAATAGTATTCTGAGGAGCCCAAAATTGCCAGATTACAAGGGTTTGCCAATCGCGCTTGAATGCAGCAATGTGAATTGTTCCAAACTTAATTGTTCCTTGTCATCTAGCTTATTACAGGTTTAAGCGCCCACTAAGCACTGGCCACATACGCGTACAATATTTCCTGATACACCGTTTGAATCCGGTGCTGAGAAAAAGCTAATTGTTTCAGCAACATCAACAGGTTTTCCGCCTTGGCTTAACGAATTCATGCGTCGGCCAATTTCTCGTGTCATGAAAGGAATCGCATCGGTCATGGCTGTTTCGATAAAACCAGGGGCAACAGCATTAATCGTGATTTCTTTATCTGCCCATTTCTTGGTGCGTAATGTTTTTGCCATAAATTCAACATAACCAATGACACCAGCTTTTGAGGCAGAATAATTAGATTGGCCAACTTGCCCAGCAATGCCATTCATTGAAGAGACGCATACAATGCGACCACCGTTATTGAGGGTGTTATTTTCCAATAGGTAGTCGTTGATGGTTTCTTCGGCGGTGAGATTGATGTCTAGCGTCATATCCCACCAATGCTCAGGCATATTAGAAAGCATTTTGTCGCGTGTCACTCCAGCATTGTGAACGATGATGTCCAGTCCTCCAGCGCCTTTTACGGCCTCAGCAATTAATTTTGGTGTCATTTCGGAAGTAATATCTGCAATAATTGATGCGCCATTGATTGAGGTGGCTACTTTTTCAAGATCAGCTTTTGCAGGTTCAATATCTAATATAAATACTTTCGCGCCGTCGCGTGCGAGTGTCTTAGCGATGGATTTTCCGATACCACGTGAGCCACCAGTGACTAATGCTGTTTTACCTTCGAGGGGTAAGCGCCAGTCAATCTCTACTGGCTTGCCTGATTTACTGACTTCAATAGTTTGTCCATCTACATAAGCAGACTTTGGTGAAAGCACGAAGCGAATCGCTGAATTAGCGAGTGGCTCCGCTCCTTTTTCGATGTAAACTACTTGAGAGGTGGCGCATTTTTTACTAATCTCTTTTGCAAGAGATCGGCTAAACCCCTCCAGTGCACGCATACTGGCAGCTTGTTCTGCTGATTGAGATTTCATGTGAGGCCGACCAAGAATTAGAATACGACCGTTGCTTTTCAAGTTACGTATCACCGGGCTGAAAAAGTTATAGAGGGCTTTGAGGTCTTTGGTGGTTTTAAGGCCTGTTGCATCAAATACCAGTGCATCAAATTTTTCTGTTACAGCGCCTTTATCGCAACAAGTTTGAGTGGCTTTAAGGCCTGTTTTTTCAATGACTTCTTTGATATCACTTGCTGTATGAGCATTCGCTGGGAATAATATTCGGGCGTTTGCATCTTTTAATGTTGATGCCAATGTCTTTAATGCGCTCGCACCTGAAGTTGCCCCAATTAAAATATTGCCTTCAAAAAATACTGTCTGCCCATGAAAGCGTTTTAGCTCGACAGGGGTGGGCAAACCGACACCTTGTAACACTTTTCGACCCGTGTCGTTCTTAAGCATTTTTTCATAAAAGTCACCCATACCAGAGATCTCCTTGACGTTTGGTTCTGTTAAATAATTAGCATGAGGATCACCGGAATGATCCCACAATGTATGTTTAATTAAATCAGAGAATCAGGAAAATAAAAATGGCTAGATGATAATCATGATTTGTCACTTGAGCCAATGGAAGTCGGCATAAAATCACTAGACTAGTGTTTTTGATCTTAATAGTAGGTAGTTTCATGACACAACAAATTAGAAAAGTTGCCATCATTGGTGGTTCACGTATTCCTTTTGCGCGTTCAAACACCGCATACTCGCATGCGAGTAATCAGGATATGTTAACTGCTGCAATAAATGGTGTTGTGAATAAGTTTAACTTGCAAGGTGAGCGCTTGGGTGAGGTTGTTGCAGGCTCTGTGATTAAGCATAGTCGTGACTTTAACTTAACACGTGAGTGTGTATTGGGAACGGCGCTGAATGCGAATACGCCATGCTTAGATATTCAGCAGGCCTGTGGCACCGGCTTACAAGCGGCAATGTTAGTTGCAAATAAGATTGCATTAGGTCAAATTGAGTGTGGTATTGCCGGAGGGTCAGATACAACATCTGATGCTCCTATCGCTGTGAGTGAAGGTTTGCGTAAAATATTATTGGGCTTGAATCGCGCAAAAACCACAAAAGATAAGTTAAAGCTAGCGGCTAAAATTCGGCCTAGGCATTTGGCACCGCTAGTGCCGGCTAATGGCGAACCGCGTACCAAAATGTCAATGGGGCAGCATTGTGAGGTCACTGTTAAGGAGTGGGGCACCACTCGTGAAGCGCAAGATGAAATCGCTTATAACAGCCAGAAAAATTTATCGGCGGCTTACGAACGTGGCTTTTTTGATGACTTAGTCGTACCGTTTAACGGCTTAGAGCAAGATAACTTAATGCGTCCGGATGTTTCAATGGAGCGATTAGCGGCACTGAAACCTGCTTTTGATAAGAAAAGTGGTAAAGGAACGCTAACGGCGGGTAATAGTTCAGGTTTAACCGATGGCGCTTCTGCAGTGCTATTTGCCGGTGAAGAGTGGGCGAAAGCACACAACCTACCTATTCAGGCATACCTTACTTTTTACGAAACAGCATCCGTTGACTTCTTAGGTAAAGAAAGTGAAACCAAAGAAGGTTTGTTAATGGCACCTACGTATGCCATTTCAAAGATGTTAGAACGTGCTAATTTAACGCTGCAGGATTTCGACTATTATGAAATTCATGAAGCCTTTGCTGGTGTCGTGTTGACGACCTTGGCTGCTTTAGATGATGACAAATTTTGCAAAGAGCGTCTTGGCCGTAAGAAAAAATGGGGCACGATTGATCGTGCTAAGTTGAATGTGAACGGTAGCTCTATTGCTGTAGGTCACCCATTTGCGGCAACAGGTGGACGTATCGTATCAACGTTGGCTAAAATGCTTGAAGAAAAAGGCTCAGGTCGTGGTTTGATCTCGATTTGTGCAGCGGGTGGACAAGGCGTGACCGCTATCCTAGAACGACCATAAGGGTTAAAAGTCTCCGTTAACTTCCTCAAGGGTGTGCAATGCATACCCTTTTTCTATCTGTAGCATTCTATAATATTGACCGTTTAGACCTACCTCCTTGGCCTCGAAGCCAATGCTTTAATCTTCTACCCACATGATACTTATTAATTAGAAACGCAGTATGCGATAACTCGTCTGATTCAATAGGGAAACTGATTTATGCCGCAATATAAAACGCCACTAAGAGATATGAAATTCGTCTTTAATGAGTTGTTAAATTCTCAAAAACATTATGAGACTGTTGAAGCGGGCAAGGAAGCGACCCCCGATATGGTGGATGCCATTCTTGAAGAGTGCGCAAAGCTTTGTGAAGATGTTTTGTCACCTTTATATCAAAGTGGTGATAAAGAAGGTTGCCATATGAAAGATGGCAAAGTGATTACACCTTCGGGCTTTAAAGACGCTTATGATCAATATATTGCAGGCGGCTGGCAAGGAATGTCTCATCCTGTTGAGTACGGTGGTCAGGGTTTACCTTTATCGCTTGGGATACTTAAATCTGAAATGGTAAGTACCGCTAACTGGTCATGGGGTATGTATCCTGGTTTAAGCATGGGTGCGATGAATACGGTCTACATGCATGGGGATGAAGCGCAAAAGAAAACCTATCTTACCAAGCTTACAGAAGGTGCCTGGACTGGAACTATGTGTTTAACAGAGCCTCAGTGCGGTACTGACCTTGGGCGAATCACCACCAAAGCGGTACCAAATGAAGATGGCTCATATAACGTCAGTGGCACCAAAATATTTATTTCGGCCGGTGATCATGACTTAACCGACAATATTGTACACATCGTATTGGCGAGATTACCGGATGCACCTAAAGGTACACGCGGAATTTCATTATTTATTGTGCCTAAATTTACGCCGGATGAGCAAGGCAATGCCGGCGAGTTTAATCAGGTTACTGTAGGTTCGTTGGAAGAAAAAATGGGCATTAAAGGCTCATCAACTTGCGTCATGAATTTTGATGAATCAAGAGGGTATTTAATCGGCGAGCTAAATCAAGGCTTGAACTGCATGTTCACCTTTATGAATACCGCTAGAATTGGCACAGGTCTGCAAGGCTCTTGTGCTGCTGAACTATCCTTTCAAGGGGCGCTGACCTATGCCAAAGACCGACTCTCAATGCGTTCATTGAGTGGAAAAAAGGCACCTGAAAAAAATGCTGACCCGATTATTGTTCATCCCGATGTGCGTCGAATGTTACTCACCCAGAAAGCTTTTGCCGAAGGTGGGCGGGCAATGCTGTATTACGCGGCACATAAAGCTGATTTCTTAATGACGGCAGGAACAGAAGAACAAAGAGAGCGAGCGGATGATGATTTGGGGTTTCTAACACCAATCTTGAAGGCTTTTCTGACAGAAGCTGGTTGTGAAGCAGCCAATTTGGGTGTTCAGGTTTTTGGCGGGCATGGTTATATAAAAGAATGGGGAATGGAGCAAATTGTTCGTGATACCCGAATTTCAACACTCTATGAAGGCACTACCGGTATTCAGGCTCTAGATCTTCTAGGCCGAAAAATTCTGCTAGATAAAGGCGTCGCTTTCCGTCGGTTCAGTAAGGAAGTTAGTCAATACTGTAAAGGTAAATCAGCGTATGTGACAGGTAAGCAGCGTAGAAAAATGAAATCCATGACCAGTGAATTAAGCTCTTTAAACCTGCAGTGGAAGTATGTTGCTGTACGTTTAGTTTTTAATGCGATGCGTAATAAAGATGAAGTGGGCGCTGCATCGGTCGACTTTTTGATGTATTCAGGCTATATCGTGATGGCGTATTTTTGGGCAATGATGGCTGAAAAAGCTTATGAAGCGTTGGCTGAAGGTGCTGAAGAAGAAGGGTTCTACAAAGCGAAGATTCAAACTGCAGAATTTTATTTTGCACGCTTACTTCCGCGAACTAAAACTCACTATGCTGCCATGATGTCAGGCTCGAAAAACCTCATGCAAATAGAAGAAGAAAACTTTGCCTTTTTATGATTTGAGCATTTAAAGAACGAAAACTAATTATCATTTCGGTTTGTTTGTCAGTCTAGCTGTATATTGGTTAGCCTAATATTAGGCCGGAATGATAGAACTTTGTTTGAAGTAATAACAACAAGGAAGAAGGAAAAAATAAATGGCATTTTATGTGCACATAGATGTTGATAAAACCTTAGTTTTTAAAGCCCCTGCCCAAGTAGTATTCGATCTGCTAGCCAATGTACCTGAAACGGCCGCTTTTTTTCCAAAGTTAGCATCAATTGACGAAGTGGAAGAAAAGACCTTCCAATGGAAGATAAAAGAGATTGGCCAAGGAGGATATTCGTTCAGTGCGAGCTATACAAACCTTTATGAATTCGATGAAAAAAATGGTGTTATTTCTTGGGTGCCTGTTGATTCAAGCGACAATACTGTAATCGATGGCTGCTGGGAAATTAAAGAAAGTAATGGTCTCTCCACAGTAAAATTTCAGAGCAAAATCGTAGTTCAATTACCTCTTTCAAAGATGGTGAAAATGGTAGTGAAACCGTTTGTTCAGCTTGAGTTTGATCGGCTTGTTGAAAGATATTTAGACAATTTGCAACACCATTTTATAAGTGAAAGGGAGTCAATACTTACCTTAAGCTAATCGTTTTGTAGTAGGGGAAGAGCAACTTTTTCTCGTACTTGCTTGCCCTTTGTTATTACCAGGAATATTGAAATCATGAATGTTATAGCCCGTGCCCGTATCTTGAAACATGTCGTGAAGTATCGTTTAACGTGGAATAAAAAAGATACCCGCTATCAATATACCTCGGATCATTCGAATAAATTTATGAGCCCAAGAGATGCGGTCAAAGTGATTAATGATCACGATACCGTGATTGTTTGTGGTATTGGCGGCAACCAACGTATATCTATTCTTTCTTGGGCTTTAAGAGAGCTTTATGAAGAAACGAAGCATCCTGCAAACTTAACGCTTATTAGTGCCGCAGGGCATGGCGGTAGGGGAAAAGCCCCTGGAACATTAGAAGAGTGGGCGGTCGATGGCTTAGTAAAAGAGTTTATTTGTGCTCACTTCGAAACGTATAAAGCCATTCTTGAATTGGCCGATCAAGGCAAACTGTCATTACAATGTATTCCGTTAGGAATATTAGCGTTACTCGTTAAAGCCGCGGCTAATGGACAATATAGTGTGTCCTCTAAAGCGGGTGTAGGCACATTTTGTGATCCGCGAGTGGGTGTTGGCTCATCAGTCTTGTCTCGAAAAAGTAAATTGAATGACTTGGAAAACGGAAAAAGTAACTTTATTTCAGTACTAGGTGATGGGTTGCGATATAGCCTCCCTAAAATTGATGTCGCTATTTTTAATGCGCCCGCTGCAGACTCTGAAGGAAATATATACATCGAGAATTGTTCTACTATTTGTGAGTCTAAAGAGGCGGCCTTTGCAGCGAGAAAAAATGGCGGAAAAGTGATTGTGAATGTTGGAAAAATTGTTGAGAAGGACACTGACAAAATCTTTCTAAATGCCGATGATGTCGATGCAATCGTTTATTATCCAGCTACTGAGCAGACTGCAATGATCTTACACTCAGACCCCTTGATGTTTTTAACTGAGAACAATCAAGATGATGTATCAGCAAGTTTGGCAAAGATAAAATGGATGAACCAGATTGCAGGTATCACACCTAAACGAGGACGGCGGGAGCGACAAATAGCTTATCAATGTGCGAATTTAATTCATCAGTACGTAAGTAAGGGGAGTTATGTCAATATCGGCACAGGTTTACCTGAGTTGGTATGTGAGACTTTGCAAAAAAGGAACCTCTTGGAAAACTATACCTTGTTTACTGAAGCGGGGGCTATTGGTGGTATTCCTGCGCCGGGCATGTTTTTTGGGGCTGCTATAGCGCCTAATAAAATAATATCCTCGCCTGAAGTCTTTGAGTTAGCAAATAATAATCTTGAAGCGACCGTGCTAGGGTTTTTACAGGTTGATAGTGAGGGTAATGTTAATGCGTCTAAGCGTGGTGATGGCGCCATGAATTACGTCGGGCCTGGTGGTTTTATTGATCTAAGTTGTGCGGCAAAAAATATATTTTTTGTAGGCTCCTGGATGATAAAAGGCAGGGCTTCGGTAAATAGAGGCATTACTCGCATTAAAAAACTGGGAAAACCTAAGTTTATCGACCAGGTAGACCAGATAACCTTTAGTGGCAAGGAGGCTATAAAAGCAGGCAAAAATGTCTTTTATATAACAGATGTGGGGACCTTTAAATTAACCGATAAAGGTATGATGCTGATAGATTTTAGAGCGGGAATTAATTTGCAGAAAGATATATTAGAATTTTCACCGATGAAAATATTATTAAGGAAAGGGCTAAGAATAAAGCTTCAGTAAAAATCTGGTTGTAACCGCGTAGTTTTAACGTCACGCCAACTACCCACCTTTCTAGTCATATCTACCCTAAACAACCTATATGTATGTCATGCCTAATTTAAAGACACCTTATTTTTCTAATCTTTATTCCTAACTGCTTAAGGGTTACACGATTGGCTTGTAAAGTTAAGCGATTGGCTTTTTAGGTAAAGTTTGCATGACTGTTTAAAGGTATCTTTTGTTTAGACAAATGTGCTTCGAGAGCAGGGGGGATAAATGAAAGTATATGACGTTGTTTCTAAATTATTTATGTTTGCTACCAGAGAGGTGTTTTCATGATTATGAGCCATATTAAATTATATATTCTAGTTATTGCTTCTTTGATATTTATTTCAGGATGTACGAATAGTGAATTTGGTTCTTCTGGCGAAGGTGAAGATTATTATGCCCCTGTTTCGGGTTTATGGACTGGTACGCAGAGATCACTAGAGGATGGGGAGGTCTCGGATGCTGTTGTCATTAGCTCTGATGATGGTGAATTTCGTTTTGTGATTGGGCATGGTCCTGTGAGTCATGGCTTTACCTATAGTCATGAGAATGAGTTCTCTGGAACGGTGCAGTCTTTTGGTGAGGTTGGAGATGTTTCGGGGATATATCTGAAAAATGAAAAAGTTAGTGGTGTATTAGATTTTGGATCGAATAGTAAGGTCGAATCGAGCGTATTTGAACTTGAATTAGATACAAGTGACTTGAATGGCTCAAGCCTAGAAAATATAAGTGGTACCTATAGTTATACATGGGATAGTGGGCACACTGAAACACTAACTATTTCAGAAGAAGGGGTTATTGAAGGTAGTAACTCTGTAGGGTGTATCTACAACGGTTTTGTGACACTTATAAACCCAGAGTTCAATGCTTACAGAGCTGAATTTTATGTGGCTAACTGTGATTCACTAAATGGCGTTTATCAAGGTCTTATGGCGATTTCAAATGAGTGGTATCAAGATGAATGGTTGTTTATGTCATTTGATAATGATGGGCTAGCATGGAATACAATATTGCAGAGGATTTGAATATAAAGTGAAGATGTATCTGTGAATAGAGCTTATGGGATAGGTTAATAAGACTTGCCTTGCGTAAAATGGGTGTTTATCCTTCCCGCACTTGGATGAATTAATGTAAGAGGCTAGATTGTGACACCACCGCTTTATTTTAAGCCTGTTCGTGAAAAAGTAAAAAAACTGCATGCAGTGTATACCATGTTAGGTAAATACCATCGACATAAGGTGGTGGGAAGTGAAAATATAATCAAAGAGGGGCGTAGTCTGCTGGTTTTTAATCACAGTCTGGCGACTTATGATATGTCTATTATGATCGCCAAAGTGCGTCACATCACGGGCCGTGTGGTGATGGGTTTGGGCGACGATCTGTGGTTTCGTTTACCTTTGATTGGGCAATTTTTAGCAGAGACCGGTACTGTCAGAGCCTGTCCTGTCACTGCAGAAGAACTTTTGAACAAAGATGAAATTTTATTAGTTGCCCCAGGTGGTATGCGCGAAGCATTGAAACCTAGTTCAGAAGCTAATCTACTTCATTGGGATAAACGTAAGGGGTTTGTCCGGTTAGCGATAACAACTCAAACCCCCATCACCTTGGTCGCTTGCCCAGAAGCCGATGACATTTATACCGTGTATGAAAATAGACTGACCAAACTGATTTATAAGCGTATGCGCTTACCGCTGATGCTGGTTAGAGGTTTTGGGTTTAGTTTGATCCCGCGCCCGGTTAAATTAACTCACTATATAAGTGAAGCTCAATATCCGCCGCAAGTGGATATTAAGGATGAAAGAGCATTCAGTAAAGCTGTTGACCAGTGGCATGTAGAGCTGACCGCTGAGATGAATCGTATGTTAGTGGAACACCGAAAAAAATAGCAGAGAGTTCAACTGTATGGTATTAGGCTCAGCGACTGTGAAAGTCTCATTGTGTATAGGTGAGTCTACACCAGTTCATACAAAGTATGACGGCAACAACTAAAAGACCAGTAATAACACCGTAAAGGTGAGATACTTCTGCTATGGGCCCTGAAATCATTTGAGCGACCCAAGGAATTTGATCGCCCTGTTCAAGCCAGACCTTAGTTATAATTACGCTTACCACTCCAGCTCTGATTAAGAGCGAATATCGGACATCTAGCATAATGCCAATGATTAATAACGAATAAAGGCTACTGCTCAAGCCTACATACCAAATTAACTCAGGGCTAAACAAAAGCAGACACAAAGAGATTGTGATAACAGAAATAAACCATACGACTATCGTAAAAATTATCTGTTGCAGTGGTTTGAATATCATCAGCACTAAAGCTAAAAACAAGGAATTTAAACCTAGATGTGCCCAGCCGAGATGGTCTAAATGACCTGAGACTAAACGCCACCATTCACCATTTATTATCAAGGTCCGTTGAAAACGAAAATCGACTAGCTGTAGAGAATCTAAACTCTCCATCAACGCAGAAGGCAAGACGATAAATAACCAGATTAATGCAGTGAATTTGAAATTTTTTATTGCTGAATATGTAGTCGAAGCGTTCTCATTAATCATGATGTTAAGCCCGATTTAAAATGGATAATAAACAATCGACTATATGGTATTGATGACACAGTATTAATGACCGGAAGTAATAAAATTAAAGACTGGAAGCTATACGACGCTTTCGTACAAAGGATTTCGTCACTTGAAAGCCGCCAAATAAATCAGCGCTTGACTCACTAAAGCCGGTTCCAATAGAAAAATTACACCGCCATCCTTTGGGTAAGCGCCAATTAAAATAAGTGGATATAGTTTTAATCGACTCACTAGTTTCGGTTGCCGCTTGCTTAAAATAGGTGCTCACACCAGCGCTATAAGCACGGTTTATTAAGTAGTATCCACCTAGTGATGCATACCAGCGGTTATTGTATTGTGTTTCTTGGGTGTCCCCCATGAATTGGTAGCCGATACGACCATTGCTCACCCAGCGTCCAAAGCGTAGATAGCCGCCACTAAATATACTGTAATCAAACTCTCCGGAGCCTAGGTCATCTTTTTCGCTAGCAATAGGTGCTTTAACTGTCGAGCCAATATGCGCTCGGGCTTTTGACTTAAATAAAACAGGTAACTGATACTGAGCGCTCAATCGTAGGTCTCCGTTGCCCCAGCGTTGCCGATTACCTTCAGCGCTTGTATCAATTACTTCTGCACCATCACTAATAGCGATTACTCTGGCAGGGCCGCTGATATGTAAATAGGGCATTTGGGCACTAATTCTCCAGTCGTTTCGACTGTAACCAATGCGAAGTGGCACACTAAAAATGTCAGTCGCTTTATCTGTGTTATATTCGCCATGACTAAAGTAGCTGCCGATACTCAAACTAAGCTTTTCGCGCAAAAATTTAGGCGAATGAATTCGCTGAGGTTGTTTTTTAGTCGATACCTGCTTAGCTGTATCGTTCTGCGCAATAGTAGCAGTTGAACCTATTAACAGAAATATCGACAAAATAGCCCGGAAAGCAAATGCCATACTTGAATATCTAATGAACACTATTTGTCACTTACCTTTAAGGGATTGAGGAGCATGATTGAAAGATTAGGCTCTAAAGCTGAATAGTCCAGTGATTTCTCAATCGTAATGATCTGTGGCATCCGACGACACATGTCGGGCTTGGTTCGTTTTACTGCTAAGTGGGGGGCAGATTCAGAAATATTTAGGTCAATAACAAAGTCTTCCTCATTGGTACAACCTGTACTTCTTACCTTTATTTTGACTGCATTTTTTATCATGCTAATGCCATATAGTGGCTCTAAAACATTATGGTTTGATTGATCTTGAGCGTTGCTAGCAAAACTGGAACAACCCACAATGAAAACCATAAGTGTACTTAAATAGGCGATTTGTGTTTTTATCATATCAACCTCAATTCTACTTTATAAAGTGTTAAAGTCAGAGGCGAAGGTTAAAGGCCTGCCTCTGACTGTTTTGGTAGGCCAAGGCCTATTTGTTTATATCATACGAATTATGAATTATTCTTTCGCGACCTTAAGCTAAGGCCTAAGAGCGCCATTAAACCAAGCAACCAGCCGTCTGTACTGCCTGCGCCACTGATACTGTCTGCAATTGTTTCTATAGCGCTTTCGAGTTCTTCTTTGGGCTCGTCAGTGTTAATGTTTTCATCTTCTTCATTTAAGTCCTCACTTGAACCTTCTTGCTCAGAGCTTTTAAAAGCGATATCACTAATCGTCGCTTTTGCAGAGGCATCATTCGCTTTGGTTTTATTATAAACCCAGCTTACTTGATGCTCCCCCTCGCTTAGTTCAACAGAATGCTGCTTCGCAGAGCGGTTGCTCGACAAGGTTAGAACAAGTTCACCATCTACCATAAAACTCATGGTGTTTTCAGTAACATCCCCAATCAGGTCCATACTGAACTCTAAAGTACCTGGGCCTTCAATTTCCGTCATCAATACGGCGCTGTCATTTTCTGACACCACATCACAAGACAAATTAAATTCACCGCTTTCAATGTCCCCTGTCCATGCGCTATCGCCATCAAAATACCATTCTTCGTTTTCAATGCCTTCCATGCCATCAAAGTCGTCGCTTAAGTCAAGTGAATCTAAAGCGATGCCGAATAGTGGGATCTCAATATTGTTCTGTTCTGGGTCACTGGTAGAAATATTTAAATTGGCGAGGTGTTCTCCGGAATCAGACGATACAAAACCTAGAATAATTTCACACTCTTCTTCAGGTTTCAGCGTAACCGTTTCACAAGTGTTTTCAATAATAGAAAATTGTTGATTATTATCTAAACTGACGCTTTGCACACTTAATGCAGACTCGTTTTCGTTAAAAACATAGATCGCTTCCTCAACGACTAAGTCTTGTCCTGATGCTAAGAACCCAACATATTCAGGTAAGTCGAAAGCCTGGTTTTGTGGTTCGAAATCGGGATATTCGCCATCTTCGATATCGGTATAATCTTCGTCATCTAGATCGTTATTATCATTCCAATCCTCTTCCGCCCAATCTTGGTCATCCCAGTCATCTGATTCTTCATTGCCTTCTTCATTGCCTTCTTCATTGTCTTCGATGGGTTGATGAACAGGAATTTCACCGGACTTTACTTGAGCAATCCAATCATTGTAGTTGGCTACCTTGGTGTAAATGCCAAAGAAATTTTCCTGGGCACACCCTTCACCAAAACTCACTACGCCGGTTTGGAACCAGTCACTATCTTTTTGATAGACTAATGGTCCGCCACTATCGCCTTGGCAAGAATCCTTACCACCTGAGGTTAAACCAGCACATAGCATATTGTCGGTGATATCCATATCAACGCCGGCATAACTAGTTTTACACTGGGCATGATCGGCTAGCGGTATTTGCACTTCTTGCAAAATATTGGGGAACTGTTCACCTTCTACTAATTGATTGCCCCATCCCATTACCGTCATATTGGCTCCAACTGCCAAGCCATTGTTTAAACTTGCATCAGCCAATTTAACGGGGGGCTTATTGGTGGGTGTTACCAGCTGAAGTACGGCAATATCGTTATCGTCACCATAGTTTTGGTGCATATAAATGTTCTTGATTGCAATAACCTGTTCTTGTTGACTCGTTTCTTGTAGGTGGTATTCACTGACAACCACCTGTATCTCATCTGCTCGCACATCCTCAATGCAATGTGCCGCGGTTAAAATATAGGATTCGCCAATAAGACTTCCACCACAAAAGTGCTCGCTATCAGATTTACTCTGGATAGAAACCATCCATGGGTATGTGTTGGGTATGGCATCGCCGCCACCAATGATACGTGTCATCGAGGTGCTTGCATTCGCTGTATTTGCCAAGGTTACTGCTGAGATTGCAGTCGCCAAAGCTAATTTCGATAGAGAATGTTTCATCATAGTGCTCTCCACTCAAATTCAATATTTGTGGGATTTATTCCCACGTCGCACATTTAACTTACATGGGAAATTTTCCCACGTAAAGCGAAAAATTCGAGAGTTGCTTAAAAATTGAGCGCTAATGCACAGAATAAAAATTTTATATGGGAAAAATTCCCACAATGAGATATGCTAGATATTATGTCGATAAAAAATCCGTTACCACCCAATCCATCAGCTCCACCTACCGCGCTTATCGTGGCGATCAAAAAAGTGCTTCGGCCACTTGTGCGTCTGTTGCTTTCATTTCAAATCACGCTGCCGTTTCTGGTTGAGTTACTCAAAGAAATTTATGTGGAGGTCGCCGAGCGGGACTTTCCGCTAGATAACAAAAAACAAACGGATACGCGTATTAGCATGCTGACAGGAGTGCATCGTAAAGATACGAAACGTTTACGAAATCAAGATGTTGAGCGTGTTGATTCGCCCGCAGTCGTGAGTATCGGCGTACAGCTTGTTGCTAAGTGGGTTTCTGATCCCAATTACTTAGATGCGAATAACAAGCCTAAACAGCTCGCGCTTAAATCAAATGGGGATGACGCCGATCCCGACTTTGAGCACTTAGTGCAATCGGTTTGTAAGCAGGATATGCGTGCTCGCGTTGTGTTAGACGAGTGGTTGCGCCTAGGTGTTGCCACGCTAATTGACGAGCGGTGGGTTGAGCTTAATACGCTAGGTTTTATCCCTAAAAAGGGCTTAGAAGAAAAGGCCTATTATTTAGGTATGAATATCGCTGATCATTTAGAAGCAAGCACTCAGAATTTAATCGCCGAAGACTCGCCATTTCTTGAACGCTGTGTTTATTACAGTGGACTGAGTGACGACTCTATCGAAAGCTTGAAACAGGATGCCGAACAGCAAGGGATGGCACTGCTACAAGATCTAAATAACAAAGCCATTAAGCTCAAAATTAAAGATAAGAAGCGCTTCGAAAAGCAAACAGAAAATAATAATGAAGCTTGTTCTGATATCGACCAAGCGCAGCGCATGAACTTTGGTCTGTACTTCTATTCCCAAGCGGAAGATCAAGATCATGAATCAAATTAATCAGCCTATTTTCTACCTGCTTATATTGCTGCTTTTAGGCTGCGCCAGCACTTCGTCAAATTATTTTGTGCAAACAGAATCCCCCGGAGGTATAGGCGGTACAGGTATTATTCACTCAGATCGCAATCAAAATGGTATTGGCGGAACTGGTAAATCCTTGGATGAAGGGATTGGAGGTACCGGACGTATTGCGAAAGCCGGTTCTGATGATGAAGGTTCTGGAATTGGTGGTACTGGTATTGTTGGTACGATCACCAAATTTGGGAGTATTTGGGTTAATCAAGCTCATGTTCATTTTGATGAGTTAACACCGATTACGATCAATCAGTCTCCCGCGACGCAGGGGCAATTGCAGCTGGGCCAAGTCGTCGCGGTGAACTCGATTCAACATGGTGAAGGTTATCAGGCAAAATCTATTGATATCATTCACGAAGTTGTCGGTCCGATCAGTCAATTTTCCCTAGAAAACCGGAGCCTTGAAGTACTAAGTCAAACCATTCGATTAGGTGACGAAGTCATTCTATTTGATCAAAAAACTAACTCGGCCGTTTCTCTAAATTACTTACAAGAAAGTACTTATGTAGAGGTTAGCGGATTGCGGCAAGAAGATGGAGATATTGTTGCTAGTCGTCTCGACATCGTAGAGCCGTTGGAAAATCTGCAACTAATTGGTGAACTTGATCAAAATGAGAAGGGGCAGTGGGAGATTAATGATCAAGTTATCGATATTGATGAACTCTTACTTTTAGATAATTTCAGCAAGCGTACTTTAGTGAGTGGTTATTTAGATGGCGAGGTATTTATTGCAGACACTATTGGAACGGACTCCATAGAAATGATGCTTGAAGGTGTATCTGAGATCATCTACGAAGGTTATATCTTTGATACTGAAATGGAGGGCATAGTTAATATTGGAGGGCTCGAATTTACGCTCCAAGAGTCGCTGGAAGTTGCCGAAGAACAGTATTACCAAGATCCAATCCAGATCAATGCGATACTCTCTGAAGATGGAATGTACGAAGCGCATGATCTAATGATTGAGTTGGAAGGCAGTGATAGTTTTATTGATCTGATTCATGATGAAGAGATCGAGCACCAAGAGCTAGAGTTCATTGAAGAGGGGCAATGGGAAGAGGAGGTCTATTACGAGGAGGGTGAGTTAAATAATTCAGGCGGCTACTACGAAGAAGAAATCATAGATGCTGAGGAACCTGAATTTGAAGGGCGTAATGATGACGAATTCGAATATGATAGCGATACTCAGTACGAAGATGAACCGTATATTGATGAAGCTCCCTACTTAGAAGATGATAATTATGTAGAGGAAGAGATTTATGAGTACGAAGAAGAAACCTATTACGAAGAATGACTTAAATATTTAAATTACTATCCTGAGACCTTTGCACGATGCTATTTACGTAAGAAATGTCATTCTGGCCTAAAATATAACCGGAATGACAATGAGTAGCTTTCAAACAAAGCTCTCATTTAGTTAATTTATACAAGAAACGCTTCCTCATTAGTGGCTAATTTCACTTCATAAAGAGGTTAGCGACTAACGAGGAAACGTCTTTTTAGTTTGATAAATATAAGCTACAAATTTTCAATTAAGGTATTGATATAGCTCTCCATACTTTCTGGTGATAAGTCTACTTTAGTGTTACTTGGTTCTGATGAATACCTATCTTCCATCATTTTTCCCAGCAGATTAGTTATCATCTGGTCAGCATTTTTGAAGTGTTCCATTGCTTGTGTATGTGTTGCGATGAGATCGTTGGCGAAATTGGACAAAGGAGCAAATTGAGTGTTTTGGCTATGATCATTTGATCCCATGTTTGACACCTGTTCATAGGTAGATACTTGTTGTATCTGCGTGATATTCATATTTAGTGAAAACCCAGCGATTTCGGCACCGTCAAAACCTAAGGATAAAGCGCTTTCAAAGGCGCCTTGGAAATCACCGCCAAAGAACTGTTCAGAGAGCGCTTCAATTTGTACCATCAAATCGTTTAATGCTTTTATTTCATTCTCATCCAGATCTCCTTCAACAGAATAGGCGTACTGACCTGAAGAATAAGACCCCTCAGATTGACTAGCCCCTGAGTCAAACGCACCTTCCTTGAATGAAGCCTGTAATTGGCTCAGGCTGAAAGATACGATGTCACCGTCTTGTGTTTCTATTTCAATCGACGTGCTTTCTGACAGCGCACTGAACTCACTGTATCCGGCAGTTTGAGATATCTCACGTTCAGGTATTTCATTTAAGGGCGAGGAATAGACCTGAGTTTTTGAGGGCGTGTCAGTATCATGAGCGCTAGGTTTGCTTGAGGTTGAGGTCGGAGGGTTGATCGCTTTCTCTGAATCGCTCTCAATATAGGTTTGCTGCAGAGTATTTAAGCCTTTATTAATAAGCTCCTGGCTTTGATCAATATCATCCGATAGTTCATCACTGGATAAACCAAGTTGTTCAATTTGATTCTCTGCTTGCTTGAAGCCTTCGGTAATGCCTGACTCTGCTTGCTCTAATAGCATGCCAAGACGTTCAGGAGAGGCTCCTTGCTCCGCCTCTTGCTCTAATCTATTTATAACAACCCCGAGTACTTTGTCCGCCACTTCTTTTGGGGAGGGCGGCTCAGATTCAATTGCTTCAAACTTAAGTGGTGCTTCGGCAGCTGATTTAGACTGAAACTCCGCTGTGTTGGCTGCAGATAAGCTGGCTCCCAGCTCATGGTTTAGCACCTTTATACCATTTTCTCTCATTGAAGAAGACGACTCATTATAACTAAATGAAAAGGATTGAAATGAGTGTGAACTGCCAGATGAGGATGAGAGGGAGGTCTCTTGGTAAGAGCTGTAACTGAAGCTTGTACTCAGTGATTGGCTTGCTTGATTTCCCGTTTGTGGGTGACTGCGGTGGTGGTTGTGCTCATGATGAGATTTACCTGTGTCATTTTTTTCATAGCGACTAAAAGTGTCCATGAGTGTTGATAGTGCTTGCATAATGCCCCCTCCTGTTTGCTAGGGTTTAGGCTGTCTAAATAAAGAAAAGCTTGTTAGCTTGTTGGGTATAATAAGCGGCCTGAATCAGTAAAACTTTAGGACGTAATTCTTCTTAGAAGTGGTCATTTAAATGCAAAAAAATATATTCAATTTTTGTCGATGACTTGAGAGTCTGCATGATGAGTACTTTTTTATTCTCATGATATTGAGGGAGTGTTTACCTATATTGGTCCTTCAAGGTGTGCTGGGCTATGAAACTGAAGAGTTTCTTACACATTTTTCAGTTTATTTAACCAATAACCTTCTAACGCCTCCGCCAACTTCTAGGGGGGCAATCTCAACATTTAGCAGCTTTCTGATATGAACAAAAAAATCAGCTGTGATCCCCCGTATAGTGTCCTTCGTTATTAGTAAACTCAATCGGTGGCCATTCGATGTTCAGACCGGCGATAGTGACTAAAGAAATGATACGACTAAAACAAAAAACGTTCAGTCGGTTAAGTGTGGTTTTCGTAGTGTACGAGGGAGAAGTCTAAATATGGGGGGGAGATTATGGGCAGGTTAGTTATTATGTTATGACTAAGGAGGGGTAAGTAACACTTAAAAAGTGTAAAAAACCCCAACACTATTCAGTTTTACAGTGAAGTGGTTCACAAGGGGAGGGGGTTGTGATTTTCTTTGTAGGTTGAATTTTGTAGGATTTGTTTACTAAATGTTACAAAAAGATAATAAAAAACACTCTTCATGTAGCGCATAAAAGAAAAAATCGTAATTATATTTAATTTGCTGTTGTAGGGAGTAGCAATATGTCTGAACAAACCATCGATGGAAACAATCGTAGTAATATTATAATTTCTGGTGCCAGCGATGACACCATCAACGCTGGAGGTGGAAATGATCTTGTCATAAGTGGCGCTGGCGATGATACGATCAACGGTGGTCGAGGTAGCGATATTATTATATCGGGGTCTGGTGATGATGTTATTAATGGCGGCTCAGGTAGTGACATCCTAATCAGTGGTTCTGGTGATGATACTGTAAATGGTGGTTCTGGTAACGATATTATTATTTCTGGTTCTGGTGACGATACAGTATCCGGCGGTTCTGGAAATGACTTGATCCTGACGGGGTCAGGTGATGATATCGTAAGCGGCGGAGCCGGCCATGATGTGATTGATACGGGTACAGGTGACGACGTTGTTGATGGTGGCTCTGGACATGACGTTATCATGACAGGCGACGGGAACGATACGGCAACTGGTGCTGCTGGTAATGATACGCTTATTACAGGTTCTGGCAATGACACGATATTAGGTAATGAAGGGCACGATGTCATTGTATCGGGATCTGGTGATGACACCATAGATGGCGGCGCTGGTCACGATATCATATTAAGTGGTGAAGGACATGATACGATTGACGGTGGCTCGGGACATGATGTTATTTTGTCCGGTAATGGTAATGATACTGTTGATGGTGCATCAGGTGATGATGTCATTATTACTGGTTATGGTAGCGATACTATCGATGGCGGGGACGGCTATGATTGGATCCACGCAGGCGCAGACGATGACGTTATAAATTCAGGCGCTGGATTCGATTACGTTAATGGTGGCACGGGTTACGATATTGCTATTTTTTCTGGTAATAGTAACGACTACTCAATTGTTGAAGTTGATACCAATGAATTCGAAGTAACCCACATTTCCTCAGGGGAAGTCGATTCCGTTATAAATGTCGAGCTTTTCAGATTTAATGATAAGGATGTAGATCCTGCGAATCCCAGTACCAATTCTGATCCTGTAGCTTCAGATGATACTGTATCTACCAATGAAGATACTGCTGTCACTATCGATGTACTTTCAAACGATAGTGATGTGGATGGTGATGCACTTGTAGTGACAACAGCTGCAGCTGTAAATGGATCAGTCAGTATCAATACTGACGGCACTTTAGTTTACATGCCAGATGCAAACTTTAATGGCTCAGACACGATTAGCTATGAAATCAGTGATGGCCAAGGTGGAACCTCTACTGCAACGGTTAATGTAACCGTTAATGCAGTGAATGATGGGCCGGTTGCGACTACCGATAGCGTGACTTTGGACGAAGATACTTCAGCAATGATTGATGTCTTGGCAAATGATACTGACTTAGATGGCGATACACTTTCTGTAAGTTCTGCTTCTGCTAGCAATGGCTCAGTGACTATCAATGTCGATGGCACTTTAGCTTACACGCCAGATGCTAATTTTAATGGTTCAGACACCATTAGTTATGAAATCAGTGACGGCCAAGGTGGCACGTCTACGGCAACAGTGAATGTGACTGTGAATGCAGTGAACGATGGACCGGTTGCGACTAACGATTCAGTGTCTGTTGATGAAGATAGTTCTGTTTCAATTAACGTTCTAGCGAATGACTCTGACATAGATGGAGATACACTTTCTGTAAGTTCGGCATCAGCCAGCAATGGTTCAGTCAGTATTAATACTGACGGCACGTTAGCCTACACGCCAAATGCGAACTTCAATGGTTCAGACACCATTAGTTATGAAATCAGTGATGGCCAAGGTGGCACGTCTACGGCAACGGTAAATGTTACCGTTAATGCAGTGAATGATGGACCGGTTGCAACTAACGATAACGTGACTTTGGATGAAGATAGTTCTGTTTCAATTAACGTTCTAGCGAATGATTCTGACTTAGATGGCGATACGCTTACCGTCACAACGGCTTCAGCCAGCAATGGTTCAGTCAGTATTAATACTGACGGCACGTTAGCCTACACGCCAAATGCGAACTTCAATGGTTCAGACACCATTAGCTATGAAATCAGTGATGGCCAAGGTGGCACGTCTACGGCAACAGTGAATGTGACTGTGAATGCCGTGAACGATGGACCGGTTGCGACTAACGATAGCGTGACTTTAGACGAAGATACTTCAGCAACGATTGATGTCTTGGCAAACGACTCTGACTTAGATGGCGATACACTTTCTGTAAGTTCGGCATCAGCCAGCAATGGTTCAGTCAGTATTAATACTGACGGCACGTTAGCCTACACGCCAAATGCGAACTTCAATGGTTCAGACACCATTAGCTATGAAATCAGTGA
>Ga0209825_1000053_pt1 | contig 113763 bp, 85 predicted proteins | sample EN8Hudsemesocosm_FD_184631 | JGI IMG/M metagenome (GOLD analysis project Ga0209825, IMG submission 184631) | Methane-oxidizing microbial communities from mesocosms in the Hudson Canyon - EN8B Hudson Canyon (SPAdes) (version 2) | ecosystem: Environmental > Aquatic > Marine > Cold seeps | place... | reverse complement strand
CATCCCAGGCTTGTTGTAAATCTGCTTGAATAAAGACAGGAAATTTTGAGATTATAAATGGGATTGAAGACATTTTAACTCTCTAAGATGAAAGACCTAAATCTAATTTACCACAGAGAAGAGCCGAGGCGCTGCGTTACACCGAGAAAAGATTAACAAACAAAGAAATAAAGAAATAAAGAAATAAAGAAATAAAGAAATAAAGAAATAAATAGCTTTTGTTTTAGCTTTTTAGCTCCTTAAGTTTTTCCTCGGTGGTGAAAAATCACTTATCACCAGCACTTATCAGCGACTGTTATTAATGCCTAAAGATTGTCGCACTTCGGTTACGCTTAACTTTACGTTTTTCGGAACCACTCAATTGACAAGTAACATCCCAATCATAGTCCAGATACCCCGTAATTTCCCAAGGCTTTTCTGATGGCGGTAAATAAGCTTGAATAAGATTGGACACACCACCTATCTGTTCGAAATCTTCATCAAACCATTCAAAAATTTTAGACAATTTCACTTGGCCGTCACCGACCACTTGCATGCCTTTTCCCTCTTGTTTCATAAAGGTCTTTAGCTGATCTTCCAGCTGAAACTCTAAAACATCAGCGTCATAGGGTTCTAGCCTAAGGTTAGGACAGCTCATTGAAGCACAATTTAAAGCAAAATGAATTCGAGGCTCACCTAATTGTTGCAAAATATCGCGCTCTAGAATTCTCAATGTCATTTTTTCACCACACACTTTTCCAGCTGGATGAGTCCAAACAGGCTTAAAAAAACTACCAAGCGATTTAAGACGCTTCAAAGGCCAGTTATCGGCGACTTTAGTTATGCTTAATATATTATAAGCGTTCAAATAAAAAGCTGTTTTCTTTGGTTTAGTATCAAGATTTTCTAGCGGGTAATTTTGTAGGCGAGTCATCAAATCATTTAGGCGGCTATCATGTCGTATTTCAGCATAGTTCACCATATTTGCTGACAAGCCATTCTTTTCACCGGTAGACACATAATCATTTAATAACGTTTGATATAGCGCATTCAGTTCGGTTAAGGCGAGATCTTGCGCCACACTGACACGACTCTGTAAAGACAAGCTAATAAATATCAGGCCGAGTATAACTGTGTATAAAAATTTATGACCAATAAGCGCTTTGTTTTGATATTTCATTCTATTTAACAACCTTACAATCATCACTCAGTGAATACAGTAACAGGATTGATATTAAAAAACCCAAGCCATTTATGACGCCATTTTACCTAGCCGGTAACCGCGCTCAGCCTTACTAACATTAGAGGGCACCAATGTTATGAACTTCTGCAGCTCCTCACACAGTAAATGCAAATTATTCTCACTACCAGACATAAGCTCTAATTCAAGCTCGTTTATACTCGCCTTATTACCATGAGAAATAATTTCACCTCGATCAAGCGCCAATTCAATTGTCGCCTCTTTCCAAGAAAATTCTACCTGATGACGCGTAAAGTTTGTTTCAAACGCCCTATTTAAGTGATCCATATTAATCGACTTAGGCCAGGCTTCGCATTGAGCTAAGAACTCTAAGTTTAGCTTTGGCTGGTTGAGGTCCCATTCCCACTCTCCTCGCCTACTCAAGCCATTGATCGATTGGCCTTTTGTTTTCAAGGTTTGTATATATCGAGCGCCTCTTTTTCGAATTCTTAGTGCTATTTTCTCTGTATTTAACTGTAAATCAGGGGTATCAAAATAAGCATTTTCAAGTTCATTTTTATGAAGCTCTTGATCCACACCTAATGAGATTAAACAATTTTTTACCTGTATAAGCGTATCTTTATCATGCTCCACTACAATCGATAATTTCAATTCTATTTCAGTAGCCAATTGTTATCCCCTGTATACTTTTTAAACAACTTGTTAATTCTTAAATATCAGACACAAAAAAACCGATGCATGCATCGGTTTTTAATTGCGCTTCGCTAACTAAGTATTCAACTTAGAATGCGTAAGTAGCACCAAGAGCTAAGAAGTCTAGATCATCACCATCAACACCATCAACATCAGTGCTGGTCTTGTATTCTAGGTAAACATACATGTTATCAGACATGTTATGTAAAGCTTGAACATAAATATCTGACTGATCTTCAGAACCAGAAGGATCAAAAGAAGTCATGCCATAACCTAGAGCAAATACGTTCTGCCCCATTGTATACATGCCTTGAAGACCGAAAAAGTCTTTAGTATCAGTCTTAGTTTCGAACTGAGCGATCAAAGTAAGATCGTCCATTGAGTAAGAAGCCCCTAGACCGATAGTATCTTCACCGTCTCCGCCTGCGTCTTCACGACCTAAAGCATAAGCTAATGCAACGTCTAAGTTATCAGCAGAATATTTAGCCGCTATAGTTCCACCAAATGCAGTATCACTATCTACAGGAGCGGTTACACCAACAACTAAACCACCAGCAATTTCTGGCGATACATATTGTATGTTATCACCTTCTTTAAGGTCTGCAATTTCACCGTCAAGACCGACAGCTTCATAGGTATCAACCATGTCAATCCACTCGTATACAGTGTCATCTGTACCCGCTTGAATCGAACCAAACTCACCCCTCACACCGATATAAGCTTCGTCTAGCTCTTCACCTAAAGACTCGCCGCCTTTATCATCTGCATCAAAATGGAATTCTGCCTTGAAAAATGCTTCTGTACCTTCGCTAATTGCACTTGAGTGCTTAAAACCGATAGTAGAACCGTTATCAATCATTTCATGCGAAGTATCGCCATCAGCGTCTTCACTAAGGTGAACTAACTGGATATTACCGTAAATGTCAGGCATTGACTCAAGCATTTCTGCTAGGTCAGTTGCCGGGTCCATTGCTAAAGCGCTTGTTGAAAGTGTTGCAGCTGCAATTGCTGAAGCGATAAGTGTCTTTTTCATTTTTTATCTTCCTTTAAATTTCTGTTTGAAATAATTCAGGGCTAGTGCCCTTTATTTTCGTTAAATTAATGACGATTAAAATAATTATTATGGTCAATAGGCTTTTAATACCAATGTATTAGTACCTACCTATTAAATTCATGTCATTTCGACTAAGAAATACACAAAATAAACTAGTCATCTATCTATCAAGTCGTATATTAAGTCAATTTTGAGGCCTAACGCACGTTACAGCTTGTTAACAAAGCTAATCTACGCTTTCACCAACTTGCAACAATTCAAGCTCCACCTAGTATCGCTCTCAATTAGCACCTTAATCTTGTTTTTAAACAAACTGCTTTTAACAATTAAATCTATTAAACAATACCTTAACCGTCATTCTTAAAGTTAAGCTTGATACATTTTTAGTACAATGTTGAAAATTATGCAAATTTTTTATTATATTTTATATAATTGTAGTTTTTTTGACGCTAAACACTTAAATTAAACGTCACCGGGCCGTCATTCACTAACGATACAGCCATGTCCGCACCAAACTGCCCTGTTGCAACCTTTAAACCAGACTGAGCCGCCTGGTCAACAAAGTAACTGTATAGCGCATCACTTTCTTCTGGCAACCCTGCTGAAGAAAAACTTGGCCGCAAACCTTTTTGGGTATCTGCCACCAAGGTAAACTGTGAAACAACCAGCAACTCACCTCGTATATCTTTTAAGCTCAAATTCATTCGACCATCTTTATCAGCAAATATACGATATTTAATCACTTTTTCCAGCAGCTTGTCAGCTTTCTGCCTGTCATCCCCTTTTTCAATCCCCAAAAACAGCAATACCCCTTGAGATATTTCCCCTACAAATTCTTCCTTTACTTTTACCGAAGCGCTCGTCACTCGCTGAATTAATGCTTTCATTTATTACCTTTTGAGTTCTTTTAAATGAGGCCACTACCATAGAGACAACACACGACACCATAGACCAAAACTAGGGCTAAGACTAATTTTACCACCGAGAAGGGATTCCCCAGTAAACCAGTACTAGCATAGCTTTAGTTCTTTAGTTCTTTAGTTCTTTAGTTCTTTAGTTCTTTAGTTCTTTAGTTCTTTAGTTCTTTAGTTCTTTAGTTCTTTAGTTCTTTAGTTCTTTAAGTTCTTTAGTTCTTTAAGTTTTTCCTCGGTGGTGAAATATCACTTATCACTAGCTATCACTCAAACAACAGCCATAAAAAAAGCCAAGCTTTCAATTAAATGAAATAACTTGGCTTTTATTAGCTTAAACAACGGCCATAATAAGGCGGTGAATTTAAACTTTATTTCTTATAACTTAACTATTTTGCACGTTTTCTCAAGTTCTCAGTCAAAAGCTTCTTACGAATACGAATACTAAGAGGTGTTACTTCTACCAACTCATCATCTTCAATAAACTCAAGCGCTTGCTCTAGTGTATGCGTAATAGCAGGCACTAAGGTCAATGCTTCATCGGTGCCCGATGCACGAACGTTGGTTAACTGCTTACCCTTGACCGTATTGACAACCAAGTCATTAGAGCGAGAGTGAATTCCCACAATCTGCCCCTCATAAATATCAATACCAGGACCTAAGAATAAACGACCACGCTGCTGAACAGTAAATAATGAATAAGCAGTTGTCTTTCCCTTAACCATACTAACCAACACACCATTTTGGCGTTCAAAAGTACCGCCTTCTTTCACTTGACCATAATGATCGAATACACTGGTCATGATACCTGAACCAGAAGTAAGCGTTAGAAACAAGCCACGGAAGCCGATCAAACCACGAGAAGGAATAATAAACTCTAGGCGTACACGCCCTTTACCGTCCAATTCCATATTGGTCAATTCTGCTTTACGTAAGCCCATAGCTTCCATAACAGAACCCTGATGCTGCTCTTCAACATCAATTACTACCATCTCATATGGCTCATGAATTTTACCATCCACTTCTTTTTGAACCACTTCTGGACGAGATACTGCCATCTCAAAACCTTCACGACGCATGGTTTCGATTAAAACAGAAAGGTGTAATTCTCCACGACCCGACACAACAAACTTATCAGGCGTATCACCCGGTGCAACTCTTAGTGCCACGTTGTGAATTAGCTCTTGATCAAGGCGATCTTTAATATTACGCGTTGTTACATACTTGCCTTCCAAACCTGCGAATGGCGAGTCATTTACAACAAAAGTCATACTTACAGTAGGTTCATCAACATTTAATGCAGGTAAAGCTTCAACACAATCAGGGTCACATAAAGTGTCCGAAATACCCAGACCCTCAATACCATTAATACAAACAATATCACCCGCACTCGCTAGAGGTGTTTCAATTTGCTCAAGCCCCATGTAAGTCTTGACGTTTAGCACCTTACCCTTGCGCTCTTTGCCTTCAGCATCTTTTATAATAACTTGTTGGTTAGGCTTTAAGTTGCCACGTGTAATACGCCCCACACCAATAACACCTACATAACTATCGTAAGCGAGTGCAGACACCTGCATTTGGAACTTGCCTTCAGGATCAACATCAGGAGCAGGCACTTCTTTTACGATCATTTCATAAAGAGGCTTCATATCTTCAGCCATGTTTTCAGGATCAGTACCCGCAATACCATTAATTGCCGAAGTATAAATAACCGGAAAATCTAGTTGTTCATCTGTGGCATCCAGGTTGTCAAATAAATCAAAAACCTGATCCATAACCCAATCTGGACGAGCGCCTGGACGATCGATCTTGTTAATAACAACAATAGGACGTAAACCTTGCTCAAACGCTTTAGATGTAACAAAACGAGTTTGAGGCATTGGACCATCAACCGCGTCAACTAAAAGCAACACAGAATCAACCATAGATAGTACGCGCTCTACTTCTCCACCAAAATCGGCGTGCCCTGGTGTGTCAACAATATTGATATGGTAATCATTCCACTTGATAGCCGTGTTTTTTGCCAGGATGGTAATACCACGTTCTTTTTCCTGGTCATTAGAATCCATGATACGCTCAGCGCCTTCATCCCTGCGTTCGAGTGTACCCGACTGACTTAGCAATTTGTCTACAAGCGTCGTTTTACCATGGTCAACGTGTGCAATGATGGCAATATTTCTTAATTTCTCTATCACGATAGGGTACCTAGTTATCCTGGAAAATCTGAAAATCAGGACTTAAATTAAAAGTAGCTGAGCTTAAATTGGACGCGGATTATACAGCATGAGCGCCATATTCACAGATAAGTTGCTAACTATTTTGCAATTAAACACATTTACACACCGAACTAAAATAGAGTTGTCGCATTTATTGCGCATCAGAAACATTCAGAAACCAGTTCACAAATGTATAAATTCATTTTTTAACCTTGTAAATCAGTAAGATATAAAGTTTAAAACTTGACAGCCATATTGCCTGGTTATATGTCAACAAAAAGTGGAAGAATATTAGAAGCAGTCATGCTATCCTCTTTCGCAATTTTTTAGTTGTAAGAAAAAAGAACCCTGAAGCAAACTAATCGCTTCAAACATCCAATAGAACGGAGAATTTAGAATGTCAGAGAAAACTCTCGGCCTTATCAAAGATAACGAAGTAACATGGGTCGACCTACGATTCACAGACACCTGTGGTAAAGAGCACCACGTAAGCATTCCTGCATCTGAAGTAAAGGATGATTTCTTCGAAGAAGGAAAGATGTTCGACGGTTCGTCAATCAATGGCTGGAAAGGCATCAACGAATCAGACATGATCCTTATGCCTGTTGACGACACAGCAGTAATTGATCCGTTTACTGAAGAAAATACATTAATCATTCGTTGTAACATTGTTGAACCTACAACTATGCAAGGTTACGAACGCGACCCACGCTCTGTTGCTGCCCGTGCAGAAGAATATTTAAAATCTACAGGTATCGCTGACTCAGCTTTGTTTGGTCCTGAGCCAGAATTCTTTGTATTCGACGATGTTAAATGGAAAGCCGACATGAGCGGCGCGATGTACGAAATCAATTCTGAAGAAGCTGCTTGGAGCAGCGACGCTAAAATTGAAGGCGGGAACACGGGCCACCGCCCTGGTGTTAAAGGCGGTTACTTCCCAGTCCCACCAGTTGATTCATTACACGATTTACGTGCTGCAATGTGTGGCGCAATGGAATCAATGGGTCTTGTTATTGAAGTTCATCACCACGAAGTAGGTACTGCTGGTCAGTGCGAAATCGGTGTTGGCGCAAACACACTTGTTAAGAAAGCTGATGAAGTTCAGATTCTTAAGTACTGTGTACATAACGTTGCTCACGCTTACGGCAAAACGGCTACATTTATGCCTAAGCCTGTTGTTGGCGATAATGGTTCTGGTATGCACGTTCACCAGTCTCTATCTAAAGGTGGCGTTAACATCATGGCTGGTGACGGCTATGCAGGCCTTTCTGATGAGTGCCTATTTTACATCGGCGGTATCATTAAGCACGCAAGAACTTTGAACGCATTCACCAATGCTTCAACAAACTCTTACAAGCGCTTAGTTCCTGGGTTCGAAGCACCTGTTATGCTTGCTTACTCAGCACGTAACCGCTCTGCATCGATTCGTATTCCTTTTGTAAACAGCCCTAAAGCTCGTCGATTAGAAGTACGTTTCCCTGATCCGACCGCTAACCCTTACCTAGCATTTGCAGCAATGTTGATGGCTGGTATCGACGGAATCAAGAACAAGATTCACCCTGGCGATCCTGCTGACAAAGATCTTTACGATCTTCCAGCTGAAGAAGCATTAGCTATCCCAACTGTTGCAGCAACATTCGACCAAGCACTTGACGCACTTGAAGCGGATCACTCTTTCTTAACTGAAGGAAACGTATTCACTGAAGATATGATCAAAGGCTTCCTTGAATTGAAGCGTGCTGAAGTTGAAAAACTAAACAGCACAACTCACCCTATTGAGTTTGAGATGTATTACTCTCTATAAGTTTTTTTAAAAACTTAAGCCTAAAAGCCCAGCATAGTCTGGGCTTTTTTACGCCCACATTTAGACCAAAAGACTCCTTATCAGCCACAATTTATCAACCACAACACGCAAGGCACGCAGTTCGTTACATTCAGCGACAGTTAAAAACAACAAAACCACAATTCTGTGACCAACAAGCTTACCAAAACTTAAAATAAGTTTTATAGTTAGTAGATTGATTTTATTTGGAGCTTTTCAAGAAATGCCTACACAAGTTGGACTCATAACTTCCCTGCAGGGGGCAGCTACCGCTATAACAAGCTCAGGTAAAACATTAACACTCGCGATTAATAGCATTGTTTTCGATGGTGACAAAATTGTCGTAAATGGCCAAGATGCAAAAGCAGTTATCACCACCAATCAAAATCAAGAAATTATTATTACCGAAGACACCACAACAACACTCAATAAATCAGCAATAGAACAAGCCGAACAACTTCAATCTGATATTTTGAATAATGAAGACTTTGATTTCAGCCAACTTGAATCAACCGCTGCTGGCCCTCAGGAACAGCCAAACTTTACTAGCCCAATCATTATTGAACCCTCCGACAACATTATCGAATATCACAGCAACACAAATGCATTAAGCGACATAAACCAACGTTATTCTGAGCCTAGCAAAACACCAACAAACAATAGCTTTGCTGATGAAAATAACCTTGTAGACCAAGCTCTTTCTAATACTGAACAAAGTTTTGCTAATGTAACAGAAGACTTTCAAACTGCACTCCAAGGTAAAATTAATGCCGACACATCTTTTATCGCCAATACACAAACCACAAACCTAGGCGAAATCAGTTATGATGAACAAGGTGATTGGCAGTACCAACTCAACAACCAACTATCAGAAATACAAACATTAGGTGCTGGCGACACACTTACCGAGAGCATTGCCATAACAGCACAAAACGGCAGCGTATTTTTTGTCGAAATAACCATTAATGGCAGCAATGACCAAGCAAGCATCAGTGGCACAACAACTAAAACAATTACCGAAGACTCAAATGACAAAACTGTTGAAGTAAGCGGCAATCTCAACATACAAGACATTGATTCAGGCGAAGCTGGTTTCATTGCTGAAGACCAAATAAACACCACTTACGGCACAGCAGAAGTCAATATTGAGGGAGAGTGGCGTTATATATTAAACAATGACTTGAGCTCAATACAAAGCCTTACAAGCGACAGTCAATTAACAGACTTTTTCTCTGTTCGCTCATTTGATGGTACGAATGAAACAATTCAAATTACCATTCAAGGCACGAATGACACCCCATTTTTAAACGGAACCAATCAAGCAACGCTTAATCTCGACACAAGTAACACCGCAAGCGGACAATTAGAAATCAATGACCCAGATTTTGGCGAGTCTCATTTTCAGGCTAATACTAATATCGCCGGAAGCTTTGGCACAGGTAGCATTGAAGAAAATGGCCAATGGTCTTATCAAGTTGATACAAACCATGCAGAAATAAGCAGCTTAGATTCCAACACTATTTTGCATGATACTTTCGTGGTAACAACGGCTGACGGCACCGAACAAACAATTATTATCCCGATTAGCAACACGCCTGAAGCAATCAACACAGCTAGCGTCAATGAATACACCAGTGAAACCCTCGCTATTATTGAATTGAGTGATAACGACAGCACATTAGCACCCAATACAAACCAGGAAAATAATGCCAGCTCCGACCTTTACATTTGGGGTGCCAGTAACGACGAATCGAACACAACGCAGAATACAGACAGCATTGCACAATTCACCTTAGGCTCTGGCGGCGACATACTTCAATTAAACGACTTATTACTTGAATCGCAAACGGAGGATCAGCTTGATCAATTTTTACATTTTAGTTCAGATGGACAAGACACCACGATTGAAATCAACACTAATCAAGACACTTCAGATCATCACTTTTTAGTATTGAACAATATGGATTTAACGACAATGGGCAATACTGACAGCGAAATAATTCACCAATTGATCCAACAGGGAAATCTAGATATTGTTGGCTTGTGAAACCACGCTCAATATCTAAAGCGTCTCATCATCCGAAATAATCATGTACCCCACTGGACTTAATTTAGTACGTAAATTTTCGCGCGAAATTAACTTTTCCTGTACCTTCTCAGGTAATTCCGTAAACAAAATCAGATTCTTTTTGACCAGCAAACCTACCAAATCTTCGGTTACACGCGCTATTTCTGCATCTGACTCTTGAAGCGCTAGGCGAATATTAGCTTCAGATTCATTACCCTCAGCAGAATCCGCTCCCATAAACTCAGCGATATCAGGATGATCTGCAGGTAAATATTCCTCTGAATCAACCGAAGCTTCTTTTAATATAGCGCTGATACAGCCATCATCCTGGCGAACTACATACGGCATTTACCCTTCTCCTTTCTAGCTTCCATTTACGCGAACAGACATCGATTCAAGAAGCCTTCCATTCAAGTTCAACATTTGATATTTTGACAAATATAAATCTTTTTGTGCCGCAACAAGTTGTAGCCGAGCTTTCAACAGTTCATTTTCAGCATCCAGTAAATCAATCAAGCTTCTTTGTCCTATCGTAAATTGTTTATTATAAGCAACTTTTGTTAACTGAGATAACTCCACATAATCCTCTAAAAACCCAACTCGTTCAGCGCTCGACTGATAAGTAAACCATGCCTGCTCAGCATCACGACGAACAACACGCCGCGCATCATCCAGCTCATATCCAGCTCGCTGACTTAAAATTAACGCCTGAGCCTTCGCTGCTTTGTCTGCACCGCCATTAAAAAGTTCATATCGCATTCTCAGCATGATGTATATATCATTATTCTCACCCTCCACACCATCTACATCGTCATTCCAGCTTGCACCAGACTCGAGATGCAAGGTAGGAAAATCAGTATTATCTGCTGCTTTTGCTGAAGCCAATGCTGACTTAGCTTGTTTTTTCTGGGCGAGAACCAGAGGATTAAACCGCACTACATCCTCAACAAATTCAGCCCGTGTTTTAGGCAAGCTAAAGAGTTTATCCTGAAAAGAAAGCACGCCCCCAGCCTCCGAACCCACTGAACGATAATAATCTGAACTGGCTTTCATCGCGTTATTCTTAGCCGCAGCAACATTCGCAAGCGACAACGAAAGACGCGCATTAATTTGATGAACTTTAGCGTAATCATCTTTACCCGAACGAACACGGGCACTAATATTCTCAGCAATCTTTTGATGAGTTTGCAAATTAATAATATTGAAATTAAAAATATGATTACTGGCTGCGACACTCAAATGATTTTCAATTGACTGCATAGCAATTTCACTTGCAAGATGCTGTAAATCCAACGCTACTGACTCATACAATTCTAATTCACTCTCCCGCTGCCAATGGGTTTTAAAGCCATCAAATAACATTTGACTCAAGCTAATGGACGATTCACTACGCGTCAACTCACTTGAATTGTCGCCACTTAAGCCACGCGTAGTGGCGTTATCACTCTGTTCATGTCCGACCCCCAAGCCGACAGATAATTTAGGCAAAAAAGAGGATTCCACTTTTTTAACCTGCTCATCTTGCGCCTGGTACTCACTAAATTTTGATTTGATTTGAGGGTGACTACTCACCGCTAAATTTACTGTTTCGCTTATTGAACGCGCTTGCGCCATGCAATATGGAACGATAACAATATTCACTGCCATCAAAAATAAAACCGTACGTGCGAGAATTCGCATTTCTATCTAACCCCTGAAAATAGTTTGGAGTAATACCTACCTAAGTAATTACTCCACCTTTTATTAGAGACCTTTGCATGAAAGCCACTCGTTGTCATTCCGGCTATGTAAGTAGCCGGAATCCATGTTTTATTGCCAAACTCGAGCATAAAAGCAAAAGAATAGATTCCGGCCGAAAAGCACTCAGGAATGACATGTTTTACGTAAGTAGCGATCGTGCAAAAGACTTTATTATAATATTTTTCCGCATTAATTTTCCCAAGGTACTTTTCGGGTACTTTTTGGGTTATTTATTCAGCCTCCAGATAAGTACTCTGGTTATTTATACTCCGGCAGCCTAAGAAGCTGCACCTTAGAAACATTCAACAAACGAAAGTCGGCGACAGCCTAACACATACCCAATGCAGAGCACTGCTAACTATAGCTAAACTTCTGTCAAAGCAACTTGTTTCGCTTTCAAAATAGGTTTAAGAATATAATTTAATATCGTTTTTTTACCGGTGAGAATATCAACCTGAGCAATCATCCCTGAAAATATCGGTAACTTTTTACCCTGCCGCCCCAAATCATTCGTTTTAGTTTTAACCCTAACGAGATAAAAACTTTCACCTTTTTTATTAACGATTGAGTCTGCACTAATATTTACAACTTCAGCCTCTAAACCACCGTAAACTGTAAAGTCATACGCGGTAAATTTTACCATTGCACGCTGCCCGGGGTACAGCCTTGCGATATCTGCAGGTTTTATTTTTGTTTCTATTAGCAACACATCTTCAATCGGGACGATACTAACAATATCCATTGCAGGCTGAACAACCCCGCCAATCGTATTTACCATCAACTGCTTAATGGTGCCATTAACAGGCGATCGAACCTGCGTTCGACTCACTCTATCCTCTAAAACATCGCTCGAATGAGCCAATTGAGGAAGCTCAGCAAGTATGTCACTTAACTCCCTTTGAGCTTCACTGCGAAAACCTATCAATAACTGATCTCGTTTATTCATTAACTCTAAAATTTCAGCCTCAATCTGAGGCATACGAAATCGACTTTCTGCCGCTTCACCCGATGCTTTCAACACCATCTTTTCAACCCTAAGCAACTCTACTCTAGACACAACACCTTCTTCATATAATGGATGAAGTATATCTAATTCTGTTTGCGTGAGTGCCTGCTCATTAATCGCTTGTTTGTAATTAAAATCAGCTCTAGCCAAAGCTTGCTTTTTTTGCAGTATCTGTTGATCAATAACATTTTGAGAACCGCTAAGCTGAGCACGACGACTATCAAACAAAAACCGTTGTTCTTTAATTAGCCCCGGCACACTTTTTTGAAGACTTGGAATGTAATCTATATTTTGAGCGCCTGCTATCTCTGCTCGTAATCGAACCTCCTCCACTTGCAATGCAAGTATTTTTCCACGCTTTTCCTGAAAGTTTGATTCAAATAAAGTATCATCAATTTTGATCAACACCTGCCCTTTCTTCACAACACTGCCTTCTGACACATGCAGCTCTGAAACAATTCCACCTTCAAGATTTTGTACTATTTGTAAGCGTTTTGAAGGAATAACCTTACCATTCCCTCTTACAAGCTCATCAACCTCGGCATAAGCAGACCAAACAATTATAGAGACCATAAATAAACTAATAGACCATAAAATTAAACGAGATCTGATTGACGGCATTTGATGACCTGCATAGACTCTTCGAGCAAAAGAAGACATATTAAGACTGCCCCGTAAACGATTCTGGTGAGCTGGCTTTAATTAGTCCGCGTTTCAAAGCGTCTAATACTTTTCCTTTAGGACCATCTGCAATCACTCGCCCATCATCCATTACAACAATACGATCAACCAATGAAAGTAGTGATGCACGATGAGTGCTGATAATCATTGTTTTTTCTTTAGAAAATTCACGCATCTTTTCCATTACAGTACTTTCAGTCTGGTTATCCATGGCGCTCGTAAGCTCATCAAACAACAAAATTTGAGGATCCCCGACAACCGCTCTTGCAATCGCCACACTTTGCCGCTGACCGCCTGACAAGCCTTTTCCTTGCTCACCTATCGGCAAATCAAAACCCTTAGCATGACCATTTACCAAGCTACTCAAGCCCGCTATTTCTGAAGCTTTTAACAGCGCCTCATTGTCACTCAATGGAGATTTTAATAAAATATTTTCTTTTAAGGTACCGCGAAGTAAGGTGACATCCTGCGGGACATAAGCCATACAAGCTCTTAGTTCTGCTGGATCTAGTTGGTCAATATCAATATGATCTATCTTTATCTGCCCACGGCTTGCCTTTGCTAACCCAAGCAACAACCGCATCAAAGTACTTTTACCTGAGCCAATTTTACCAATGATCGCTATTTTTTCACCAGCACTAACCTTTAGATTTATTTCTTTCAAAATTTCATGTTTTTGGTCATAAGAAAAACTCAAATTTTGGATCTCAATTTCACCCTTTACCTGAGTTCGATTCAAATAATTAAACTCTGAGCTCTGTTCTACTGGTAGCTGAGTCAGGTGATCTAACGCCCCTAACGCTGTTTTTGCCTGATAATATTGAGCCGCTAAACTTGCCAACTGAGCCATAGGCCCCAAAGCTCGACTACTCAGTAAAACACACGCGATTAAGGCTCCCATGCTCATCTGGTGATTGCCAATTTGATAAGTACCAATCAACACAACCACAACAACAGTCAGCTGAATCACAAACCCCGACACCAGCGAAATCGAATCAGCTAAGCGTCGAGCCGTTATGCCTGTTTTGGCAAGATAAACCAAACACTCCTCCCAAAACCCTTGCTGCCGACCTTCTGCATTAAATGCTTTAATCGTTTCAATACTACTTAAACTCTCGACTAACACTGCATTTTTTTGTGCCGCCGCGTGCTGTGATTTTTCCACAATATCTTTCAAGGGAAAGTGAACTAAAAAACCATATACGATCATCACAAACCCCGCAACCAGTGGCGCAAGCGCAACCACACCCCCGACATAAAAAATCACCCATATAATAAATATTGAAAAAGGTAAATCGACCAACGCTGTTAATGTTGCCGCCGTAAAGAATTGTTTAATTGAATCGAAATCTTTGAGCTTACTCGCAAATTCACCCACCGAATTTGGAAATACATCCGCGCGTAGATTTAAAACACGCTCAAATAACCGGCTAGACAACTTTACGTCAAGACGCTGCCCAGACAGCTCAATAAAATAATGTCGCAAGAGCTTAATCACTAAATCAAAAATAAACACGATAGCAATGCCGGAAGCCAACACCCACAAGGTCTCAATTGCATTATTTGGCACAACACGATCATAAACATTCATCACAAACAAGGGACTAGCCAAAGCAAATAAATTTAGAAAAACCGAGGCAAGTAAAACATCACGATAGACCGTGTGCATTGAAAAAACTTCACGCCTTAGCCAATAAGAGAATTTGTTCTTTTTGTGTGACGCCTGTGAATTAGCCGCAGTTTTTTCAAATGGCCTAGCGGAAAATGTATGCGACAACATAATCGCCGCCCCTGAATACAAAAGACTTAATTCATTTTTTGTTAAGACCTTAGTGCATAATTTTTTAGGTTCTGTCGTATTTTCACTAAACGTTGAGGATTTATTTGAAAAGAAAACAATATGATATTGATCATTGTCAATAGAACAAGACACTAACACTCCCATAGGCTGGTCAGCATCTTTCAATAACAATATAACTGAGGTGCTACTTTCCGACAATTCTTCCAATCGGAATGCATGCTTTTCCAACAACAGTCCTTTTCGTTCTGCGGCACGCAAACATGCATCAATACCAATCTGTTTTTGTTTTCCAGCTTCAGAGGTTTCTGTTATCGGAATACCTGCCAAAAAAGAAGCCTTTGAGCTTTGAATTCCATTCATTTTTAAAGTATATAAAAATGCGTCCAGAATCGGATGCGAGTCAGTCAAAGGTAATGCTCTCCAAGTAAGTGAATGCTTTAATGATAGCAGTATTTACGCGTTTCGAGGTTATCATTGTGAAAGATCTGATGCTATGATCAAAGCAAACAAGATAGGAGATTAATTCGTGTTCAAAAAATACACAAAACCAACTTTATTACTCTCACTTGTCGTACTACTCAACACGACGAGTACGCTCAATGCTAGCGAACAAACAACGGTATATAAGGCCGTTTCAAAAGACGGCAGCATCTCATTCTCGGATGAGGCTAAAAATGGTTCAGAAGCTATTATCATCAAGCCTGTCACGACCATTCCTGCCATTGATATTAAACAGAATAGAAGTTTAAACACTCAAGACAAACAAACAACAGAATTCTACCAAACCTTAAGCATTGTTTCTCCACCCGATGATACCGCCATCAATACCGGGAGTGGCAATGTGCAAGTTGAAGTGCAATCAACCCCCCCCCTTCGAAATGGTGACTCATTCGTACTTGAGTTAGATGGTGCAGTTGTTTCGACTCAGCGAGACACAACGTTCAACCTAAACGCCGTCGATAGAGGAACACACACCCTATCAGTAAGAATTATCAATCAAATTAAACAAACTCTAAAAGTATCGATTAGCACCATGACCATTCATCGGCCAATTCAATGAGCTCCTTGAGCACTAAACTAAACAATAATGACCACGCACCAATTTAAGCATCCCAACAAATAAGACGCACAAAAATAGTGCGTCGTTTTCATATTCATTTATACTTATCCACCAAACCACGCTATTTGAACACGTTTAAGCAAGCTTGGTTTACTTCTTGCTTTAGCTTAATACTTCTTGCTTCTTTATGAGCCTTGGTGACTATTTTATGCTTTCGAGCCTATTTCATACGCGCATTTTAGAAAACCTGTCAACGGCGGTTTTTTTAATCAACCGTAAGCAAGAGATCATTTTTACCAACCCCGCTGCGGGCATGTTGCTACAAACCAGCCAGAAACGAATTTTAACCCGTAAGTTCACTGATTTATTTTTACAATTTGATGAAAAACTGGTGAATGAATTTTTTGCTATTGTGGACTCAGGCCATACCTATACACAAAGAGAGTGTAAATTCGTTCTTCAAAACGGCCATAACTTACTTGCGGATTGTTCAGTAGCGAGCAACTCTATAGAAGGTGAAGATTATTTGATCGTTGAAATGCAATCAACCGATAGGTTAACTCGTATAAGTCGTGAAGAGCAATTGCAAGAGAACCAAGAAACAGCCGAAATATTGATTCGTGGCTTAGCACATGAAATTAAAAACCCGCTAGGAGGCATTAGGGGCGCAGCGCAGTTACTTGATGCTGAGCTCACTGTTCCTGACCACCATGAATATACACAAGTCATCATGGATGAATCGGACCGCCTCCGTAACCTTGTTGATCGAATGCTAGGTTCGAATAAAGCATTAAATCGCACGTACCTAAATATTCATGAAATTTTAGAACGTGTTTGCTCTTTAATTCATGCAGAATCTGGCGGTACAATTCAAATTAAAAAAGATTATGACCCGAGCATCCCAGATCTAAATGGGGATAAAGGTCAGTTGATTCAAGCATTTTTAAATATTGCCAAAAATGCGTTACAAGCGCTTTCTACACAAGCAAATAATAATGCTGAAGCCTTTATTTCGATTCGAACCCGAACTTTAAGACAATTTACCATTGGGCATTTTCGACACAAGCTCGTTGCCAAAATTGAAATTATTGATAATGGACCAGGCATTCCAAAAAATTTCATTCAAAACATCTTTTACCCCATGATCAGTGGGCGAGCGGATGGTACAGGCCTTGGTCTATCAATTACACAAAGTATTTTTACAAAGCACAACGGTCTAGTTGAATGCGAAAGCAAACCCGGTGCAACCAATTTTATTGTTTATTTACCTTTGGAGCTAACACATGAGCACTAATCCACTAGTCTGGATCATTGATGACGACCGTTCGATTCGATGGGTGCTTGAAAAAGCCTTAGGAAAAGAAGCCTTTGACATACGCTCCTTTGAGAATGCTGAAGGCGTGATGGCGCAGTTAGAAAAAGAAATACCCGACGCGATACTCAGCGATATTCGCATGCCGGGAATTGATGGTTTAGAGCTACTTAAAAAAATTCAAGCTCAATACCCTGAAATCCCCGTCATCATTATGACGGCTCACTCTGATCTTGATAGTGCCGTCACCTCGTATCAAGGTGGTGCTTTCGATTACTTGCCCAAGCCATTCGATTTAAACGAAGCCGTTTCACTAACAACAAGGGCGATCGCACATTCGCAAGAACAAAAAGCCCGAAACGAAACGAATACTGAAAATGTTGTCGCCGAAAACACTGAAATAATCGGTAAAGCACCTGCAATGCAAGAGGTATTTCGCGCAATAGGCCGCTTATCCCAATCTCATATCACGGTATTGATTAACGGACAATCAGGTACGGGTAAAGAACTCGTCGCCAAAGCGTTGCACCAGCATAGCCCGCGTGCTCAGCAATCTTTTATTGCATTAAACATGGCGGCAATACCCACAGATTTAATCGAGTCTGAATTATTTGGTCATGAAAAAGGTGCGTTCACCGGCGCCGGTGGACAACGTACGGGTCGATTTGAACAAGCAGATGGCGGCACGCTATTTTTGGATGAAATAGGTGATATGCCCGCTAATACGCAAACACGTTTATTGCGTGTATTAGCCGATGGCGAATTTTACCGCGTTGGCGGAACGATACCTGTAAAAGTCGATGTTCGGATCATTGCTGCTACCCACCAAAACTTAGAAAAACTGGTTGAGTCCGGTGCATTTAGAGAAGATTTATTTCACCGTTTAAACGTTATTCGCATTCATCTGCCTAAACTGTGTGACCGCAGTGAAGATATCCCTAAACTTGCACATTATTTTTTACAACAAGCGGCTGAAGAGCTATCTGTTGAAACCAAACAGCTTCGCACTGAAACAGAAGACTATATCAGTACACTGCCTTGGCCTGGAAATGTACGTCAGCTTGAAAACACCTGTCGCTGGCTAACGGTTATGGCAAGTGGTCGCGAAGTACATATTACAGACCTTCCCCCTGAATTGCTCAGCGTGGAAAGTGCAGTACCCACGGGAAGCACTTGGCAAGAGGCGCTTAAAAAATGGGCAGATCAAGAACTTAAAAAAGGCAAGAGTGGCGTGTTAGACACAATTGTACCCGAGTTCGAACGTATTATGATTGACGCTGCATTGAATCATACTGGTGGTCGACGACGTGATGCCTCGATATTATTAGGCTGGGGGCGAAATACCTTGACGCGTAAAATTAAAGAGCTAGATATGAACTTTGATGAGATAGATGAAGAGTAGTATTTTGATGGTAGATCAAAGCTTAAAGATAAAACTATTCTACCACCGAGAAATACGAGGCGCTTCGCTACACCGAGAAGAAATTAAAACCTTTAGATAAAAATCTAATTTTGACGTGGTTGGGCTGAGCACCGCGAATCCCAACCTACAAGAACTACAATGAAGAGGGTTAAAACAATGGATTCCGGCCAAAAACATAACCGGAATGACTAGAATTGAGTATCAACATCACTGAACTTCGCGCCAATAAATGATTCGGTCATGACCGCGATACTGCCCAAACGTTGCCGTGGTGCTTGGCGGGTTCTGTAATGAGCCACTACCCCAATCGTATTGCAGCCAAGGTAAAGTCAGTAATTCGATGCTCACATCAATCTCGCCGTCATTTCCTGCACCGGGTAGCGTGAATAAGAAACCTGCCTCCCCCCCATTAAGCGAAGAATTATAGTTAAAATCTGAGGTGCCTGAACCCACTGAAACCGCATCATGTTTCTCTGTACCCGACCCTTCTGGGTCTAACGTAATTGTTGAGAATAGATTTGTACAATTATCAGCACTATTCAATACGTACTGTCCAGATGTGGCTGCCAAGAATTCTGTATAAGCTTCCATCGCGAGATCATCTGTTTCTGGGCCATAAGCATTTCGCATCACAAAACGACCATACAGATTACTATTATCAGTGCTACCGGTTGGCGACAAGGGCGTAACGGCTGGAATTAACGCACCATTTGCAGCGCCATCGTCATCATTAAAGTTATTAATCACCACACTTAAGTTGGAATCAAACGGCCCTATTTCTGCGTTAGGATTTTTCGTATAACGATATAAATCGGCAGCATCAAATGAATAAGTCATGACACCTGCACCGTCTAACGACAATATCTCTCCGGCTGACAAAGTAGTTGCTGCCGTCATCAAAGCTAAACCGTCAGCTCCTGTTTGAGTATCCGTCAACGGAAATACTCTAGTGATATCTCCTACATCAAGTTTGATAAAATTAGTATCGGTATAATTTACAGTAGTGCCGCCAACACCAATACTATTCTTTGCCGTAATCGTTAAGCTTGGTACTAAATCATAAGTGAAATTCTGCCCTATATAAGTAAAGTCACCACAAGACGAGTCAAAACGCCCTGAATTAACTGCCACATCAAAATGGTCTGGATAGAAACGTCCGATATTAGGCCGCGCTCCTGCAATGGCCTGCCCACTTCCCAAATAATCACTATGATCTACACTCATAGAAATAATCCCGACCTCACTCCAAGTCAGACCAGAAAACAAATATTCACCTTGATTAGCGGTATTATTAAAACTCACCGACTGGTCCGCCCAGCCCTGTAAACTACCTGTACTTGTCCCAATACCTGTTGGTGCTTGTAAGCTAAATCCCAAATCAAGATCAATACCGCTGTGATCACCAAAATTCGGTGTTAAAGCATTATTGGCAAGATCACTATTATTATTCGCATCATCACCACTTTCGTAAATAACCGTTCGAAGTGTGACATCAAAACTTTCTCCTGCCTTTCGATAGGCGCTCCCTGCACCACTCGTTGCAGAAGGCTCGTCAGCAACTAAAAAGTGAAATGCGAAAGGCTTAACAACAAACGAATTACTCTGCCCCAATAACTCAAATGCTGGCTCAGGCGTACTCGCCGCCACACTCTTACGTGCGTGTAAGGTAATTTCACCTGCGTCTGCATAGTTAAATAAGAAAGGCGCTTCGCCATTTAAATCAAATTCCATATCCACGCTGATATAGCTCTTAGTTACGGCTGCATTATTATTTCGACTAATCGTTTCAGTAGTTACGCCACTAAAGGAAAGCAAGTCACTTGCTGTACACGTTGTTGGGCTGTTACATTCATAGGCCAATTCAATGGCAGTTGTTCCTTGTAATGCCGCTTCACAGGCTCCGGTATCAGTATTCGTTCGAACAGCGCGTAAGGTTAAACTTTGATCACCTGGTGCTATATTAGATGGCTTACCCGAAATTTGAGTACCGATTGGAGTAACGTCAGTATTGTTCGTATTAGCATAAAAGCGAAACGCCGTGTCCAAGAAAGCAAAGGCTGCATCTTCTGAACCAGCATCATCTAAATCACTGGCGGTGCCATCGGTCACATCAATATCAATATTGGCTAACACATCACTTTCATTTAAATAAAAACTTGCGGATGAGGTGCCTGCCAGCATCGTGATAGGAGAAGTAATAATGCTGTCTACAACAGGACTTGTTGTTACCGTTATATCCGTATTACTCGTGACACTAAATGAACCATGTGAAGCATCATGCGCATTAATGGTGACTTCAGAACCTTCACAAGTGACGCCAGGTGAACTATGTGAAATTTCGTAATGATCTACACTTGAACTCACACAACTCTCATAAGCGGCAACTTCGACATTAACATTATCTATTTTGAACAACTCATCAACGTTATCGTAACAACACCCTCCACCAGAGCTGGGATCATCGACCTGAAAGCGAATTTGTGCATCAGCAGACAAATACGAAGACAAATCTACCGAGGCAGTGCCTGAGATATTCCCTGACAAAGTCCGAACACGGCTCCAACCTGTCATACCTGTATAGGCATACACTTCGACCTCATCGGCTGCATCCACATTGCCAATTGAGTCATAATCAAACGTCAGTGTCGCAGAAGAATACGCTGATAAATCTAAAGCTCGGCTCACCGTTACGACCTGGCTATTATCACCAAACAAGTACAAGGCATCCTGAAAGATACTCACTTCGCCTTGCTCTGCACCATCACCATCACTTTCTTGCCAGTCACCAGCCCAAATCAATGTGCCATCATTATTGTTATAGCTATAAGCCCCATCAACAAGGATTTCCACATCTTCAATTTCAAGGATTTCATCAGAAGGGCCATAACAACAGGTACTACCACTTTGATCTTCAATACGAAAACGAATACGGGTATTACTAGAAATATACGGAGTGATATCAACACTGAATGGCCTTAAACTAGGAACATCATCAAAGTAAGTTGCTAGCGTGGTCCATGTGCTCCCCCCATCGTTTGAAATAGCAACCGTTGACTCATCATTAGACTCTACCGAAGTTGTTTGTAGGGAGTACCTTAGTGTCGCTTTTGTAGCACCAGAAAGGTTCAGCTCACGCTCTACTGATGGTTTGATAAAGCTGCCACCACTAGTATTGTTACCTGTTAATTCCAGTCGACCACTAGTGATACGAACATCACCAGAAGATGCGCCGCTACCTCCAGGAGGTTCATTTTCTATCCAATTTGTAGCCCAGTTTAACGTTCCATCATTATTACTGTAACTCGTATTATTAAACGCATCTCTATACGATTGCCCTGAAGGACTAAATTCATCCCTGAAATTCCCAGCTGGGGCCAAAGGATCAGTAATGATTAAACCAGCATCATCTGCTACAGGCTCCGAATACACCCCATCGGTCACATCAAAATTAACCGTCGAAGGATTAGTATAAGTGAAGCCCAGCGCAATATCGCCATTGTCAGCAGCAACAAAGGTATATTGAGCCTGACCATTACCTAGGTCAGTAAATGATGCGCTATTACTACCCGATAATAGATTCCAGATCCCTACATTCAAGCCGGACCCTGTATTCGTCGCCGTAACAGTGACGGTCCCGGTATAACTACCAAACGTACCGTGACCAGAAGAATGAGCTACCACGTTTACCGTTTCTTCCGCACATGAAACAGCAACCCCATCATGACTAACCGCTAAGTGATCCATGACCGGGTTAATAGCACTAATGAGCAAGTTATCGACATAGAACTGGTCATTATTTCCGAGACTATTTGAGGTTCTAAAACGAATCTGTGTATTTGATGAAATGTAAGTAGATATATCCAGACTATATGAGCCCGTATTCAGAGATGAACCTCTCAGTCGACTCACTCTTTGCCAGCCTCCTCCGTCACTGTCGTTCAACCAAATTTCTACCCCATCGGAATTATTATCAAAGCCGACTTCGCGATAGTCAAAACTTAGCGCCACTGATGTATAAGCGCTAAGATTCATTGAACGCGTAATATAACGCCTATCATCCTTAAGCCTGAGCTCTCCTCCGGTTATTCTGAAATCGCCAGATGTAGCGCCACCCGAGTCATTTGTTTCAACCCAATTTGAAGAAAAATTATGGCTGCCATCATTATTACTATAGCTGGCAGAGGAAAAATTATCGGCAAAGGTATCGGCCCACACTATTTCAACTGAAAAGGAGGATATTAATATAAAACAAAGCGCTCTAAGGTATCTCATCACGTAAGTCATTAGTTATGCGCCCTCACTTCTATTGATCTGGTTGACACTTCAAATCCTGAACCGCAGGTAGCCGTGCTTGTGAAGGTGTAATAATTGCTACCAGTCACATCATTCTGAGTACACGCTAACTCAGCGACACAATTATCCAGACCTGGGTTAGCACTGCCGTTGTCAAAGTCGATATCGGCCCAGGTATCACCACATATCTGAGTACCTACAAACACCCTGTTCAAGGCCACTTGAGCGCCACTCTCTGCGGCATAAAAAGCGCGCATCGAGTTGTAATCTTGACCAAAACCCAAGTTAGATGATTCAGTCAAGTCGCCCATGGCCACAACAATTAATGAAAGAATAACGATAATAAAAACCGTTGCAGGTAAGCCGATGCCTTGTTGTTTTTTAAGCGTTTTCCTTGAATATTTATTAGGGTACATTACGAATTTGCACCTCTTGGTTTATTGACTGCGTCGCGCCGTTATTTCCCGTTACATCAAAGGCTATATTAACGATGGCACTCCGTGACAAGGTGCCTGCCAAATAGGTAAAAGAACCCACACTTAAACGGCTCCCCATTACTGTCTGGCCATTCAAGTCATCTTCCTCTGTTGTCATCGGAGAATTAAAACCATACTCACTGTAACGATAGAGAAAATTACTGTCAAAACAATACATCACAGGGTCTTGCACAACATACAGTCGGTTTGTCGGGGAGTTTGTTAAGAACTGGTGATTTGCAGCCAGATTAATCGTAATAGCACCGGTCGTTGTACCTGCTGGAGTACTCGTCACTAAACCACTAACGGCCCCTTCTGTGGACGGGTTATATAAATTTGTAATGGTATTCGGATAAATTGCCACCCGATCCTGAGTGGTATTAACACTGTAACTTGATGAAAACGGCACCGTCTCAAAATTATTAGCCGCGGTTAAAATCGGCACCGTAAGATAATCTGTTCCGGCGACAGTCGGTATAAACTCGATACAACTACCATCAATACGGATACTATTCGGTAAAGCTTGGCGTAACTCTCTGCTCATTTTTTCAGACACTATCCAGCCAATGGTTGCTAGCTGCTGGCGCTCAGCAATATCCACCATGCCCTGCGTTGAACGGCCTATGAAATTAGTAATACCCACACCAATAATACCTATTAGCACAATGGTGACGACCATTTCAATGAGAGTAAAACCTTGTTGTTTGCCGGAGGCTATCGATAATTGCATCAATAGTTCGCCTTATAGGCTGCAAAGGTCATTGGACTTTGATCAGGCGGCGTCACCGTAACAGTAATTTTCTTGGCATTGTTATCAGCTGTTCCACCTATCGCCCCGACGCTATCTCCATCACACGTCACTTCAACAGTGACACGATATAAAGCGTAAGAAGAGTCGATAGAATTAGTTAAATTTTTAGGCGGTAAGTCATCTATGCCATTATAATCATCGACATCGTCATAAGTGGCTCTCGTTTCTGCACTAGCACCTACTCCATCAGAACCTAAACTGGCACAACTAGGATTCGCAACAACTGGTATGCCGCCAACAGGCGTTAATTCATCATAATTCTTTGACAGTATTTCATCTAAATATAGCTGAGCGAGTTTGAGTGATTTATTCCGCCAAAGCGGGTCAGCACTATGACTCATCGATAAACTAAAGGAGTTCATCATCGCCACCATGGCAATCGACAGCACGACGATGGAAATGACCAGTTCAACTAAAGTCACCCCTTTCTGTTTTGCTGCCCCATGAATGAATTTCATGGGCATGCCGCCTGACTTTGGTACACGTAGCCTGACGCAGAGAAACACACTCGATAAGTATTCGACCCTACAAAGTGAACATGATGATTCGCACCATCACTCAAGCTCGCATCGCTGTTCCAAGTAAAGGTGTGTGAAGCGCCCGGTGACAGTGTTGTTCCATCCACTGAAATACTGCTTCCCGATGAGTCTTGGCTAGAAATAACAGGTAAAAGACCTGCCCCTACTTTGGTTAACGTAAACACCCAAATATCGTCTGAGCTTCGCTCTACTTTGAGACTGACGGGGTTAGTGGTTGTGGTTGCGCTCATGCCCATCGCCACTTGTTGTGCTAACAGGCCACTCGAGATCAGCTGGTCTTTGGCAATAAAACCTGCAAAGCCATCACGGGAAGAATATAAGCTCGCCGCACCGTAACTAAGAATACCGATCAAGACGATCACCATTACTAGTTCGATTAAGGTAAAACCTGATTGTGATTTACAAGGATTTTTCATAATGGTTCAAAAACAGAAAAAGCGCCTGAAGGCGCTTTTAAATATTAAATGCCCAGCCTGTTAGCCACAGCCACCCACAGCAAGTACAATCGTTGGACTAGCACTCGCTGCCGCAGCAGTATAAGTGACAGAACATGTAGCAGGTGTAGTAGCCCCCGTTGCCTGAATAATAAGAACGCCAGCTGCAGTCGCAGCAGCCCCCGTTGCATCAATGGTATAATCTGCCGCAGTGATTTGTGCGGCTTCTAAAATACCACCCGTTGTTGTAACTGCCGTGGCATCAATAGCTTGGGGATAACCATTAAGCATATTGATCGTTTCCCCCTCTAGCGTTATTGTTCCTGGATTATTATTTACCAATGAATCAGCGTGAGCAATAGACGCGGCAGATTTAATCGAGCCAAAAGCACCTTGAATAGCAGCGGCTCTTGCCTCTCCACCCAAATCTGCAAACCGTGGTAGGGCAAAGGCAGACAAAATACCCAAAATAACAATAACCATTACTAATTCTATAAGTGTAAAACCTGCTTGACGCTTCATTTCTTAACTCCTGACATGTATTTTTCGCTTAATAAAAGCGAAGTATAAAATCGTAATTTATATAAATAAAAACACTTATAGACAACTTGGTGCGTCAACGTTTAACTGTTCAATGCGCCCTACACAGGTTTATATTTCATAACAATTAACTTTAACTATAGACCTTAAGTACTAAGTTAAAATGGTAAAAATGTGTGTTTTTGTATCAAAAATTTTATTCATGTTAAGCACCTACGCCGAATGTTACGGGGATCATTAAGGTGGTAATTAAGGTAAAAGTAAAAGTGCTATGGAGATAGCTCCGTATGTACATCACCCGTATTGGGGTCATACTCAATACGGTGTCCATCTGTCGTTGCCTGATAGGTATAACGGCAATCGCCCCCGACCAATGTCGTTAAGTAATCTTCACCTGCTACCGTTGAGGTGGTTAATGAACTTGTTATCATGAGTGCGCCCCAAACGTCATTACACTCTGTTGCCGTCATGCCTGATGCGTTGGTATTTCCACTGACACCGGTTGGCCAACCATCTACATTTATATCAAGCACATTATTTGGCTCACCATAACCAGGCAGGTCAGTCACTGCGGTATGCACGCCATTAGCCAACCATTGTGAACGTACTAAGGTGACGGCAGATACAAAGCCACCACCCGCCGCTTCAACACTCGAGCTATGTGCACTGTCAGAGAGTTCAGCGAATTTTGGTAGCGCAACAGCTGAGAGAATCGCAAGAATGGCAATCACTACCACTAACTCTATTAGCGTAAACCCAGTATTTTTTTTCATGACAACCTCTTCAGCATTCTAATGGTGCGCAGAGCACACCCTATAAAAATATTATTCCGCGAGTACTAAAACAAAGCCTGAAAGATTAGACCTTTCTACCACCTAGAAAAGATAAACACGTAAACAATATTAACTCTGGCAACTAAACTGTTTTTTACAAAACAATTTGTTCTTTCGTTCTTTAAGTTTTTCTCGGTGGTAAATTTATTTTGATCTTTTCTTTAATTTATATCTTCGACCTGCTTTAGCCTTAGACCTTTGGCAACTAAATCACCCTTCTCTTTAGACAATAGTGCAACTACCTTAAACTGCAACCATTTAGACTCAGTTTTACTTTTATACGCGATAACTTTCCGCTTGGGGTCATATACCCAATTACCTTCTTGCCCTGCTATTGATTCCAACGTCACTTCACCCAAATAGTGGCTCGTCTCTGACGCCATCCAGATCATGGGATTTAAGCCTTCATAGCGATACGCCAGATCCATCTGGTTATTAGCAACTAAAGCCGCTTCTTGTAATAACACTGCTGAACGTAATTCTGCTAAACGAAGTTCAAACTGATTGCGTTCTGCTTTCACGATTTCTTGCTCTAATTTTGATGTCAGTAAAAACATCAAAATCGCCAAGACAACAGTGGTAACCGCAATAATAAAATACCGATTATTTAAACTCTGTCCTGAACGAGACAGTCCGGCATTTCTCATACCTAACCTTTACCCATCGCGGCACTGCCAAGGTCCCAAATAGGTAAAAACACACCTAATGCGAGCACAAGCACAATACCACCCATCGCGACAATCAAAATTGGCTCAATTGCTTCCGACAAACGTGATAAAGAGTAATCAGCCTCTTCATCATAAAAATCAGCGACTTCATTCAGTAGGCTATCAATCGAACCTGTTTCTTCACCAACCGCAATCATCTGTAGAACTAATGGGGTAAAGATTTCGGTCGCTCGGGCAGTTCGAAGCAAACTATCGCCTCGTTCTATACCTATTTTCATATCCAAAATACGCGACGCTATAAATTTATTACCGACCGATTCTGCAGCAATTGCGAGCGCATGCGTAATCGGCATACCTGCCGCTAACATCATCGCAAAATTACGGGTAAACCTTGAAAGTGCTATTTGTTCAAATAAGACCCCTACAACAGGAAACTTTAGTCTCTTCTTATCCCACTTATAATTACCTTTTTCAGTTTTTACCCAATATTTGAAACCATAAACTGCGGCGATAAATAACCCGATCATCAACCACCAGTAGTCTAAGCAAAAATTCGATGTCGCAACCAATATCTGTGTCGGTAAAGGCAGTTCTGCCCCAAATTTAGCAAAGACACTGGCAAATTTTGGAATAACAAATAAATTAACGATGAATAACGCGGCCATAATCGCGCTAATCACCATTTTGGGATAACCCGTCGCCTTTTTAATTCGCTTTCGCGTATTTCGCTCTAACTCTAAGCTCTCGCTTAAACGCTTAAACGCGGTTTCAAGCTGGCCTGTATTTTCACCCACATGAATCATACTAATAAATAATTCAGAAAATACATCAGGGTAAATCTGCATAGAAGAAGCAAGGTTAATACCTGACTCCAAACGTTTCGCGACATCGGCCAGTGTTTCACGTAAAAGTTCTGAAGTCGTTGAATCAGCCAAGCCCTTCATGGCACGCATAATTGGGATACCTGCGCGCGTTAAAGCACTCATCTGCCGACAAAATATGATCAATTCATCCAGACTAACTTTAGGTTTAAATATTTGGATCTGAATCTGGCTTGTTTTTTTTCCTGAGCCCTGGAGCTCCGTAATTTTAATCGGAGTCACGCCTCGGCGAGACAACTCACTCACCGCTGCATTTTGAGAAGCAACATCTAGTTCGCCGGTTACTGCGCCTCCTTTTGCATCTCTCCCCTGAAACTGGAACTTAGCCATGCTATTCCTCAAAATCCAATTCAAAGTCATCCTCAAATTCACCGGCATCTTCTAAGCTTGCTGAGACTCTAAAAACTTCATCCAAAGATGTTGTACCTGACATTGCAAAATCTAATGCACATAATTCCAAAGGCTTGTAATATTTACTTTCTTTCGCCGCCGCTGCAAAACCATCGGTGTCTGCACGCCGTAAACTGCTGAGCGTTTGGTCATCCATTTCTAACCATTCATAAATACCAATACGCCCCTTATAACCCGTATTGCTGCACTGGTAACAACCTGTCCCGCGGGTATAGACCTCAGGCAGTGACTCAAAATCAGAATCAGCGGCCATACTGGATAACCAAATTTTTTCTTGCTCGGTTGGGTGATATTCTGTTGCGCAATCTGGACAAATCCGTCGAATCAGACGTTGTGCCATCACTCCTTGTAGTGAACTAGCAACCAAATAAGGCTCAGCCCCCATATCAATTAAGCGCATAGCGCTGCCAATTGCATCATTGGTGTGTAAGGTAGACATAACCAAGTGGCCGGTCATCGCTGCACGTAGGCCAATTTCAGCCGTTTCCTGATCACGCATCTCGCCGATCAATACAATATCTGGGTCTTGCCTCAAACAAGCACGCAACACACTTGAAAACGTTAAACCAACTTTTGGATTCACCTGCACCTGTGTGATTCGGGGCAAGCGATATTCCACGGGGTCTTCTGCAGTTATAATTTTAACCTGAGGTTTATTAAGTTCACTTAAAGCGCCGTATAAAGTTGTCGTTTTACCACTCCCTGTTGGTCCCGTAACCAGTATCAAACCATGAGGTCGAGTAATGGCTACTTTAAAGCGGCTTAGAATTTTAGGTGGCATTCCGATCTTTTCTAACGAAAGCATTCCCTCCGTTTGATCAAGCAAGCGCATAACAACGGATTCACCATACTGCGTTGGCATCGTAGACAAGCGGACATCAATTGATTTTGCTTTTACACGAATATTAAAACGCCCATCTTGAGGAATACGTTTTTCTGAAATATTCAATCCCGACATCAACTTTAAGCGTAAAACCAACGCCGAGCTGATACGGGTTTCGTTCATCACGTGTTCTTGTAGCACACCATCAATACGCTGACGTATGCGCACTACTTTTTCATCAGGCTCAATGTGAATATCTGAGGCACGCGCTTGTATCGCGTCTTCAAAAATTGATTGTAAAAGTTTTACAACCGGCGCATCACTGTCATCGCCGGTTGCGGTCAATTCCGCTAAATCGAAACCATCGTCTGATAATTCATCATTTAGTTCTTCAGCAAGGTGTGAAATTTCGTCGGTACGTCGATAGACCAAATCTAGAATATTAAGCAGTTCACTCTCTCGAACAACTGCCTGGCGAATAGGCTGATTCACCACTCGCGATATTTCATCAAACGCCATCAAGTCCATTGGATCAGCCATGCCGACCAATAACTCACCTTGCTTTTCATCTAAAACCAAAGCACGGAAACGTCTTGCTTGGGTTTCAGGCAATTTCTTGATTAAATTTTGATCAAACTCATAGTTACGCAACTGCACAAAGGGAATTTCTAACTGTCGCGACAGTAAATTTAGAAGGCTATCTTCGTCGACATAACCCAAATCAATTAATGCTGCGCCAAGCTTTCTGCCCGTTTTTTTCTGCTCAGACAAGGCCGTCATTAATTGATCTTCAGTAATGATCCCATTCTGGATCAATAGATCGCCTATACGAATTTTTTTCTTTGGTTCTGACATTAGTTTCTCATGTATATTTTTTACTTAATCACTCAACGTTAGGTGCCTGTCCGAGAACAGGCTGATCTGCTGCGACCAAGCCTGACTGGCCATATTTTGTGCTAATTATCGACAAATAGAGTGACTATTTATCTCAAATTAGCTCTAAATCTGACCTAGTCAGTCTTAATCTCGCGACGATCGCTATTCTCGGACAGGCACCTTGCGACTTGCCGCTACTGTTAATAAGTTTAGTCTATTTTCAATATATTCGAATAATCCCGGACTTAAATCAGGCATTTCCAAGGCCTGCTTATAAGCATTAACCGCTTGTTTATATTGTTTTGAACTATCCAGCGCGATCGCTAAGCCGGCCCACCAATTAGAAGATTCATTATCATATTCAAGTAAGCCTGCATACGTTTCAGCTGCCTTCGCAGAAAAACCAAAACGTTGATAATACGCGGCGAGTAAAGCGTAATATTCAGGATAGCTGTCAAGTTCAGGTAAGTTTTTACGCAAAATATGAAGTGCAAGATTATGTTCGTCCTGTGCAACATACCAACGGGCTTTCAGTTGTCGTAGCGCGGGGCTTTGGTCGACATCAGTGGTAACTAACACATCACCGGCTTCAGCAATTCGCTCATCCTGCAAAAGATAACTAATTAAAACTGTTCGGCTCTCCAAGTCAACGATATGACTCGCCACAAACTCATATAGTAATCGGTATGCTTTTCTCGGTTCATCAGCATTAAACAATTTACGCGATAGTTCAGCCATATTCTGATCACGCTTTTGAGGCGAAATTGCCGGTTTACGCCTAACCATAGGCTTCGCTACAGTTGCTATAAGAAGCGCTTTAGGTTTAGCGGCCGCTGTAGTCGTGTTAGCCATAGAGATAGGTCTAGTATTTGAAGGTTTTTCATCAACATTATACTTCTGGACAGCCATCATCTGAGTTATTTGGGTCGTCGACTTATGTTTGGGTACTGAATTTTTGGGCTCAAGCGTTACAACATCTGTTTTTTTCTTCTCCGAGGTTTTTGGTATCACCTCATGTTTAACCACCTGAACTTCAGTAGACGAGCTCGTAACAGGCACTATTTTCATTTGGGTTGAACCGTCGTTCATCAAGGGGGGTTTATCTACTGTTTCTTGATTCGCTATTGTTGTGGACGTTATTGACGAGTTAGAAAGAGGCGTGATCTTAATTTCAAGATCACGCAGCAGTAAAATACTCACACCAACACCCACGATCAGCAATAACACAATAAGAGAGATTAGGTATTTGTTAGTATTCGATGATTGAGTGTCAATTAAACTCCCATTAGAAGAACTTGTATCTAGCTCACTTCGGTCTGGCGCTTTACGCTGCTCCAGGTCACGCAGCATATCGTTGATGACACTCATAGTATGAAACCTAATTCAGCCACACTCGTACCCTGCATTCCAATACAACTTATACCGACAACGGCACATGCCGCAATCGTAGATAACTGCCAAGTAAAACGGTGCCAGAGTGACACATGGATACTCTCAGTATCACGAATTGCAGCCATCATGTGCTTGCTTTGAACTAGCTTTGAGCCTTTCCCATAAGCTGACATCAGGGCTTTATGACATAAAATATTCACTAAGCGTGGAATTCCTTTTGAGGCACGCGTTAACTGGGTAATCGCTTTCGCTTCAAATAAACGTCCACCCGTATATCCAGCTAATAATATACGATGCGAAATATACAGCTCTATATCCTTTCGATTTAAAGGCTGAATACAATGCTGAAAGGTGATGCGCTGCTGAAGCTGTCGTAAATGTTTTCTCTGAAGCATTTGATCAAGCTCAGGCTGCCCAAACAGAACCACTTGAAGGAGTTTCTCAGATTCTGTTTCCAGATTCGTTAACAAACGTAGCGCTTCGATAGTTTCATCAGGCATCGATTGCGCTTCATCAATAATCAACACAACTTGCTTGCCATCTGTTGCAAACTGAATAAGGCATTCATTAATTCTTTGCAAAGCCAAAACGTGCTTTTCACCTGTCACATCCTGGTTAAAATATCCGTCTATTTGGCTAAAAATCGCCCGTGAGTTCTCTTCTTTTTTCTCGTGTTTGCGGTCTAATTGCCGAGCACGCTTTTGACTTTCAGCTAGTTCACCCGCGAGCTCATCTGCCAATACGCAATAAAGTGACTCTGCTGAGAAGTGAGGATTTGGTATATACGCGGTAATATAGCTATCATCTAAGGTATTTAATAACTTTCGGCATAAAAGCGTTTTTCCCGTGCCTACTTCGCCCGAGATTTTAATAAAGCCTTCTTTGTTATGAAGTGCAACCAACAACATCTCTAGCCCTTGCTGATGAGTTTCAGACTTAAGGAAGAAATGTGTATTTGGAGTAAGCGTAAATGGCGCTTCTTTCAACCCAAAAAATGATTCATACATCCGCGGCTCGATTCATTCTTAATCTTCGCATACTTGATTATTCATCGTCGTAATTACTAGTTTCTGTCGTCTGTACCATTTCACCTCTAAATTCGCTAAAACGCTTTTGGCTAGCTCGCATATCATCATTAAAAGTGTCAGCACTCGTAATTGTAGGTCGAAGCAAAATCACTAATTCTGTTTTTTCCGTTGTGCTGCCTTTCTGCTTAAACAACTCACCTATTAAGGGAATATCACCAAAAAATGGCACTGTTGCGTTGTTATCCACACTATTATTTTGAATCAAGCCACCAATCACTACAATTTGTCCATTCTCTGCGGCAATAACACTGTCAGACTCACGAATCCTTGAGAATGCTAAAGGCAGGCTGACATCTTCGCCACTAATGGTAATAATTTTTTCCTGATCTTCTACTTTGCTAATCGTGGGGTGCACATGTAAAACAATTTTTCCTTCTTCACTTATCTGCGGCGTCACATCCAAGGCAATACCTGAAAAGAAAGGCGTGAGGTCTATATCGGTTGAAGTTGAGTTTGAGTCACTATTTGATTCGAAATCGATATCTGTCACAAAATATTCATCTGTCCCAACCTTTATCACCGCTTTTTGGTTATTCACTGTCGCGATACGAGGACTAGAAAGCACCTGAACATTTCCCTGAGTACCGAGTAAATTAATGGTCGTATTAAAATCCCCTATTTTAACTGTTGAGGCAAATACACCGCCTGCATTTCCAGAGATAATCTGCCTTGAAAGTTGAGCGAGATTAATACCGTTATCAGGGTTGCCATTAGAATCAAGTGAACTACTTGCATCAGAGAAACTCCAATCAATCCCTTGCTGGTAACCATCACTCAGAGTGACTTCTAAAATTTTAGCTTCAATAATCACTTGTCGCTGTAAAATCAACTCCGCTCTTTGTAAGTAATTTTTAACCGATGCAAGCCCTTTAGAGTCTGCTTTAACCACCACAATACCGGCACTAGGGGTAACTACGACCGCTCTCCCAGTGTCATCACCTATGATTAACTTGAGTGTTCCTTCAAGGTTTCTCCAAAAGTAATTCTCATTCTGAGTTTTGATCTTTGTGCCCGTTCCACCCGCTGACTGATTAGAACTTGAGCTATCGCTCGAGCCACTGTCTGAGTCACTACTAGACGATGAACCACCACTTCCGCCGGCAGTTATTTGACCTGAACTGACACGGGTCTCCGAATCACCAATTCGCTTAACATTTAAATAATTAATTTCAAATATTTCGGTACGCAAACCTAAAGGAAAAATCTTAATTAAGCGACCTTTTCGCTCAAACTCATAACCATAAATATCACGCGTGATATCTAAAACTTCAGTGACGCTCACATTTTTTAGCTGTAAACTGATGGACCCCTCTACATCGGGATGCACCACAACATTCAATTTTGTACCCTCCACCAAGCCTGCAAAGAAGTCAGCAGCCGGAAGATTATTTACACCAATATCAAAACGAGGAATCTTGTTCCTTTTACGCTTTTTAGGGATTCGATCAGACATCATCGAAGGCGTTAAAGCATCTACTATACTGTCTGGCACTGGGGCAGGTGGGTTATTTTGAAGATCTAACGCCGGATCACGCTGTTCTTGTGACTTCAAAGCTTGATCTAGTGTGTCGTTAATCTGATCAATACTACTGGTATTATTTGCCTGAGGAGACTGAAGCAACGCATCCAGATGGGCACAAGAACTCAACAAGATGCCCCCCAGTAAAATCATTACGCTTTTTGTTAGACTACTCGTCATGCTTACGCTCATTATGTTTTAACTACCTTCAAATTTTTATTCAGTCTTTCACACAGAAAGACCTGGCTTTCATGTCAATATTGCAAACGTAGGTGTTCATTTTCGAATGCTACCGCCTTTACTTAAGTGCAGTGTTCTACGCCTGCCATCAACTATTATCGTTACTGTATTTTGATTAATTCTGATGATTTTAGCGCCTGAAACAACCCCACCTTCAGTCACTTTTTTACCATTAATAATGGCAATCGTTCGTTGCGCGGTTTTTAATATGTAGCTCAAAGTAAAGTGTGTTTGTTTAGCTTTTGGCTTACTTGTTTTGTTCCAATTATGTGGCCTAGTCGGATCATTCAAACTCTCGCCATCGGGTAATTTATATTGCCCGACAGCATAAGCTGCATTACACAAGAGAAGGCTGAACAATATACTGGCAACAACAGGCTTAACCCACATCGATTTAGCCGACACAGATTTAAAAAAACGCCCAAAAAAAAGAAAAAGCTTAAACACCAATCCAATCCTCTTCCAAACTCAGGGTACTAATTTGTATAGTAATTTCGGCTTTCGGGTATTTACCTACCTTGTAGTCTAATGCTTGCCAATAAAATCCACTCATCGCTTCTAGGTGCTGTAAAAAACCTAAGGTTTGAAAATACCCACCCGAGAGCACCATTTCAAAACCATGGGCGAAAAGCACTGTTTGTTGCTCAACCTCGGTATTACTTTCAGACTTTATACTTTGACCCATTGATTGAATTTGAAGCGGTTCAACAGGTAAATTTTTTGCACTCAGCAAACGAAGCCCTTTATAGTCAGCCAAAACATCACGCATTAAATCGGCCATTTTTTCAGGCGCAACCAAATTGCTTAAACGGCTTTCAATTTTACTGGTTAACTGAGCCATCTCTATTTTCAAAGATTTTTGCTTTGCACGTAATGGGGCATTCGGATCATTCGCAAGCAAAACCGTTAATGCAGACAAACGGTCTGAGCTCGTGACAACCTGTTGACCTAGTTCAGCTATTTTTACTGTATTTTGCTTTTGTTTCTTTTCATAAGGAAGGAAAACTACTTGCGACCAAATAAAGAGAACAAGCACGACCGATACGGCAGCCAAAATTCCGCGTTCACGCAAGCTTAATGCTGCAGTTTTCTCACGAAGTAAGTGCCATTTTTCCAGATTCATGGCAACAACTCCTGTGCTAAATTCACACGCTGCTTCATGTTTTCAGTCAGTTTCATACTGTCAGATAAACTCATTGCATTAGTATCTTCCAAAATAAGTACCTCATTTGACTGAGATACCTGAGAACGAAGACTAAAGTCTAATTGGTTCGGTTTATCAGGGTCGGCATCAAGATTAAACAAGGTAAACGTCCGCCCTATAAAACCATCTTCTTTACGTAAATTTTGTAAATAGGATGGCACGGCATTGGCGTGAAGCGTTGTGCCTTCAATTGTCATACTTTTGCCTGACGCTCCCACTTCAATACTGGTTAGCCATAAACCTGCAGTTTTTTGCCGCGCTAATGACAATAGGATATTTGAAAACCCCTCATCATCTTTTACGACAACTCTATCCAGCACTTCAATCATTTGGCGTCGCGCACTTAATTTTGCACTTAAACGCTTATTCGCAGCCATCAACGAGTCGTCTTGACGCAAAAGTTTTGCTTTTTCTTCAAATATGACTAGCTGACCAGCTAAGGTCTCAACCCGCATTTTCTCCTTCTGAGTACGTTTTTCAGACTTCGCTAAACTAGCATTCAGAAACAACGTTGCGATAATTACAATAGCAATGGAACTTACTGCGATAAGTATAATTTGCTCTAAAGATAAGACAACTTTCTGGGGCCGAAAAGCATCGGTATAAAGGTTAACCTGCTGCATTACGCACTCACCTCACGAATGGCACCAGCGATCGCTGCAAAGCAATTAATTTCGTTACGTTCAGTGGTTTGCTCACGCCCATAACAGCAGGCTAAATCAAGCCAATTCACGTCAGCAGCAATACTTCCACCTAACATATTCGCAAGCGGCACATTTGAATCAGGCCCAATGAGTGAAATCGTTCGTGGTGGGACCTGCCCCATCTGACTTTCAAAATAATCAAAAGACCGCTGTATTTCTAAGGCGAGGTTTTGAATGACTGAATCCTGCTGAGAAGGTTCATTCAATGATTGCAGCGAAAAGTCAAAATGGCGGGACAAATACAAATCTCCATTTTTTACCAAAACCATAATGCCCGCACCATGCCTTAAATAGAGTAACGCTTGCGCTTTATGCTCATCATCCGAAAGCCGCATGGCGACATTTCTTAAAGCAAGGTCAATAATATCAATACTTTCTAGCTCTAATCCAGATTCTGAAACAAGCTTTAAGCCTTCCTTAATTATGGCTGAACGACCCACGACTACATTTAGCTGGTCTGGCCGTCCTCTTAAAGCATCACTTGGATACCCATACACATCAGTCACCGCATCATCTAAATCAAAATCCAGCATATCTTTTATACGCCACCGAGCGGCATCGGCTAGTTCACTCTCTTCTACCTTGGGTTTTTCAATCGGGTACGTTTGATATTGTTTGGCAGGCAACACGAGATTACACAATAAACCTTTTACATTCAGCTCGATAACAAGTTCAGTGAGTATCGCGACGCGTTCCGCAGCTTTACACGCTTGAAATTTACTTTCAACAATACAAAACTGACCGGCTTCATTAGGTTTAGACAGTGCAATAGCAATACCATCGGACCTAACTTCAAGCCCAACACGACCGGCTTTGGACTTGCCTGTAAATTTAAACAATCGAGAAAATGAAAACAATCTAAACCCTTTTTCTTCATCACAGCGCTTTACCGTGAAACCTTACTAACATTCTGCCTTACCGGCAAATTAGCAGCATTATGCGCCAGACATAACATCAAAAGACATCTATCGACAATAAGTTAATTCTATTCTTCAGGTTAGTTTACTAAGTCACTGTTTGCAAAAACATTTATGATTTAGATTATTTTCATAACGACACGTTAATTTTTTCAATCAAACACCGCGTAATGAAAGCTAATCTGCAACCAGTGTAATTAATTTTTTACTTCTATTTTTTTTGCGCAATTGCTATATTTCAAATACTACAGCAGTAATTTTTAAGTTAAAAAAGATAAAGAATTTCACCTATGACATTCAAATCACTTTTAATTAGACAAAAAAAAGCCTCATAAATTAGAGGCTTAGAGAAAAAAATTTAACAAACTACCTTTAAGTAGTAATTAGAACGGTATATCGTCATCAAAATCATCAGCAGGTGCCATGCTTGGTGTGGGCTGCTGTTGCGGCGCTTGCTGCTGATAACCACCTTGTTGCTGTGGTGCTTGTTGAGGTGCCTGCTGCTGATAACCACCTTGTTGCTGTTGAGGTGCCTGCTGCTGATAACCACCTTGTTGTTGCGGTGCTTGTTGAGGTGCTTGCTGCTGATAACCACCTTGTTGTTGCGGCGCCGCTTTTTGAGGCGCTTGCTGCTGGTAGCCACCTTGCTGAGATGCTTGGTCTGAATTACCACCCTTGCCATCTAGCATTTGCATTTCAAAACCACGAATTTCGGTGGTATATCGATCGGCACCGCTTTGGTCTTGCCACTTACGTGTTTGTAAGCGACCTTCAATGAATACTTTCGAGCCTTTTTTGAGGTAAAGCTGGCAAATTTCAGCTACTTTCCCACTAAACACAACTCTGTGCCACTCAGTTTTAGGTACCATTTGGCCTGTTGTTTTGTCTTTGTAACTTTCGTCTGTTGCAATACTTAAATTTGCAAAAGTCGTATTAGGCGTTACTTTAACATCAGGATCATTACCCAAGTTACCGATTAGAATTACTTTATTTACACCTCTAGCCATGCCGATCACCTTTAAATGCTTCGCCCACATTGGGCAAAGTGTCTGTTTGAAATTGAATATTTTTGTGCTGTTTTTTTCAGCGAAAGCGATTCTCTCATGAATGCATTTTTATGCCAATCAAAAAAGAAGCTGAATTATCTTGTAGGCGTTAATCAGAATTCATTAGACTGTGATTACTTATGAATGCGCACCATTGAGCAAGCCTAAAACTCAATAATTCCTTTAACAGGTTTATCGATCATCGATTGTACTAAAGCACTATCTGACATGCCTTTATATTGCTCTGTTAAACGATCAATGTCTTTCAATAAGCCCTTACAGTCTTTACCACTTGCCTCGCAATTTTCTAACCAGTCTTGCTTTACCTCAGTAAAGGCTGACGTCCAGACAAGGCGCTCTTTCGGCGTAAGCTGAATCAGCTCAACTCCTTTTTCTTTATATACTTCAAGCGCTTGATTTGAAAAAATAACATTCTTATCGACTAACCCAAGCATCAGTTTTTGTTGTGCATCATATACCGCTTGTTTCAAGGGCGCAGCCAGCTTTTTAAAACTTCGCTTATTGATACACGTTTCAATGGTTCCGATGGATATATTAATATCAGTATAATACTTTGCTTGCTCATAAATCTTGAATGGCAGAAAACCCATATCAGACCAAATAACCGCATCAATTACCCCTTGCTGTAACGCGGTATACACTTCAGGAAAAGGTATTAACACCTCTTCATACCCCATCACTTTGGCAGCATTAGAGGCACGCATAAATGAGGCGATTTTTTTCCCTTTTAAGTCTTCTGGCTTTCTGACAGGTGTTTTACTCATTAACGTTAAGGGTTTCATCGGGAATATATGCCCTAAATGTACGTCGCGTTTCTCAAATTCAGGTGATAAATATTTAGGGGCCAGTTCAGCAATAATTTTAGCCGTAAGGTAGGTGTTATTCGGAGCCACAGAACTGACACTAAACGCTTTTGTTAGTTCAAACCCTTTCGACTCAGCCAATAAGTAACACGTCCCTTCATCAGCAATACCCGCACGAATCGCCTTAACGCCGCCTTTAACACCATATAATGTACCACCACCATACTGTTTAATACTCATCCCCTTACCCGTTGCGGCATTAAGCCAATCAAACCCTTTTTGCCAAACAAGGGGCAGTAATGAAACCGGTGGCGCAGGGTGAGCAAACTTCCATTTTATTGGATCACCTTTATAAGGATATTGAATTTGAGTATCTGACAACCAATTGTCGATTAGTGTCGTTGGACTCGGGGCTTCGGCTTGCGCAAAGGCAGATAGCCATGATAATGAGAGAATAAGGAAGATTTTAGTATTTTTCATGATGGAACCATTAATCTATATTTATTACGTGCTACTTATTTTAGTAACGCATGATGCAGACGAGTAAACCTGACTAAACTAAAAACATCATACTGGTCGATAACGGCTCGCTCTACAAGCCTTTGTTAAGTAAATTAAGCCGAACAAGCTATTTATTGGGCACAAAACAGTTTTCCAAAATGACTCCTAAATAGCACCTAAATGTCTTCGGTCCAAAGCGTAAAATAAAACGTAGCGCCTTTGCCAATTTCAGATTCTGCCCAAATTTTACCCGAGTGTTTGTTAATAATACGCTTAACGGTGTCTAACCCAACCCCCGTCCCTGAGAATTCGCGTTCTAAATGTAGACGTTTAAAGGTAATGAATAGATTATTCGCATGTTTCATGTCAAAACCTGCGCCATTATCTTTAACAAAATAGACCGTTTTACCTTCCAGCCGCTTAACACCAAACTCAACCTCTGCTTGATCAACTTTAGATGAGTATTTCCAAGCATTATTTAGTAAGTTCTCCATGACAGAGTTAAACATACGCTCATCACCTGGTATCACAACAGTCTCGGCACATTTGAATATCACAGGCTTAGCTGCTTTATTATGGTTTATTTTCTCTTTATTCAGTTCACGCGCAATTAATTGAGCCATTGTGACAAGATTAACGGGTTTTAAATCAATTTCGGCGCTTTGTACTCGCGAAAGCTCTAATAGACCATTAATTAATTCAGTCATTTTATTAGAGCTGTCGATTATTCTGTTCAATAAACTGACGCCCGATTTATCTAGGATTTCAGTATAGTCTTCCAGTAATATCTCACTAAAACCTTTAATACTTCGTAAAGGCGCTCTTAAGTCATGCGATACTGAATAACTAAAGGCTGCTAACTCGTCATTGATTGTTTGCAAGTCAAAATTTGATGCCTCTAATGCTTGAGTACGTATATCTATTTTCTTTTCTAAGGTTTTATTCAAGCGCTCTGATTTACCGAACAAACGCGCGTTTTCAAATGATATTGTTGATTGTGACAGTAACATTTCAATCATACGGAGATGATTATCAGTAAAGTCATGTTGGTACGCGCAGCAATCCAGATACAAGACCCCAATCACTTTATCCCTAGATATAATAGGCAGACAAATTATCGCTTTTGGCTGAAAAGATTTTATGTATGGGTCAGTTTGTATAAATAACTTATCAGCGTTTGCCACATCATTCAGACGAGATAAATTAAACCCTGTACCATGTTGAAATACATAATTAATCACTGCGGTAGGTATGTTAGAAGACGTTTGCAATTTTTGCGCTTTAGTCGGCGATCCAGAACCGGTTATTCGCGCCTCTACGACCATACCATCATGACTATTCATCACCAGAGCAGCCGTTTGAACGCCGGTATTCTCTTGCAACAAACGTAAGCTTTTAATCATTAACTTGCGTAAATTCAATTCACTCGAAATCTGTTGAACCGCCTGCATGAGCACATCAAAACGTCCACCTTTGAGTTTCACTGGCTGGCCAAATATATTTGAATCTAAACCATCTACCTTTCTATTCAAAACGCTCTCATCTGAAGAGCTCGCTGAAAACCTTTCACGTCTAGTTAGTGATTGCTCTTTGAACAATAACGCTGCATATTTCTTCTGTAACAAACTACATTTAAGCTCACACCCCCATTGCTGGTAGGCATACATAGCCTGCTGAACGTAGCGTCTGGCCGCCGTCTCAAAGCCTTGTGTTAACCAATAGTCTGCACACCGTTCATATGAAAATGCCTCATATTGAATATACCCGCCTTCTTTTGTGCACTTAATCGCTTGGTCGTATAACGACAAAACCAGTGACATGTCTGCATTCATGGCCCGACTTTGCTCTGCTTTTAATAGCAATAATTTATGTTCAAAGTTTTCAGGACAAAGCTCTGTGAGTGTTTCCAGCTCTTCCATAGAACGGTCAATATAAACACAAAGTTCTTCTTGCTCTTTTTCGGCGTCTAGCAGGTATTTTTGACACGCCAACAGTGCCGCTAAAAAGCGATGCTCTAGAGGCGTAATAAAACCGGTCATTAATTCTAATGAAGGCTCCGCCAATTTCACTGACTGCCAAGCTTGATCAAGCTTGTCGCTCCAAAAAAACCATTGTATTTGAAGATGTTCAATAAAGGATTTTAAAACACAAGATTGAATCAGCTGCCATTCATTGGCGGGGAAATTATTTTTTTTAAAAGGATTCGGTAATTGCTTACCATGATGATGAGAGGCCGTTAACCCTTCTATTAAATAAGTATAGTAACGAGCACCTGATATCTTGATCTGATACTTGTCCATAAAGCCTTGTAATTGATCTAAGCGCACTGAGAGTTTTTCAAGCGGCAAGCCCATTACAAAATAATTAATGATTGAATTACTGAAGCCAGCAAAGATTCCGACAATTACTTCACCTCTTTCAGAACCCAGCTCATGAGATTTTTGTTGGAATTTGATTGCCTCAGAAAAAGGAGACGTATAAAACCACTGCATTGAACCAATGCCATTATAAAATATTGGTAAATCTGTACTACTTGAGTGTTGCTTCGCTAAATTGACAGCCGACTGAGAAAAAAAGTTAGCCTCCTTAAATAAGGTTTGCTTCGCCAGCAAAATACTGTAAATACCTAAAATACTAACCGTTTCTTTACCTGCACCGCGCGTCAATAACACATTCATTGCACGGTTAATCATGTACCTAGTTAAAGCAGGAAGTCCTGCAACTTGACTATAACCTGATAATCTCACCAAGAGTAGACACTCGAGTTGAAGTAATTCTGAATCAGTATCTTTCACCGTCAAGAGTGCTTTAGAGACATCAACTTTTTTGAATGTCTCCGCCAAAGCCTTCTCTTCTTTATCAGCAAATTCATCATCAATTTGTTGAAGGCTTAGAAAACTCAGTCCACAATAACGAAGCCCGTCCAGACCTCGCTCAATCGCCCATACTATTTTCTTATTTAAGTTATGAGTTAGCTGTAAACGACAAATATTCGCCTTCTCAAATGCGGATTTCGCATGCTGCAATACCGTTTCAGATAATTGATTCCCTAGGTCAGTTTGTGTATTCAAATACTCACATTCAATGCGCACAATATGAAGCGCGTAGCTCAATGTATATTGCGTTTCCCAGGCATCATCCGCTAAAAGTTGCATACCCTTTTTTGCATATCTTGCAGCGACATCCCATACTCCCGCGAACTTTGCGCGCTCTGCGGCGTGTAAATTCAATGACGCCAACTGAATTTGCTCGTCTGTTTCTGTAATTAATACCACCGCACGATTCAGCTGTTCAACCACTGAAAACAGCATCGTTGATGAGGGCTTCGGCCCTGAATCATGGGGCATTTTCAACATACCCCTCAGTAATAACCGGCCTATTTGTAAGTGGGTCGCTTGTCGCTTGTCGTCTGATAAGGAATGATAAGCGGCTTCCAACATACGGTCATGAAGAAACTTGCAATATGGCGATACCGCATGCTCAAGCATTTTATTTGTGTGGGATGTCGCCTTATTAGAATCAAGAGAATTAGAAGTCAGAGTACCAGACGTAGAGGTATCAGAATTTGATTCATCAACACCTAAGCGCCAAGCCCCACCATCCTGAAGAATTAAGCCCTCAGTAATGGCTGGCCATAAATGCTGTGTGACGTCCTCAATCGTTGCGGGCTTTATAACCGTTAACATTTCAAGGTCAAACCGACTCCCAACACACGCCGCTAACTCCATAATTTGTTGTGTCTGCTGAGGCAGCTTCTGCATTTTTTCAAGCATTAACGCCACAACATTATCGGTAATGCCCTTTTTATTGATTGCCCGCACATCCCACACCCAGCACTGGTGTGCTAAATCAAAATTCAACAACCCTTCATGGTAAAGCGTTTTCAAAAATTCATTGATAAAAAAGGGGTTGCCATCTGTTTTATGCTGCACCAACTCAGCGAGTGACTGAAGCTCTTTTTCAGAGCGATGTAGAGCATCTTTCAATAATTTCAATATGTCTTGTAGATTTAAAGGCTCTAATGTCAGGCGTGTCACTTGACCACTATCGCGCTGACGAATCGATGAAATTGTGTGCATCGCCGGGTGGTTTTCATCAACTTCATTTTCCCGATAAGCGGCTATGATTAATATTCGATCGCGCGCTGCTTCCAAAATCATCGGTAATAAATTTAAAGTACCACGGTCGGCCCATTGAAGGTCATCAATAAATAAAACAACGGGTCGATACTGACAAATGAGCGTAATAAACTTTTGAAATACGATATTAAAACGGTTTAAATTTTCTTGCGCCTCTAGCACTGGAACCTCTGATAATTCTCCTAATAGTGGTATGAATTCTGGCATAAAATCATTAATCACTCGGGCACTTTCACCGAGTGATTTATTGATCTTTATCCGGAGACTTTGCAAGTCTTTTTCGCCCAACGAAAGCGCATGAAACAACCATGTTTTTAGCGCCTCTTTTAAAGCTGAATAAGGCGTTGTGCGCTGAAACTGGTCAAACTTTCCTGAAATAAACACCCCTCGATGCGCAGCGATAAACCGATGAACTTCGTGTACAAGTGCTGACTTTCCAACACCCGAATAACCGCTAACGGTGAGTAGTTGAGCATTCCCTGTACTGGCGCGCTCAAAGCAGTCAACCATTGCTTTCACTTCACGTTCACGACCATAAAGTTTTTGAGGTATTTGAAAATGACTTGAGATGTCATCTTTACCTAAGGGAAATTCGATCATTGCATGCTGCGCTTTGAACATCAGCAAGCATTTCTCTAAATCCTTTTTCAAACCCAAAGCGCTTTGGTAGCGCTGCTCTGCAGCCTTGTTTAATAACTTATTGATAATGCTCGACAGCATTGGTGGTAGTTCCGTCCGCCATGCTGTTAGCGGTGTAGGTACCTTAGCAATATGTGCATATATCAAACCTAAAGCATCATCCGCATTGAAAGGCCGCTGCCCGCTTAATAGCTCATATAGCGTTACGCCAAGGGTATAAAAATCACTACGGTAGTCCACCGACCGATTCATACGACCTGTTTGTTCCGGTGAGATATAAGCTAAAACACCTTCAAGTTGTTCTGCCGGCGCTAAAGTAGCCTGTTCACGACTAAGTAAGGAGGCCAAGCCAAAGTCATTAATTTGCACGCTTCCGGTGCGCGTATTGATAAGAATATTTCCGGGGTGTAGGTCTTTATGAATAACTTCTGCTTGATGGACCACACTCAAAGCATCAGCTAATTGAATGGCAATATTCAGCAGCATTTCAATGGGCAGCTGTTGCTCACTAAACTGTTGCGCGTATTGTCGCAAATCAATTGACTGCGTATCTTCCAAAACTATTACGGGTAAGCCATCTTGCTCTGCATATTCTAATGCTTTTACAATATTCGGATGTTGAAACTTTGCAAGTAAATCATAGGAAAGTAGAAAACTCTGACGTTGACGGGCGCTCGGAAATTTTGTGGCAAATGACTTAATAATAACGCTGCAATTATCTTCGTGACGCACCGCCCTTTGTATTCGGGTACACGCATTGTTAAAGATAGTTTCTTTAGGTGTGTAGCCCGGTAGTGTGTAGCCCGGTAGTTCGTAACTCAATTGCCGCTCCGCTTATATTTAAGATAAGTCATAAAGTAAAATAAAAGGCTGCACCTTTGTCCTTTTCGGCCTCAGCCCATATCTCACCTTTATGCCGATTTATAATACGTTTTACCGTAGCAAGGCCAATTCCCGTACCTGAAAACTCTTTCTCCGTGTGCATTCGCGCAAAGGTACTAAAAAGCGTATCTGCATTTTCCATATCAAAGCCAGCGCCATTATCTTTTACAAAATAAACCATTTTACCTTTTTGTTTTTCATGGCCAAATTCTACTGTTACATGTTCTTTTTTGGCAGAATATTTCCAGGCATTATTGAGAAGATTCACCATAACGGAAGACAACATTCTTTCATCGCCTTGTACCTGAATGTTGGATCCACAGATAAATTCAACAGTTCGCTCAGCATTGTTTTCATTCAAGTCATTTACAATTTCATTTGCTATGTCACTTAAATTAACGAGACTTAGCTCAATACCCTGCCCCTGAACACGAGATAGTTCGAGTAAACCATTTATGAGGTCTCCCATTTTACTCGAGCCTAGCTTAATACGTTGTAACAAACGCACGCCCATACTATCTAGGGTATTGGTGTATTCTGACAACAAAATTTGACTAAAGCCTTTCATTGTCCGCAACGGTGAACGTAAGTCATGAGAGACCGAATAACTGAAGGCGTTTAACTCTTCATTCGCGACTTGAAGCGCCTCATTGCTCTCGCTAAGTGCTTCAGTACGCTCGGTCACTTGCTGCTCAAGCCCTTGGGTCAGTAGATTGACGTTCTCAAATAGTCGGGCGTTTTCTATCGAAATAGCCGCTTGAGACAATAGTATTTTGATCACATCTAAGCGGCTTTTCGTAAACGCCTTTGATGTCAGTTTGTTTTCAAGGTACAACATACCAATTGTTTTCTCGCGATATTCCACCGGCACACACAGAATTGATTGGGGCGATTGAGACTTAAGGTAAGGCTCATTATCAAAACTTGAATTGTTACTTACGTCCTCAATATTAACTACCTTATCAGTGCGCAAAGCGTAGCTAATAATACTTCGTGGCAGGTCTAAGCATTGCGCCAGCATTTTGGGTGTATTTTGACTTAATTGAGGTAATACTATCTCCGAACCATCGTACTCCGGTATTCGCGCCTGTACACATGGCCCCTTTGGCGTATTTAATATTAACGCTGCGGTTTGGGCGCCCGCACTTTCAGTCAAAATACCCATTATTTTTTGCGCCAAGGTTGTTAGCTCAAGTTCACTCGAAATTATTTGTGATGATTTCATCACGGACTCAAAATCCAAACCGCTTTCATCGCCTAATTGGCTACCTTTACTAGTATCAGCACTTAGGTCCGTACTGACATGTTTTTCGGAATTTATTTCAGTACTCGTATTCTCGTGATTACCCTCTACACTTTCTAAAAACGGCAGTAGTTGGTCATAATTTTTCTTTAGATAAAGAATACGTGCCTTACAGCCCCAGCATTGATACAAATAAACCGCTTCTTCAAGGTAAGCCGTTGCGGCATCTACCAAATTATGATTATTCAAATACAAAGCAAATAGTTCATTGCCGAGCGCCTGATATTGTATAAATCCATTCTCTTTAGCCGACTCAATCGCTTTTTTGAATTGCTTAGCCACACTCGCCATAGGGGCATTTTGAAACGCCCCTTTCTCGGCAAGTAATAACTGATATTTATGGCCAAAATTTGCTGGACAAAATTCAGCAAGATTTTTGAGTTCTTCGAGACAAAAAGTTATGTCATCACCCAGCACTCTAACATCATTATTCGATTCTTCAGGTATCACTAACTCGAGATCAGCAATTAGCAGTAAACCATATTGAAGAAAATGATCCATATAAAAACAAAATCGTGGACTTTGATTTAAATAGTCATGGGCATTACGCGCCATTTCAAGGGATTTGCTTCTATCCCCATACCAAAAAGCAAGCTCTGAATTGAAGTGCAGCAGAGCATATTCATGAAAACTACCTTTTATTTTTTTAAGCTGATCGGGCAAAAACATAAATTCAAAGGATTTCTCAGCCTGTTTACTAGGAGTCGATAATGCCTTTACTAAGGTAAATACATTCACTCCGTGAGGTGCAAACACTTTTTTTCGACTACTCTCACTAATAACATCAAATGCTTGAGACTTTATTAAAGAAAGCGGTTTGCCTGATGAATAGTTTAAGAAGAGCAAGTTGTTTAAGCTCATAATAGCGCGAACAATTTCACCACTCTCTAGACCTATTTCATAAGCCTTTTGATGTAGTTTAATACTGTGCTCAAAAGTATCTTTCATCGGCAGCACTAGACAAGCCAAAATATTATAACTGCTCACTTGCTCCTTGGCATGAGGGTAGTTCTTAAGTAAACTCATTGCTTGCTTTGCCACCACAACGCTGCGCATATATTCACGATTTTGAACTAATAAGGCAGAAAACCAAGCCAATTGGCTCCCTGTTAGGTCAGACTTACCAGCAGCCAATACTAAATTAAGCCCTCGAAGCACACTTAAACGCATTAAAGTAAAATTACCGAGTAAAAAGGTACATACCGTCAGCGTTGATAGAATTTTAATTGAGACCAACTTACGCGGGTCGTCCATTTCTGGCAGCTGATTTATTTTTTCAACCGGCATGCGTTTAATTTGCTCATCAAACAATGCCTGCTCTTGAACAAGCAAGGCATCATTGACAGTACTCCTTTTATTTAAGCTTCCACTCCCAACTGCTTCAGTTGTTTTCGCATCAGTCGGCCCTAATAAAGGCATACCTAAAGATGCTAAGCCCTGCAGACAAAACCCAACCCCCTTATACCACAACCCTCGCCCACTATTTTCTATTGCGCGTGTCGCATAAACTTCCGCTTTCAATAAATCTTTATGACAATATTGAAGTAGTTCACTATAAAGCCTATCTGACGCTTCTGGGTGACCACACAAATATTCACCTTGAGCCTTCAATTGCAGCAAGTTAAACGTAAGTTGATAGCAGGTTTGCCAACGATTATTGGGTAACAATGACATGCCGACGTTTGCATATTGCACGACGGCATCCCAAGCGCTGCTTGATTTAGCGATATCAGCTGCTTGCTGGTTTAGCTCAGCAAGATGCAAGCGTTCAACATCGTCACTGATAAGACTCCGCGCGAGGTTTAGCGACTCAACAACCGAAAATAATGCGCTTGACTGGCTTTCACTACTTGACACACCTACTTCGAAATACCTAGCCCGAAGTATTCGTCCAATTTTAAGGTGGGTTTGTTGCTGTTCCGACACACTCACTGATTCAAAAGCCGCTTGTAACATACGGTCATGAAGGAATTTAAACTGTGTACTCGATATTAGAGGTGTTGTGCTTAGTAGGCTTTCTTTTTTTTCGGCATCAGGTATTACACGTGCCTGAAATATAAGACCTTCCTGAACAGCAGGCCATAAAACACCGGTAATGTGATCTTCAGCTTGCTCAGCGATAACGGATAAAAGCTCAAGATCAAAACTGTTACCTATACAGGATGAAAGCTGTAACATTTGCTGTGTTTCAGGCAGTAACTTCTGCATTTTTCTCAGCATTAACTCAACAACATTATCGGTAATACCCTTTTCAACAATTGCATCGATATTCCACTGCCAGCAATGTTGAGTTAAATCGAAATTGAGCAGGTTTTCGCTATAAAGCGTTTTTAGAAATTGATTAATAAAAAAAGGATTACCGTTTGTTTTCTGGTGAACCAATTCAACTAATGATTGCCCTCGCGCTATCGAACAATGCAAACTATCTGTTATCAATTGCTCGGTATCAGCAAGGCATAAGGGGGCTAAACTTAGCATAGCAATGCTTTCAGACTTAAAATCACGAACCAAATTAAGTGCTTGCATAGCAGGGTGCGTGTCATCGACTTCGTTATCTCGATAGGCAACAATCACTAACAGTGCGCAATCAGCTTCTCTCATCAACAAAGTTAATAAGTTTAAACTGCTGAGATCAGCCCATTGCAGGTCATCAATAAAAATGACCAAGGGTTTATCCCCAGCGATAAAGGCCACCAAATTCAGCAATACAGAATTCAAACGATTTTGTGCTTCATCAGCACCCAATACAGGCACTTCAGGCAATTCACCTAACAATGGTTTAAACTCGACCATGATATCGATCAATACGCGCGCATTTACCCCCAGTGCTGCATTTATGTCTTCTCGATAGGCTGCCAAGTGATGTTCAGGCAGTGAAAGTATTTTTAGCAACCATGTTGTGAGCGCCTGTTTAAAAGCGAAATAAGGCGTAGAACGCTGAAACTGGTCAAATTTACCGGACAAAAATAAACCGTTATGCGCCGCAATAGGTTTATGCACCTCATTAATTAAAACGGATTTACCCACGCCAGAATAACCGGACACCGAAAGCAATTTCGGATGACCATCTGTGACTTGGTTAAAGTGTTGAAGCAAAGTATTCACTTCAGTACTGCGACCATAGAGTTTTTGTGATATTTGAAACCGGTCAGATATATCATCGTCACCTAGTTCAAAATTTTCAATCGTCCTATTTTTCTGTAATGCCTGCAAACATTTTTCTAAATCAGCTTTCAAGCCCAGGGCACTTTGATACCGTTCCTCTGCCGACTTATTGAGTAGTTTATCGATCAGCTTTGACACCATATCAGGGATGTCTTTTCCTAATTGATTTAGCGGTTTATGAATTTTAGCAATGTGTGCGTGCACCACTCCCAAGGCATCACTTGCTTCAAAGGGTAATTGACCACTTAAGAGCTCATAAAACGTCACGCCAAGCGTATAAAAATCGGTACGGTAGTCAAGCGTTCGGTTCATTCGCCCTGTTTGCTCAGGCGAAATATAAGGCAATAAGCCTTCAAGCTTTTCAGGTGATGCTAACGCTGGCTGCTCACGCGTGAGAATAGATGCCAAACCAAAGCCAATCACCTGTACTTTAAGCGTTTGCGGATTAATAAGTAGATTACCAGGGTTTAAGTCTTTATGAATAACTTGCGCATGGTGGATCACACTGAGTGCTTCAGCTAATTGTATCGCGATGGTAAGAAAGTCATCTAAAGGTAGGCATTTACCGACTTGTTGCTGGGTATATTTTCGTAAATCAATTGATTGATGATCTTCAAACACCATGAAAGGCGTATTATTCTGCTCCTGATAATCTAGTACTTTACTAATATTAGGGTGATCGAATTTTTTTGACACATCGTAGGAAAATGAAAACCTTCGAAGCTGATTCTGTGTAGGGTAAGCAAGCACTAAAGATTTAAGAATAACCGAAACACCATCGCACTCACGAATGGCGCGCTGAATTAAGGTACTTTTATTACTAAATAATGTTTCTTGAGATGTATATTGGTTAGTCTTTCGGGTCAATGGGGCTGCCTGTTATCAGTATTAATTATGCTCATAAAGAGTATAGACTGAAATTGGCACATTGACTGGTTCAGTTTAAGAGTTTTAGTTTAGTTATCAGTCACTTCTATCACCTTCCATACTAGTTCGGATTTAAGACCTTTTTCCCTACATATATGCAGATAAACGCTGTAAATGATCTAAACTAGTTATTAGTCATTCATTTTTTTATTTATAAATAGCGGTGGAACATTCTTATTTTGCCTAACGTCCCTTTACATATTGCCGGCTTTTGTAACCCTGCTTTTAATTTAGTTAAGCAAGCTTTCACCGAAAATTTACAACAACGAGGCGAGTTAGGCGCGAGTGTCTCAGTCATGCATCACGGGAAAACGGTCGTTGACTTATGGGGCGGATATCAAGATATCGCACAAACCAAACCCTGGGAACAAGATACTCTAGTGTGCGTGATGTCGGTAAGCAAAGGCATCGCTTCAATTTGCTTACTTGTACTCGCAGACCAGAACAAAATTAAGCTTGACGAACTCATTGCCACCTATTGGCCTGAATTTTCTCAAGCAGGCAAAGAAAACATTACAGTTCGCTGCCTGCTTGCGCAGTTAGCAGGCATTCCAGTCGCGGATGCAGCGCCTAAAAACTCACTTTTTCAACTCGATGTACTAGCAAAAGCCTTTGAAGTTCAGGAACCCCTTTGGAAGCCGGGAAGCACACCTTGCTACCACTCATTTAGTTACGGCCCTCTTTGCCAAAAAATTGTTGAGCGAGTAAGCGGTAAAACACTTGGCACTTTCCTTCGAGAAGATCTATTTGGCCCTAGAGGCATTGAATTTTATATCGGCCTTACTCCTGAAGAAGAACGCCGATGCACTGAAATTTTAGTCGACAAGGACGTTCCCAGCATCAATGGAATGAAAGATGATACATCGCTCTTAGCGAGAGCTTGGAGGCCGGCCCCCCTTGAATCTCCTGAGGCTTTATTTCAACATAGCGATTTTAGACGCGGCGAGTTTGCTTCGGCTAACGGGCATAGTAACGCACGCGCATTAGCACAAATTTATGGCGCACTTTCTCAAGAAGGCGGCGGTTTCATCAATAAGACTTTATTGGAAGATGCGATCATAGAACAATGGGATGCCGTTGAAAAAATGACTAATCGCCATTTCCGATATGGCTCTGGCTTTATGCTGAATAACACACATTTTACTTTGGGCACCAACCCTAGAAGTTTTGGCCACCCAGGCCTAGGCGGCGCGATGGCATTCGCTGACCCTGATGCAGAATTAGGCTTTGGTTATTGTGGTAATCGGATTCATGCCGTCGATAATAACGGACCCTGTGGCTCAGCATTAATTGATGCTTTGTACGCCTCTTTGTAAATGAATTCACTCATCGCATCGGGAGGTACGCAGAGCACGCCTTATCAAACTTTATTACAAGGTGATTAATATCTTCTCGACGTAGCGCCTCAGCTTTTCTCTGTTTAAAACCGACCAGATAGACTAACAATTAAACCTTAATGATAAAACATTCCACACCGAGAACGTCCAAGGCGCTTTGCTACAGCGTGCATTATTGGGGTTCTATTTGTTCACCCCAACATTATTTTTCACATAAAGTTGTAGGTTAACCTAGCTCCAAAGGTACGCGGTGCGTTGATGTCTTTTGTTACGCCTGTTGTTGTTGCTGGAAACTCTCTACTAGATGTTGAATAAGCTTTATCATCTAAGTTTTCACCGTAGACTTGAAACTCCCAACTTTCATCCAGAGGCGTAAAACTGATACGCGCATTCCAAATACTATACGCACCTTGAGATGACACATCTTCATTAAATTCCGTAAAATAAGCCTTATCTTGCCAAGAATATTCGACTCGGTAACTCAATGTACCTTGGTTTAAATTCTGAAAATATTGAACCGCTGTATTAAATTTATGATCAGGCGCTGAATTTAAATTATTGTCTGATACGTCAACCAATACTGCTGGAGCACCCCCGCCCGGATCAACTAGTACTTCTGCATCTTTATAGGTCGCATCAAGAAAGGCATAATTAAACTCTAATAACCAATCGTAACTAGGCATCCAACTCGTTTCTAACTCTATACCTTGAATTTCAGATTCAGATACATTTTTAACGAATGTTACGCCAGGCGAAACAAATTCAGATATTTGCATATCTGTGTAATCGTAGAAAAAGAGCGTCAAATTGGTTCGCAACGTTCTTTGTAACCAGTCCTTCTTAGCCCCCATTTCATAAGACCAAACCTCTTCAGGCTTAAACTTTGCATCATCTGCCGTAAAATTAAAACCTCCGCTTTTAAAACCCCGGCTCACAGAGCTATAAACCATTGGCCCATTATTAGCAAAGGTATAATCTAATACCGCTTTAGGATTCCAAGCATCCCAACTTTCTTTTTCACCTACTACAGGCTTGGGTGTTACAACACCCGTAGCATTTACACTTGTTGCACGAACATTATTAAATTTCTTTTCCTCATTACTATAACGCAAGCCTAAAGTTGCATTCAGCTTTTTGGTAACACTATATGTACCTTGACCAAAAGCAGCATAGGCAGTGGTATCACTAGTGGTATCAATCAGGCTTTTAATGCCCGCGCCATTGATATTAATAATTGCATTTGAGGAGTGGTCTTCATCAAGAAAATATAACCCTGTCACTAGCTTTAAGCTATCTGATTGATAATTAAAGCGTATCTCTTCTGAAAACTGATCTTGCTCTTCACTTATTTCTGTGACTAAAACATCAAGATTGCTGCCATCTGTATCTTCAATGAGTGAGATTGCTAAGTCTCTGTACGCCGTTAACGATGTCACAGACCAATCAGGCGTCAGCTGCCAAATAATTTCAGCTGAGGTACCTTTGTTGATTTGTTTAAAATTTGGATCCTGAAAAGAGAAATTCACCTCATGAGAATCTGAAGGTATATTCGCTGCTGCCGCAAAAGGCGCAGCACTACCATCTTTTGCCAAGCCTGTAGACTTGTAGGCTAATGGCGCTTGTTCATTATTAGAATAATCTGCCCGTAAAATAACCTCACCCTTTTGACCAAGCAAGTAACGTAAAGTACCACGGCCTGCAAGATTGTCTTCATCAAACAAACCTTGGGATTCAGGCGTATTAATATTCGTAATATAAGGTGCATGATCTGACTTCATTAATGAAATGCCACCAAGAACGCTTTCATCTTGGTTCAATGCACCACTCACATAAGTTGAAAAACGCCTTGAAGAATCTGTTCCGACACCTAATCGAACAATTCTTTCCAGCTCTGCTTGAGGTAATTTACTAATTACGTTAACCGTACCCCCTATAGAGTTACGACCATATAAGGTGCCTTGCGGCCCTCGAAGAACTTCTACTCGTTCCACGCCAAGAAAATCATCCAAGGCGGTAACAGTTCTTGATTGATAAATGCCATCTACATGCACTGTTACGCTAGGGTCAGAACCAATAAAATCTAAGTTTGTCCCAACACCTCGCATATATAATCTTGAAGCGGGGCCATTCCGATTGATTCCTAAGCCTGGTGTTTGCTGCACAAGATCTTCTATATTATTCGCCCCAGACTCCTGTAAGTCATCTTCACTCATTACAGAAATTGATGCAGGCACTTCTTGCAGAGACTCTTCACCGGTCTTGCTTGCAGTAACAACAACGTCCGCTAACTTTAGCGGCGCTTCTTCAGCGATTAAAGGCACAGACAAAGTCATACCCACAAATGTGGATAAAGCCAATATAATTCGAGATTTTTTATACTTTGTTATTCTTCTCATTACAGCCTCATCAAAAAGTCCTCACACACCAATGTGAGCGGATATTGAAAGTCAAATCCAGACGTTAATTCAAAGTATAGACACTATTTAACAATTTAGTACGGATTTCAGTACTAAATTATAAGTAGGTAAAATCGCACAAGTTTTAATCTCTACTTCGATTTCGGTTGATGATGAATTCTTAGATTTTTTCAAAAAGGTGAGCATTTTGAATGCAATAGATTTATCGCATTTTATTGGGTAGCCAAAGGGCTATTTCTGGAAAAACAATTAATAGAACCACCATTAATAGGCAAAGTAATACAAACGGGAAAGTACCTTTGTATACATCAATAAGCGCGACATCGGGAACAACTTGCCTCATAACAATAACATTTAAACCAATCGGCGGCGTAATGAGTGCCAGCTCAATCATCATAACGATGAAAATGCCAAACCAAACTGGATCAATTCCCATAGATATAATCAATGGGAAAACAAACGGCAATGTAATAATAATCATACCGAAGGTATCAATGATCGCGCCAAGCAATAAATACATCACCACAAGTACCGCCAGCACTAAATAAGTCGACAAATGCATATCCGTAATCACCTGAATCAAACTAGCCGCTAAGTCCGTTTGTACTAAAAACCGACTAAAGACCCCGCCTCCCAAAAGCAATAAAAAGATATTACTACTCAGCTTTGAGCTTTCTCCAATACTTTCCTTTAATACGTCTTTATTTAAGCGTTTCTTGACCAATGCAACCATAAGCATACCTGCAACGCCCACTGCTGCGGCTTCAGAGGTGGTGGCGATACCGCCATATATACTGCCCAACACAAGAAACATCACACTCAAAAAAGGTAATAAATTCACTAACGAATGCAGTTTTTCAGATAAGAGAAATTTTTGCCCTGATGGCCCAGCAGAAGGTTTAAAGTAGCAGTAAATCCAAATATAGGTACTAAACAATAGCGTAAGGAGTATTCCCGGAATGATTCCGGCAATAAATAAATCACCAATCGAGCTTTCCGTCCACGCCCCATAAAAAACCAGCGGCACACTCGGCGGAATTAATATCGCTAACACCCCCGCCGACGCTAAAGACCCCGAAGCAAGTGAAGGCGAGTAATTGTAGCGTTTCATTTCAGGCATGAGCATCTTGCCCATGGTCATAACCGTAGCAACACTAGATCCAGTCACCGCACCAAAACTTGCTGTACTCATTGTCGCTGAGACCGCCAAACCACCTGGCCGATGACCAAACCATTTGTAAAAGCAGTCGTAAAGATCACGTCCAACACCAGAGCTGTAACCCAACTGCCCCATCCAAATAAATAGCGGCAGTGAGATTAAAATAAAGTTTGTCGCAATTTCCCAACTTAATAACTGAAACTGCACCAGTGTTGCATCAATGCCTTGAAAGTAGGTATTACCCACAACACCGGTGATCAACATTGACACCGCAATAGGCACTCTAACCAAGATCATTAAGGTCATGATCATCATAGCAATCAAGCCAATATTATGATCACTCATTATCACAACTTACCTCTTGCCAATTCTCAAATAGCATGGCTAGTGACTGCAATGCCATTAATCCAGCACTCAAAGCGATCATTGCAGAAAACGGCCATAATGGCATCGATAAAGTTAAAGCCTCCTCTTCAAATTCAAACATATCTTGCAGACCAATAAGTGCTTGCCAGACAAGAAATATCGACACACTAAAACAACACAGCAACGCAAAACAGTTCGCCGTCATTTTCCAGCTTTTTGAAAAATAGCTAAAGAGAAGATCTACTTTTAAGAATTCACTTTTAGATAAGCAATAAGGAAGATCAATAAAGAAGATACTTAATAGTAATAAGCCCGAAACTTCATGGCTCCACGAGAGCGTAGAGGTAAATAAATTTCTTAAAATAATATCCAACAGCACCAACATTAACAAGCTAGGCATGAGCAGCCATACGTTAATTTTATGCGCGGCTGAAACCAGCGTACCAACCAGCTGGCTGTATATCGTTATGATGAAGGACATTGAAGCATTTCCAGAAATCGCTTAGACACTCACGCCACGATAGACCTCGTTACGGTTACTAATGGCCCAGGCTTCGCCATATGATAGCCTTGCCCAAAATCAACACCCATTGATATCAAGGCATCTAGCGTAGGTGCATCCTCGACAAATTCAGCAACAGTTTTGAGACCAGCCGCATGCGCAATATGGTTACACGCATCAACAATGCCTTGGTCGATCGGATCATTCAGCATATTCTTTACAAACCCGCCATCAATCTTTAAAAAATCAACCGGGATCGTTTTTAAATACGTAAATGAACTTAAGCCAACACCAAAATCATCTAAAGCGAATTTAAAGCCTTTTTCTCGTATATCGATAATAAATTCGACAACATCCACAAGATTATTGATCGCTTCTGTTTCGGTGATTTCAAAACAAATTAGTTGGGGGTTTATATTATGCTCTTTTTGTAACTGCTTAATATAGTCAAAAAATGATTGATCACTTAAAGTCGATCCTGATAAGTTAACAAAATAAGTGCCTTGCTCTTGACGACCTAATTCACTTTCATCTAGATATTTAAAAACATTTTTCACGACCCAGCGGTCTATTGTAGGCATTAAGTTATAACGCTCTGCCGCAGGCATAAATGCACCAGGCGGAATCAGCCCCTCACCTTCATCCATACGAACCAAGAATTCAGCATGGAGTCCAACTTCACTCTGTAAATTAGTCATCGGCTGAAGATAAAGCACAAACTTATCTTGGAGCGCTGCTTGTTTGATTCGTGGCGCCCAATGCATATCACTACGCCGCCGGTTCAAATCGTGATCATCTTCACTATACCAAGTAACGCCATCTTGGCTCTTATCTTTTGATGCATAACAAGCGATGTCTGCACAGGCTAACAACTCTTGCTGATCACTAACACTTTCATCTATTTGAACGATTCCGATACTAATAGCCGTATCAAATGTTTTTTTCTGCCAAATAAATCGCATACTCGCCACACTCGATCGTATATCTGCAGCAATTTGAAGCGCTTGTTTCTTGGTATGATTTTTAAGCAAAATACCAAATTCATCGCCACCTAAACGGGCGAGTGTATCGCGTTCTTTTATTTCATTTTTTAAGGTTTGCGTCACTTTGACAAGCATTTCATCACCAGCCAGATGACCACACGTATCATTAATAATTTTAAACTGGTCCAAATCAAGAAACATAAAAATATGGGTTTCTTGGCTGCTTTTGGCATCTTGCAAAGCTTGACTAAGCCTGTTTTCAAACTCTCTACGGTTAACCAAGTCAGTTAAAGTATCGTGATAGGCCAAGTAATGATAATTAGCTTCCGCTTGTAACTTAGCTTTACGTGACTCATTCTGTTTCAGTTCTCGGGTGATTACAGGTACTAAGCGAGCTAAGTTATCTTTCATTATGAAATCTTGAGCGCCGCCTTCTTTCATCGAATCTATAGCAGTTTTTTCAGCAATGTCGCCCGATACGATGATCACCGATAAATCATTACTATATTCTCTGACAATCTGTAATGCTTCGGTAGAATTAAAAATCACCATATTATGATCCGTAATCACCAGATCCCAAGGCCCCTGATTCTCCAACGCATCTCTTAATTCACATTTGCTTTCTACATGCGTGTGGTTTGCGTTTAGACCGCCTTTCCTTAAAGCATGCATCAACAAATACACATCATCTTCGGAGTCATCGACGATGAGTAATTTAAATTCATCCATTGGCAAAGCTCTATCTTCTTGTAGCATAAGGCGTCCGGTTATTATCGAGCCAATAATTACTCAGTGTTTTGATCTGCAGTAAAAATTCATTAAAATCGAAAGGTTTGCGGATATAGCTATTTGCGCCCGAAGAATATCCATCAATCATATCCTTCTCTTCATCAGAAGATGTCAGTAATACGACAGGAACTAACTTAGTACGTTCATCATTGCGTAATATTTTTAATACTTCCAAACCACTTAGTTTAGGCAGGTTAATATCTAGAAAGATAACACTCGGCAAATCTTTTACATCTCGCTCATGGTATTCACCTTGAGCCAGCATGTAATCAACGGCTTCTTGGCCGTCTCTCGCAACGTCGATTTTTCTATTTATACCAGATTTTTTAAACGCGATTAACGCCAGCTCTTCTTCATCAGGGTTATCTTCTACTAAAAGAATTGTCATTGGGTATGTAAGATTCCATTCATAGGTGCACCAAGCGCACACCTTAATAACGTTAAGTATAGTTGATGATGCAGCCCTGTCTAGAAAGCTTCATCATGAATAACTTAGTGATTTTACTGAAAATTACGCTCAATTTCGTGCATCACATCTAGAAAATTGGTTAAACTTGGTATTTATTCACACTGAAAGATTATTCATGACTTCTTCCCCTCCAGAAAACCCTGCATTATCTAAAGCTATGTCGGTGAGCGACTTAAACCGACAGGTTAAACGCATGCTGGAAGTCAGCTATGGCCAAATATGGGTTTCAGGTGAAATTTCAGGTTTATCTCGCCCTAACTCCGGCCATTGGTATTTTTCTTTAAAAGATAATAAAGCCCAAATACGTTGCGCGATGTTTCGCGGCTTTAATCAACGTGTACGTTTTCAACCCAAAGAAGGCGATCTAATTCTTGTTAGAGCTAAAGTTAGTCTTTATGAAGGCCGTGGTGACTACCAGTTAATTGTGGAAGGAATGGAGCCAGCAGGGCTTGGTCAACTTCAAGCCGATTTTGATGCACTCAAACTCAAGCTATCACTTGAGGGGCTCTTCGATGAGACAAAAAAGAAACCTATACCTAACATTCCTAACAAAGTTGCGGTCATCACCTCTCAAAGCGGCGCCGTCATTCATGATATTATTTCAGTCACACAACGTCGCTTTCCCGCTTTAGAAATTATTTTATTACCCGTTTCAGTACAAGGTGATAAAGCCGCAACTGAAATTGCCCAAGCCATTAACTACGTAAACCAGCATCACGTTGCTGATACTATTATTGTGGGTCGTGGTGGCGGTTCACTAGAAGATTTATGGGCTTTTAACGAAGAGGTGGTCGCGCGTGCAATTTTTGCAAGTTCATTGCCAATCATTAGTGCCGTCGGCCATGAAGTTGACTTTACAATTGCCGATTTGGTGGCGGATTATCGCGCCCCAACCCCTTCAGCAGCCGCCGAAAAGGTTACGCCCGACCAGTTTGAGCTTATGCAACAACTCGACCAACAGCAGCGTAGGCTTCAATTTTTTATTGAAGCACGCTTGCAAAGAAATTCGGATAAACTGCAGAGCTTTCGACATCGATTAAAGCACCCTGGAGAAGTTTTAAACGACAAAAATACAGCCATAACGGCATTATTTACGAGACTAAACCTCGCACTAAAGAGCAATTTAACGCTTGCACAACATCGCTATGAGCGATGCAACCAGACTTTCTTGAAGCATGAGCCCTCCCAGGCAATACAACAGAAGTTTCAAACTATTGACTACCTTTATGAAAAGTTGCTCACTAAACAAAACAGTTTGATCGAATCTCAGCAACACCGTTTATCTATGGCAGCTCAAACGTTAAATACAGCGAGTCCATTGGCAACACTTGGTCGTGGTTACGCCATTTTGGCAAAAAAAGATAAACACGGAAATGATAAGAAAGTGATATCTAGCAGCCAAAAGCTAAAAGCAGGTGACCAGATTAGTGCGACACTACAAGATGGCGTTGTGCATTGCACCGTAGACCAAAGCGTACCGAAGTTAGAATTTTAATGTCTATAAATTAGCGATTCTAACGTATGCATTGTTGGGGTTCACTTCGTTCACCTACAACCTACGTCCAAATTGAGATTTTTATCTCAAGGTTTAGTCCCTTCTCGGTGTAGCGAAGCGCCTCTTCTTTTCTCGGTGGTGGAATATCTTTTGACCTAGTGTTTAGGTTCTTTATTCACTCAAGGCCTGAGTTATGCGTTCTATGTTGTAACGCATCATTTCCAAGTAAGTTGGCGCTAACTTTCTTGACAAGGCTCCAGCAATTAAAGCACCGCCCATAAACGCATCAGTTTCTTGTTGTACTAGTTTTATTAAACGATCATCTGCTGTTGTTTCAGAAAATACAGCTTGAATATTCTCCATTTTAATTTTTCGTATGACTTGCGCAATTTGTGCTGCCGACGCCTCTGACTCGGAATTCGTGCTCTTTAAGCTGTAAACATGTAAATCATAATCTCGTGCTAAGTAAGAAAATGCATTATGAGGCATAACAATATTACGCTGAACTTCGCTTAATTTGGCTAAATTCTCACTCGTTTCAGCTGCTAAATCATTAAGTTTGACAATATATTGAGCAGCATTCGCTTGGTAGTATGATTGATGACCACCATCTAATTTGATCAATGTGTTTAAAATATTTTGGATATACACCTTAACCGCAACAAGGCTATGCCATGCATGAGGGTCTACGCCTTGCAGTGCCTGCCCATGGTCACCATGACCGTCGTGATTATGATGAGCGCGATGCTCATCATGACTATTTTTACTACCGAGTTTTATTACATCAATACCTGCAGTGGCCGTCACTAGCTGACCTTTAAATTTTGATGATGTAATCAAACGCTCCAACCAGCCTTCAAACCCTAAGCCATTCACAACCAATAAATCAGCTTTAGCGAGAGACCTTACATCCGAGGGCGCTGGGTGATATACATGAGCATCCTCGTCCCAGTCAACTAAGGTATGCACATCAATATGCTCCCCGCCCACTTGACGAACCAAATCTGCCAGAATACTAAATGTGGTCACAACCTGCAGCTTTACATCTGCTTTTTGCTCAAGCCTCTTTTGTTCAGTCGCGACTAACGCCCCCGAATAAATGCTCAAACTGGCCACTAAGAACAATACTCTGGCTGCCCATTTGTATATCATTGCGAAATCTTTCCACCTAAAAAATAAAGGCTTATCATAACAGAGTTGTGCGACCAGCACCCAAGCCATTCATTTACAAAGAAGTAAATTTAATTTGATAAACGAAATTACAAACAACCTTACAATATTCCCTGAACAAGCCGCACGGGTCTTTCACGGTCGAGGCCAAAAATTTTCAGGTTATGAAAAACTAAATATTGAGTGGTATCCGCCTTATCTGTTTGTACAAAATTTCTCAGAAGCTCTAGATCCAGCTATTGAAGTTGAATTAAACGTTTTATTTGCAACGCAATTACAGATCGGCTGCATTGTAATTCAGAACAGGACTCGTCCAGAATTATCAAGTTACATTCTTTGTGAGCGTGTAATTGTAAATCAAAGCACTGATAAAAAAGCACCAAGCGAGTTACCGGTCACCCTTTGGGCAAATTTATCAGCGGAGCTAAGCTGCCAAGTCACACTGGGTAAGAACCAAAATACGGGTGTTTTCCTTGATATGCGCGCAGGCTGGGATTGGGTAAGACAACATGCTAACGATAAAAATGTACTAAATTTATTTTCATACACTAGTGTGTTTTCATTATTTGCCTTAGCAGGCGGTGCAAATAGAGTCACTAATATGGACATGGCGGCTAATGTTCTCAAAACGGCCCAACGAAACCATCAAAAAAATGACCTATCTAGCGGAAAGTCTGCATTTTACAAGCGAGACATTTTAAAGTCAGCACAGCAATATTCTAAAATGGGACCGTATGATTTGATTATTATTGATCCGCCTCCTTACCAGAAAAAATCGTTTAGAGGCTGGCAAGACTACGAAAAACTTCTCAATCGAAGCAGAGCTTGTTTGACAGAAAAAGGCTGCCTTTTTGTTTGCCTAAACAACCCTCAAGCCACATCTCAGGAGTTCATTGCCAAACTTGAAGCGATGTTTCCTGACGCCGTTAGCATTGAAAACATTGCCACGGCACCCGAAATAAAAGAAGAGAATACTGACAAAGGTTTAAAAACTGTGGCTGTTTATTTTTAAAACTTAACAGAGAAATAACATGATAAAAACAACATTCAATTTGTTACTAGCACTAACACTTAGCCTAATGCTATCAGCCTGCTCACATCAGTCTGACGACGAGATAAATAAAGTTGAACCTGTAAAAATTTCAACAGAACTAAGTGCCATTTATCAACGTAGCTGTAAGAACTGTCATGAATCTGAGGCAACAGGCGCACCTCTCTCAGGCGATAAAGAACGTTGGCATACTATTTTAGAAAAAGGCATGGACACTGTTTTGGATCGCGCAATGAGCGGTTATCAAGGTATGCCGGCTTTTGGACAGTGCTTTGAATGTAACCCAGAACAAATTGAAGCATTAATTATTTACATGAGTAACCCTGCAAAATGAATCGTCGCCACTTAATAAAATCATTGATCGCAGGCACCATTGCTGGTGCTTTTCCTTTGTCATCAAACAGTCTTGCAAGTAGCACAGCGTCAAACAAAAAATATCCGTGGAAAAATTGGTCTGGAAACCAACAATGCTTTCCATCACAGCGTATCGCGCCAGCAAATATCGGAGAACTTCAGACCCTAATCAAGAGTAGTCGCAGCAAAATTAGAGCCGTTGGCGCAGGTCATTCATTTTCAGAGCTCGTCCCTACCGATGAAACATTACTATCTATCCGACGATTAGCAGGCTTGAAGAGTGTTAACGCTAAAAACACGACAGCGACTATCTATGCCGGCTCTATTTTGCGTGAAATAGGCCCTTTGCTAAATGCACAAAACCAAGCTTTAGTGAATATGCCTGATATTGATCAACAAACGCTATCAGGCTGTATTTGCACTTCGACACACGGTACAGGTCGTGAACTAGGTAGTTTATCGCATTATGTTGAAGCGTTAGAAATCGTAACCGCTTCAGGTGATTTACTTCATTGCAGTCAGAACAAGAACGCTGAACTTTTCAAAGCTGCGCAAGTGAGCTTAGGTGCTTTAGGCATCATCACTAGCATTACTATGAAAAACACTTCGCCCTTTAAACTTAAGCGACAATCACAATGGCTTCCCTTTGAAGATTTATTATCACAAGCCGATGCTCTTTCTCGTACACATCGAAATTTCGAATTTTATTACTTTCCCTTTACCGGTATGGCATTAACTGATTCATTAAACATCACAACTGAACCAAGCAGCCAGAATGAAGAGCTTGATGGCAACAGCGGCATCATGGATTTGAAGTCTGCACGTGACTATTTGTCTTGGTCAAATAAGCTCAGAGAATTAATCCTGAGTAGCTATATGAAAACTATCGCGTTAGAAGAAAGCGTTGATCATTCTTATAAAATTTATGCGACAGAAAGAAATGTACGGTTTAATGAAATGGAATATCATCTTCCTGCTGAACTAGGCCTCAAGGCTTTACAAGAAGTACGCCTAGCGGTAGAAAGTAAATTTCCAGAAGTATTCTTTCCTATCGAGTGCCGTTTTATTAAAAGCGATGATATCTGGCTAAGCCCTTTTTACCAGCGCGATACGATTTCGATTGCCGTTCATCGTTATTTTGAAGAAGACCATGTTCCTCTGTACAAAGTTATTGAGCCGATTTTGCAAAAATACCAAGGTCGTCCGCACTGGGGGAAAATTAATACCTTTTCACTTAAACAGTTCGAACAGGCTTACCCCCAGTGGAAAGCATTTCAAGAAGTAAGGCAACATTACGACCCCAATGGTAAGTTCCTAAACCCCTATTTAATGCGCACCTTCGGTTTGAGTTAATCTTTTTTAAATCAAGCATGAGCTTGAGGTGTACCAACCAAAAGTAGCTTAGGGTGAGCAACAAACAAGTATTTAAACAGGTTAATAACTATGCCAAATAGAAAAATAACAAGAAGAACCCTCATTAAAAGCGGTATTAGCCTTGCAGCATTAGGCACCATTGGTTGGTTGCGACCCGAAGATCAGGGCGCAGCACACAGCCCTTATTTTGAGCATCTGTCTAATGCCTTATATCAGGATCAATATGCTCGACCAACCTTGGTCATTGATAAAAAGCGATTAATTGCAAATATCGAAACCCTTAAAGCACATATCTACCCGCATTATCAGTACCGCATCGTTGCAAAATCACTCCCCTCTATTCCATTATTAAAATTGGTCTCCGAAATAAGCGAAAGCCAACGTTTCATGCTTTTCAACGAACAGTTTTTACTTCAAGTAAGCCAAGAAATCCCCAACGCTGACATTTTAATGGGCAAGCCCATGCCCGTTGAGGCAGCACGATTTTTTTACCAAAACAAAGGTCAGTCTGAATTTTCACCTCAGCACCAGCTACAGTGGTTAATCGACACCCCTGCCCGCCTAATACAATACCAACAACTCGCCCAACAGACAGGGCATTCCATGCGCATTAATATTGAGCTGGATGTGGGCTTACATCGAGGTGGGGTGAAGCATGATAGTGAGCTGATTGAAATATTAAAGACGATTGAAGCGGAGCCCTTATTTACACTGTCTGGTCTAATGGGTTACGAGCCACATGTCGTTAAGTTGCCTGGTAATGCTCAGGGACATTTAGACGCGGCATTAGCCATTTATCGTCACAAAATTGAAGTAATTGAATCAACACTAGGTAAGCACTTACCGGAGAATTTTTGTTTAAATTCCGGAGGAAGCCCAAGCTATCAACTCCATACTAAAGCGCCCTTTATAACGAACTCTCCTTGCAACGAATTATCAGCAGGGTCTTGTTTAGTAAAACCGGAGGACTTTGATATCGCAAGCCTTGCAGATCACAAGGCCGCTAGCTTTATCGCTACGCCCGTACTCAAACATTTAAGCCAGACCGAAATACCAGGCGTCGACGGTTTAGGTGATGTTATGTCTTGGTGGAATCCTAATTTACAGCAAAGTTTTTTTACGTATGGCGGTTATTGGAAGGCAAGCCCGGTATCGCCACCAGGGCTCAGAATAAACCCTGTGTATGGTCGATCAACCAATCAGGAAATGCTGAACGGTTCCAGCTCAATTCCTCTAAGGGTCGATGACTGGGTCTTTCTTCGGCCAACACAAAGTGAGTTTGTATTTTTACAGTTTGGCAATATTGCCGTTTATGAAAACGGCAATATTATTGAGCAATGGCCCATTTTTAGCTAGCAGGTATTAACTCGAAACGTTGCTCAAGATAGTCAATAATATCGGATGATTCGTACATCCACGTAACTGCGCCATCACTTTCTTCAATGCGTAAACAAGGCACTTTTAAGCTTCCACCACCGTCAACCAGCTCTTTGGCAAACTGAGGGTTACGTTTCGCATCTTTAGTTTCAACTTTTAATGCATTGCGCTTCATCGCCCAACGTACTTTGACGCAAAAAGGACAGGCCGCATACTGATACAGTGACAACTTAGCGGTTTCTCGATCAAAGTCACTTTGTAATTGAACATCACGCTTTACGCCTTTAGGGCTAAATAAAAAATCAACCAAAAGAATAATTCGACCTAAAATCCAACGTATTAACGTCATAAACACCCCATTCTGATAAAAGCAGTAGAAAACTGAGGCGGAATTCTAGCAGATACCAGCTAATCCAGCACCTATTAAGCTTTATTAAACATTATGACAGCACAGATTATGAATAAGTTTTACTTCTTATAAAGAAGCCGTAGTGGTTTCTCGATAGCCTGTTAACAAAGCCCATAATTTATGTTTATATCATAATCAAGAAACGGACACCGCTATAATAACGACCAAAACAACAGACATTAGACCCTTTATCTCTTCGGGGTATTTATTCCATAAACACTTAATATCTTCAATCACTAAATAGTTAATAGGAACTAATAACAAAGTAATGACTGTGGCAAATAAAATCCCAAAACCTAATGACACAGCCATGGGAATCAAAAACTGTGCTTGAGTAGATTCTTCAAATAACAAAGGCATCAAGCCAAAGAATGTGGTGAGCGATGTTAAAATAACAGGCCTAAATCGTGCTACTGCAGCGCGACTAACGGAACTTAGTAAATCATCTGTTTGCGATCGCCGTTTATTAATAAAGTCGACCAATACTAAACTATCATTCACCACGATCCCCGTTAGGGCAAGCATACCCAACAAGCTGATTAAGGTAAGGTCCATACCCATAATCCAATGTCCACCTATCGCGCCTATTGCACCAAAAGGAATCACTGCCATCACGATAATCGGCTGCGAGTATGACTTAAACGGAATCGCTAGCAAACTATAAATAATAAACATGACGAACCCTAAGCCCCACTGTAAGCTACTGAACGACTCGCGCTGTTCTTTTGCTTCGCCATCCATGGAATAACGGACATCGGGGTACTGAATTAACAACTGATCAATAAACACTTTCAGCTCTTCTTGTAGCACGAGCATATTCGCGCTCTTTTTATCTACATCAGCCTGAACACTTACAGTGCGGCTCAAATCAATACGGCGAATAGTCGATGGACTATTTTCAGGAATGAGCTCTGCAATTTGTGATAAAGGAATACGGTCTCCGGCTTCGTTACTCACCAAAAATTGATCCAATGACTGTATCGATTTCCTGTCTTCTACGGGGTATCGCACCATCACTCGGATGTCATCACGACCTCGTTGAATACGTTGTACTTCATAACCGTAAAACGCCTCGCTGACCTGCCTTAATATTTGTTGGCGAGATAAGCCCAGCACATGCGCTTCATTTTTTAATCGCACTTGCAGCGCTTCTTTACCATCAGAGTACGTATCTGAAATATCAAAGACCGGCGGGTATTCGGTGAGTTTTTCTTTTATTTTTTCAGCGACATATGACAGTGAAGCAAATTCCTGTCCACGTAATTGAATATTAATGGGGTCACTCACGTGCCCAATTTCAGCACGAAAAGTCAGCGTATCCGCACCAGGTATTGGCCCAATCAACGCTCGCCACTCATTAACTAAATCACGACTCGTTACAGAAGACTGACGGTCTTCCGGGGCGGTAATTTCAAAAATAACGCGCCCATAATGTCCACCAGAGCGACTAGAACCACTTCCTGTGGTCGCCATAATATTGCGAATAACACTTTCACCGCCAGGCTGATCAAGATACTTTTCTTGTAATACTCCTGCCGCATCAACCATTGAGACAACATAACGATCAGTGACGTTTATAGGCGTTCCTACTGGCATTATTAATGTCGCGCGCGCCAATTCACTTTGCACTTTTGGAAAGAACACAAACCGCGTCCAACCACTCGTTAGCATGGCATACAATATTAATAGCGCACCAAAACTAATAGCTAAACACAAATAGCGGTTACGCAACACCCATCCCAATACTGGTTGATAATAACGCAAAACCGCCCGCTCAAAGCCATCTGCAAAACCTTGCTGCCATTGCTGCAACTTTAATAGCGGTACATGATAAAAACGAGGATTTGTTACCGTTTTGTTTTTTCCAAAATTTAAATGCTTCAGGTGAGAGGGTAATATTAGTTTCGATTCAATTAAAGAAAAGATCAAAATGGGAATCACGACCACAGGAATCGCTGCAAATAACTGGCCTCGCACACCATCTATAAACGCAATAGGCAAAAAAGCAGCCACTGTGGTGAGAATACCAAAGGTAACCGGTACAGCCACTTCCTTGGTACCATTTATGACAGCATCAAGACTATTCTCTGACGTTCTCAGGTGGCTATATATATTTTCCCCGGTAACAATCGCATCGTCTACCACTATCCCTAGAATCACGATAAATCCAAATATACTAATTATATTCAAGGTAATACCAAACATCGGCATCACCAATAACGCTCCCATAAAGGACACAGGAATACCAATACACACCCAAATAGCAATGGCGGGACGTAAAAATAAAGTGAGTAAAAGTAAAACCAGTACACCACCTTGTAGCGCATTATCTGACAGGGTTTTTAAACGTTTTTTAACGATTTTTGACCGATCACGCCATGCTGTTATCGTAACAGTTTCAGGCAAGGTGGGGCTCGTTTCAAGCAAATAGTTATTTACTTTGTCTGCCACATCAATAGCACTTTGCTTCCCAACCCGATACACATCAACCAAGGCAGCGGGCTTACCATTAAATCGTGTGAGCACAGGTATCTCTGAAAAACCATCTTTCACGACGGCTAAATCACTGACGCGTATAATACTTCCATCGTCTTTTGTTAAAACGACAATATTTTCAAACTCAGACTTTCGATACGCTTGCCCACTTGAACGAATTAAAATATCACCCCCATCTGTTTTTAAACTACCTGCGGAAATATCTTTAGAACTATTTCGAACGGCTAATGCAACCTGTGCGAGACCAATTCCATACTGCTGAAGTACTAATTCTTTTACATCAATACTAATTTCATAGTTTCTGACTGCATCGAGCTTTACTTGCGTGATACCAGAAATATCTAAAATTTGGTCACGCACCCGTTCGGCAATTTGTCTAATTTCCAGCTCAGACAAATCTCCCGCAACCGCAACGCTAATCACCTCTCGTACTCTTTTAGCTAAACTGACGACCGGTCTCTCTGCTTCAACCGGTAAATTATTAATGGCATCAATGCGATTTTTCACATCACTTAAAATATCATTCGCCTCATAACCTTCATCAAGTGTTAAGGTGAGTGAAGCACTACCTTCTGATGCAACACTCACAATATCTTCAATGCCCTCTAAATCTTGAATGGCCTCTTCCAGCTTGATACTCACGCTGGTTTCCATTTCTTCTGGCATCGCACCCGGCACACTCACGACAACTCTAATCGAACGTGGCTCAATGGTCGGAAACACTTCTAGCGGGATATTAAAGCTAAGTGAGCCAAGCCCCAGTGCAAGCAAAGTGACCATAAGCAAATTGGCCGCGACATGATTTCGGGCAAACCAGGCAATCAAGGAGTTACCTCTTGTTGTGATATTTGTTCAGCGGTTTCTTTATTTTTCACATCAACGAGCGTCCCACTTGTTATCTGACCTAATAGCGTTGTAACCAATTGCTGCCCGCTCTCCAAGCCAGACTTTATCACGCTTGTTTTCTGGTCACGCCATAAGACTTCTACCGGCTGACGTTGTAGTCGGTCATCCTTAACAATATAGACATAGCTGCCTTGGTAAAGCGTCGAGTTAGGAATATTAATCACTTTTTCAAGCTGCTGACCACTGATATTCGCTCGAACGAACTGCCCGATTTTAAGTGGTCGTCGAGATTTATTTTTATTATTTTGAAATGGATCATCTATCCTGGCCACGACATATAATTGCTGACTCGCGGCATCAATTGCTGCTTCAGTTCTCACCACACGACCCTGCCAGGTTTGAGGTGGTTCCGTGAGCTTGTTTTCAATAAAAGCTTGAGGGAACGTTTGCTTATCACCTCTACTCTGTTCAGGTAAGTTGATAAAACGTAGTGCTTTGCTGGCAACGGGTAAACGCACTTCAATTGCATCACTTGAGTATATTTGAGCAAGTTGCACATTCGGCCCAATCACACTCCCGACATTTACAAAGGTATCTAATATTCGACCATCATAAGGTGCTCGAATTTTGGTTCGTTCCAAATTTAATTCAGCCAAGGTAAGCTGAGCTTGTGCTGTTTCAATATTTGACTTTGCCGCACGCAACTGAGGCAATCGCAGCGCATAATCCGTTGCCTTTATACGCTTGCTTTGTTTTTTCCAATCACGCTGAGCCTGCTCATATCTTGCTTCTTCCTCTGCTAGTGCTAACTCTGCATTCACTAAACCACCTTTCGCCACTTGCACTGCAACCGCATAGTCGGCGGCATCAATTGTTAACAGCACGTCCCCTTTCTTAAAAAATGCGCCTGACTCGTATCGAGGTGATACTGACTGTATTTGCCCAGAAATTAACGCAAATAACTCACTATTCGTGCGTGCCTGAACCACACCAAATGATTCAACCATTACCGTAAATGACGCTTCTTTTAATAATTCAGTTTCAACAACAAGGCGAGATGCCGATGAAATATGACCTTTAAAAGCAGCGGGCTTAGATTGCGTAATTTGATAAGCCACAAACGAGAGCAGGCCTAACATGACCAAGGGAAGAATACGTCGAATAAATTTAGACAAAGCCATGCGATTCCTTAAAAGATAAGCAAGTGTTCGACTATAAACAGATGCCAAGCAATTTTAAAGCCCTACCCCTTTATGTATAGGCTAAAAAAAATTAACAATTAATTTGTCAATAATTGCTTGTTTTTTTGGAAGGCGTCCGCATACTTAAATTAAGTACTAATTTATTTAAGGACTCAGTTTTTCAATCCCGTCAAATTAATACAGGTATATATTATGAAAATAAGCACTTCAGGTCACCATGTAGAAATTACCGAAGGTATCGAGACAATTGTAAACAGTAAATTTCAAAAAGTAGGTACTCATTACCCCGACCTAATAGATCTTGCCGTCATTGTTAAAGCAGATCGACACGAACATAGTGTTGAAGTAAGCACCCAATACCAAGGCGCGAGTATGAGTGTAACCTCTACAGATAAAGATATGTACGCTGCGATCCAGTCCACAGCTAAAAAACTAGAAGCAGCGCTTTCAAAACGAAAAGGGGCGCTATTAGCTGACCGGAATGAAAAGCCGATAGGTGAAGTAGACGACACCGTAGCGAATGATGATATTACTGAAGAAAGTGCAGAATTTTTAGACGAAGCCGCTAATTATTCAGCCCAATAAAAAGGTGTAGAACCGTCATCGCCATTAATCACACTCAGTGGCCCCCAATTTAGAAGTAGTCGTTAGTATCTTTCGGCTACTTTTTAGTTTATATCTAAGTCATTCCTTTAGTAGTACAACGTATTTCCTACAACAAGGCCTTTCGGCGACAATGCGTTTTCGATACTACTTTCGTTTCAACAAAACTATGTTTCCCCCCATCAATAAGAATAAGGACAAATTTCATGCGAGGCATGCGCTCCGATTACGATCCGAATATTAAGATTGACTGGTCTGTAGTCAAACAAATTTGGCCCTATCTATTAGAATACCGAGCGCGTGTCTGCTTGGCATTAAGCTGTCTTGTCGCCGCAAAATTGGCGAGTATCACCATGCCATTTATACTCAAAGGCGTTGTCGATAACCTTGACACCCAACTTGCAAATTCGACACTAACGCTTGTGGCCGTACCTTTAGGGTTATTACTTGCCTACGGTTTTATTCGACTTTGTAACGTATTACTCGGCGAAATACGCGACACACTATTTGGCCGAGTTACCGAACGCGCGATGCGCCGCATCGGCCTAAAAGTATTTGAACACTTACACGCTTTGGATCTAGAGTTTCATTTAAGCCGAAGAACGGGTGGACTATCACGTGACATTGAACGCGGCACCCAAGGCATTAGTTTCTTAATGCGTTTTTTAATATTCAATATTGTTCCCACCTTTTTAGAATTATTTTTAGTGATGGGTATTTTATGGCAACAATATCGGTTTGAATTTGCCCTCATCGTATTTGTTTCTGTTATTTCTTATATTTGGTTTTCCAAAACAACTACCGATTGGCGTACCCAATTTATTCGTGAGGCCAATAATGCCGACAACCGTAGCAATTCTCGCACAGTAGATAGCCTGCTCAACTTTGAAACCGTCAAATACTTTACCAATGAAGCCTATGAGGCTTCTCTATATGACCAAGAGTTAGATAAATGGGAGCAAGCAAAACGTAAAAATAGACTCACCTTGTTTGCATTAAACGGCGGACAAGCATTAATCATTTCTGTCTCGTTAACCTCCATGTTAATTCTGGCCGCACATGAAGTTAGCGAAGGAAGAATGTCGCTCGGCGACTTTGTATTAGTGAACGCTTTTATGATGCAAATATTTATGCCGCTCAACTTTTTAGGTTTTGTGTATCGTGAAATAAAAAGTTCTATGACAAATATCGAACGTATGTTTGTGCTATTAAAAAGAGAACCTAAAGTAGCCGATCAACCTTCAGCACCAAAGCTAGCACTTCAACACGGCAAGATAGAATTCAAAGACGTATGTTTTGGCTATGAACCAGACCGAGCCATTCTAAATAAGCTTAACTTCACTTTAATGCCCGGCGAAAAACTAGCATTAGTTGGCAGCAGCGGTGCCGGTAAATCTACCATCGCCAAGTTATTATTTCGTTTTTACGATGTGACCGAAGGGGCGATTTTTATTGATCAACAAAACATTCAAAGCGTTCGCCAAGATAGTTTGCGCTCTGCAATTGGTGTGGTGCCTCAAGACACAGTGTTATTCAACACCAGCTTAATCGATAATGTTAGATATGGCCGACCCGATGCAAGTGATGACGACGTCAAATTAGCCATTAAATTAGCACACTTAAAAGACTTTATTGAATCACTCCCTAAGGGCTATGAAACACAAGTAGGTGAACGCGGCTTAAAACTTTCTGGTGGTGAAAAGCAACGTGTCGCGATTGCTCGCACCATCTTAAAAAACCCATCCATATTAGTTTTTGACGAAGCAACGAGTTCTTTAGATAGCATTTCTGAAGCTGCCGTGATGTCAGCGATTGAAGACATTTCACATGGAAAGAGCAGTATTGTTATCGCCCATCGCTTATCCACGATTGTAAACGCTGATCGTATTTTAGTGATGGAGCATGGCAAAGTTGTAGAGCAAGGCAATCACCATTCACTACTGAAAGAAAATGGTCGGTACGCCCAACTCTGGATAATGCAGCAAAGTGAATAGAATAACCTATAGCGTGTTGGACACCAGCGCTAGTAATACAAAGGCGACTGATTAACTAGGTGATATTCAGCGTTAGGCCCCAGCTCGCTTTTCATAAACCTGAGCTTTCATTTGTTCACTTGTATCAAAATGAGCTTCACGAAGTGTATTAACTTGTAAAATTAACTCTTCTTGAGGCAAACCTTCAGTGTTTAGTATTTTTGTGCGTTCAGCAAGAAAATTATCCATGCGGATTTTCCATTGAGCCCGTTTCTGATCTAGGGTATCAAAACGTTGAGCAGCTTCTTCACCAAACATTTCTTTACGGAGTTGATGGACTTGTTGTTGGTCCCCACCGGCAGCAAGTATTTTATTTGTTTCCACTGTTAACTCATCAATAATTTGGCTCTTACGCATTGATTGCTGTATATCCTCCGGCAACATTTGCTGTAGCTCAACTACATGCAGGTTACGTTCTTCAGGGGATAGCGATTTATCAATATTAAGGAGGAGTCTTGAATAAGTATATTCATCATAGGCCTCTTCCTCTTCGTAAAAAATTTCATTTACTTCAGGTTCCAAGTATTCTGCACGTAAAGCGTTGCGACGATTTAATCTATCTCGCAGCAATTCAAGATATTGTCCTCCTGCAAGCTGATCCTTCACTAAGTCTGCTCGTTCTGCTCCCATCTCTTGTTCCAATTCAAACAATGATGTTTTCAGGTCAATATATTGAGCGAGAATTATCTTAGATTCTCCGAGCGCTGGCTCTACTAGATAATGATTCAGGTATTCATCAATGCGCAATAAAATTTTGTCTAGCTCTTCTTCGTTTATCGTCGATAAGAAATAATCAAAGATATATTTAATATCATCCGATATGATTAAATGACCATCTTCAGTTGTTTCGAGTTGAGTGTCGAGTTGAGTGCCATCAAGTGAATTAGGTAAGACACCAAATTTAGAATCAAAACCAAGCACTTCTAAAGCAGGTATAGACAAAGGAGTTGCGCTTTCTTGCTGCTTTATATTTTGGTCTAAGTTGTGCACTGTTTCAGGTAATGTAACCCTAATTTCATGATCAATGTTATCAAACTGAACGATCACAATAGCTGCGGTAAGCACGATTGCAAAAAAAGATAAAAATATGCTTTTCGTTATTTTGTTTATGCTCATCAGAAACCTTATTATTAGTATTAGACGTTATACCTGTTGGCTGAATTTCTTATTTAGCTAAATTCTTTAGTCTACGACGATAGCCTACTTAAACTAATCGCCGTAGTGTTTCACTTGACCTACGTTTTATAGGCCAGCAGATTTCAATCTGACAGCTTGGTTTTTGTATAAAGTTAGTGGATCAGTTTCAAAGATATGGTGAATACCAAAAATATGGTTCACTGCATCCAAGTGGTTAGTATTGTACCTTGTACTAATAACATCTCCCCAGTGTTGATCACAACGCTCAACTAGCCCGTCATTTTTGCCACTGATAACCGAGCCAGTGAAGATTAAGAACGGGTCTGAAATATCTAAGATATTTGTGAATGCCATATCGCCACCCCATGAATAGTAACGTATGCCATTAACTGATGAAGCACCCTCACCACAAGTCGATGTTGGCTTGCCGTCAGAATAAATGGCATTGAATTCATTAGACCGCTGAGTCGTCATAAACGTTGCGGCATCCAGCGCATTATTTGCATATTCAGGGTTCCCAGATAGTGCGTCAGTAATATTGCCAACTAGAGATAATGCTGTATCAATAAATGCAGCAGCGCCACCATCCACAGGAATGATACCAAACGCGACGTCAGCAACATCTGAGCCAAAATTAACGGCGTTGATTGTTGTAACAGAGGCAACTAAATCTGGCCCCCCTTCCTCAGCAGCGTAACGGATCGTTGGCCCACCCAGACTATGCCCCATCAAATTGAATTTTACATCGCCACCGATAGATGCCTGCAGGTCCTCTAGGTATTCAACTAATTGTTGCCCTCGGTCGTAGGCATCCTCCCACGCCGTAACATTTGGCGTATATACGGTCGCCCCCTTAGCAGTAAGGGCATCACGCACCCCATAGAAATAGTCGATACCAAATATGCTATTAAAGCCTGCCACGCCATGCACCAGAACAATAGGATTTGCGGTTTTATATTTACTACAATTACTCCAGCATCCAGCATTAGCCTGAAAACTGTAAACAGATAAGATGGTTAAAGCCGCGCCAATAATAAAACGCTTAGATTTTTTAATATTCATTTTGTTTCCTTTAATTATTTTTATTCTCAGGTATATCTAAACAAACATGTTCAAAGGCGATATTTTTGAGAGTTTTCTACTTACTCAACGCCGAATGGCGACATTACACGCACCACTCAAAATTTTTATTTTTATACGTTAATAAAATTTGGCGGTGAGCAGTATCAATATAGTGACATGACAAAAGTTAAAAGGTATCCCACAAATGGGGGGGGGAACCTAATTTCTGATAAAAAATAGTCGTTGAAGTCATTGGTAAGAGGCTATATTAGTATATAAATATGACCTAATTTGTAAACGCAAGTTTGAGCATTCCTCTATTTAAAGCTTGCTTTGGTCGCGTTTTTTTTCTCATAATATGACTATTGTATTTTAAAATAATTATAAAAAGTTTCTAATATGCTCTTTACAAATAACCTATCCTCTCAGGAATATTGCGTTTCTGAGCAAGCACTTAAGTTGCTTATAGTTGAAGACCATCCAATTTACTTAGAAGGTTTGTCATTCATTTTAAAAAAGCTCTCTCATGATGTCAGTTTAACGTGCGTGCATAGTACTCATGATGCGCAAATGCTGTTAAATGAAGATAAAAGTTTCGACTTAATTTTGTTAGATCTGGGTTTACCCGATGGCGGCGGCATCTCAGTGTTACATTGCCTAAGAGATAAAAATATATTTATCCCTGCTGTGATTTTATCAGCATCGGAAGAATATCGAGACGTACGATGTGCGTTAAAAGCAGGTGCTAGCGGCTTTATTAGTAAAGCTAGCGGAAGTAAAGAAATCCTGACTGCGATTACCTCTATTCTGTCTGGGAAGAGTTATCTTCCCGCTTTTTATAATGAATCGGCGATATATATCAAGGAAACCGAATCGCCATCATTAACACCACGGCAGAAGGATGTGTTGAGCCTAGTCATAGAAGGGTTACCTAATAAGCGAATATGTCAGCGTTTGAACTTAACTGAACATACAGTTAAAAGCCACATGAAAGCCTTGTTCACGCTACTTAATGTGAATAACCGGACAAAATGTGCTCGCGTTGCGATTGAATTGGAGTTACTGGATAAATAAGTAGCCAAATATGCATACTGAGAACAAACAATGTTCAACGCTTGCGCTTTGCAAGCCTATGACTCCGCCATGAAGTGTTGAATAATCAACTTAAGTTTGGCGGGTAACACCGGTTTTATGGCCACTTGTGTGATAGCCTTTTCTACTTCGTTTAAATTGTTTTCCAGGTAATCTTCAATTTCGTTATGTGTGTCCGCTGTGATTAACAACGCAGGCAATGACAGCCCTACCTTTTGACGAACTTCATGTATTAGCTCTAAGCCATTTAGCGCTGTACCTGAGAAGCGATAGTCACTAATTATCAAGTAGGGCGTAAACGTTTTTAGCTTTTCCCACACCTCATGTTGATGCTGGCAGGTAACAACATTATACCCCCAGCTTTCCAACAATAAACGCATTGAACTTAAGACACTCAAGTCATCATCAAGCAGGATAATGTCGCGCTGTGTGATTGGTTTTATATCAGCAATGTCTTGTCTCACTGGCTTTTCAGAAAAGTTACTAACAGGAATATCAAACCAAAAGCAGGTACCCGAGTTTAACTTTGAAGTTACACCGTAGTTGAGCAGAAGCAATTCACTTAATTGTTTGACAATAGCTAAACCAAGCCCCATTCCTGACTTCTGACCAGACTCTAATTGTGCAAATTCTTCAAAAATTGTTGATACATCTTGCTCAGAAATACCACAGCCATCATCTTTCAATTCAAGCCGAATATGATCCCGGTGAGTCTGCCAGTTAATGTTAATCATTGTCGCATTTGCATGTTCAAGAGCGTTATCAATTAAATTTCGAAATATTCTTTCAAGCAATATTTTATCACTATGAATAAGGCACGGAGTCGGGCCATGACAACATAGTTTTATATTAAGCTGATTTGCACGCCCGACATGCTCACTTGTTAGAGCGTTCATAAATTCAGCCAGCTCAATACTGTGTAATTTAGGTTCCACGATTCCTGCATTTAGGCGTGATATATTTAGTAGAGAGCTCAATAGTTGACTCAGCTGTCTGGTTGATTCTTTTAACTTTTGTGTTATATGAAGCTCTGTGCTCGGTTTAAGACGCGATTCAAGGGTTTCGATAAGTAAGTTCATCGCATGAAGTGGCTGGCGCAGGTCGTGACTGGCGGTGGCGACTAAACGCGTTTTGGAAGCAATTTCTTCTTGGTCCTTTGCTTTAGCCAGCTCGACTAATTGCTCGTTAAGAAACAATAAACGTCGGGACTTCTCTTGCATATAACTACCCATTGCCCCCATTAGGTTAAGCGTAATGATAAAACAAGCATACGATATCAACTTTTCCGCGGGAGTATGAAAATAGAGCTCCATTATGAAGAAAACAACGGATACTAGGCAGGCTCCAAACGTGGCGAGTGTATAGGGCAAACCCATCAAAAAGTAACCAAAGACTAGGTGAAGCAACACGCCATCGTAAGGAAGGTAGTATTGATTTATACGCGCAATATAAATGATTGCAATAATAGCTATGCCTGATGTGACATAGGCACTCACGTAATAAAGATTATAAGTTTTAATAGGCCAGTTTCGGTATGAGGCAAATAATGCAAAACCAATTAATGGACAAATAAGAAATAGACGAATTGCGGTGGTGATAATGTAAGCCGATTCAGGCAGAGTCATTACGTCTAGAATAGCAAATACTAAAAAGATGCTTAATGCTGCCAATCCAATAATGGGGACTCTTCGGAGTAAGCGTTGATGTCGATATTCGCGAAACTTACTTTCAAGCGGGTCGGCAAACCTAATATCAGGAAAACGCTTTTGCTGCTCTGCAAAAATTAATTCTTTCGGATGCATACTTTGAGAATTCATATTATTTTTATTTTAATCAAATTTATTGCTTTATAGTAGCCTGTGTAAAAGGGCATTCGCAACATTCTGGATGTTAACAGAATGGTGGCAACCTAATCCGTTGGCCAGCCCCTAATGATTGATTTACGTTACAATCACTTTGCTTAAAATTTATTTAAAAGTGGCCGTCAGTTGAGTTCATTGCCAATTTATAGCTATCTATCTTTAATTCGTATGACGAATACAATCAAGCATGAATATGAAAATCAGCCCTACTTACCAATTGTTAAGGCGATATGACAAACGGTAAGATAGTGTAGTGATATTCAATGTAGACGTTCATTCAGTAAAAGGTTCTATCAATGGCATCCAACGCAATATTTCTTCCCGTTTTGAGTCTTATGGCAATCACTTGCTTAGTATGGTCTTACATGTATGCCCTTCGACTTCCTTATTTAAATGCGCTTAAAATTGACCTACAGAGTGTAAACACGTCTGAAAAGATGATGAGTGCCATGAATGATCGTGTTAACTATCCAGCTTATAACTTAAATAATTTAACTGAGTTACCCGCCCTTTTTTATGTGACTTGCATTGTCGCTCATCTTAGCCAAACGGTTGACCAAAGCATTGTCGTAGGAGCTTGGCTTTATGTTATTTTTCGCGCGTTACATAGCCTTATTCACTGCACCTATAATAACGTTATGCAACGCTTTATTGCATACCTTATGAGTTGTATCACACTTTGGTTTTTAGTGGGAAAAACGCTTTTAAGCATTATTTAATCTGAGAATAGAAAATATTATGAAACAACAAGTAGGTACTATCAAGGAACTCTGGCGCTATCCTGTTAAATCGATGGTGGGAGAGCAGATTAGCCATGGCAGAATTGAAACCTTTGGACTTTTAGGAGACCGAGGATGGGCTATTCGAGACGAGAGTGCTGGCGAACTTACCGGTGTACGCAAGATGCCTAAACTCTTGCTATGTGAAGCTAATTATGAAGAAGAACCTATCGCTGAACCGCTTCCTCATGTGTCCATTCAGCTACCAAATGGTACGCAAGTTAACAGCGCCGACCCACATGTTAATAATAAGCTGTCTGACTATTTCCAGAAAAACGTTAGTCTGTGGCCATTGCAACCCAAACGTAACTGGAAACATTATCGTTTGTCCGGTGTTAGTGGAGCAAAGGACATGAAAAAACAATTTGCCTCCAAAGAACTGCCAGACATGTCATCTTTTTCTTGGAGAATACTGACTGAACTTTCTGTGTTTGCAACCCCTCTGGGGCGATACTATGACTGCTACCCGCTACATGTACTTACTACTGGTGCATTGAAAAAATTACATGAAATTGAGCCTCAAGGTGATTTTTGTGTGCAGCGATTCAGACCAAATATAGTGATTGATACAGAAAATGATAATCCAGAGTTTGAGGAGTTTGGCTGGCTCGGAGGTGAACTCTCGATTGGAGATGCCGTGATTCGTTGTGAAACACGTACAGTACGTTGTTCGATGCCATCTCAACCACAATCGAATATAAAAAAAGACGGCAAAGTGATGCGTACAGTTAATAATCATGTTGAGCGTCACATGGGTATTAATGTCTCAGTGGTTCGAGTGGGAGATATCAACGTGGGGGACAAGGTAATATGGACACCGGCATCCCACAATAGGCTACACAAAATAGTTAATCCAGTGGTAGGTAGTATAAAGACAAAGATCATTCATGCTATGTTGAAAGGTATTGATAAATTGCCGGTGTGATAATTGGACAAACCTAACAAAGCACAATATCCTCAGATGAACAACTCTGAATATTGGTGCTTTGCGGTAAAATGACTCATCTACCTTCACCCTTTGGTTTTGACTTCCCTCTCAACCCAAATGAACTACAGGCGTTAATACCTTACATAACACCAAAATCATTTAAGAAAAACGAGACTATTTTTCCACAAGGAAAAACATGTAACGAGCTTTTCATTATGAACAAAGGTCTTGTGCGTTGTTTCTATATTTTAGAAGGTAAGGATGTAAACTTAAGACTACTCTGCGACCAAAGTGCCGTATTGGCCTATTCCAGTTTTATTAAACAGAGCTCATCTGTCGAAAGCATTCAATGTCTGCAAGATTGTGAAGGCTTCATACTCTCTCTAAGCAATATTAAAACCCTGCGTCGTCAATTACCTATCATTACTGAATACGAGCGCATTATGGCTGAGCAGCATTATTTAGCGATGGAAAGGCGCCTTCATACCATTCAATATAAATCCGCAGAACAACGTTATCGCTACTTTATTAAAGAAATGCCGAAAAAAATTGTGACTGAAACTCCTGCGCATCATATTGCTGCTTATCTCGGCATCACGCCTGAGTCTTTTAGCCGAGTAAAAAGAAACCTTGATATTTAGTCACTCTTCACCTTAACCAATGCTGTCATTTGTTACTCAAGTGCCGCTAAATTCATGGGTGAGGTTTTTTGCTTTAGCGAGATAAATGACCCGCGCACAAAGTCTAATCCAACCAAATCAAGGTCTAACAAAGCTAAATTAGTAGGTTCCGGTACTTGAGTGGCTAGTACATTAAGTGTTAAATCATCAACTAGAAAATAATTTCCGAAACCTAATTTAAGTTCATCAATCGCCTCCGATTGCGCACCATAATATTCATAACTAGCATTTAAGCCAGTGATTACACGCCATATCACGCTTGCATTATTGTAACCTTCCAACAGTCCTGTAAGGCTATCCGCACCACCCGAGTTGATAGGGTACGGGATTTTTTCGCCCCTAACACATAAGAAATTTGTGGTGCACTTTAATAGAATGATAAATTGTTGAGAGGCTTCACACTTATAATTACTTTACTCAATAAAAAACGGAGCGTTTTGACAACACTCCGTTTGATTTTCTTTCTACTTGCTAATCTTTATTTTTTAGAAAAGTTTTCATCTGCACTTTTTATTAACTCTGCTTCATTACCATCATTCCACAAGCTAAGCGCATCTGTTTCGTCATTTTTCAAAAACAAAAATAAACGATCATTTACAATTTTAAAGTTTGTAGGATCTACCAGGAAATCTTCTTCGATAGATGTACCAAAAGCACATGAACCGCCAAACGCTGGTATATATCTTGCTTTGTCTTTTTCAAAGACAGACTTTGCTTCAGCACTGACAAAGTAATAAGTTTGTCCATTAAAATCAGACGCAAATTCAGTACTTCCTTTTAGCGGCTTGTCTGCCAAAAAATATGCGACAGGACAATATCCATCAATTGCTACATTAGTCATTCTAAATCTCCAAAAATATTTTAGTTGTAAAAAATCTTTATATAACGCATTAAACGTTGGTGTAAAAGTTGAGGCCCGTAGCCAATATATTAAAGAGCAGATGCTGCGATGTGTTCGATTTTCTTCCACTGCTTTTTAGCTTTCGAGATAGTCCCGGCACGGTCTTTTTGATAAGCTTTAAAAATATCCTCGCTCAAAAAAACGTACAGTTTGCCATCAACGATTTCTGCGTATTTTGGATTACCATCAAATTTCTTACCGACCGATGTACCATAGGTGCAAAACCCACCATTTTCAGGCACATACTTTTCAGGGTTTTTAACAAAATCCTTTTTATTCTCTTCACTCGAGAAGTAGTAAGCGACACCGTCATGCTCGACTGCATAGGCTGCTGTTCCAGAAATTCGATTGCCAATATCGATGAAGGCAACTGGATCAACGCCGTGCAAACCCAACGGTGCGCCAATGGCTGTATATCCTGACACGACGTTATGCTCGTCGACAGCTGATGCTGTCGTTGAGATGCCAATGAAAGTAGCGGCAATTACAGCAGCAATTTTTACTGATTTTAACGTTTTTTTCGACATATTAATGTCCTCTTTAGTGGTAGGTATAAGTTAAATTTTGAAAAGATTAAGCTAAATAATATTAAAATTTCCGGTGTTTACTTCAGGGAAATCAATTTTGGTTTTGGCAATATGATTAAAGTAATTGGTAAAAATGCTCATAACAGTATTAGCAATTATTTCAACAATCTCGGCTTCACTAAAACCTGCATTACGTATATCTATTAAGTCTTCATCCTTAATATTTCCGCGTTCTGTTAGAATTCGAGCCACAAAGGTTAAGGTGCTTTGGCTTTGTATATCAGCTGATTTGCCCGTAAGGTTACGAGTGATTTCCTGCTCGGTAAGTCCAGAGTGACGTGCCATTGATGAATGTGCTGAAGCACAATAATCACACTGGTGAACACCCGCTGTGCCAAGTGCAATTTTCGCGCGAAGTTGAGGCGTTAATTCTCCATTATTGAGCGCATTTAAAAAGCTAAGGTAGCCTTCAAGAGTCGCTGGAGAGTGGGCTAAGGTGCCAAGAATATTGGGCACCGTTCCCATTTGTGATTGTATTGTCTCAAACAGTTTTGCGGTTTTTCCAACCGCTCTTGATTGTTCAATACATTTAATACCTTGCATGTATGTCTCCGTAGTAATCTATAACTGACGAGAGATATCATGCGTTCACAATGGCATGACAACAATGCAAACGGTATCTATTGGGACTGTGCGTAAAATATATGAGACGATTTGTATAACCCAGCCATATTACCGTCTATATTCTGTGGATCATTTACTAAACCTAGCTGAAAATGAATGGGTAAAAGGGGATTTAGATTGATAAGCCATTTGATCAGTAATTTAAGCTGTTGCGAAGAAAATTTTGGTATCGTAATTCATAAAACTAACGGGGTTCGACCTCTGGTGAGTGCTGCATACCAGTAATCTAATCGTTGAACGATTCAAAATCGTACCCTTAAACTAAATTCGAACGACTGACTTCTGGTGCCAATCACTTTCTTAGGAATCAGAAAAATGTCGCTTTAAACTTATACCTAGCGGTTAGAACAAACTCAATATGGCTTAAATCTACGAGGCATACATTATTACGTATAGCTGATAGCGACTCGATAGAGTCGGTCACAGCTTCAATAAATCAGCACAAGAGCGTTCCTTTTGAGCTACAGGAATGGAGTATTCCTAAACATTTAGTGAACATCCACGTTAATACAATCCCCCTCATTAAGTTTCGAACTAGAACGTAAGTTTCAAGATAGAACTCGTTATTGATATACCTTAAAATAATTCGGAAAACCCTGTGTTCTTATCGTCATTTTTATGATCAAACCTTACGAGTCATGCTCGTAGAACTTGTTAAACTTAATAATTGACGTTAATTCTTCACCATACAAGGCACCCTTTTCGGAGTATTTATCTAACTTTTTAACCAGCTCATAGGGGTCACTTATCGTTAGATTTAAACGTCGAAACTCTACATAAGCTTTTCCTCGTGCCAAGGTGCGGTAATAGTCGTTAATGGACGCCTCAACAGATGAATACTTTTTTAACCAAATAGTTTTGTCGCCACGCTTTTCGCTTGCCGCAATACGCTCATCATTTTCATCAAACGACCAAACACCAAATATATTATTCGCTTCTCTAAAAAATCTTGAGGTTGCCCATGAGCTTTCCATTGCGGCTTGCGCCAATGTGATACTTACAGGGTGTGGCTTTAGCGCCATCAGTAGCTCTTCATCATTCGAAGCGCCATATTCTTCCTTTAGGTTTTCAAATTGCTCTCCTGCTTTCAATTTTTCGGAAACATCGTGATAGCGCTCCTGCAATTGTGCATATACATTTTGAGCAACGGGTAACACAATTGAAACAAATCGTGCCTTTTTTTCCTGTACCGTCATTTCAGGAATGGGTTCTTTTTCTTCTTTACTAGTCAAAGAAAAATAAGCGATCAAAATAGCTAACAAAGGAATCAGTATGATCAGAATTTTTTTAAAGCTTAGCGTATTGCCCAAAATTTTTACTCCAAATTAAAAATATCAATAGAAACACATAACAATTTATAACCTTTAAAAGTAGGTCTCGCTAGTGCTATTTATTAATTTTTAATATCTTTATTTGAAAACAAATCGAAATAAACAATATGAGACAAAATATTCATCAAAAACCGACTTTAAACCCAACATTTATACGATCTTGTTGATCAAACTGACCAAACAAACCATCTTGGCTTCCATAAAAAAGATCTGCACCGGTGAACAGCTCTAGGTCACTCGTCATTTGGTAGGTAATTTTAGGTCGGACTAAACCATCTTCTTGATTTATATTATGGATAAATAATGACTCCAAGCGCAAAGTTTCATTCATAAAATCATGCTGCACAAGGAGCGTTATGCTTTGGTTATTTTCATCTCTAGCTATTGTTTTTTCATACTGAAATAAGTGACTATGAAACCATTGAAAACTGATAAACATGTCACTAATCCCTTGGTAATCCAAGCCAATAACAGAGCTAAGTTCAGCGCTATTCTCGACCCCCTTTGAAGCAAGATCACTCGATACAAAATAGGTATCAGTGCTGTAACCCCATTCGGTCCGAACGGTAAAGTCACCAAAGGCATTACTTAAAGTGCCGCCTATGAGATGGCTTCGTTCAAAAATTGGCGTAATTTCAATTCTCGTTTGAGCAGCATTTCCAGAACTAACAAGTTGCTGATAAAGCACGGGCAGGTCTTGATAGTGATAGAGGTAGTTAAACGTAATATCCCATGCAGACTCTGTAAACATTGAGTATCGCACGCCGACATCACTGTCTGCCCAAAACTTCTTTGGGTCTTGTCTTTTGTTGAAGCTCACTGGGATGGCAGGATTACCTTGGCTGTCTAACGGTGGTTTGGGCACTAGGTTTTTACTAGTGAATTCATAAGGCGTGTTGGATTCAGATATCTCATGGGTACTCGCATCGGGAATCCAAAGAAACTGTAAGGTATCATCTTGAAATGGTAGCTCGAGATTCACCATCCACAATGGGATACGAGAGTCATCAAAGTCATCAAGTATAAATTCACTAAAACTTTGAGGATTGACTTGATCTAACACTTTAAGCCCATCCGATTGTCCCCAAACTACCTGTTGCTTCCCTACTCGCCAGAATCCGCCTGCCAGCTCAGCATCTAAATAGAACTCTCTCAAGGTAATTTCACCATGCTGTCCGCCATCACGCTGATCATTTAATCGGCTTTCATAACTTAATGAATGCGCTTTTGCCCCAAACATTGGCCCTAAATTACCTTCAGAATCCAGCCTAATACGGGTAATCGCCGTCACATCAAATTTGCCAAAGGTGTCTGTCATTTCAGCTTGAAATAAACTCTCAAACTTTTGTAGATCATGCTGACTTGTTGAATAACTTGCTTCCTGCTCCCAAACACTGCTTATTTCAGCAAGACCATTCTGGCTATTCAACAATAGGCTTAAGTTCAGTATGTAGAATATTGACAGGTTCAGTTTCATGGTTACTTCCCTCTCGACAATGATCTTTTGGTAAAGATACTGTCAGCAACGGGCGTTTTATAATCCACCTCACTAAAATCAAATACAGTACTATGGCCAGTTTTATGATTCTTAATACTCATTTTATGGCGCGTCCAAATACCATCTATTTTTCGAATATCATCAACTAATAACGTTTTAAGAAATTTGCCTTTAACGTCCCAATAATCGGCTTTCACAATTGACCATGATTCTTGGTCGACCCAAATACTAACCCGCCCATACCCCAGTTCTTTTGCTATTTCTTTTGTATGCGGAATGCCAACTAATTTGTAAGTTTGATAGGTCTGCAGTGCTTCTTCAGCAACGAGTGTGTATTGAAAATCTGACACTTCTATCTTTCCTTCTTTCTTTATATCGTCAAAAGTAAAATCAGTCCCTAAAAAGTAATCGCCTCTATCTGACGCGGAAATACGTCGCACCTTACGTAGTGCCGGAAGGTAGAGCCATTGATCATCATCTTTTTTAACATCAGCATAATCATAGGTCATAAACCCTGTGCCTTTGACATTGCTTGGTTTACGGTAAGAAATAATCGTGCGTTTTTGATCGCCTATGTATTTTCTATACCCTATGGTCGAACGCGTTCGTGACTTCCCTCTTTTATCGGTCATCGTCATATCTAACCGGCGACTAACATATTCACCTTCCTCTTCTTGGTTTACATGATTAACGACCCATTCAGCACTGGGCAGTCCATTCGAAGAGCTCTGAGAATCAGACAGTTCAGCGGCTTCACTATTTTGACTAACAAATAAGAAGCCAATAATGCTTATCACTGAAACCATACCGAGTGCTTTCGCCCATGGGACTGAGTTTGTGCTTTTCTCCGAGGTGCCTAGAATAAACTTTGGTCGAAATACCTTAACCATCGCTGGCAGCAAGGTCATACTCGCAATAAAGCTCATACTAACGGCTAAAACAACGATCGTACCAAAGTTATTAAGTGGCACGACTTTGCTAGAAATTAACACTCCAAACCCACAAGAAATGGCAAGAAAATTAAAGAATAATGCTCTCCCTGTGCTCGGGTAAAACGCTTTAATAACATCGATTAATTCAATTTCTTGATTACCATGTTCGGCTTTTTCTTGCCCTTCTTTTTCTTGATAAAGGCTCCTAAGTCGATCAATGGTATGAATTGCAAAATCAACGCCTAAGCCAATCGCAACCGACGCAAACATAGATGTACCTATGCCGAGATTTATCTCCATAGCCACCATTGTTGAGTATACAAATAAGATAGAGCCCGCGACTGGAATTAGTGCATAAATACCCGCTAATGCTGACCGAAGTAGTAGTGCTGAAACCATCCAAACTAGCAATAGCGCAATACCAAGCCCTGTAAAGTGACTTTGCCCTAAGTCTTTTATCCAGTGATAATTTACGTTTACACGTCCACTTATCGTCGCATCAAGTCCATTAACTTTAAATTCAGAATCAAGATAGGCTTGTAAAGACTCAATCACATCTTTTGTTCCCTGAAATGAACCATCATCTAAAGTCAGTCTAATATTGGCTATTTGATAATCGTAATCTACTTCCTCCTCAAAATCGGTTGGGTCGCCAGATGCAGAATAGATTAGAAAATACTGTGCAACGAGCTCTTTTGTTTCTGGTAATCGGTAGTTTTTGATCTCGCCACCCGTTAAAGATCGATTTATCTGCTTTAAGTAGTCAACAATCGATGTTGCACCATTCACATGAGGTAGTGTTTTAGCAAAACGTTGTAATTCATCCATTCGTCTTAGAACATCCGGGTCGAAAAGACCTTCAGCACGCTTAGTCTCTACCACAATATCAATGTTGTTAGAGCCGTTTAGGTGTTGGTTAATCGCGACATCTGCTTTATAGATAGACTCACTTGGATCAAATGTTTTAATACGGTTTTCATCAACCGTTAAATAACTTGCAGCATAAAACCCACTCAAGGTTAACACCGTAAATATAGCAATTGTGGTGCGGCTATAGCGTAAGGTAAACTCCCCTATCATCACGATAATGCGACTGAACGTATCGTGTTTTTCCTGTTGATTGTTTTGAATGAATTTAGGATGCACCTTTGGCTTAATGATTGAGATTGCAGCAGGTAAAAATATCATTGAATAAACCCCGGCGATCATCACCCCTATCGCTGTAAATAAACCAAAAAATTTGAACGGAGGCATATACGCTGCAAAATAAAGACCTAGAAAACCTGCCGCAGTGGTTAAAGTCGTTAAGGTAATAGGTCGCCACATTTCAACCATAGAATCCACCACAATACTGCTCTGGTTTCTTTGTGGTGTTTGTATCTGGCGCTCAAAGTAGGCATTAAAAATATGAATCGCATCAGCGACAGAAATACCGATTAATATCACCGGCATTGCATTCGTAATCACATAAAAGGGTACGTCACTTGCAGCCATTAACCCCAGCGTCATCAATACTGAAGCGGCGATCACAACATTACCAAGAATAGCGGGACTGAACCGTCTAAAAGCAATAAAAATAATGATCGTGATAATCAAGCCTGCAAGCGGGTTCAGGCGCTGTGCATCACTATCAATGTACTGCCCTAAAAATCCAACAACAGCACCCTCTCCTGCAATGTGTATACGGTCAACCCCGTTGATAGGCGCTCGCGATATAATTTCTTGTATGGCTTGATAAGTTGTTTCAACTTGTTCTTCATTCTCTATTTCTGCAACGATTAAAGTTGCTTTACCACTTTCTGCAACCAAGCTTCCCCGATAGAGTGGAAAGTTTTGAATAGCCTCCTTGAGTTTCAATATGTCTTCTTGAGAACTTGGCAAACTCTCAAAAAATGGCGTCACTTCCATCCCATCAACAGTTCCTGTGATATTATTTTCTGTTGAAAGGCTCATCAGACGGTCTGTATTGATGTTATCTAAATTTATGAGCTCATCACTCAGCCACTGCACTAAAGCCAATGTGTCGGCATTGTAGATACCATGTTCACTTTCATTTACAACCGCAATCACCATAGGATCACTTAAACCAAACATCTCTTTTACTTTATTTTTGTATAGTAATGCGGGGTTATCCTCTGCTAAAAATGCATCACTTCGCGTATCTTTCCCCAAGGATGGTAAAAAGAATAATACGCTCACCATTAATATCATCATCGTAATCACGACTAATTTTGAATGGTTTACAATCTGCAAAAAGAAACGGCGCGCTAATTTATCTGCTTGACTTTCTTCTTCAACTGTTTGGTTAGAGTTTTTCATCGTTCACCTACAATCAACATGTATATACATGCTTTTGTTTAAAAAATATCAATCCTTAAGACTGACGATAGAATTACTTAATGAATGCAGCAACGCTGTATTCTTCTTGCCTAATTTTGACTTCACTTCGGCTTGTGCCTGTTGCCACTGTATATTTGCTAGCTCAAATAGCTTTACACCACTTTTTGATAGAGACAGTACTTTAATTCGTCGATCATCACCTTCTTGAGCTAATATTAGTCCGTCCCTAAGAAGAGGTTTAAGGTTTCTAGACAGCGTCGTTTGATCTAACACCAACACTTCTTGCAACTGCTTGTTGGTAGTTTTCCCCAAACATGTGGTTGCCCTTAATATGGTAAATTGAGTACCTTTAATACCGCACTCTGCAAGATAGTGATCATAAATTTGACTCATAACACGATTAGCCTTCCTTAGGTTCAAGGATAAACATGGGTCAAAATCATCGGGCATTATTGGTAAATCACTCATTACTTGATATCAACCTATTAGCAGGTATATTAAAATAATTAGGACAATAGTTGCATGCATATGCATGTATGTCAATATTTTTAAATCACATAAATAAAAAACCACTACCTGGCGCAGTGATTTTTAGCATTAAAATATACCTTAGTATACCTAAGGCTGGCTCATTAGTACTGCATAAGCAGTTGTAAACGCAGGCTCTTGAAACGCTTTAAGTCCTGTTTCTGCGAAGGATATTTGCACTGGATTTAGTTTTAGTTTTTCTTTCACGTCGACTGGAGAAAGAATTTCAACATCCAAATTTTCAATTAATTGAATCGCGGCTTCAAGTTTGAAACCGACCGCGCCACCCGAGAACTTTCCTTTCATATTTCGCTGTCGAATAATGACTTTATCTATCTTGTAGTCTTCAACCAACTTTGCAAAAGCAAACTGAAAGCTGATTAATGAACCTTGGGAATTGATATTTTCAAGTGTGACTCGACGAACTCGACAATCAGGAAGATCAAACAAACCTTCAGACATCGATAATAAACAGATATTTGCATCATTACCTTTTAATTCAACACCGCACACTTTCATTTTTAATTCTCTCTGACTGATAAACACTTAATTGGAGAGCATTGTAGTTCAAAACGAATAACGAGTAACTCAAGCTTTAAAGTAATAACCAATAAAATGGTACTATTTAGAGGTAGTATTATTGGGTCAGGAAGCCGCATCTACATCTTTGGTACAAATAACAACGCGATTTCGCCCCTTTTCTTTCGCTATATATAAAGCGTCGTCTGCACGTTTAAGCGGCTCGGTAAAAGTTGTTTCTTCAGAATTTAACTCCGCAACCCCCACACTGACGGTAATTTTAAGGTCAGCAGGTTGCAAAATTTCTATTGCTGCTCGAAGCCTCTCGGCTTTTATTTCGGCTTCCTTAATATTACAGTGATCTAGTAGCAATACGAATTCTTCACCCCCAAAACGTGCTAGTACATCCTCTTGGCGCTTTTCGCTTGAAAGGCTGTCAGCAACCGCCCTTAGAACATCGTCACCTACCGCATGGCCGTAATTGTCATTGATCACTTTAAAATGATCGATATCCATCATTAATACACTTAATGCGTAACTATGTCGTTTTGACTTAGATACTTTATGCCTAGCGTCTTCCAATAAAAAGTAGCGATTATATAGCCCTGTGAGCTGGTCATGCATCGCCATATTCTGCAATTTATCATGCTGTAGCTTCAGCGTTACATGTGTTTTAACACGTGCAGCAACAATCGCAGGACTAATTGGCTTGGTAATATAATCAACAGCCCCTATTTCTAGCCCTTTTTCTTCTTCATGAACTTCATTTTTTGCGGTCACGAAAATAATAGGGATTGAAGCGGTGCCGATACTCGATTTTAGAATGGTGCACACTTCATAACCATCCATTTCAGGCATGTCTATATCCAGCAGAATAAGGTCAGCCTCTAACCCTGTTTGAATGAGTTCAATACATTGTTTTCCAGAAGTAGCCACTTTGATCTGATAAGTACCTTTTAAACAAGCCGCTAATACCTGAATATTGACTGGCTCATCATCGACGATTAATACGACGGGCTTCTCTTGCACTTAACCCTCCCCTCTATTTGGCAAAATTTCAAAACCAGATAATATTTCAATCTCTCTAAGAATAGTCATTGCCGTTGAATTATCAAATTGCTTAATTTTCTCAATAAAGCTCTCAACTAACATCAGGATCTCCTGAGAAACATCAGCGTGACTAAGTGGTATGAGTTCTGTTGGATCGATATAGTCATTAGCTTCTAAGTTTTTATACAAGCCAGATAATATTTGTGTGAATTCACCCACCTCGATTTTTGTAACACTTTTCTCGTTCTCCCCGTTGAGCTGCGCCTCACTTGACTCTTGTTTCAGGTACTTGTCAAAAACCTTAATAAGCGCATTATTCTCACCTTCAAAACCTGGAAGCTGAGCGTTTAAGGCTGCTATATTTTTATTTCTTGCCGCCAGCTCTATAGACGCAGACACGCTTTGCAATTTTAGCCCACCTAAATTGGCCGCAACCCCTTTTATACTATGAGCAAGGTGCGTTGCTTCTTGATAATCGACTTCAGAAATTGCTGTTTTCAACTCAGTTAATTGTTTTTGTGCATCGCGAATAAAAATGCCAATTAGCATTTTAAGTAGCTCTTCATTTCCGCCAACACGAATCAAAGCGCCCTCTCTATCCCAAGTCAAATCAATCTCACTATTATCACCATTCTCAGGGCTCTTTAATGACTTTATTTTCAAATTGTCGTCAGTACTTTGTAGCGAGGATGTATGTAATTTACCGTCAATAGAAAACTTTAAATATTGTTTTAATTTATCAAGTAGTTGCTCAGGATTAACCGGTTTACTTAAGTAATCATCCATACCTGCTGCTAAGCATTTATCTCTATCACCTTGCATTGCATTGGCTGTCATGGCCACTATTGGTATAGTCCTATATTGCTCCCCCGCATTCCCCATTCGTATTTCACTCGTTGCTTCGTAGCCATCCATCTCGGGCATTTGGCAATCCATTAATACTAGCGAATAAGGTAATGTATTATGCGTAAGCGTCAATGACTCAATTGCCTCTTTGCCATGATTGGCAATATCCGCCTGTAAACCAAGATCAGTCAGAAGCCCTTGCGCGACCATTTGGTTAATATGGTTATCATCAACTAAAAGAATGCGAGTACCTTCCGCCCAACAAGGCAAATCAGCGCCTTGTGATAAAGTTTTTGAGCGTTCATTTGTGACCAAAGGTGTTGCATTTTGTAGTTTTTGTCCGCCTTTAGAGACTGCCGCTAAGGCATTAAATAAATCTGAAGTACTGGTTGGTTTAGAGAAATAAGCACTAAAGCCTAGATCGGTAAATTTTTTGGCATCACCATGTGATGCCATAGACGTCATCATAATAAGCTTCATATGGTTAAATCGTAGGTCTGCAACAATCTGCTTTCCCAAAGTCTCTCCATCCATTTTAGGCATTTGCATATCGAGCAACGCGACATCAAAAAAGTTTTCGTTATCTTGCTGGCTAATCATTTCATCACAAATAGAGAGCGCCTGCTCTCCGCTACTTGCTTCCGTTACTGTTACACCCCAAATTTCTAATTGGCCTCTTAACACCTGCCGATTTGTAGCGTTATCATCCACAATTAGAATATTTAATTTATCAATTTCTATTTGAGGAACGATTTGCACTGATTCATCACTTTCCTCCAATAAAACCATTACTTCAAAAGCACTTCCCACGCCCTCTTTACTCTCTACAGAGATACATCCATTCATTAACTCACATAGCCTTTTAACAATAGTGAGTCCCAAGCCCGTCCCGCCATATTCACGCGTGGTTGAAGTGTCGACTTGACTAAAGGAATCAAACAACGACGTTTGTTTTTCCTCTGCTATACCAATACCGGTATCAGTCACAGTCAAATTCAACTTCACACCTCGGTTACTAACCACTTCGACATTCACTAGAATGACAATTTCACCTTGTGCCGTAAACTTAATTGCATTACCTACAAGGTTAGTCAGTATCTGCCTCAAACGACTTGGGTCACCCCGAACCATCGATTCTTCTACTTTATTCGTATCCAGTACGAGCTCCAACCCTTTTGCTTGTGCGGAATAAGCCATTACTTCCGTAAATTCAGATAACATCGAGTGGAGGTTAAAATCGATAACTTCCAGTTCAAGTTTGTTTGCTTCAATTTTTGAAAAATCCAGAATATCGTTAATTAAAGAAAGCAAAGATTGGCCGCTCGATTGTGCGACATTGACACGTTGAAGCTGCTCGGTTGTTAATGTGGACTGTTTTAACAGGCCTAACATGCCAAGCACTCCGTTCATGGGAGTACGAATTTCATGACTCATACTGGCTAGAAAATCACTCTTTGCAAGCGCGGCCACTTCGGCACTATTTTTTGCATCGATCAAGGCTTGCTCAGCTTCCTTTCTCATACTGATATCAACACTTGTACCTATCATTCTCAGTGGCTGCTCATCCTCATCCCATTCAACCACTTTTCCAGTATCCTGCACCCAAACCCAATGCCCCTTTTTATGCTTCATTCGCAGTTCAAAAGAGTAACTATCTGTACCACCTAGCCAATGTTGTTCTAGTAGCTGTTTAGATAGCTTTAAATCACTAGGTTTGATCAACATTTGCCAAGCATCAATATCAACGGCGCCGAACTCTCTCAAGTTATAACCTATCAATTGGACCCAACGAGCATTAAACCTTACTTTTCCAGATTGGACTTGCCAGTCCCAAACGCCAGCATCCGTTGCATCTATGACTAAATTCAAACGCTTTTGGCTTTCTTTTAAAGCTTGCTCTACTTGTTTACTTTTAGAAATGTCAGTACGAATTGACATGTAACTGATTGGTTTTCCTTCCGAATCCAGAAATGGAACAATCGTATTATTGACCCAATAGATTTGCCCATCTTTTGATTTGTTACAAACAATACCGTGCCAAGCACTACCCGAAGAGATTTTTTCCCACAAGGCATTATAAAATGCAGGAGGGTGAAACCCTGATTTAAGTATACGGTGATTCTGCCCTAACAATTCATCTCGGCTATATCCGCTAATATTACAAAACTTGTCATTGACCGATGTTATTACGCCATCCGCATCCGTTATTGAAACCACGGCATGCTGATCAATTGCTGCCCGCTGGGTTTCAAGCAACTCTAAAGCCGACTGTGCTTCCCTTGAACGGTCATGCAAAGCAGCTTCATGAATAGTGCGAACATCCAGCATATGATTAAAAGCTCGCCCCATATGTGCTAATTCTTCATAGCCGGAAACTTCAAGCTTTTGAGTTTCCCCACCACTAGCAGCTTTTCGACTAGCATCGGCTAACGCAATAATGGGTCTTGATATCCGCTGAGACAAAACATACGCAACACAAATCACAATAAGAGCGGTAATGAGTAATAAAATAAGGCTCACTCTAGCCAAAACGCCCATAAATGAAAAAGCGACTCGCTTCACTTCTTCGCTCACAAAAGTCCATCTAACGTTTTGTATATTAATGGTCTTGCATAAACCTAAAACCTCTTTTCCAATTGGATTGATATAAGACTCAAAACGGGTCTCGGCCCCAACTTGGTTTTTCTGACATTCAAATACTTGACGCGTTAGTACAGGTTCTAAGTCGGTCCCAACAGGCGTGAGTACAAAGTTTTTTTGATTTACTAGATATTGATAAATATGATTTTGATGTGACTTAGGCTGAAGTAAGGTTAATATACGATCAAGACTCAACTGTATGGCAATGGCACCAATATTATCTCCGTTTTGAGTGAAGACGGGAGTACTGATAAAAACAAAATGTTCGTTTTTATGTAACGCTACACGCTCTAAGTCCGAGAAGTGACTTGATTCATTTTTAAGTGTTCGTGCTAGCGCTTCAGAAAACAAACTCCCGACATAAACGCCATCTCCTGCTAACGCATTCGTACCTAGGTCATTATGGTTTTCAACACTGAAAAGTATATTTCCTGAAGGGTCAATTAATAAAATGTTGTGAATATAATCATAATGATTGTACATATTGAGAAAATCATCTTGAAACGTTTCAACGCGAACATCCCACTCATCACTTGCAGTGTATTGATTCAAAGGAAGTCCGCTTACTTCGAAACCTTCATTTAAACTACTTAATAACTCCGAGCTAAGACGAGATTTTGAATGGCTATTTAAATCGATAAAACGATCTGCAAACCAGGTTTCAATAAATTCGGCTTTTAAATTAGCGCTGTCTTCCAACCGACTCATTACAAGCTCACTCAGGTTTTTTTCAGCTTGCTGAAAACCGAGCCAGGAAATAATTCCCATAGGAAAAAGCGACAGAATAAGAAACCAGAACAATAGGCTACGCCGCAAGCTTCGATTTTTACCTACAGCCATTTCATGTGAAACAGTACTCATGCAATGGCCAGCATTATTTCATCAGCTAAAAGAGGTGATATCCAGAAATTTGACAGTTTGGTACGTTTCGCCATGTTAAGCGTATTCCGATAATTTAAAGGTGCTTAACAAGCATAGTATATATTTGACACTTTATACCTATATCAATTAGCCAATAAGCATTTAAAACTATCGTTTCCAAAAGGCATTTACAATAGCGCCAATAAGAATTAACCCGCCGCCTAAAACAACCCAAAAATCAGGAATTTCGCCAAAGATAAGCCAACCTAGTAACACCGCAAATACAACTTGTAAGTATGAAAATGCTGTTGCCTTACTCGCAGTTTCGGTTCTCATTGCTTTGGTTAATCCTATTTGGCCAATCTGTGTAAAAATCCCCACGAATAAAAGCGTTAGCCATGCCCACCCCGTTGGCATGACAAAGTCACTTCCTAACAAACCTATTGATATAGGCAATGCCACCATCGGAAAGTAAAAAATAATGACCGAAGCGTCTTCTGTTTCGTTTAACTTTCTGACTAATACATAGGCCAGAGCACTACCAAAAGCCCCTAGTACCGCAGCGCTAATCGCAAACCATGATAAGTCGCTTTTGCTTAGTCCAAAAAAAATTTCGGGGCGGGCCACAAGCAATAAGCCGATAAAGCTAAACACCACGCTTAACATCGTAGAAGTTTGAATACGCTCTTTTAAGAATATTAAAGCCAGCACAGCAGTAAACATTGGATGTAAATATTGTAAAACCGTTGCCTCGGCTAAAGGCATCTGAGTAATCGCGTAATAAACACATATCAAAGCTAAAGCGCCGACCATGCCACGTAAAACCAATAAGTGCTTTTTATGGCCCAGCAAGGAAATACCTTTTCGTCTCACATCAACATAACTTAGAACCAAAGAGACTAAAGCCCGAGCGGCCACTATTTCTAATACCGGCATTCCTTGCCCACTCGCTAATTTCACACAAACAGCCATGAGCGAGAAGCCAAATGCACTTAAGATCATGTAGCGCATGCCTAATGAATGTGGTGAATTAATCCATTGTGTTAATGACATTTCATTCAGGGTTTTCAAAATCAAGGCAACCTTTTTAAGAATTAATGAAGACAATAAGCTATATTAATCACTATTCAGCGCATTCTATGTCAATCATCGAGATATTTCTGCTTTCGTAACGGTTATAAGGCGAGTTATAAATTAATGTCTAGTGTTGTATTTTTTTTCCATTCTAATTGGCTCAACCTCACCGCCTTAATTTGGTTCTTATTTTGTTTTAATGGTTATATGTATTATGCGAAGAAACATAGCTATGACCAACCATGCTTAGCGTCACTACTACATAACTATCGACACCAATGGATGTTACGCATGCTCACTAGAGAAATGCGAATTGCTGATAATGCTGCGATTGCAAACCTCGAAAAGAGTGTCGCTTTTTTTGCTTCAACAACCATGCTAATTTTAGCTGGGTTAATGACTATATTGGGGTCTACAGAAAAAGCAATTGGCTTAATGGAGGGTTTTCCCTTTTCGATGCCAGCGAGCCGCACAGAATGGGAAGTTAAAATCGTAGTACTTATTATTGTGTTTGTTTATGCTTTTTTTAAATTCACATGGAGCTTAAGGCAGTACGGCTTTGTCACAATTATGGTGGGTGCTGCACCCGTTGAAAACGAACGAGAAACTAAGAAAAAATTAGAACCAAAGTTAAATGAGAAGAGAGAAGCGCTCGCAAAGCGTATTGCTTCAATGACATCAATGGCTGCTAATAATTTTAATATTGGCCTTCGAACCTATTATTATTCTATTGCTATCTTAACGTGGTTCATCAATCCATGGTTTTTTATGGTGAGTACGACAGGCATTGTATTTATTCTTTATCGAAGAGAGTTTAAGTCATCCACACTTAAAATTTTAATGATGGACGACTTTGGTCTTCCTAAGTCAAAGAAGCTGTTATAAAAGAACTAGAAGCCAAAGCCAAGGGAGACATAGGACGTATCTTCTGAATTTTGCATAATAAATTGCACCACCCAAAGCCTTAAACCTACCTCAACACTTAAGCCTCCAAGGCCACTATCATGTTTTCGGTTATTATCTGAATCTAAAAAGTTATAAGACAAGCCCATATCAACACCAAAAAATGATGAACCACTCGTATAACCTATATTGACCTTCTCTCCTTCTTTACCTACACCGATACGAGCAGTGGGGCCTTCAAAAGCAGCACCTTGTCGTTTAAAGTAAGAAACACCAAAATAATGTGTCTCGTCGATAAGATTATCGTCAGGAACATAAGTGTAACGAGGCGTCCAGCCTTCCACGTCAAATTCAGCAAAAGCATTAAACGAGCAAAGTATAAAAAGTGCAAATAACAGTATTTTTTTCATAAGCCTGATGCGTAATTCCATGTCAGCGACTACTAAAAGATGAACGTAAAATAGAATTAGAGAAGCGTACTATATTGCACAAGCTGAAACCAAGAACCATGCCTCCTATTTTCATCAAAGTTCATTAAAACACTATTTTAATTTCACATAAATAGATAACGACCACTACTTCCTACTGCAATTACAAATAAGCCAAGAATCAAATTAACACCAATAATCATTCGTATTTTATTCAACGTCGCACCGGCATCTGCCCATAGCTGATCAGTTACAAAACGTTTTAACTTACCAAACAATGCAAAATACACATGCAGGTATAGGCCAATCATTAAATAACCAAGCCCCATCATAATATGCACATGTTTACCCACACCAGCCATGCCACCAAATATAGCAATCATTCCATGGCCAGATAACACGATCGATAACACTGACAACCAGACCCATGGAAAGAAACGTTTAAATACGCCGCACCAAAGAGGTAAGCGCACATTAGGCTCTAATAATGTTGCTGCAACAGGCCGTAAACAAACATAAGCAAAAAACATCCCCCCAACCCAAATCACTGCCGAAAGAACATGTAGTATTAGTAGTAATGCAGTCATAAAATGATCCCTATAAAATAAATAAACGTCATTAGAGTATTAATGATCGCTACACTAGCATAGATATAAAACGAAGAAATGAATAATAGTGTGAGGTGGAATCTTAAATTTTAGGAAAAAAAAATCCCAGCTAAAAAGCTGGGAAAACAAGAGTACACATGAAATATGGTTAATTTGAGCAAGTCGGGCCTGAATCGGCTTGCTCAAATTCAATAATGTAATAATAGTGCTGTAGAAGAGATAAGTCTGTTGGTAAACAATTGCAAAATGTAATTTTTTATTAACGAACATACCCTCATTACTTACATTTAAGATTAACAACGATGCCGTTAATAACCTTTTAACACTTTAATCACTTCAGTCACCCACTGATCGGCTTCTTTATAGGCATGTAAAATTGCTTCAGACGCCTCTTGAATTTTATGCGGCGCTTGACTAGCTGTATATTCAAGATCACGAACAGCCCCCAATATAGGCCCCAAACTCCCCTCACCATTCAGAACCGCATGACTCACCATTTCGGACAAATTCACTTGTGCAATAAAATCTCGCGAGGAAACTTTCAATAAGATATCTACCCCTGAGACTAAGCCCACTAGAAATGCTGAGGATGCGTGATTAACTAAATCGACATTTTCGCTACATAACAACTCACAAGTTTTTGCCCTTAATAAAACTAAACGACAGGCCTCGATATGCACATTCCCATTTGATAAAAATGCAATCATCATCGCCCACTGCCGAAGCATATCAACCCCCAAGAAAATTAATGCAGCTTGAAGGTCTTCTACTTGTCTTGGTAATGAAAATAAAGAGCTGTTAATAATCTTTAGCATTTGCATCGTTAATTTTGGATCTTGGCTCACCAAGACTGCAACCTGCTGCATGGTGATACCCGGCCTATCTAGCTCTTTTAGTAATTTAACGGTTACCGCAGTACCTGGTCGTATCGAGTTACCCATTACAGGCTTAGGTTTCGCCAAAAAGTAGCCTTGAAAAAGATCAAAACCGACATTTTTACATAACTCAAATACATCTTCATCTTCTACACGCTTTGCAACCCACTTGCATTTATGTCGATTAACTTTGCGCATACTCTCTCGCAACACACCATCATCCAATAACAACACATCAACTTTGACATAGTCCATAACAAGTATTAACTCATCCCACTTTGCCTTAAAGTCATAACAGTCAAGCGCAAACGTAAAGCCAAGCTTCTTCCATGCTTTGACTGATTCGACCAATTCTTTAGAAGGCTCTAACTGCCCCGTCAATTCAATCACAACATTTTCAGGAGCAACAGGGAGTGAATCAAATTCAAGTACAAATTGACTATCTACATTAACAAAAGCAAGCAACTGGCTTTCTTCAGTTTCTTCAGAGACACTAGCGCAATAGTTGACTAATACTTGGTTCGTAGCAATTTCACCCCCAACATCTTCTGCCGTTGACCCCATAGGTGTACGAAATAACAATTCATAGGCGTAACAGTTGTTTTCAGCATCATAAATAGTTTGTTTTGCTAAAAGTATATACTCCGGAACCAATACAGACATATTTCCTAACCTGTTTCTCAAAAATATAAATAAGCAGATATAGAGCCTAGCCTCCCAATCAAGCAAAATCCATCCAAAAACTGTATACAAATGGTATTAAGGTATAATTTTTACTATTTTTCTTAATAAACGAGATAAAACTAGATTTTTAGCTATATACAACCATAATAAAATTATCGCTATTGATTGTCCGAAAGCTGCGATAATAAGAAGTTAAATATTCATGAAAATACAAAATATCTTCAAGCTACTGAAACGGTTAACTAAACATACCACCGTAAAAGGCCTGATAAGCGAGTTAACTGAGCTGTTAATTGAAAATTTCTCAGGCGTGCAACTCACTGTTTACGAAATACAGGCATCTCGTGAAACTGATAGTAAAGCACAACATTTAATCTGCTTCGACTACTTAAACCCTGATAAAACGATATCACTTAAGAATGATGAGAAACTTTACGAAGCATATACTAACGCCCATGAAGTTAGTGGTAACTATGAATTAAAAAAACAAACAATCATTTTTCCTGTTGTTCTCTACGATAAGTCAATCTCACACCTAATCAGTATTAAGCATTCGTACCCAGAAGGTAATGGTGCAGATTTACTCATCGGCTTAATGCAGATCTTTACTGATATATTTAGAAGTTTGCATGAAAAAGGCTACGACCCACTTACTCGCATTTTAAACCGCCAAGCCTTTGACCAAGTTGCTACTGACTTATCTTATACCGACAAACCGGCTACTAATACTGGTACCGACCGATCATTCAAAGCCATTGCAATTTTAGATATTGATAAATTCAAACTAATTAATGATAATTATGGTCACGCTATTGGTGACGAAACACTGGTATTGTTTGCACAAACCATTCGCTCTGTTCTACGTCAAGACGATCTTTTTTTCCGCTACGGTGGTGAGGAATTTGTCGTTTTAGTGAAACAAGCCCATGCGGAAGAAGCATTTACAGCACTTGAGCGCTGCCGAGAAGCTGTGGCATCACGCCGCTTCCCTCAAGTTGGACAAGTCACTGTTAGCATTGGTTATGCAGAATTGAACCCTAAATCACAACTCGCAAGTGTACTTTCCAAGGCAGATAAAGCATTATATCACATCAAAAATAACGGCCGAAATCAAGTACAGTCCTACGAGAACTTATTAAAAGAAAACCTGCTTGAAGAGGTAAAAAATATAGAAGGCTCCGCCGACTTCTGGGATTAACATGCTAAGACCTTATTCACTTATTAATTCTCACGGTAAACCTCATTTTGGCCACTTCGTAGAACCCGTTAATGAAGTTAATGTCCAAGACTGTGATTATCGAACCCCCATGAATACATCTGCGAGCAAGTGGAAAAAACACTTCCACTTCAAACGTTTTCAATATTTTGGCGGCATAAGCGATGACCTGATTTTTGGTTGCGCTTTAGCAGACCTTCGCTATATCGGTGCCGTTTTTATATATGTTTACCGTTTATCTGACGGTAAAATGAAAACCTGGCAATTCAAAAAGCCACTTTCTCTTGGCTTAGACCTCACAAACCGTCCAGATAATGGTGTAAGCACATTTAAATCTGGTAAGCATAAAATTCAGATGAGCTACCAACTAAACTCTCAAGGAGAGCGCCGAAAAATCTTAGATGTTGATTTTGGTTCTGAATTAAAAGTTCAAGCCAAAATGATCGAAAACAGCGACTTCCAAACTATGACACTTTGTACCCCTACCGCAGTTAATGGCTGGGTATACGCTCAAAAAACAGCCGCCGTAAGCGTATTAGGGCAAGTTGAATGTGAGTTAGGTAACTTCAACCTTCAGGAATCAAACTGCTATGGCCATCATGATTTCTCGGCGGGTTATATGCGCAGAGAGACCTTTTGGAACTGGGCCTGCTTTTCGGGTAGTGGTTCACCGGCTAATGGAAAAAATAAAGCACCACCATTAGGTTTAAATGTGTCGTGGGGTGTTAATGAGACAGGTTCTTCTGAAAATTGTTTCTGGGTAGGTAAGCACTTACATACACTTCCTCAAGTACAATTCAGATTCAACCGGGATGATGAACGTTCAAGCTGGCGAGTTTCTAGTCAAAATCAACAAATTGACTTACGATTCAAACCAGAAGGCATGCATAAGGAACGGTTAAATGCAGGAATAATGGCAACTAATTTCAAACAGATATTTGGCCGATTTAATGGTCACTTAATTACGAAAGACGGACAGCGTTTTGAAATTGAAGATCAATATGGCTTTGTAGAAGATCAATATTCAAAGTGGTGATAACTTACCTCACCACCTTAAATATTATTTGATAATCACTTCACTCTACGCGCGTTACTTGGAACGCCAAATGCTCGCGCCCAACCAAATCATTCGAAGTTTCTTCTTCATTAACTCCACAAATTCATGCTGATAATTCGTACTCGAATCATTCAAATCTAAAACATCTATCGTTGTATCAAATACGGTAGAGACAATTAATTGAGACATCATATCCCGGTCTGGGCCTGACATCTCAGACAAAAAAGGCACTGAACGTATATCTGATGAAAGTTCATTATCGAAGTATTTTAATTCATTTCGAATAGCTTGCCTTAATACAGGTGTTCCACCCGTTCGACACTGAGACATAAAATAAAAGTGGCTTTTATGCTGGCAAACGAAATCAACATAAACCTCAATCGAGCTATGAAGCTGGCCTTTCTTATAACCATCATCTTGACGGGCTGCTCGCATCATTTTACGTAAAACCAGACCTAAGTCATCCACTACGTTAAGGCCGAGCTCTTCCATATCAGTAAAATGGCGGTAAAAAGAAGTCGGCACAAGCCCTGCATTTTTAGCCACTTCCCTTAAACTAATGCTAGCAAAGTTATTACCTGCTCCTACAATACTTAAGGCCGCATCAATTAGCGACTGCCTAGTTAGGCTCTTTTTTTCTTCACGGCTTAGCATAGTTTTCATTTTCGAATTTCATTCCACATTCAGTTTCAGATAAACAATCACCACACACTCAGTGTTCAATTGTACACTGCATATCTTTTCATAATACTTGTTCTGACTGTATAGTATACTTAATAGGTATTTCGTTAAAGCATATCAACAAGCATTTTCAGAGTACAGTTGTTGACTATATTTATTTTTTACTCTAGATTGGCATTTACTTTGTTCAAAGGCACTTAAGTGGAGCTACGTATGACCCAAGAAAAAAATGATCAAAAGCTTGCTCACCAACTTCTCGAGCTACATTTACAACATGAACTCGCGGCATTTACCCCCGATAAACTGATCGATTGGGCTCGCAATGAATCAAAAGCTCTTTTTGAATGGCTACAAACAACTCAGCTGAACCAGTTCGTTACCGCTGAACAAATAAAAACCGTCATAAGAACTAACGTTGTTGAAGATGATGTACCTGGTGCTATCGCTGAAATTGCGGGCGAAGCCGCCGCTCGTTTATTTACGTCTGCCCAACACAAAAAAACAGCACTTAAAGATATAGTCAGCCGCTCTGAATTTGAAAGTTTCGTTGATAAACTCATCGAATTAGAAGAACAACGCAAACAAGGCCTGAATAAAGTAATTGACTTGCCATTATACGGAGATTTAATTTCGGGCGTCGTATACCAAGCAATTACCCGTTATATTTATGAGAGCAACATCCTCAGTAAAAAAGTGCCAGGCATATCATCAATGCTCAAAATGAGCAAAAGTGTTCTCAACAAAGCAGCACCAAAACTAGGTAGTGGCATTGAAGATAGTGTAAAAAGTTACATTACAGATAGCTTGGAATTTATACTTGATGAAAGTAAATCATTCTTGAATGAGTCAGTCACTGATGAGCAACTTAAAGCATCCGCCATGGATCTTTGGGATATGATCGAAGATAAAACTTTAGGTGAATTTCAACAAGGAATGGATAGCCTAGATCTCTCTGAATTTGTGGTATTAGGTTATGAATTTTGGCGGAACTTCAGAAAAACAGGTTATTTCAAGCACGCATATGAGACAGTCGTTGATTATATCTTTGAAAAATATGGCGCAGTTGAGTTTGGAATTTTGCTGGAAGACTTTATGATTACGCCAGAGCGAGCTATGAAAGAAGTTGAACTGTTTGCTCCACTAGCTTTAAACACATTGATTGATAGCGGACAACTTGAAGGCCTAATCAGACGACGACTAGCTGCCTTTTATGACTCTGAAGCTGTGCAAACATGCATTAAGAGCAACTAGTTACCTTATAGGGCAATGGTAGATTCTCTTCGCGCGTCCAACAAGCTTCATACCAAGTTTTGGTGCGCAAGCACACCCTATGAGAGAGCTTCACATGAAAAACGGCTCGCTGTCATACAGGTTATATTTTGAACCGGACCCCATGTTTTTTACGTAATTAGAATGGCCTTACAAAAATATCTATAAGTAAGGCCATGTAAAGTAAGACACCTTCTAATGCTTTATTTTTTTGCCGCTTAGCTTACGCACTAATACATAAAATACCGGCGTGAGCATCAAACCAAAAAACGTTACGCCAATCATGCCGGAAAAGACCGCCACCCCCATGGCATGACGCATTTCAGCACCAGCACCAGAAGAAAACACCAAAGGTACAACCCCCATAATAAAGGCCAAAGACGTCATTAATATAGGCCTCAATCGTAAACGGCTCGCCTCAAAAACAGCCTCTTTAACAGACATACCCTGATCTTCTTTCTCTTTTGCGAATTCAACTATCAAGATTGCATTCTTTGTGGCTAAGCCCACCAGCACAATCAAGCCTATTTGTGTGAATATATTATTATCACCGCCATCCCATATAACCCCCGATATTGCCGACAACAAGGTCATCGGCACAATTAAGATGATCGCCATCGGTAAGCTCCAGCTTTCATATTGTGCAGCTAAAACCAAGAACACTAATAAGACGACTAACGGGAAAATATATAAAGCAGTATTTCCGGCCAGAATTTGCTGATAGGTTAAATCAGTCCACTCATAATCCATACCTTCAGGTAAATTTTCATCTAGCAACTTAGTCATTATTGCTTGCGCTTGACCAGAACTTACACCCGATGGAGACGCGTTAATATCAGCGGCTGGAAAACCATTATAATGCATAACCCTATCAGGCCCCGCTGAATGGCTCACCTTAATAAAGGCACCTAAAGGCACCATATCGCCATTTTGATTCCGCACCTTCAATTTTGAAATTTGAGTTTCATCTACCCTAAACTGCTGATCTGCTTGCACATTCACTTGATAGGTTCGACCAAACAAGTTCAGGTCATTAACGTAAACTGACCCCATGTAAACTTGTAATGTTTCAAAAATCTCGTTAATTGGTACGCCATGTACTTTCGCTTTTTCTCGATCAACCTCCACATGGAGCTGCGGTACATTTACCTGAAAGCTTGAAAAAATACTCGTCAAACCTGGTGTTCCCCAAGCCTTATTTACAATTTTCTGCGTTTCAGCATACAGGGATTCATAACCATGGTTTGCACGATCTTCTATTTGTAACTTAAAGCCGCCTGTCGTCCCTAAACCCAATACCGGCGGAGGTGGAATCACTAGAACAAAAGCATCTTGAATCACACCAAACTTTTGATTTAACTGCATTGAGATGGCTTCAGCCGAATCATTCTCCCCTTGCCGTTCAGAAAAAGGTCTCAAAGTTACAAAAACAACACCCGAGTTAGAACTGTTAGTAAATCCATTAATTGATAACCCAGGAAAGGCTACAGAAGACTCAACACCAGGGTGCTCAAGTGCAAGCGCCGACATTTCACGAATCACTTTTTCAGTTCGATCAAGGTTCGCCGCATCAGGTAGTTGAGCAAAGGCAATCAAGTACATTTTATCTTGAGAGGGCACAAAACCGATAGGCGTAGTTTGAAACTGCTCATACGTTAACGCCATCAACCCGACATAAAGAATCAAAACAACCGCAGAACCTCTTACAACACGTTTTAAAGAACCGGTATAAAACTTTGTTAAACCACTAAAGAAATAATTAAACGATTTAAAGATCACTTTACCGAAAAGACCATCAATTATTCGACTCAACAAGTCTTTTTTCCCATCATGCGGTTTCAGTAGCACCGCTGCTAAGGCAGGACTTAAAGTAAGAGAGTTAAACGTTGATATAATCGTAGAAATCGCAATCGTTAAGGCAAACTGTTTATAAAACTGCCCAGTTAAACCGGAGATAAATGCCGTCGGAATAAACACCGCACTCAAGACTAATGATGTGGCAATAATTGGCCCGGTCACTTCTTTCATCGCTTGTTCCGTTGCTTCGATAGAAGACTTTCCTAAAGCAATGTGACGCTCAACATTTTCGACCACAACAATGGCATCATCAACCACAATCCCAATGGCTAACACCAAACCAAACAAAGAAAGCGCATTCAAGGAAAAGCCAAACAGATGCATTATCGCAAAGGTACCAACCAATGACACCGGCACAGCCACAAGTGGAATAATCGAAGCACGCCATGTTTGCAGAAACACGACAACAACAATCACCACTAACATAATAGCTTCTAACAAGGTAAACAGAACTGACTTAATCGAGTCTCTTACGAAGACCGTCGGGTCATAAACAATTTCATATTCGATGCCATCTGGAAAATCTACTTTCAATTCTTTCATCTTGGCGCGCACGGCATCCGAAAGTTCGATGGCATTCGAACCTGACCGTTGAAAGACAGGAATCGCTGCCGCAGGTTGATTATTAAGTAAAGAGCGCAAAGCATAAGAATTTGAACCTAACTCAATTCTTGCGACATCTTTCAATTTAGTTATCGCACCACTTTGCCCAACGCGCACGATAATACTTTCAAACTCTTCAACCGACTCCAAACGCCCTTTAACATTAATAAGAAGCTGAAAAGGATTTTCACTGGCATTGGGTGGCGCGCCAATAGAACCCGCTGCCGCCTGCCTATTCTGCTCTCTAATTGCACCAATGACTTCTTGAGTAGATAAATTCAAGGCTGCTATTTTTTCAGGATTTAACCATACACGTACTGCAAAATCACCGGCACCAAATACACTAACGCTTCCAACACCTTCAATTCTAGCTAGCTCATCTTTCACATTTAAGGTCGCAAAGTTTGAAAGATAAAGCATGTCATACCGCTCATCAGGTGACAGCAAGTGAACAACCATTGTTAAGTCAGGCGAAGATTTTTCGGTTGTCACCCCTTGTCGCTGCACCTCTTCAGGTAAACGTGGCAAAGCACGACTCACACGATTTTGCACCTCTACCTGCGCATCATTAATATTGGTTCCCAATGCGAAAGTTACCGTAATACCCAATCGACCATCAGCTGTCGATTGAGATGATAGGTACAGCATGTTTTCAACGCCGTTAATGGCCTGCTCTAAAGGTGCTGCAACTGTATCAGCAATTACCTCCGGGTTAGCGCCGGGATAGACAGCACTCACCACAACCGTTGGAGGTACGACTTCTGGGTATTCCGTAATGGGCAATTGAAAAACAGCTATCGCACCGGCCAGAAAGATCATCATTGAAAGCACGCCCGCGAAGATCGGGCGATGAATAAAAAACTGTGAAATATTCATAAAATAGTCCTATTTCACCCTTGTGAAGGAAGTGAATCAATTTTCTCTAAAACAGACTTAGATGCCATCTCAGTCGTTTCCGGCATGACGACAGCACCAGGTCTTGCTCGCTGTAAACCTTTCACAATAATTACATCTTCTTTTGATAACCCAGATTGAATCGCACGCAAGCCGCCCATTCGTTTCCCAAGCTTAATCGCTCGATATTCCGCTTTACTCTCTGCATCAACCACTAATACAAATTTATGATTCAGATCTGTACCGATTGCTTTTTCATTAACAAGAATACTGGTGTAAGGCGCACTCACCTGCATTTTTAAACGAACAAACATGCCAGGAGTAAATGCACCCTCTTTATTTTCAAAAACAGCTCTTAACCGGATCGTACCGCTGGTGGTATCAATTTGGTTATCGACGAAATCGATACTTCCCGAGTGCACGTAGCTCTCCCCACCACCAAGACTCATTAACACCGGTTTATCATTAATCTCACGCCCTTTGGATTTAGATAGCGCTGAAATACGCATATAAGCATGTTCATCCACATCAAAATAAGCATACATTTTATGCGTAGAAACCAATGTCGTTAGAATACTTTCTCCCTGAGATACATAATTTCCTTCCGTAATATTTGCTTTAGACACACGACCTGAAATTGGTGCTTTAACGTTGGTATAACTTAAATTCAGTTTCGCATTACGCAGGGCAGCTTTTACACTATCTGCATCCGCTCCCGCTTTTGTTAATTGCGTATTACGATTATCTAGAAGTTCCTGCGAGATGGCATTGGTTTGTTTCAGACTTGAAGCGCGGTCTAAATCTCGTTTTGCTAAGTCAATTTGTGCTTGAGCGCTCATAAGTTCCGCTTTAAGTCGACTAACTTCAGAACGAAATGGTTTGGCATCAATCTTAAACAGTAGCTGCCCTTTTTTTACTAAGGCACCTTCTTTAAAGTCGACCGACTCAATATATCCAGATACACGTGGCCTCAACTCCACATTTTTTACAGCTTCCAAACGTCCTGTGAACTCATCCCACTCACTGATCTCTTTTTGGATAACTTGAGCGACACTCACTGCGGGTGGTGGCATGGTCATATGTGCTGCAGGTGCCGAAGACTCCTCACTACAGGCCACAAGCAATAACATACCTGCTAAGCTACTTAGGTATACACAGGCCTTGTTCACTTTATTCATTCCCCCACTCCTACTCATTCTATTAATCCAATGATATTATCGCTTCCTAGACCATAGTACGAAATACACCCGTACTAAAGAAAATGGTCAAATATTTTTAAAGCCGACGACTTTATGTTTTTAAAAGCTGTGACACCAGTTTTTTATAAAAATAGATCGAAAAACAGAGTTCGGCTAATAGGATAATCCAATCCATCACATTTCTATTTAAGATACATTTGAGAAACAATGACCCAGCAGCCAGAACAAACTGATCAAGCACTTGCTGTGCCAGATGAGCCTACGCAAGAAATTCTTGATATTATTTACCAAGATGAATATTTAGTCGCGATTCAAAAACCGGCGGGCTTATTAGTACATAAAAGCCCCATTGATCGACATGAAAAACGCTATGCAATGAAAATTCTGCGCAATCAGATAGGTCAATGGGTATACCCGGTTCACCGCTTAGATAAGCCGACATCAGGCCTACTACTTTTTACCTTAGATAAAGACTCCGCACGACATGTCAGCCAACAATTTGAACAGCAACTAATTTCAAAAGAGTACCTCGCCGTAGTACGTGGCTTTGCACCACCAGACGGGATTATTGATTACCCTCTCAATGAAATTGCAGTGTTTAAACATCTTGAAAAAAATGTAGAACTAAAAGAAGCCAAAGAGTCGGTTACTCATTATCAAACACTCAAGCAATATATATTGCCTTATTCAGATGGGCATTTTGAAAGCTGCCGCTACTCTCTCGTTAAACTATTTCCTAAAACAGGAAGAAAACATCAAATAAGAAGGCATTTAAAACATATCAGCCACCCTATTGTCGGCGACGTTAAACATGGACGTGGTGAGCATAATAAGCTATTTAAAATCCATATGGATAGCCATCGTCTGTTACTCGCCGCCCAAACAATGACACTTACCCACCCTATTACCAATGAACGTTTGCATTTAGAATGCCCCCTAGAAGATAATTTACGCCAACTGTTAGACCGTTTAGCGCCTTTTCAAACAGACTTTACACACTAAGAGCCATTCTATGACCTCCATTTCTACTTGCACCCTGTCGCCCTTAGAGATTGACCAACAACACATTTGGCATCCTTATAGCGCGATTGGCTCTGGTCATTCAATTTTTCACGTTGAGTCGGCAGATGGCTGTGTACTTAAGCTAAAAGATGGTCGAGAATTAGTTGATGGTACCGCCTCTTGGTGGAGCGCAATACATGGTTACAACCAACCCCAGATTAATGCAGCTTTAAAAAACCAACTAGACAAAATGTCTCACGTTATGTTTGGCGGCTTAACCCATGACCCTGCAATTGAACTTGCGGCTAAGTTGGTTGAAATAACCCCCAAAGTCCTAGAAACAGTATTTTTCTCTGACTCAGGTTCAGTTTCTGTCGAAGTAGCCATGAAAATGGCGATTCAATATTGGTCCAGCAAGCAACAACCTAGCAAGCAACGCTTTATCTCTGCCCGAAACGGTTACCATGGCGACACTTTTGGGGCGATGTCTGTCTGTGATCCCATTACCGGCATGCACTCTTTATTTTCTGAAACACTTGCCCAGCAATATTTTATTCCCGCCCCGCTCACCCCTTTTGGCAAACAATGCGATGAATCTGACTTCACAGAACTAAGAGCCACACTTGAACAGCACCACCAAAGTATTGCAGCCATAATCATTGAGCCCATTGTTCAAGGTGCTGGCGGAATGCGTTTTTATGCTGCCGACTACCTTGAACAAACACGTACACTTGCCGATGAATTCGGGGTATTACTCATTTTTGATGAAATAGCGACAGGATTTGGCAGAACCGGAAAGCTGTTTGCATGCGAACACACCACCATCACACCTGACATCATGTGCGTAGGAAAAGCGATAACGGGTGGCTACATGACACTAGCCGCTACACTCACTACCCGAGAGATTAGTGAAACCATCAGCAAGGGTGAACCAGGCGTATTTATGCATGGCCCCACATTCATGGCCAACCCTCTTGCTTGTACTGCTGCATTCACGAGCACAACTTTATTGCTTGAGTCTCCTTGGCAAGCTCGTATTCAAAACATTGAACAACAGTTAAAATTAAGACTCAATGCCTGTGCAGGCCTCGAAAGCGTGAAGGAAGTAAGAGTGTTAGGCGCCATTGGAGTTGTTGAACTTCATGAAGCTGTTGATATGCATACCATTCAACCTTTATTTGTAGAACAAGGCGTCTGGGTACGGCCTTTTGGTAAGTTGATTTATGTGATGCCGCCCTACATTATTACAGACGCTCAACTAAAAACACTTTGCGATGCAATTTATCATGTTTCACATTTTGTCATCTCAAGGCCACACAACTAAAGTAGCAATAACAATAACAAAAGGTAAGTAAGTTGAACCCAATAAATACGCCACCTAAAGCAGTTATTATTTTCAACCCTTTCGCTGGGCGAGGTAAAGCCCCCGAAACGGCAAGAAAAGCAAAAAAACATTTAAAAAAGAATGGCTGGGAAGTCTGCTCAATTATTGCAACCCATTACGCAGGGCACATTGAAACAGTCCTTGCTAAAGAATGGGCAAAAAAGGTCCAATTAATTGTACTAGTTGGCGGTGACGGAACACTAAGAGAGTTGGTTTCAGGGCTATGGCAAGCGGAGCTAGGCGTTAATATAGGTTTTATCCCTATGGGAAACGCCAACGTTGTGGCCCGAGAGTTATCGATCCCCCTAAACCCAAAATCTGCCATTAGGTTATTGACGACAGGGAAAACGAAGACCGTTGATATTTGTATTCTAAAACAAGATAACCAAAACGACATGGTTTTTCTAGCGATGCTCGAAATCGGCTATGGGGCAAAAGTCGTGCAATTTGTCGACCAACTCCGAAACGGCGGTCTCAAAGCGCTATATCGTTTATGGGGAGATTTAGTCTACATTATCGCTGGTTTTTTAGCCTTAAAAGGCACAGGTAAAGATAATTTTACAGCAACAATAGCGACGCCAGAAAAAATCAGCGCGACGGACAATAACACCACAACTAACGAGAACATGACAGGGTCTATACTAACTTCATCTCACTGTGTTATTGCCAATATGCAAACCTACGCTAAAGGCTGGTCACTAACCCCTGAAGCAAAATATAACGATGGATTACTTGATATAGCTATCAGTAAAAAGAATAACATTTTGGCGATTATAAAAACCTTCCTTGCTGCGGCACAAAAAAGAAAACTATCAGCACCTATAATGTCTTACCTCCAAGCAGAGCATGTTTCAATTTCAGGCCAACCATCATTATTTGTCCAAGTTGACGGCGACCCTATAGCGTTCTCTGGTCAAGCTGAGATCATCATTGAAAAAGAGGCATTCAATATTATCGCTAATAGTGAACCAATCCATTAGGCTCTTTTATTCGGCTTCTCACGCTTCATTTCATATAAGCGCTCATCTGCTATTTTAAGCATGATTTTGGAATCTACTTTTTGAATATTCTCCGTAGAAATTACGCCATAGCTTATAACAACAGGAATCGTTATATCATCGACTTGTACTGGCGTGTTAAGGAGGTGTTCTCGAATTCGGCTCGCAATAATATCTGCACCCGCCTGTTGCTGGTTCGGTAAAATCACCACGAACTCGTCACCCGCAAAACGAAAAGCCAAATCACTCTTACGCGTAAGCTCATTCAAATGAAAAGCAACATGTTTGAGATAACTATCACCACAGTCATGACCATAGGTATCATTCACGATTTTAAAGTCATCACAGTCAATAAACATCACTGCCATATTTTCGCGTTGACGCATATGGCGACTTAACTCCTGCTCAAGACTCTCTTCAAGCTCTCGACGATTGCGTAATAATGTTAAAGGATCTCGCGTTGCTAAAAAACTGATGCGCTCTCTCGCCCAAACTCCGGCCAAAGAAAATGAAACTTTTACGGATAGCTGTTTTAAGAAAAAGCTATCTTTTCTAGGGTTATAGCGTCCTGCGGTTTCATCCCCTAGCACCAAGGCCCCTACAACTTTACTATCTACAACTATTGGTAAAATAGCGATAGAGCCTAATTTTTTTCTCAACTCGGCAGGAACAATGCTTCGATAGCGGTTCAATTCAGCATTCGCTAAAATTGGCTCATGGATACTCTGAGTTGCACGTAAGAAGTCAACCATAGAAACCGTTAACAATATATTTTTCTCTTCATCGACCTCCTCTAGTGTTTCAATCAAATGCTCATTGGATGGTGATTCAGTTAATACTACCCAAGCATGGTCTATCGCAAATTTATCCTTCACTAAACCCACCAAGTTCAGGAAAAATTCAGAGCAGCGAGTAATGTTCATAATCGCAACTTCAATATCAAATAGATTGCGCGCAATGACTTCATTCTTTCTAGCCGTCTCAATCAATTCATCAACAGAGGGCATTCAAACTTTCTCCAGTTCCATTCAACACGCCATCTTTATTAGAAACAGCTTAAAAATATATTTACTTATATTTGCAGTGTAGATGAATTTTACCAGTCATCACGTATCATTAAGCACTAATTCCATGACAAAACAGTATTAATTGATAATTTATTGACCACACAGACTTTAAAACAAACAATAATCAGTTTATTAGAAATAAAAGCGAAATAGCCTTGACGATAATGACTTTGGTCAGTACTATGCGCACCACTTGATTGAGGCGACAAACCTTAACCAATACCAGTTTTGATGCGGGGTGGAGCAGTCTGGTAGCTCGTCGGGCTCATAACCCGAAGGTCGTCAGTTCGAAT
>Ga0209825_1000050_pt1 | contig 117429 bp, 98 predicted proteins | sample EN8Hudsemesocosm_FD_184631 | JGI IMG/M metagenome (GOLD analysis project Ga0209825, IMG submission 184631) | Methane-oxidizing microbial communities from mesocosms in the Hudson Canyon - EN8B Hudson Canyon (SPAdes) (version 2) | ecosystem: Environmental > Aquatic > Marine > Cold seeps | place... | reverse complement strand
AACCTGATACAAGTATTCCATCTATTGCTTTAATTTTAAAAGGCGTAGCGCCAGGCGATAATGTAACTGTCGTTTCAATGGATGACTTCGGTATTGCAGTGAATACAAGTACCACATTAACCCTAATCGATAACGTTGCACCGACGACTATCCTTCAAACTGCTTATAACTGGGGTGATGAAGTGGTCGCGAGTGTTGTGCCTGACTTTGGTGACGGTGGTGAATTATCACAAATCGGTAATAACTCAGCGGGTGCACCTTACTTAGCGATTACGCCTCGTTTGTTAACAACGCCTGATTGGGCTGTTGAAGACATAGCAGCGTATCGTGAGAATATTTTTGCAAATGATACAACCGGTGCTCTAAATGAGTTATTTAGTGGCAACCAAACGGATACAGACGCCGCTTCCCCGACCTTTGGGGATCGTATACTAAGTACAGGTACTGCTGTCTACGACAGCGTTGCTTTTGCCGCGTTTATCGCGGGTGACTTAAGCAGAACGGTTGGTATTGCGATGTCAGAGGATGTTGCCTTAACCGGTACGCCAACCACTACCAATATTACCGCAACAGTCGATAACTTTACGGTGCATAATGATGTCACTCAGCAAGATGATGGCGATTTAACGAATGCTGACCTTGTTCAAGTTGATGTCAGTAACGTTCTGACACTGGCTAACGTCGATTTTGATGGAGAAATTGATTTCTCTGCCGCGATGACCGATACCGCAACAACACCTGTTGCTGCCACGGGCGCTAACGCGAAAGTCGTGATTCAGGATAGAATGCCTCCGTTTGTTAGTAGCGCAAGTTATGACGGGGATACCATGACGATCAACTTCAATGAAAGTGTGAATGTTGAAGCTGGCGATCAGCTTGGTATTACTGGCGCAACGATTACCATTAGTGGAGATACTGCAGATGCGCATGCCTTGCTAGCTGATCGTAGTGTGCTGACGGTATCGTTAGCAAATGGTGATTACCCTGACATGAATAGAGTCGGGATATTTAGTGCCGGTGCGTATGAGGAAAGTGGTGCTAATATCGGCCAGCCAGGCGCTAACAGTACCTCAGGGCATACTGAGTTATCTTGGGGCCCTGTTGAAGATGATCAAGGTAACGAATGGTTAGATTACATTGGTACTGGTGAAAATTTCTTAAATACTACGGGCTTGTTCTTTGCAATGATTGATAATACCGGTGCGATGACCGCATCTGTAACGGATGGTACGTTTACAGATTCAGTGACTTTAGGTAATGCATTTACGGTAACGTACAATTTATCTCACCGCGCTAGACTGACTGCTTTTGGTATAGGTTTAGCCGCAGATGCGACATCAATGGATGCAAGCGAAGTGGCGGCATGCTTTACGTTAACGAGTGCTGCAACAATAGATGTAGCCGCAGGTACGAATACCGGCGCGACTATTTCAGCTAACGGGCGAACAATTGCTGTGACGGTTGAAGTAGCGACTAATGGAATCACTGCAGCTGATACATTTGATTTTACATGTAACGGTGGCAACTTCCGTAGTGCTTGGGATTCAACTGATAGCGTAGATCCTGCGACCTCAACAGCACCTTAATACTTAACTTTAAGTAAACCCAAAACCTGCACTTCGGTGCAGGTTTTTTTTTGAATAAAAACTATTTTTTAGGGGCATTATCCCCTTTTAGTCTACGATCAATAACCTTTAGTTATGTGGGTCTATTCTCGACTAATACTTCATCGTTAGCTTTACCAAAATTACAAACACGATGTTTTCAACTGTATAAGCAAAATTATAGTTTCGAGTTAATTCAAGCACAGGTTAGTTGGGTGAGTGATATAAGGCGGGCGAAAGAAACGGCTTGCATTTGCGCTGATAAATTAGAACCAAACAATGAAACAAAAATTTCTTATCATCTGATTGCGAAGCTGACAGCGTAATTAAGAGGCTTAAAAATCTCGAACCAGATGAATGGGTGGTGTATAAATACAGTGAGCACATTGCAGTATTGTTTAAGTAGCAAATTGACGGACCTTGAGGGAAGCGCTAATTAAAATGTTGCATAATCATGCATTGGTTTAATTTTTGTGAAAGTTTATAAGGTGTCAGTGCTGATGTTCGCAACTTTGTCTAACCAGAATATAAGTTTTTCCTTTAATATTTCGGGCTCGATAGGTTTGCTAATATAGTCGCTCATACCCACTTCAAGGCAATGCTCTTTGTCGCCTTTCATCGCGTTTGCGGTCATCGCGATAATTGGTATTTGTTTATAGCATTCGCCGCCTGCACTGGCGCGTATTTGACGGGTGGCTTCGTAACCATCCATATTAGGCATCTGGCAATCCATAAAAATGAGTTGATAAGGGTTGTTGCCTGTTGCGTTGTTGAGTGCTTTGAGTGCTTTGAGGGCCTTGATGCCATCTTCAGCAACATCGACTTCGCATTTCAATTCTTCCAGTAAACTGACACCAATAATTTGATTTATCATTATGTCATCAACTAGAAGAATATGGGGTTTTGCTATCTCATGTGCGTCGACTTCTTGCGGAGACACGGTATCATGATGGATTAATGTTTCATTGGCTGATGTATTAAGCGCCAATGCCGTCGCCTTTGATAAGTCTGAAAGTGTGGCCGGCTTTGGAAAGCTAGTAATAAAACCTAGGCCCTTGTAAAAAGCGATGTCTTCCCCTTCATGAGGCTCAATGTTTGTCATTATAATTAAGGGTAGAGTGCTTAAGCTGGTGTCTTCACGTATCGCTTTGGCAAGTTCACAGCCATCCATGTCGGGCATGTCTCGGTCGATGAATACCATATGGAATTCAGCGACGGCCTCTTGGTGTTGATTAGCGCTACGTTTATTTGCACTAAGTAGATCAAATGCGCGCTTCGCATCGTCCACTTGTGTCACCACGGCGCCCCAATATTGAAGCTGATTACAAATGGCTTGTGAGTTATGTTGGTTATTATCGACGATTAAAATCGTTTTACCTTCAAGAGAAATTTTAGGTTTAACCGCTTTTGACTGGGTGCTAGGCGAAAAATTTAAATCGAACTTAAAACAGCTGCCCTCACCCAAAATACTCGCTACTTGTATTGGCTTGTTGCCCATTTTTTTGCAGAGTCGATTAGCGATGGCAAGCCCTAAGCCTGTACCGCCGTACTCTCGGGTAGTTGAGGCATCGGCTTGGGTAAATGAATCGAATAAGGTATCAATTTTTTCATGGGGGATGCCAATACCCGTGTCAGAAATTTTACCTGAACAGCGCAATGTTTCATTATCAATCTCTTGAATAGAAATATGGATAACGATTTCACCTGAGCTCGTAAACTTTATGGCATTGCCAACTAGGTTGGTCAAAATTTGTTTAAATCGACTCGGATCACCTCTGACATGTGTTTGGTGAATACCGCTTTGGTCCAGAATTAACGCCAGTCCTTTGTTTTGCGCAAGGTGGGCCATAGTTTCTGAAAAATCACCTAATAATTCACCTATATTAAAGTCGGCTTCTTCTAGGTTTAGCTTATCAGCATCAATTTTGGAGAAATCCAATATATCATTTAGTAGCATGAGTAAACTGTCTGCACTAGATAAGGCGAGCGTGACATAACGATTCTGTTGTTGAGAGAGAGGCTCATTTAATAATAAACGTAACAAACCCAAGACACCATTCATTGGTGTGCGAATTTCATGGCTCATACTCGCAAGAAAATCGGATTTTAACTGAACAGATTCTTTTGCTTTTTCCATGGCCAATTGTCGCTCAGACTCTAGCGTTTTTTGCCGACGAATATCATGTAAAACAACTAGTGATTCAACTTGGCCGCTAGAGCTTTCAAATGCTTCCATCGCGATGCTAACAGGAAAATTCTGTCCTTTTAAGTTGATCTCATATTCACCATGAAAGGTTAAATTCTTCTCGTGGATATTTTCTTTATTGTTACTTATCGGGACGCATATATTGCTAAAGGTTAGTCCCACTAATGCATCTGATGGTTGGCCACATAATTGAGTAATATAAGGGTTTACATGCTTAATCTTACCTTGTTGATCCAATATGATAAGGCCATCCGGCATCGTGTGAATTACCAGGTCGACATAATCTCTTGATACGGTCGTTGTTTTGAGGCTAAGCGCCATTTGATCAATTGTGCGTGCTAGGTCTCCAAGTTCGTCTTTACGCTGGATATTAATGACGGTGTTAAAATTCCCTTTAGCGATTTTTTTTGCTGCATGCTTTATTTTGATAATAGGTTTTACCAGTAGGCTTGCCGTAACATAAGCTAAAGCTATTGCTAGTAACGTTGCAATAAGCGAAATAACCGCCATTTTATAGACTGATGCTTTAATTGACTGGTTCGTTCTTTCTAGTGATAACTCAATGACCAGTGCGCCTAAGTACTCACCTGAGGCAGCCAAAACCGGCGACGTTACGAAGTGAGTCTGATTGTTTTCAAGATAAATATCGCTCAAAGCAATTTTGCCAGTTGGGATGCTTTGAATAACGTCATAAATCAGCTCGTCACTAAATAGGTTGTCTTCCGTACCATCGGCTAAAATATAGCTTTCCTGATCTAAAACGAAAGTACGTTTGATATCTGCCTCATCTAATACATGCGAAAGTAATCGATCAATTTGATCTATTTTAAGCTCATAGAGAGGCGATACGAGTGTTGCTGAGAGTAAGTGAGAAAGGCTATGGCCTTTTGCTAAAAACTCATGATGAATCGTTTGTTTTTGGTTGATAGCCGCAAAGATGGTAATCATCGAACTAATTAAAATCGAGACCAGAAATATATACAATGCTTGTTTTAAACGAAGGCCAAATATCATTTGTGTAGGCTACTTGTGTTTAAGAAGTATTTGTAAGGGCTTGAGGTATGCATCAACGCCCCCCGGAAAGCCATCAAATTGTTTGGTTTTAGAGAAGTTAGCTAACGCGGCTTTACCTTCTTCTGAAAGGTGCATTTCAGTGAGAATATCTTTGATTCTATTGACATGTTTTTGGGAGACCTGATCGCTGTGACTAACCACGTGACGCGGCACAGACAAACTTGAACCTAAAATTTGTAAATCTTTGATTTTTTTCTTGGCGTATTTTTCGAAGCTGGCTTTGTTCATTGCACCGACGGGAACTTTTTTTCTTAATACCCAGAGCATGGTGTTTCGGTCATCATCACTGAATAAGAAACCTATTTTGTCAGCATCAATTTTGCTACCTAGTGAGACTTCCTCTAACTTGAAGCCTTTTTCTAATAAGGTGGTTTTAGGTAAAAAATAGGAAGAAGTCGAAAAGGGGTCTTCAAAGGAAATGATGTTGCCGTTTATCGCGTTTAAAGAATCAATGCCGCTATCTTTTCGTGTAAAAATTACACTATGGTATTCCGCGACACCTTTTTTCCAGCGTCGCAAAAAAATAGTGCTACCTGTTTCTTTAGCGATAATCATACTTGGGAAAGGGCTGTCTATATAAATGTGAACCTTACCGCTTGAAATGAAGTTTGCCATTGAGGCTTTATTGCTTGCAACGACTGTTTTAACATCATCAATGCCGTCTTGTTTAAGGTGTTTTTTAAGGTAGTTCGCTAAGCTTTGAAATTCTCTGATTTCTTCATCCGGGTCATCACCAATACTTCCCAGGTATAAGGTCTCTGAGCTAGTTTGAATAGATAGCGTAAATAAAGAAATAATAAATAGAATTCTTGATAAACGATTGACGATAACGCTAAGCATAGATCTTTCCCTATGTGTATGAATGTCGGGTGCATTGAAATAATAAATTGAGGCTTAAGCGGGCGTTATATTTATCTACTAAAGGCGAAACCAACTATAAATTAATAGTCTATAGATGGTTATAAATCAATGACTTTAAATATAAAAATGGTGTTGAATGCGTGCTGAATGAATATATGTTGTTAGTTTCCGAACACGATAATTTGGGCGTATAATGATTCTGGCAGTATCCATAACCACTATACTTAACCTATTTGATTTAGACATATATGAATTATTTACCTATAGAATATATTGAACCTGTATTTCGACCACCTTCTGAGGCACGGTCTCTGATTCTCCAAGTGTCCAATGGTTGTTCATACAATAAGTGTACATTTTGTGATATGTATACGGCTCCTCAAAAGAAATTCAAACCGAAAGCAATCGCTGAGCTAGAGGCTGAAGTGAAAGCTGTCGCTTCAAAAATGCCTGATATGAAGCGCTTCTTTTTAGCTGACGGCGATGCAATGACCTTATCATTTAGGCGCTTAAAAGAAATTTTAGAATGTATTAGCCGATACTTTCCACAACGTGAGCGGGTGACAGCTTACTGTTTGCCCAGAAATATTAAGAAGAAAACCGTTGAAGAATTAGCAGAGCTAAGAGAGCTTGGCCTTAGTATGGTTTATGTGGGGTGTGAGTCTGGCGATGACAGGGTGCTTGAAGGTGTTCAGAAAGGCGAGACATTCGAAACATCTAAAGATGCACTACTTAAATTAAAGGCTGCGGGCATAAAATCATCGGTGATGATTTTAAATGGGCTGGGCGGACGTAAATTCTCTGAGCAGCATGCGGTCAATACGGCAAAGTTAATGAATGAGACCCAGCCTGAGTTCGTATCGACTCTTGTTGTTTCGTTTCCAATGGGTGAAGCGCGTTTTCGTGCGGGGTTTAATGGTGACTATGAGCCGCTTGAACAAAATGATTTATTTCATGAAATTCGGACTTTTATCAGCCATTTAGAATTAAGGGATACCGTGTTTCGTTCAGATCATGCCTCGAATTACCTTGTGTTAAAAGGTGACTTAGGGGCTGATAAGCAAACGATGTTGAATCAAATTGATCTTGCTCTGAAGGGTGCGATTCCATTAAGGCAGGAGTGGCAGCGAGGGCTTTGACATGTCAGAAAAGTTGAAATCAGCAGGAAATCGATTGCCGGATTTTGCAGCAGAAATTCGGGTGTTAGTGGGTGAAGGGAAAAGCCTGCCGCCGGTGAATGACTGGCATCCTGAGCGCGAAGGCGAAATTGATATCCGTATCGCAAAGGATGGCGTTTGGTTTTATCAGGGCAATGAAATGGAGCGGGAGTCTATTGTTAAGCTGTTCTCAGGTATTTTAAGGAAAGATGGTCAAGAATACTTTTTAGTAACGCCTGTCGAAAAGATGAAAATCACTGTTGATGATGCACCATTTGTGGTTTGTATGGTAGATGTGGAAGGCGAGGGTGAAGATCAAAAAATTTACTTTTCGACGAATGTTGGTGATGCATTTTTGCTTTCTAGTTCGCACACATTAACGGTTGAATATAATCAGAAAAAGGAGCCCTCGCCTTATGTGAGGGTGCGCGATGAGTTAAGTGCTTTGATTAGTCGCCAAGTTTATTATGAGCTGGCGGAGCTGGTTGTCGATACTAGCGATGAAGAGGGTGTTGAAACATTTGGTGTTTGGAGTGATGGCGTCTTTTTTAGTTTTTAGTGGCTAAAAAATAATAGGATCCTAGCAGTGTCAGTGTTGGTTGTTAGCCAATTTTAAGGCAAAAAAAAGGCATTGTTTTCACAATGCCTTTTTCTTAAAGCGTGTTATTAATTAAAGCGCAGCATCCAATTCAGGAACGGCTTCAAATAAGTCAGCAACAAGACCGTAATCAGCAACCGAAAAGATCGGAGCGTCTTCGTCTTTGTTGATCGCTACAATTACTTTACTGCCTGACATGCCCGCTAAGTGCTGAATCGCACCTGAGATACCAACAGCAATATAAAGGTCTGGCGCAACAATTTTACCTGTTTGACCAACTTGCATATCGTTAGGAACAAAACCCGCATCAACCGCTGCACGAGATGCACCAACACCAGCGCCAAGCTTGTCAGCAACTGATTCAAGAATCTTGAAGTTGTCGCCATTCTGCATGCCGCGACCACCAGAGATGATGATTTTTGCCGCAGTTAATTCAGGACGGTCAGACTTCGCCATTTCTTCACCAACAAATGATGAGATACCAGCGTCTTGAACGTTATCAATCGCTTCAACTGACGCAGCGCCGCCTTCAGCAGATACAGGATCAAATCCAGTGCCACGAACAGTGATAACTTTAATGCTATCTGAAGACTGTACCGTTGCGATTGCGTTGCCTGCATAGATTGGGCGAACAAAAGTATCAGCAGATTCTACACGGATGATGTCAGAAATCTGAGCAACATCTAGTAGTGCCGCAACGCGAGGAAGGAAATCCTTACCGGTTGTGCCAGCTGAAGTTATAACGTGAGAATAGTCTTTGCCTAAGTCTGCAACTAAAAGAGATAGGTTTTCTGCAAGTGAGTGGCTGTATGCTGCATTGTCTGCAACTAAAACCTTTGTAACGCCTTCAGCTTTTGCCGCAGCTTCTGCTGCTGCGCCACAACCTTCACCGGCAACGAGTACATCGATGTCGCCACCGATGGCTTTAGCTGCAGCAAGAACATTTAAAGTGACTGGCTTGATGCTTGCGTTGTCATGATCTGCAATTACTAGAATACTCATGTTAGATCACCTTCGCTTCGTTCTTAAGTTTGTCAACAAGTTCAGCTACGTCGGCAACTTTAATGCCGGCTGAACGTGTTGGTGGCTCTTCAACTCTAGTAATTTGTAAGCTAGCAGCGATATCAACACCCCAATCAGCGGGAGTGGTCATCTCAAGCGGCTTTTTCTTAGCTTTCATGATGTTTGGAAGCGATGCGTAACGAGGCTCATTCAAACGTAAATCAGTTGTTACAACTGCGGGTAAGTTAAGCGCAACAGTCATTAAACCGCCGTCAACTTCACGTGTTACGTTTACTTTATCGCCATCAACAACTACTTCAGAAGCAAATGTGCCCTGTCCCATACCCGCTAATGCAGCAAGCATTTGGCCTGTTTGGTTGTTGTCTGAATCGATTGCCTGCTTTCCAAGAATAACCAGTTGTGGCTGCTCTTTGTCTACAACAGCTTTAAATAATTTAGCTGCTTGTAAAGACTGAACTGTTTCATCAGTTTCAATCAAAATACCACGGTCAGCACCTAGTGCTAAAGACGTACGTATTTGTTCTTGAGCAACTTTAGGTCCAATAGAAACGACGATAACTTCGCTTGCTACGCCTTTTTCTTTTAAACGTACCGCTTCTTCTACGGCAATTTCACAAAATGGGTTCATCGCCATTTTGATATTTGTAAGATCGACACCTGAGTTGTCAGGTTTAACTCGTACTTTGACGTTATAGTCAATAACTCGTTTAACAGCTACCAGAACCTTCATAGATTCCCCGTTAATTAACAATGAATGGAATTAGAGACCTTTTTCAACCTAGCGAACGATTAAAGCAGTAAGTTATTACAATTTATGCCTTAACAACTCTTCTAGGGATAGGTCTAGACTCTAACGAAAGACTAATAAAACTTAGTAGATTCAGTGTGTTACAACAAACTGTAGGCTAGTAAGGTCTTCCGAGACGCGCATTATACTGCCCAAAAAAGCCCTTTAGGTCAATAGCTACAAGGTTATACGGCAATATTTCAACCTTTTTAACACTACAAACAGTACACTCGTACACTTAAAAGCTATCATTTTTTTAATCAAACCTTCATAATGGTGTTTAATTCAAACACTTGTTTGAATTACACTAATTTCAAGATGCGCGAAATATATAAAGAATGTATAATCTGCGCGCTTAAACTAATGAAATTTTGTAGATAGAATTAGCGAATTAAGAAATGCTGTTCTATAACTATCTGCAACAACATATATATGCACGAGGAGATTTTTTGTGGAACGTGAATCGATGGAGTTTGACGTACTCATTGTTGGTGGTGGCCCAGCTGGATTATCCGCTGCTTGCCGTATTCGCCAATTGGCCGAAGAAAATGGCAGTGAAATTACCGTGTGTGTTGTTGAAAAAGGCTCAGAAATAGGTGCTCATACCCTATCTGGTGCAGTGATTGAAGACAAAGCATTAGCCGAGTTATTCCCAAATTATAAAGAAATGGGTGCGCCGCTAAATACACCCGTTAAAGCTGATGAAGTCTATCTTTTAGGGAGTGATCAGAAAAGTATAAAAACCCCTAATTGGCTGATTCCAAAGCCAATGCATAATGAAGGCAACTATATTGTTAGCCTTGGTAATGTTGTTCGTTGGTTGGGTGAGCAAGCTGAAGCACTTGGTGTTGAGGTTTATCCTGGCTTTCCTGCTGCCGAAAACATAATCGAAGATGGCGTTATAAAAGGTGTTATTACGGGCGATATGGGTGTGAGTGAGTCAGGTGAACATACTGATGCATATATGGCGGGTATGGAGTTACGTGCTAAATACACGATCTTTGCAGAAGGTTGTCGTGGACACTTAGGTAAGCAACTCATTAAAGAATTTAACTTAGACAAAGATAGCGATGCCCAGCACTACGGTATTGGTATTAAAGAATTGTGGGATATTCCACCTGAACAACACCAAGAGGGTTTGGTTATACATGGCGCCGGTTGGCCGTTGACTGAATCGGGTTCAACAGGTGGTTTCTTCCTTTATCATACTGAAAACAACCAGGTTGTTGTTGGTTTGATTACGGATTTGGCTTATTCAAATGCACATGTTAGTCCGTTTGATGAATTTCAACGCCTTAAGCATCACCCTGTTTTAGAGAAACACCTTAAAGGTGGTAAACGTGTTTCTTACGGCGCGCGTGCGATCACTAAGGGTGGTTTAAATAGTCTGCCTAAGATGACTTTTCCTGGTGGGTTAATTGTTGGTTGTGATGCGGGTACGCTTGATTTCTCAAAAATCAAAGGTACGCATACTGCGATGAAGAGCGGCATGATTGCAGCGGAAGAAATTGTAACAGCACTAAAAGCTGACCGAGCTAATGATGAAATTACTGAATACACCAAAGCATTCGAAAATTCTTGGGTTTATAAAGATCTTCATAATAGCCGTAACTTTGGTCCAGCGATGCATAAATTTGGCATGATTGGTGGTGGTGCATTCAACTATATCCATCATAATATCTGTCCGCTTCCATTTACCTTGCATGATACAACGCCAGATCACGCGACAATGAAGCCTGCGAGTGAAAGTAAGAAAATTAACTATCCTAAGCCTGATGGCATGATTAGTTTTTCTAAGCTTGATTCGGTATTTATTGGTAATGTTAACCATGCCGAAAACCAACCGTGTCATCTTAAACTAACAGATCCATCTATTCCCTTAGGGCATAACCTTGCTAAATACGATGAGCCTGCGCAGCGATATTGTCCAGCGGGTGTTTATGAGATTGTTGAAGACGAAAGCGGTGAACAGCGTTTCCAAATCAACTCTCAGAACTGTGTTCATTGTAAAACATGTGATATTAAAGACCCTGCTCAGAACATTACTTGGGTAACGCCAGAAGGTGGTGGCGGTCCAAACTATCCAAACATGTAAGTGATTAACTTATAGAATGAAAGGCAGAGAAATCTGCCTTTTTTTATGCCTGCTTGTTAGTGTTTAATACAATTTATATAGGATGTGCTTGCGTACCGAAAATTCGATGTAAAGCAATATTGGTGCGTAAACACGCCCTATAAAATCACACTAAGTATGTGCTATTCGTGTCGGGCGCCTTTAAATTTCTTGGTGGTAAAGCTAGTCATGTACTTGTTTTAGTGAGGGCGGAGAACAAAAGGCTGCGGGTGGGTAGCGTGTCAGATAGCAAAAAGGGCAGAAGAATCTGCCCTTTTTGCTTACTTAAATATAGCAACGATTAATTCGTTACTATATTTGGTGTTTATAAGTCATAACCTTTTTCTTCATGAAGCGCTAAATCAAGCCCCATAGATTCATCATCGTCATCTACTCTTAAGCCAGTGATGGCATCAACCGCTTTTAAGATAATCCAAGTCACAATACCTGTGTAAAAGAATACACTAACAATACCGATCATTTGCGCGCTAAGCTGCTCACCGATTGATTCGTTGCCGCCACCGAAACCATAACCACTAAAAGGGCCAAGATCTGATGCGCATAATATACCTACCATAAAAGTACCGAGAATACCGCCAACACCATGAACAGGGAAAACATCTAGTGAATCATCAATCTTAAGTTTCTGTTTGATGAATAAAGTGGCATAAAAGCAAATAATTCCCGCGCATAGGCCTATAATTAGTGCAGCGCCAGGGCTAACAGACCCAGAAGCAGGGGTGATTGTACCAAGTCCTGCAACCATGCCAGTCACTACACCTAATACAGAAGGTTTGCCGTATTTTCTCCATTCACAAGCCATCCAGGCAAGTGCGCCCATTGATGCAGATAAGTGCGTGGCAACAAGCGCCATCGCAGCATTTTCATCGGCTGCCAGAGCGCTACCAGCATTAAAACCAAACCAGCCAACCCATAACATACCTGCGCCTGTAACGGTCATAGTCATATTGTGAGGAGGCATGGCAGTTTTTGGCCAACCTTTACGGTTACCAATAACGATTGCTGAAACGAGTGCTGCGACACCTGCTGTAATATGTACTACGATGCCGCCAGCAAAATCTAACACACCTAGCTCGCTTAACCATCCACCGCCCCATACCCAATGGCAAACAGGGATGTACACAGCAAATAGCCAAATGCTGCTGAAAAGTAACATGGCAGAGAACTTCATGCGTTCAGCAAATGCACCGACGATTAACGCTGGCGTGATGACAGCGAAAGTCATTTGGAAAGCCGCAAATAACGCTTCAGGTATTGTTCCTGTTAGTGAGCTTTTGGTTACGTTAGCCATAAATAAGTTGCTAAAGTCACCAATAAACTGGTTGCCTTCGCCGAATGCGAGAGAGTAACCCGCGATATACCAAAGTACTGACATAAGCGCGGTTAAGGTAAAGCATTGCATTAATATAGAGAGAACGTTTTTGCTTCGCGCCAAGCCAGCATAGAAAAGTGATAAGCCTGGTATTGTCATAAATAAGACGAGGGCAGTTGCTGTCAGAATCCATGCAGTGTCTGCCCCGTTGAGGGTATCTTCAGCTAGTGCAAAAGTAGGGACTAGCAGGAGTGATGCTAGAATTAGTAGTTTTTTCATAAGTAATTCCAAAAAAATTATTTTTATATTAAAGGGCGTCGCTGCCTGTTTCACCAGTTCTAATGCGGACTGATTGCTCTATATTAGAGATGAAAATTTTTCCATCGCCAATCTTTCCGGTATTCGCCGCATTAATAATAGTTTCCGTTGCTTGATCAAGTTTGTCGTCAGCAACCGCAACCTGAAGTTTAAGTTTTGGTACGAAGTCGATAATGTACTCGGCTCCGCGATAGAGCTCAGTGTGCCCTTTTTGGCGTCCGAAGCCTTTAACATCTTCTATGGTCATGCCCTGTAGTCCTATGTCAGTAAGTGCTGTTCTGACATCCTCTAGTTTGAATGGCTTTATAATTGCCGTAATTAGTTTCATTTATTTTCCTGTATGTCGCAGAAAGTTATTTTTGATTACTTGTTTTATGTTGAATTATCAATTATTCAAGTTATAAGTGCGGTAATATTATTATTTTTAGTCTCGTTTTCAGTTTCAATTTAGAATGGAAATTAAATTAATCAAATTACGTTCTAAATTCAATAGTGAATTGAGTTTAAGGTGTGATTAATCGTTAAAATTAGACCCTCTTATGACTCTGTTTAGTAAATTATCCCTTTTTTACTTTGTTTATTTCTCTCTGCTGGGGGTTATGGCACCTTATTTGGGTTTATATTTGGAAGAACAGGGGTTCAGTTTATTTGAGATTGCCCAACTTTCATCCTTGTTAATGCTAACGAAAATTGTTGCGCCCATGTTATGGGGTTCGCTGGCTGACCGATACCAAAATAGAGTATATCTCGTTCGGCTGGGTGCGCTGATGACTATGGTTTGTTATTTGGTTTTTTTTGTCGCAGAGCAGTTTTGGCATTATGCACTGATTATTGTGCTTTTTAGTTTTTTTTGGAATGCCATTTTACCGCAATTTGAAGTGGTTACATTGCTGTCGCTGGGTGGCCAAAAAGATCGATATAGCCGCATTAGGCTGTGGGGGTCGATTGGTTTTATTGTTAGTGTGGTGACGATGGGTTGGGTGTTTGAAAAACTGGGTATTTACTTGTTTCCTTTGTCTTTATTAGTAATTGTTGCCGCTATTTTTCTTGCAAGCCTTTTTCGATTTAATAAAACAGAGGGGGCGGTCGTAAAATCGATGGTTGCACCTGGTTTATGGCAGCAAATCAAACGAAGAGATACTCAGCTATTTTTCTTGTCATGCTTTTTGTTACAAGCTTCGCATGGCGCGTATTACACCTATTTCAGTATATTTCTTGAGTCTATCGGATATGAAAAAACTCAAATCGGCTTGTTGTGGGGGCTGGGTGTTTTTGCAGAAGTGATCATTTTTATTGTTATGCATCATTGGTTTGCCAAGCACTCTATTAAAATAATTATGGTGATTTCTTTGGCTGTTACGAGTTTACGATGGGGTTTGACCTCTTATTATGCGGATGTCTTTTGGGTGTTGTTAGGTTCGCAATGTCTGCATGCCTTTTCTTTTGGTGCGATGCATGCTGCGGCTATTAAGTTTGTTGATCTTAATTTTGATGCGCGAACGCAAGGAAGAGCTCAGGCTTTGTATAGTAGTTTAAGTTTTGGCTTAGGCGGTGCTGTCGGCGCACTGTTAAGTGGCTTAATTGTTGTTAATACGAGTTATGAAATGATATTTCTTGTAAGTGCTCTCATGGCTGTTTTGGCTATGATTCTAGTTTTTCCTTTCCGGTCGCGGCTAAATACAAGGCTTTCTCAATAAAGTATGTTTTAATTTTCTCGAGGTAAATCTCTTATCTCATTGAAAAAAGTTAACTTTAAATTGGTTGATTCTTAAATTTGCGTCTATGCTTTCTTTAAAATGGAATATCACACTTTTCACACGATTGAGTGGAAAGGTTTATGTGATTAAAAATATTAGCGTCTTAGTTTTATGAATGCCTTTAGAGGGTACTATTAGGTATTTTTGCAGAGTAATTAAGTTGTTACTTTGTATAAGCCGAGGACAGGCCATATGCGAGCTTAATAAAAAGTTTGTAAGAAAGAATTTCAATGTAACGGAGTATCGTTCGATGACGAAAAACACACAGCGCTTGCAACAGTTTGCCAAGCTACCTTTAGCTTTGGCTATTGCCGCTTCCATCTCAGCGCCAGCTAGCGCCTTTCAATTTTATGTTAATGACTTAGAAGCGAGTTTAGATACCACGCTTAGTGCGGGTGCAAGTTGGCGGTTAGAAGAAAGAAACGATAACTTGGTAGGTGTCGGTAATGGAGGTAGTGGTGGTTCCATTAATAGTGATGATGGAAACTTAAATTTCGAAAATGATAAAACCTATTCCAAAATAATTAAAGGGAATACCGATTTCCTTATTACTTATGAAGATTATGGTTTTTTTGGACGTGTAAAGTATTGGTACGACTTTGAGCTGAAAGATGAAAATCGTAATTCTGACGGTATTAACCCTGTACGACAATTGAGTTCGGATGGGGATGACAATGCTTCCGGTGCCGAAATTTTTGATGCTTATGTATGGGCAGACTACTGGATAGGTGATTCACCTTTAAATGTACGACTAGGTAAACAGGTTGTTAGTTGGGGTGAAAGTACGTTTATCTTTAATGGTATTAACGTGATTAACCCGGTTGATATTGGTGCTTTCAGAGCGCCAGGCGCAGAAATTAAAGATGCTTTGATACCGGTCAAGATGCTTTATGGTTCATTAGGTTTAACGGATGACATAACACTTGAAGCGTTTGTACAGCTTGAGTTTGAAAAAACACGTATTTCTGATTGCGGAACTTTCTTTTCAACGGTTGATTATGTTGCAGATGGGTGTGGTCCGGTGTACGCATTAGGTCATGTTTCAGAAACAACGAACCAACAAGGGCTTGATGGTGCCGGCGCACTGCCAACACAACTACCAAGACTAGCGGATAAAGAAGCCGATGATACGGATCAGTTTGGTGTGGCCTTACGTTGGTATGCAGCAGACTTAAATGAAACCGAGTTCGGTTTTTACTTTGTTCAATATCATGGTCGCTTTCCATTAGTGAGTGGTTTCGTTGCCAATGATAAAAATGGTGATGGCGTTGTATCAACCGCGGAGTCGCTAGACCCTGAAACGGGTGCGAAATACTTTATTGAATATGCTGAGAAAATTCAGATGTTCGGCACCAGCTTTAATACCAGTGGACCCTTTGGTCTTTCGTTAGGTGGTGAATATAGTATTAAGCATGACTTCCCTATTCAATTAAATTCGCCTGACTTGGTTGCGGCTGCATTGGCTAAAACCTCAACACTATATCCTGATCGACCTATTTCGCCCATTATTCAAGATCGGGTGGATGGCGGTGATGATGGCGTTGTTCAGCTAAGTGAAGCAGCACCTCTTTTTGGTACAGTCGCACAAGGTTATGACTTATACGACGTTTCTCAGATACAAATGACAGCGATCAAATTTGTTGACCAGATTTTGGGCGCAAGCCGCTTAGCTTTTGTGGGTGAGGTGGGTGCAACGTATGTTCATGACCTTCCTGATGTAAGTGAAATTCGATACGGCCGATTTGATCAACTAAATTTTGGTATAACGGATGATGGTTTGGCGGTATGTGAAGAAACAAATAAAGTAGGTGGCTGTCATACAGATGGCTTTGTAACGAGCTTTTCATGGGGTTATCGCATGAGAGCGTCATTAACGTATAACGATGTTTTTGCTGGAGTAAACCTAACGCCGCAATTATCTTGGAGTCACGATGTGAAGGGTCATGCCCCAGGGCCTGGTGCTAACTTTATTGAGGACCGAAAGTCAGTAGGGTTTAAATTAACAGCAGATTATTTAAACAAGTATAGTGCCACGTTAGGTGTGACTAGCTACTTTGGTGCAGATGGACTTAACGCGCTTTCTGACAGAGATAATGCTTCACTTAGTGTTGCGTACTCATTCTAATAACCCATTGGCTCTGTTTGACGAGGTAGTCTAAATGAAATTTATAAAAACAATGTGTGCCATTGGTGTTGTTGCAGCTAGTGTTAATGCTGGCAACGTGATGGCGAAGGTATCACCTGAAGAAGCTGCGAGGCTCGGTGGTAGTGAGCTAACGCCTATTGGGGGAGAAAGAGCGGGTAATGCTGATGGAACCATTCCTGAGTGGACGGGCGGCATAAAAGAAATACCTGCAGGATTTGATGGGAAAATATATCTGGATCCGTATGCAGAAGATAAAATTCTGTTTACCATCACTAAGGATAACATGGCGCAATATGCCGATAAGCTGACCGATGGTCAGATGAAAATGTTAACGTCTTATGACTCGTATAAAATAAATGTGTACCCGACACATCGTTCGGCTAAATATAGCGATATACTGATTGAGAGTGCAAAAAATAATGCCCTAACTGCGGAGCTAGATGATAACGGAAATGGTGTAATAGGCTCAAATGGTGCTGTTCCTTTTGCTATTCCAGACGGTCCACTGGAAGTTCTTTGGAATCAAATTATGCGCGATAGGGGGGAGAATTTTGTACGAACGCAGGTACAGGTTACGCCAACGGCAGGCGGAGCGTTTTCACCAATTCAGTTTAAAGAGGAATTCTCACCTCGTTATCTGTTGAGTGATGTTGCAAAAAATAAAGATAAAAATGTATATTTTTATTTTAAGCAGCAAGTAACTGCTCCGGCTCGACTTGCGGGTAATGTACTGTTGGTCCATGAAACGATTAATCAGGTAAAGGAGCCTCGTAGGGCTTGGATTTATAATTCTGGTCAGCGTCGTGTACGTCGTGCGCCTCAGGTAGCCTATGACGGACCAGGTACGGCATCGGATGGCTTAAGAACGACTGATAATTTCGATGGTTTCAATGGTGCGCCAGATCGTTATAATTGGGTCTTGGATGGTAAGCAGGAGCTATATATACCCTATAACTCCTATGAGCTTGATAGTAAGGATTTGAAATATAAGGATGTTGTAAAAACAGGACACCTTAATCCTAAATATGTACGTACGGAATTGCATCGAGTTTGGAAAGTAACGGCTACTTTAAAAGAGGGTAAGCGCCACATCTATAGCAAACGTGTAATGTATTTTGATGAAGACACTTGGAGTATGGTTGCCGCTGATTTGTTTGATGGGCGTGGCGAATTATGGCGCTTCCAAAATGTCCATAGTAAGGCTTATTATGATACTTATTTGTACGGCCCCACAATTGAGACCGTTCACGATTTGATATCAGGGCGTTATATTTCAGGTGGTTTAGCGAATGAGTTACCGCCGCGTTATGATTTTTCCAAGACATTTAAAACGAAAGACTTTACCCCAGCGGCACTTCGTCGTGCAGGTAAGCGCTAGTTTCAAGTTAGTCGTTTAGAAAGAACAAAAACCGAGTTAGGTCACTAGCTCGGTTTTTTTTTGAGTAACAAACAAACCCATCCAACATCTAGTTAGATTGAATCAAAAACTATGATGCATGTTGATCAATATTCGGCAGGAAATAGCAGTGTGACGACGTACAGTTAGTCATTTATGGATGAAGTGGAGGCGTCGGTATTAAAGGGGCATTTGGAGCAAGGGCGGAACGCTATTTGTGATTATTTTGAACAGTGTAGGTATGGATGAAAGTTAGAAGGAGTTTATTAAAAAGTATCTTTGACTCAGCCATCGCATGAGAAGCTACAGCGGCTGGTGAATGGCTTGAAGAAAACAGTTTATTAGCCTTGTTGATTGAAAGCGCAGGGCTGAGCGTGTTGAAAATAAGCTCATAACCTAACGCTATCAATCGTGTTGTTTCTTTTATTTATGAAATGCCATGCTTGGTTTTAAGTTCTGTGATTAATGCATCTTTATCTGACCAAGTATTATTCAACCATACCTGAAAATTAGCTTTAAACTCCGGGTCAGCGGCATAATCTTTTCCTAAAAATTCTTTTGGAATTTCAATTTTATTAAAATGCACGATCACCTTACTAATACGGCCACAGAAAAGGTCCCAAGGTCCAATATTCTGATCAGAGTATACAAGCGTTATATCGAGCATTGTATGCATTTGCTCGCCCATACTGCCAAGTACAAATGCCGCTCCGCCCGCTTTAGGTTTAAGTAGGTTGGTGAAAGGAGATTGTTGTTTGTCATGCTTCTCTTGAGTAAAACGTGTACCTTCAAGGAAGTTAAAAACGGAAACAGGTGTTGTTTTGAACTTCTCGCATGCTTTACGTGTTGTTGCTAGATCTTTACCTGCCAATTGAGGGTTTTTACGTACTTGTTCTAGTGAGTAGCGCTTCATAAATGGGAAGTCTAAAGCCCACCAACAGATACCAATAATCGGAACCCAGATTAATTCTTTTTTCAGAAAAAATTTCAACATCGGAATGCGTCGGTTTAAAACTTTTTGCGTGATAGGAATGTCTGACCATGATTGATGATTACAGTTGACGAAATACCAGTCATCCATCGACAAGCCATCGATATCGGAAATATCAAATTCAGTGTTCATGAAAAGCGTCATAAAAAAGCTGTTCAGAGACACCCAGTTAGTTGCACTGGCAATTAACACTTTTGTCGCGATGTTCTTTATGAAAGATAGGGGGATTAATAACTTTAAAAAAGCACCGACGATCAATATCGGTGTCCAAAATAAAGTATTAAGTATAACGAGGATTAATATTAATGTGCCCTTAAGGCGTTCAGGTAGAAAAGTAAGCATAATAAGACTCTAAATTTTTTTCTGAGTCTAACTGTCTGCTTATTTAATTTCAAGAAGCTGGGCTAACACATGTGTTTTTTGACGGAGAGTAGGAGTTAATCTCCTAATAATTGGCCTGTTTTTTCATCTGCTTTGGATTTTATTTCAGGGGTGATATGGCTAGATAGTGTTGCGATGGCCGCGGCCATGACGGCTATATCGTCGGTATAACCTAAAAAAGGGGTTAAATCAGGAATACCGTCAATCATGCTAATAAAGTAACTAAGACTGCCAATAATAACGGTGCGACACCAAACGGGGGTGTCAGGTGCTCGTAATGTGTAGTAAAGCGTGAAGGCTTGTGAAACAGCTTCTCTACTCACTAAACGCAGCGATGTCTTAATTTTTTTAACGAGTCTGTTTTCAGAAACAGAAGCGTCGTCTTTTTTAGCTTTTGTCATTAATTTAGTCAAAGCTTGGGCTCAGTTGCTGGTCTTTCGTCGCAAAGACTAGCCCTAGGTTGTCATCTTGAATCCATAATAATGAAATCACATTGCCGGGTACGCGTGCTTCATCATGTGGCGAAATAAACCCTTTAAGTCTGAGTGCTTGGCCAAACATTGTGTCTGTCTCTGCTCCGGTAAGCGCATTAAATGTTATCTCAATGCGATTGCCCGTAAGGGTGCAAGACTCGCTTAGAATGCTTTCTGTGCTTTGTAACAGTGGGGCGGATAATATATTTAGGTTTACTCCTGAGCCAACAGCGTGTTCAATAAATACTGAGGCGCCTTCTAGTGAAGCCTTGCAGTCGGCATTGCCGCTTCCATCATTTTCAATGCGATCAGACAAGGTGAGTATGGAGTTGTTTACATTTCGAAGCGTATTGGCTTTGTCGTTTATGCCAAAAGTGTTGCCGAGTAAGGTATATCGAGTACCTCCAGTTTCATCGTCATTAAGTTCGGGGAAGATAGGAGGTGTTCCGCTAAGTTCCGTCGCTATAGTAATGCCACGGCCGCGATCCTGACCATTTTTACCTAAACCGCTTTCATAGACAAAAGCTAGGTGTTTGCCATCTTGTGTTGAATGGCCCTTAGGAGAAAAGGCGCCATCAAAAGAAAGAAGCCCTCTGTTTTCTGATGCCGAGCTATCTTCTGTTTCAACCGTAAATATTGTACGGGGAATTTGAGCTGCAATGGTGTCTAAATCGTTTTGACTAGTGTGAATGTTATCTTTATCTCGGCTTCGGGTGTAACTGCGGAAGTGCGTGGAAGGTTGGTCAAAGTTGATTGTGTTACCATTTATGGACCATTGTTCAGTTTCTGCAAACAGTTCGAGAGCCTTGTCAGTACTGTTTGGGAGGTCATCCTCAAGGTTTAGTGAGTAATTTATGACACCGTACTCTTTTTGGTGAAGTTGGGCGATCGTAAACTCAGTATTCGTTTCTTGGCCATGTACTTCCCAAGAAAAAATGTTTAAGTCCTCAATTTGGGTGCCACGATCGAATTTATTGTTACTGTTTTTTGTAACGCCAAAACTTCCGCCAGTACTATAGTTTGAGCCTAGTAGCCAAGTTGGACTAACGCTTGTGTTAGGTAAGTCTTCAAACTCGATGGGAAGGGATGCGTTGGCGTCTCGTTCATACTCATTGGCTTTATAAAGTTTGGAGAAAAATGGGTTAAATTGCCAACCGATATTCTCTAGGCCGTCATCTTTGGGAACCTGTTGAGATAAGGAGCGGGTATTTAATAAAGAGCCTTCCGTCGACGCAGAGGTATCATTGGGTGTTAACGAGGCCAGAAAATTATTTGGAGAGCTTGCTTCGAGACTAAAGCTATTGTTTTCGCTAATCGCTAGTGATGCTCTCGTAAAAGGAAGCTTGGATGAAAGTATTTCTTTTCGTGCATCTAGAAATGAGCTGAATTGATTGTAGGATGGATAGATGGGTGAGCTGTTGCCTATATCTGGATCGTTTTCGATAATTGTAGAGGTTTCTGTAGCGATCACAATTTCATTGTTTTCATTTTCAGGACTTAGGTTATTGAGAGATAGGGCAAACCAAAGGCCATTATATTCGGTGTCATATTGTAAGCGGACAATGCTTTCTAATCCGAATGCTCGGCGTGTGCCTTTAGCAATAGGGGAGACGCTGCGCGTAATTTCTGCCACGGCCGTTTCAATATGTGCTCTGAAATCGACTTGCTCATCAAGAAATAATAAGGATTGAGCAATACTCAAGTTATTCGGGATGGTAATTTCATATTCTTGAGCAGTTTGACTTACTTTGGCTAATAAATTTGCTTTGCCGAGCACCTGATTAGGGCAGTTACTGGCATCACAAGGTATTAAAGCATCTAAATCTTCTTCAGTTTCAAGTGTGTCAAAAAGTTTCTTAAGCACATAGTGTGAAAATATATTTACTGAGATGGAAGTATTTAGCGGTAATGAATAAAGCGGGGCATAAAGTACAATGTTTTTGTCGTTACTATCTTTTCCAACGACAGCTTTAATTACGAGGTTAGATTGCTCAACATATAATGCATTAAATTCTAGCTGGTAGCCGTCATCATCGGGCTGTGTTGTGCTTGAAGCAGGGATGGTACTGTTATGACCTTCTTTAAACTCATGGTCTAATGCCACAATTGAAATATTACCGGTAGAGATGTTGTTGCGTTCTATTAGTCCATCTTCAGTATTAGTTTCAATCAGTACGCCTATCGTCTCCGCTGCAGCATCTAAATCACCACTGCCACTACCGTCACCTACATCTGGGTTATTATTGGTAGCGCCATTGCTTTCACCTCCTCCTGTACCGGCATTGCCACACGCTAAAAGCGTCAGGCTAAAAAGAATGATTTGAAAAAGGTGAATAGATTTTTTAAACATAATAGCAAAATGCCTTTAGCTGATGATTGGACGCTAACAAAATAGACTAAAAATAAGGGCTAGAATAAAACTATACACTCATAAGTATTAAATTCTGTGATGTTTCTGTAATTTTAGTGTTTTGACTAAAAAGCAGGATATGCCTTGTTCTTAATGAGCGACAAATTCAGCTTTCCAACCATCACCTTGTATTTCGTACCATTGAATGAGTTTATTTAATTCATCCAGTAATGCACTTATGTCTTTATCGATGGCGATGTGTCCTGCGTTGTCATTTAGGGTTTTTAAATGATGCTCAGTGTTTTGAACAATTGCTCTAAGCTTTGGTACACCGCAGTAGTGACAAGCGCCGTGTAACTTATGAATAACATCATCTAATTTTTTCAGATCATTGTCAGCGTGAATCTGTTGAATTTTAGTGTGTTCTGCCGGTAATGAGTCGAGAAATTTCTCTAAAAATAGAGCGGCTAATTCTGGGTTATCATTGCTTAATTTTAAGCCTTCTGCAAAATCGATACTACCTGTACATGTAGTCTTATTTAATTCATTTTTGCCTGAACCTGCCAGTTGTGCAGTTTCGTTAAGCGGGGGGGTCTTTATCTTTGATTGGGTAAACTGGTTTTTTGTTTGGTGATTGGCTAGCTCGGTATTTTGGCACAATGTAGGCACAAATTCTTCAATTGCTGAATGAAGCTTGGCTTCATCAATGGGTTTGGTAATCAAACGTTGAAAACCTTGCTTTAAAAACGTTTCTTTCTCTTCTGGGAGGGCGTAAGCGGTTAGCGCAATAATTGTGGTATCTAAGAACTCATCGTCTAATTTACGGATTTTTTTCATGGCTTCGCCTCCATCCATGCCTGGCATTTGGATATCCATAAAAATTAGTGAATAAATGTGTTTTTTGCATTGTTCGATTGCTTCAAAGCCATCTCTAGCGGAGTCGGCTGAAATACCTAAACTTTCAAGTATAGAAACGACTAATGATAGATTTATGTCGTTATCATCAACGACTAAAATTAAATGTTTTTGCTGCAAAGCTAGTGAGTCAGGCTCTGGGGCTACAGTCGTTTTGAGTGATGCAGTTTTTATTGATGATAATAACGGAATAGGGTTAATGGCTTTTTCGAACTGACGCTTGTGGGTATTCGAATACAGATCTACAAGTGCTTGGTAAAAGCGTGTGCGCGTCAGCGGTTTGACGATATGGGAACTGGCAAATTGAATCGTGCTCTTTTCGTAATGCTCTAAAGTAGGCGTGACTAACAGTACCTTTTGGCCAAGTGTATTGAGTTGTTGGATGAGTGTGCTGCTTTCAGTTTGATTCAGTTCATTGCGATCAAGGCATAGTACGGTGATGGCTGCCGCAGGTGCATTATTTAGTAACTGGTTTGTATGATCTTGCTTTGCTAAGGAAAGGAGGTGTTCATGAGAACTTGCAAATTTAAAGTCCATTACCCATGAACGAAAAAGATGTTCAATGGCTAAACGAGGTGCTTCTCGGGTTTCAAGGCAAAGTATTTTCTTATTGTTTAATTGATCGAAAGAATCTTCTTTGAGTGTTTGTTCGAGTAATTCTATTGGAAGCGTAAACCAGAAGGAAGAACCTTTTCCTAGCTCGCTTTCGAAGCTTATAGCGCCATCCATTTGTTCGATTAGATTTTTAGAAATGGCTAAGCCAAGTCCTGTTCCTCCGAAATTACGAGCCGTCGTTGCATCGGCTTGTGAAAAAGCACTAAAAATGGAATGTTGTTGTGCCCGGGAAAGTCCCACGCCGGTATCATCGACTGAAATTTTAATGAATTCTCGTGATATACCCGGTGTTTCTTCTGCCAACATCACTCGAACAACAATGTCGCCTGACTGCGTGAACTTAATAGCATTGTTGGTGAGGTTGGTGATGACCTGTTTAATACGTAATGAGTCACCAATGATCTCTTTGGGTACATCCTGATAATGAAGGTGTACTAGCTCTAAATTTTTAGCATGAGCGGTTGGTGCGAGCATGGTGACCACGTCTTCAACCAGGTCTCTGAGAGATATAGGTGTTTTTTCAAGTAGTAGTTTTCCTGCCTCTATTTTGGAAAAATCTAAAATATCATTGATAATCAAAAGCAGAATGTCGGATGATTTCTTGATGGTTGATAAATGGTCACGTTGATGGCTGTTTAGCGGACTTTTTAGTAATAAATTTGTAAAACCAAGAATGCCATTAAGCGGAGTGCGTATTTCATGGCTCATATTGGCTAAAAATTCTGACTTGGTACGGTTGGCGAGTACCGCTTGTTTTCGTGCAATGTCTAGTTCAACATTTTGTACTTCAATTGTTTCGAGTGTTTCTCTTAAGTCCTCTGTTGTTTGTTCTATTTCTAGGGTCATATCGGTTTGAGTTTGGCTCAAACGTGTGGCAAGGGTGTTAATACCGGACGCGAGCGCATTAACTTCTTTAGCGTAAGCACCCTCAATAGAGATATGATTTTGCCCTGCCACCAAGTGTTGAAGTTTATAGGCCATATCGTTAATGGGCTTAACTATTTTTTTGCTTAAAAAACGAGTGGTAAAAATACAAGTTGCGAGCACGACAAGCAGATACCAGATGGTTTGTTTTATAATGTCGCCAAATTGAGTAATGGTTTGATGATCATTTATTTTTATCAGCAGCCAGCCACTTGTTTGTAATGGCTTTGATTTAGCGATCGATACTCTTTTTTTATTCGCATTTACGTCTGAATGAGTGCTAATGATCGGCGCTATAAAAATAGACTCACCTTGAAATTTTAATAATTTAGGTGATGTCTTCGGGAATGTCCCTGGGTTTAGGCGTGCTGCTAGTCGTGGCCCCTGATGGTTGATGACTTGATGGTTGTCATTTAAGAGCGTCACTGATTCAACGAGTTTAGAGCTGAGCAAACTTTTAGTATAAATGTCAGTTTGATCAGAAGAGTCTAATGTCGAATTACCTAGGATTTTGGTTGTCGTGAGCGTTAATTGTGCTAGCTGATCGAGGTAGGACTGTTCTGAATCATTTAATCGGAGCGTGATTAAGTACCAGGCAAGGCTAACTGCCATGATTAAGATGGGCAGTATAGCTATGATTAAAATACGTGTTTGGAGACTAAGAGATTTCATCTTATTTGTATTGTTTTAGCTTCATTAAGTGAATCCATTTCGCGAAATGCTCTTGCAGTGTATCATTTCACCAGATTATCGCATTTATTTAAAAGGCTATTCATGGATTTTCCTACAATTGAAGATTATATAGGCAATACACCTCTAGTTCGCCTCCAGCGTTTGGCGGGTGATTCTAGCAATACTATTTTAGTGAAGCTTGAGGGTAACAATCCGGCTGGTTCGGTTAAAGATCGACCCGCATTAAGTATGATTCAGCGGGCGGAAAGTCAGGGTGTTATTAAACAGGGTGATACCTTAATCGAAGCGACAAGCGGTAATACGGGGATTGCGCTTGCGATGGCTGCTGCGATCAAAGGGTATCGAATGATTTTGATTATGCCTGAGAATGTAAGTCTAGAGCGTAAAACATCAATGGCCGCCTATGGTGCCGAAATGATCTATGTGACAAAAGATGAGGGCATGGAAGGTGCGCGAGATCGCGCTCAGACAATGCAAGAAAAAGGTGAAGGCATCGTTCTAGACCAATTTGGTAACCAAGATAATCCTCTCGCGCATTATCAGGGAACTGGGCCTGAAATCTGGCAACAAACTAAAGGGCAGATTACGCATTTTGTGAGCGCAATGGGCACAACGGGCACCATTATGGGCACGTCTCGCTACTTAAAAGAGCAGAATGAAAAGGTCCAAATTATTGGCCTTCAGCCAGAGGAAGGGGCTGCTATACCTGGTATTCGTCGTTGGCCAAAAGAATATTTACCGACTATTTTTGATGAGCGTCGCGTGGATAAAGTGATGGGTATGGGTCAAAAAGAAGCTGAGCAAACGATGCGAGCGCTAGCAAAAGAGGAAGGTATTTTTTGTGGTGTTTCTTCTGGTGGAGCGGTTGCGGGAGCATTACGTTTGTCTAAAGAACTTGAAAATGCCGTAATTGTCGCCATTATCTGTGACCGGGGAGACCGTTATCTTTCAACAGGTGTGTTTGAATAGGTCGTTTCTATTTTCTAGCGTATTAATATCGTTAGCGTTTTAATTACTAGGTACTGCAAAAATCATGGCCAAAAGGCGACGTCAAAATACTAAAGTATCTAAAGACCTGATCGAGTGTGAAATTCTTCGCTTAGGGCATGATGGCCGTGGTATTGCTAAACAAGCAGGTAAAACCCAGTTTGTTGAGGGCGCATTGCCCGGTGAAAAGGTGAAAGCCCGATATATTTCTCAGCGTTCAAAATTTGATGAACTGAATACGATAGAAATTCTAGAGGCTTCGCCTGAAAGAGTGACACCGCCTTGTCAACATGCCGACGTGTGTGGCGGTTGTAGTTTGCAGTATATGTCTGTGGCGGCCCAGATTAGTTATAAAGAAAGCGTGTTAAAAGAGCAGTTTAAGCATTTTGGCAATTTAACTTCGAGTGAGTGGTTTGAGCCTATTATTGGGAAGAGCGAAGGCTATCGAACAAAAGCCCGTTTAGGTGTGGTTTACGTTGGTGCTCGAGATGAGGTGATCATTGGCTTTCGTGAAAAACGAAACAAGCTCATTACAAATATTGAGCATTGTATGGTGCTTGACCCGCGTGCGGGCAATTCATTGTCTGATTTTCGGGAACTAATTGCTTCGCTTTCTATTCGGCAGCATATCCCTCAAATAGAAATCGCGATGGGAGATCATAGTACGGCGCTCGTGATGCGCCATATGGTTGTGCTCACCGAGGATGACCTGGTTAAACTACGTTTATTTGGTAAACAGTTTGATTTTGAAATATATCTGCAACCAGGCGATGCGAGTACCGTGCATAAAATTTGGCCTGAAAATACCATTGATAGATTGTACTTTGCGCTTTCTTTGCCTGAACTTTCGTCACCAGAACAACCGTCCTCAGAGCAAAATGATCTCAGACAAAGAGAGTTGAAGTTAGCTTTTCATCCAACAGATTTTACGCAGGTAAATTCGGGGGTTAATCGTCAAATGATCATCAGAGCGCTTGAGTGGTTGGATATACAATCGACTGATCGAGTGCTTGATTTATTTTGCGGGCTTGGTAATTTTACCATACCGATGGCATGCCTCGCCAAAGAGGTTGTAGGTATTGAAGGGAGTGAGGTAATGGTTTCGCGTGGGCGTGAGAATGCGGAACTTAATGACTTGGATAATGTTTCATTCTCTGTTGCAAACTTACAGGCGGATTTTACGAAGGCTGCATGGGTAAAGAAAGGGTTTGATAAAATTTTAATCGACCCTCCACGTTCTGGTGCTTTGGATATCGTTAATCATATTAGTAAATTTAAAGCACAGCGAATTGTGTATGTTTCTTGTAACCCTGCTACCCTTTCAAGGGATGCAGGCATTTTGATAGACAAAGGCTATAAATTAGTGAAAGCGGGCGTGATGGATATGTTTCCACATACATCACATGTAGAGTCAGTGGCTTTGTTTGAAAAAGAAAAGAAAAAGCGGGGTGCGAATGGTTAAGGTTCGTGAAGACTACATTGAAGACGCGGGTGATGAAAACGCGATTGAACAGTGGCTAACTAAAATCACTGCCATTACTGACTTCGACGACATTGAAACAGTGCGTAGAGCCTGTTTAATGAGTATGGATATTAAGACCAAAGCGGTCGAAGAAGACCGTGTCTGGGCACAAGAGCACAACAGTTTTAAAATCGGCCTTGAAATGGCCCAAATTCTGGTTGAATTAGAATTAGATCAAAATGCCATTATTGCTGCTATTTTATATCGCGCTGTACGTGAAGAAAAAGTTTCGATCTCGGTGATTCGCGAAAGCTTTGGCCCAGAAATAGCGAAGCTTATTGACGGTGTTGCGCGTATGGCAGCAATTTCAGCCACACATAGTCCGCTAAAAGGCTCTGTCCTGGGTCAAACACAAGGCCAAATTGATAACGTACGAAAAATGTTGGTCACAATGATCGATGATGTGCGTATTGTTTTGATCAAATTAGCCGAACGAACGTGCGCAATAAGAGCGGTTAAGGATGCAAGCTCAGAAAAACGTCAACGTGTGGCGAGAGAGGTGTTTGATATTTACGCACCCTTAGCACATCGCTTAGGCATTGGTTATATCAAGTGGGAACTTGAAGACCTTTCATTTCGATACCTACATTCCTCTGCATATATGAAAATTGCCAAGCTGTTAGATGAGCGAAGAATCGATCGCGAATCGTTTGTGGCTCGAGTAACAGAAAAACTTGAACTAGAGCTAGAAAATGCACATATACCGGGCGAAGTAGAAGGCCGAAGCAAGCATATTTATAGCATTTGGCGAAAGATGCGTCGTAAGCATCTAGACTTTTCTGAAATTTATGATATCCGCGCCTTTCGTATTTTAGTTCCGACAGATCAGGATTGTTATGCTGTTTTAGGGGTTGTTCATTCCTTGTGGCGGCACATCCCTTATGAATTTGATGACTATATTGCTAACCCGAAAGAGAACGGTTACCGCTCCCTGCATACGGCGGTAATTGGGCCTGAAGGTAAGGTGATGGAGGTGCAAATTCGAACGAAAAAAATGCATGAAGAAGCGGAATTAGGTGTTTGTGCACATTGGCGTTATAAAGGTACAGATGTAAAGAGTCGCTCGTCGGGTTATGAAGATAAGATAAGCTGGTTACGGCAAGTACTTGAGTGGCAAGAAGAAGTGGGGGATGTTTCAGAAATTGCTGATCAGCTAAGTGCTGATGTTGGTGAGGATCGTATTTATGTATTCACACCGAATGGTCATGTTGTCGATTTGCCAATGGGTGCGACCTCCGTTGATTTTGCTTATCGCGTACATACCGAAGTGGGTCATGCATGCAGAGGTGCGAAGGTTAATGGCCGGATAGTACCTTTGACCTATTCGCTTCAAACGGGCGAGCAAATTCAAATACTTACGTCAAACAACCCTGCGCCAAGCCGTGACTGGTTAAACCCAAGTTTAGGCTATTTACGTACGTCACGATCACGTGCAAAGGTGATTCATTGGTTTAAAGCGCAAGATCGCTCACAAAATATTATTGATGGTAAAGCGTTGCTTGGGGATGAGCTAAAGCGCTTATCGATCGGGGGGGTTAGTTATCGGGAATTAACCGACCAAACTCAGTTTAATGAGCCAGATGACATGTTTGCGGCCATTGGGGCCGGTGACTCAAAACCGACTCATATTGCACATATCGCACAAAAACTGATACAGCCTAAAGAACAGCAATTAAGTTTACGGCTTCACCAGCCACAAGATGGCAAAGCAAATACCGGTACCAAAGATGATATTAAAATTAAAGGTGTCGGGCGCTTATTAACCAATATTGCGAATTGCTGTCAACCTGTTCCGGGTGATCCGATTACGGGTTATATTACGGTGGGACGTGGGGTTTCGATTCATCGACAAGACTGTATGAATATATTGCAGCTTGAGGATATGGAACCGAATCGAATTATTGAAGTGTCTTGGGGGCAGTCTGAAGATACCGCTTATAGTGTGAATGTTGAAATTCAAGCCTATGACCGAGAAGGGCTTTTACGTGACATTACAACTGTACTTGCAAATGAACAAGCTAACGTAACGGGCGTGAATTCATACTCCGATGTGCAAGAGAATTTAGCAACGATTACGCTGATCATGGAAGTTACTAGCGTGGATGTTTTGGGTAAAGTGCTGGCGAAAGTAAAACAGCTACCAAACATCATTGATGTGCGTCGCAAAAGAAATGCCTAAGGATCAGTTAATGTATCAAATGGATGATTTGCTGTATCTGATGACGCGCTTACGTGATCCTGAATATGGCTGCCCGTGGGACTTAAAGCAAAGCTTCGAGACAATCGTGCCTCATACGCTTGAAGAAGCATATGAGGTGGCCGATGCGATTTCACGTGGTGATCGCAATGATATTAAAGATGAATTAGGTGACCTGTTATTTCAGGTGATCTTTTATGCTCAATTAGGGAAAGAAGAGCAAACATTTGCCTTTGACGATGTGGTCGATAACATCGTACAAAAGCTGGTGCGTCGTCATCCTCATGTATTCCCAGAAGGTCAACTTCGGAAACACTTTCCTGAAGGAACAACGTTCAGTGACAATCAAATAAAAGCGCAATGGGAAACCATTAAACAAGATGAACGTCGACTAAAAAAGCAACAGAACGCAAGTGTCACTGAAGCTAAATCTAACAAGTTTCAGCCTGAAACAGACAGTGTTTTAAGTGATGTGCCTTCAAACTTACCCGTATTAAATCGTGCTGAAAAACTACAAAAACGCGCGGCTCAGCATGGTTTTGATTGGCCTAATATCAAACCTGTGATTGAAAAGCTCGAAGAAGAGATAGCAGAACTAAAAGTTGAATTGGCGCATGCAGAAGAGAAATTTCTTGATGTTGAGCAAGTTCATAGTCGCTTGGAAGATGAAATGGGTGATGTGCTTTTTTGTTGTGTGAACCTTTCTCGTTTTTTAAAAGTAAAACCTGAGCAAGCCTTAAGAAGCACGAATGATAAATTCGTCCGCAGGTTTCAATTTATAGAAAAGCAGCTTTTTGAAACGGGTCTTACTCTAGAAAGCGCTTCACTGGAGGAATTAGACCGAGTGTGGGATCAAGCGAAAGCAGAAGGTTTATAAACAGACCATATACATTATTTCTGATATCTTCCTATAGGGTGTGCTCCGCGCACCAATAATTTGATGTTACGCATCTTTGGTGCGCAGAGCATACTCTATCAACTACGTTAATAATATCTTAAGTCAATGCCTCTTAAATCAGAGCTTTTATACATATCAGATTCATTTCTAATAGATATATACGTCAAATGACGTATAAGGTTTCGTCAATCAGCGAATACCGTTTTTCCCCTCAATTTTTAATAATAGCGATGATCAAGTCTGAGTCAAATTGGCTTGAAATTAATGCTGTATCCATAACTATTATTAAAAGGGTAGACTCATGAAATTGAAGACAATGCTAAAAAGCGCGGTATTAGGTGCAAGTGCCTCACTATTTGCGATGGGCGCAACGGCCGCTGAAGATACGATCAAAGTAGGTGTATTGCACTCTCTATCTGGCACGATGGCGATTAGTGAGACCACTCTTAAAGATACTGTTCTGATGATGATTGAAGAGCAAAATAAAAAAGGAGGTTTACTGGGTAAGAAGCTTGAGCCTGTTGTGGTTGATCCTGCATCAAACTGGCCTTTATTTGCTGAAAAAACACGTGAATTGCTGTCAAAAAATGATGTTGACGTTATTTTCGGTTGCTGGACATCTTCATCAAGAAAAGCAGTTTTACCCGTGATTGAAGAATTGAACGGTTTATTATTCTACCCCGTTCAGTACGAAGGTGAAGAGTCTTCGAAAAATGTTTTTTATACTGGCGCAGCGCCAAATCAGCAGGCAATTCCTGCGGTTGATTATTTGATGAACGATCTTGATGTCGATCGTTGGGTACTTGCGGGGACTGACTATGTTTACCCACGTACGACCAATAAAGTACTTGAAGCTTACTTGGTTTCTAAAGGTGTTGATAAAAAAGATATCATGATTAACTACACACCTTTTGGTCACTCCGATTGGCAGTCAATCGTATCAGACATCAAAAAGTTTGGTGGTGAAGGTAAGAAAACGGCAGTTGTTTCAACCATTAACGGTGATGCAAATGTACCTTTCTACAAAGAGTTAGGTAATCAGGGTATTTCTGCTGAAGATATCCCCGTCGTTGCATTTTCTGTTGGTGAAGAAGAACTTTCTGGTTTAGATACGAAGCCTCTAGTAGGTCACTTGGCTGCTTGGAACTACTTTCAAAGTGTAGAGAGTGAAGCAAATGAAGCATTTATTGCAAACTGGAAGTCTTATATTAAAGACGACAAACGCGTAACAAATGATCCTATGGAAGCAACGTATATTGGCTTTAATATGTGGTCAAAGGCAGTTGAAAAAGCCGGTACGACTGATGTGAATGCTGTTGAACAAGCGATGATCGGTCTTACTGTACCTAACTTGACTGGTGGTACTGCAGTGATGAATAAAAATCACCACTTGAGCAAGCCAGTATTAATTGGTGAAATTCAGGATGATGGCCAATTAGAAGTAGTTTGGGAAACAAACGGTACTGTAATCGGTGACGCATGGTCTAACTTCCTACCAGGTTCAAAAGACTTAATTGCTGATTGGACTGCACCAGTAAGCTGTGGCAACTTCAATACTAAAACAGCTAAGTGTTCAGGTCAGAACTTCTAAGAAGGTGATCTTGATCAGTTAAGCTAATAAATTCCGACTGACAGCGCAACGTTGTGGGTCGGAATTTATTTTCATTTTTTATTCTTAAATACCCACATTTAATTTATTAACCCTTTAATGGAGCACTATTGTGAGAACTCTTCCGATCCTTCTCGCCTGTCTGATAAGTCTATTATTTAGCTTGTCAGTTCACGCTTCACCTGAACTATTGGCTTCTAAGACATCGACGCCAGAACTGCTAATGAAATTAACCAAGGTGAAGTTAAACAAAGCGATTCCTGTTTTAAAAGAACTGGGAGAACAGGGTGGTGAAGAAATGATACCGCTTTTTAAGACCATGCTAAAAGGGCAACTATATTACGTTAAGCAAACCAAAGCATTGGTGGCTGTTACAAAAGTTGAGGGTGAAAAAGTTTACTCAGATATTTTTACTGGCGACACCTTAGCAAAGATGTCTAAATCAAGCGTTAAAAAAGTGCGTGTAAATAATAAAGTAAGACGGTTTTTACGTGAATCGATTGCTCGTACACAATTGTCGGCTGTAGACGCCGGAGCGCGATTCAAAGCTTTAAACTCTTTATTGTCAGAGTTAGATGCCGACACGATTAAAACGATCCAAATATTAAAAGAAAAAGAAACGGATACCGAAGTCTTAGAATTAATGGACGTTGCGATGGCAATGTTTGTCTTATCTAACAGCAAGGATGTAAAAGAACGACTCACGGCAGTGAATACGCTTTCAGAGCGACTTGAAAATGAAGTGCGCAATTTGTTTGTTAAGGTGGTTAGTCAAGAGCAGGACGCTAAAGTAAAAGCGGCTGCAGAAAGAGCATTGTCATCCATTGAACAGCGCATTGAAAAGTTTCAGTTTGTCGACAAATTATTTTTTGGCTTGAGCTTGGGCTCTGTTTTATTGTTAGCAGCAATAGGTCTCGCGATTACCTTTGGGGTGATGGGAGTGATTAATATGGCGCATGGTGAAATGATTATGCTAGGTGCTTATACGACGTATGTTGTGCAGTTAATGATGCCTAATGCGATTGACTATTCTCTTTGGGTTGCCATTCCACTGGCTTTTATTGTTTCGGGCTCAGTGGGCGTATTGATCGAACGTGGTGTGATTCGTCACCTTCATGGTCGCCCTCTAGAAACTTTATTGGCAACGTTCGGTATCAGTTTAATTCTTCAACAATTAGTTCGTACCGTTTTTTCTCCACTCAACCGTCAGGTGCAAGCACCTAGCTGGATGAGCGGATCTGTAGATATAAACCCTGTTTTATCCTTAACGATGAATCGCTTATATATATTGGCCTTTGCCTTATTAGTGTTTGGGTTATTGCTATTAATTTTGAATAAAACCTCGTTGGGTTTGAATGTTCGTGCCGTCTCTCAAAACCGCAATATGGCGAAAGCGATGGGTATTAAGACGGATAGGGTTGATGCTATGACCTTTGGTTTAGGTTCAGGTATTGCCGGTATGGCGGGTGTGGCGTTAAGTCAGTTAACGAATGTTGGACCAAACCTTGGGCAAGCTTACATCATTGATTCGTTCATGGTCGTAGTGTTTGGTGGTGTAGGTAATTTATGGGGTACTTTGGTGGCTGGTTTCAGTTTGGGCCTCGCTAACAAATTTATCGAGCCTATTACCGGAGCGGTCTTGGCAAGTATCTTGGTATTAGTTTTTATCATTCTATTTATTCAGAAACGTCCAAAAGGGCTGTTTCCTCAAAAAGGGAGAGCAGCAGAATGAGCAACGTTCTTAATCAGCTCAGTTCAATATTTAACAGTGGGGCTATGGGTCGGGAAGGTCAGGCGGGCAGTCGTACTTTACCCTTTGTCGTACTGCTATTAGTGGTGACAGTTCTCGCGTCTATTGGTAATTTAGCGATGCCAGCAGACTCAATGTTTTATGTCAGCACCTATACCATTAGTTTGTTGGGAAAATACCTTTGTTATGCGATGTTAGCCTTAGCGGTAGATATTATCTGGGGCTACTGTGGGATTCTGAGTTTGGGGCATGGTGCTTTCTTTGCTCTGGGTGGTTATGTGATGGGTATGTATTTAATGCGCCAAATTGGTGACCGTGGTGTATATGGCAACCCTGACTTACCTGACTTTATGGTGTTTTTGAATTGGACAGAGTTGCCTTGGTTTTGGCAGGGTATGGACCAATTCTGGTTTGCAATGATTATGGTTGCGGTAGTGCCTGGTTTACTAGCGTTTGTGTTTGGTTGGTTAGCTTTCCGTTCACGTGTTACAGGCGTATACCTATCGATTATTACTCAAGCATTAACCTACGCGCTAATGCTGTCTTTTTTCCGTAATGAAATGGGTTTTGGTGGCACGAACGGTTTAACTGACTTTAAGGAAATTTTGGGCTTTAGTCTGCAAGAAGATAGCACGCGTATTGGTTTGTTTATTGCGACATCGACATTACTTTCTTTAGCGCTAGTGTTAAGTCATTATATTTTCAAATCACGTTTCGGTAAGGTGATTATCGCCATTCGAGATGGTGAAAATCGCGCACGCTTTATCGGGTATCGCGCTGAGCGTTACAAGGTCTGGTTGTTTGTGTATTCCGCTATTATTGCGGGTGTTGCGGGGGCTTTATATGTGCCGCAAGTAGGGATTATTAACCCTGGTGAATTCTCGCCGGTTAACTCGATTGAAATAGTTATTTGGGTCGCTGTTGGTGGTCGTGCCACATTAATTGGTGCGGTCGTGGGTGCTTTGCTGGTGAATTATGCAAAAACCCGTTTTACCGCCATTATGCCTGAAGCTTGGCTATTTGCTTTGGGGGCTTTATTCGTATTAGTGACACTGTATTTACCGAACGGGCTAATGGGCTTAAAGGCGCAGTTGATAGATCGTAAAACGAAGCGAGAGCAATTAAAAGCGAGCAGTTTATCCGTACAGGCAGGTTCTCAGGAGAAAGCATCATGAGTATTTTAGATGGTCAGTTGTTGGATGATACCCGCGAGTTGTTTCGTCGAGATAAAGTGTGGCCATTTATGCTTCCACATGAACCGATGGTTGATGTTTCAAAAAATGTCATTCTTTACATCGAAGGATTATCGGTCAGCTTCGATGGTTTTAAAGCGTTGAATGACATGAACTTGTATATCAATGATGGTGAATTACGCTGCTTAATTGGTGCTAATGGCGCAGGTAAAACGACCTTGATGGATGTTATTACCGGTAAAACAAAATGCGATGAAGGCTCAGTTTACTTTGGTCAGACGCACAATTTGTTAGAAAAAGATGAAGCAGAAATATCGCAACTGGGGATTGGACGTAAGTTTCAGAAACCAACGGTATTTGAAGCGCATACGGTTCTGGATAATTTAGAGTTAGCACTAAAAACGAATAAATCTGTTCTTCCTACACTTTTTGGCAAGCTAAGTTCGACGGATATAGACCGCATTGATCATGTATTGAAAACGATTGGCTTAAAAGAAAATCGTATGATGTTAGCCGGCTCTTTATCTCATGGTCAAAAACAGTGGTTAGAAATTGGCATGCTGCTGGTAGCTGAACCGCGTTTATTATTGGTCGATGAACCCGTTGCAGGTATGACAGCACAAGAGACCGAACGAACTGCCGAATTACTGACTTCACTGGCGGGTGAGCATACCGTGGTTGTGGTTGAGCATGATATGGAATTTGTACGTTCAATTGCTCGTACAGTGACGGTATTGCATCAGGGAGCGGTTTTAGCTGAAGGCTCTATGGATGAAGTGCAAAACAATAAAGATGTACGTGAAGTGTACCTTGGTGAAGAAGAGTAGAGGCTAAAGCATGATTTCAATTAAAAAAGTTAATCAACATTACGGTGGCACACAGATCCTTTGGGATTTAGACCTTGATATCGAGCCCGGTTCACGTACCTGTATTATGGGCCGTAATGGCGTGGGTAAATCTACTTTATTACAGTGCATGATGGGTTTACGGCCAATCACTAGTGGCGAAATTCTAATGGGTGGCTCACCTATACATAATAAATCTGCCGAAGCGCGTGCACCGGCAGGTATTGGTTATGTGCCACAAGGTCGTGAAATATTTCCGTTGCTGACGGTGGAAGAAAATCTGCGTTTAGGTTTACCGATTCGCGCTCAGCGTTTAGGTAAAGATGAAGCGAAAGAAATTCCACAGAAAATATTTGATCTGTTTCCTGTATTAGGTGAAATGATGCATCGTCGTGGTGGCGATTTATCGGGCGGTCAGCAACAGCAGTTAGCGATTGGCCGAGCCTTAGTGATTGAGCCTAAAGTTTTAATTTTGGATGAACCAAATGAAGGTATTCAGCCCAATATTGTGAAACAAATTGGTGATGTCATTTTAAAGCTAAACGAAGAAGAAGGCATGACCGTTATACTCGTTGAGCAAAAGTTAGGTTTTGCTAGGCGTATTGGGCAATCATTTCGACTGATGGAACGCGGGAAAGTGGTTGCTCAAGATAGTATGGATAAATTAAGCGATGACTTAATAAGTAAATATCTGGCAGTATAGGCATTTCGTCATACTGGTAAGTGATAGGGTGCGCTTGCGCACCAAGAATAACGAACACATACCGGAGTAATAATGGATCTCCAGCTAAGATGAATAGCCCTTTAGACCCCAAGTTGATCGAATCCGCCGCTGTAGTAAACGGCTCAAGCTGGCAGGCTCGCTTGAGCTTGTCACTCGCTCAACGCACTCGTGGCGTGCGCTTGGTAAAATGTGAGCATGAAGGGCCGCTTTATGTACAAAAAGCGTTTTACCCTGAAGGGCCTGATTGCGCGCATGTTTATCTATTACACCCACCAGGTGGACTAGTGACAGGCGATACGTTAACGATTTCTGTTGAAGCGCAAGCGGGTAGTCATGCCTTGTTAACCACACCGGGTGCCGGTCGTGTTTATAAGGCTCGTGAGGCAGAAGGCGTTCAGACACAAAATTTACAGATTAACGTACAAGAAAATGCCATTATTGAATGGTTCCCCTTAGAGACTATTCTTTTTCCCTCTGCGCAGGCGCGCATGAAAACTCGTGTCGACTTAAGTGAAAATGCGAGCTTTATTGGTTGGGAAGTTACTTGTTTGGGTTTACCTGCTAACGATATTACTTTTGATTCTGGCTCAGTCTCACAGAATATGCAGATTTGGCGAGATGGTCGTATTCTCTTGAATGAAAGCTTAGTGATAGACCAGGGTGATAACGCTTTGCTAACTGCGAATGCAGGACTGCGTTCTTTACCTGTGCATGGCTTGATGATTGGCGGCCCTTTTAAAGATGACTCACTAGACTTGATTGAATCTTTACGCTTACTTCAAAGCCAGACAGCTACAAATGAATTCCTTGCGACTAGTCATAATGGTGAGTTTATTACGGTGCGTTATCTAGGGGCGTGTACTGAAAAAGCACGAAAATTATTGACTCAAGCTTGGGCGTTAATTCGCCCTGAACTGATACAGAAGCAAGCCGTAGCCCCCAGAATTTGGGCAACATAATTAGCAGCTTTACTTAAATATAAAGATTAACTATCTGGAGCAATACGCATGGAACTCCTGCCAAGAGAAAAAGACAAATTATTGGTGTTTACGGCCGCATTATTGGCTGAAAGGCGCTTAAATCGCGGCTTGAAACTTAATTATCCAGAAGCGATGGCTTTTATTACGATGGAAATTATTGAAGGCGCGCGTGATGGTAGAACGGTGGCTGAATTAATGAGTTACGGTAAAACCTTGTTAACTGAAGAACAGGTTATGGACGGAGTGTCGAGCCTGATACATGAAGTACAGGTTGAAGCCACATTTCCTGATGGCACTAAGCTAGTTACCGTTCATGACCCAATCTGCTAAGGAGATATTCTGATGATTCCAGGTGAAATACAAACGGCTGCAGGCGAAATTGAATTAAACGTAGGGCGAGAAACACTCACGCTGCGGGTAGAAAATATTGGTGATCGACCTATTCAGGTTGGCTCGCATTATCACTTTTATGAAACCAATCTTGGTCTTAAGTTCGATCGTGAAAAGACCAAAGGCTTTCGGCTGAATATCATCTCAGGTACTGCTGTTCGATTTGAGCCAGGGCAAGGTCGTGAAGTTGAATTGGTGGCTTATGCCGGCAGCCGAAAAGTCTATGGTTTTCGTGGCGATGTGATGGGCTTTCTTGATGAAGATAAAACAGGAGGTGTTATCTAATGGCTAAAATAGATAGAGCAAGTTACGCACAAATGTTCGGCCCAACCACTGGTGATAAAGTTCGCTTAGGCGATACGGATATCTGGATTCAAGTAGAAAAAGATTACACCACCTACGGCGATGAAGTAAAGTTTGGTGGCGGTAAAGTAATTCGTGACGGCATGGGGCAAAGTCAGCGTTCTAGTGCAGAAACCGTCGATTTAGTCATTACCAATGCCTTGATCCTAGACCACTGGGGGATCGTTAAAGCAGATGTAGGTATTAAAGAAGGCCGTATTGATTGTATCGGTAAAGCCGGTAACCCAGATATTCAAGATAATATCGATATTATTATTGGTCCAGGTACAGAAGTCATTGCAGGTGAAGGCTCAATTCTTACAGCCGGTGGTATTGATGCCCATATCCATTTTATATGTCCACAACAGGTCGAAGAAGCGTTGATGTCAGGGGTTACCACTATGATAGGTGGTGGAACTGGCCCAGCAACGGGCACCAATGCCACAACCTGTACGCCTGGCCCGTGGTATATAGGGAAAATGCTACAGTCGACAGATTGTATGCCAATGAACTTTGGTTTCTTAGGTAAAGGTAATGCTAGTTTGCCTGAAGGTTTGCGAGAGCAGTTAGAAGCAGGGGCTTGTGGCTTAAAGTTACATGAAGATTGGGGTACGACGCCTGCTTCAATTGATTGTTGTTTATCGGTCGCTGAAGAATATGATGTGCAAGTGGCCATTCATACCGACACATTGAACGAATCTGGTTTTGTGGATGATACGCTAGCGGCTTTTAAAGATCGCGTGATTCATACTTATCATACTGAAGGTGCGGGTGGTGGACATGCACCCGATATTATTCGTGCGTGTTCGCAACCAAACGTGCTGCCATCTTCAACTAATCCAACGCGACCTTTTACCCGAAATACGGTTGATGAACATTTGGATATGCTGATGGTATGCCATCACTTGGATAGTAGTATTCCTGAAGATGTCGCGTTTGCAGATTCGCGTATTCGTAAAGAAACCATTGCCGCCGAAGATATTTTTCATGATCGAGGTGCGTTCAGTATGATTTCTTCAGATTCTCAAGCCATGGGGCGAGTCGGAGAAGTGATTACACGTACTTGGCAAACTGCACATAAAATGAAACAACAGTTTGGCTTTTTAGACGAAGACAAAGCCTTAGGTGCCGATAACTTCCGTGCACGACGTTATATCTCCAAGTACACCATTAATCCCGCGATTGCCCATGGTATTTCTCATGAAGTGGGTTCGGTTGAAAAAGGTAAATTAGCCGATTTAGTGTTATGGAAGCCAGCTTTCTTTGGTATTAAACCGTCTGCGATTATAAAGGGTGGCATGATTGCCGCCGCGCCGATGGGCGACCCAAATGCCTCGATACCGACACCACAGCCAGTACATTATCGACCGATGTTTGGTGCTCAAGGTTTAGCGGCGGCTAAAACCTCGGTGACCTTTGTATCTGAAGCAGCAATGAAAAATGGCATTGGTGAAAAGCTGGAGCTATCACGTAATTTGAGCCCTTGTAAAAATACACGAAATATCCGTAAAACCGATATGGTGTTGAATGATTGGATGCCTGAAGTAACGGTTGATCCACAGACGTATGAAGTATTTGCAGACGGTGAATTACTCACGTGTGAGCCCGCAACAGAGTTGCCATTATCTCAACTTTATACTTTGTTTTAAGGAGTAGGTGAATGTTAGAAGTGTTTGAGCGTTTAGGGCTGCATTGCCATGACCCAGTAGCTGAAACGGTTACCTTAAATCATGACCAGCGAAATAAAGGGCGTATAAAAGCAGTCAGTTTATCAGGCGTCGAAGTTCGTATATTCCTAGAGCGTGGAAAACCATTGCTGGTGGGTGAGTACTTAAGAACTGAGTGTGGAAAAACTGTACAAGTTGAAGGGGCTGTCGAGGCTGTCGCTCATGCAAGTTGTGATGACTGGCGTACCTTTGCGCGTGCTTGTTACCACCTTGGTAATCGGCATTCAAAAATCGAAGTAGGTGACCGCTGGTTACGTATTAAACCGGATCATGTATTAGAAGAAATGGTGCATTTATTAGGCTTGGTTGTATCGCATGAAGAGGCAGTATTTGCGCCTGAATCTGGGGCGTATAGTGTTGGTAAACATGTCAGCGGCCATGGTCATGATCACTAATAATTGGGCTAGGGGCGAAGTTGATGAAGGTCTAAATGATGAGTGATCCAATAGATTTGGCACGATTATTACAATTGAGTAGTGTTAGCTTACCTGTGGGTGGTTATGCTTTTTCACAAGGTTTGGAGTATGCCATTGAGTGTGCTTGGATAAAAAAATACGACGATGTTGAGCAGTGGATCAAACTACAATTAAAAGAAAATCTAGCGCGTGTCGATTTACCAATACTTAGAAGTGTGATGGAAAGTAGCCAAGCGCACGATTGGTCACGCTTTCGTTATTTGAATGATTTAGCGATTGCCTCGCGTGAAACCAAAGAGCTGCGTTTAACCGATACAGCAATGGGCGAAGCATTACACCGATTGTTAAAGAGTCTGGATTTTACTTTTCCTTTTCTTTCTCCTTTAGAATCCGAAGGCGCAGGGCTTGTGAAGGAAGAGTTGAGCTTCGTTAGCTTATTTGCCTATGCGGCTCACTGTTGGGGTATTCCCTATAAAGAAACCGCGACGGGCTTTACATGGTCATGGCTAGAGAATCAGGTGGCAGCCGCGACTAAGTTGGTCCCATTAGGGCAAACACAGGCTCAGCGACTACTTACTTTATTTCAGCCAGCAATCGCACAAACGATTGAACAGGCCGAAGGTACTTTAGAAGATAATATTGGCGGAGGATTACCCGCTTTGGCGATTGCGAGTGCTTTGCATGAAACACAGTACAGTCGCCTGTTTAGATCATAAATCGAAAATAAAATGCTTTTAGTTAATAAGGTGTGCTTACGTACCGAAAGACTAGAAAGCGATAACTAAATAAAAAGCTAAATTGATAACTAAAGTGCTATTTAAACAAATAGGAAAATTATGTCAAAAAAACAAACTTTACGAATAGGTGTGGGTGGTCCAGTTGGGTCAGGTAAAACCGCTTTGTTGCGCTCGCTTTGTGCAGCCATGAAGGATTATTACAACATTGCCGTTGTGACCAATGATATTTACACGCAAGAAGATGCCTTGTTTTTAACAAAGCATAAAGCGCTGGAGGCTGATCGGATTATTGGTGTTGAAACAGGCGGTTGTCCGCATACAGCGATACGAGAAGATGCTTCGATGAATTTGGCTGCGATTGACCAACTAATGGCGCGTCATGGAGAGTTAGATATCGTATTCGTTGAAAGTGGCGGTGATAACCTGAGTGCAACGTTTAGCCCTGAATTATCAGATCTAACAATCTACGTGATTGATGTGTCTGCAGGCGACAAAATTCCACGTAAGGGCGGCCCAGGCATTACCAAGTCTGATCTATTAATTATTAATAAAATTGATCTCGCACCCTTAGTGGGAGCTTCTTTAGAAGTAATGGATCGTGATGCTAAAAAAATGCGCGGAGACCGACCTTTTGTTTTTTCTAATCTAAAGAAAGCACAAGGTTTGGATGAGATCATTCAATTGATTATTTCCGAAGGCATGCTAGAGGCGAAAGCAATACCGCCTGCTAAATCGGTCGTATAATTTATTTTAATACTTACAAGGACACACAAAATGAATTTAGTAAATAAAATGACATTGACTGTCATCATGTTTCTTTTACCAAGTGTGCTACTCGCACATGAGGGGATGCATGCCACAGCTCAAACTCACATAGGTGAAAGCCATATGGGGCTAATGGAAGTTGCTTTAGCGGTGCTTGCTATCGTATCTGTTGGTATTTGGGCGTTAAAAGAAGCAAAGAAATAAAATATTAAAAGCCTAATAGGTTATTTTTCTTAGTCGGTTTCCCACTCCCCTCCTTTAATGGGCACTAAATCCTAACTAGGAATGAGGTGTCCCATGCCAAAATACAACAAACCACGACGTACGTGAAAACATCAAAGAAACATCAAATTTGAATCTGAGATATTTAAAAGATTCTTAACTTTAGAAATTATATTCATTAAAAGGTGGACTATACTTCTTATTACATATCTTCCATAACTCTCTTTAAGTGGAATCAAAATATGTCAGTTTTTAGAGCGTTAAAAATTATTCTATTACTGCTTATTGTGAACGGTAATATCGCATTCGCTAAAAAGTTAGTTGTTGTTGGTGAGTTCTCTCCCCCCTATTTATTTGAACAAAATGGCGAAGTAACAGGTGTTGATGCTGAAATTCTCAAATATATACTGACTAAATTAGGTATAGAGTATGAGATTAGCTTATGTCCTTTAGCGCGTTGTGTTGAGTTGCTAAAGTTTGGTCAGGCTGATTTAGGCATATCGTTTGCCAAAACAGAAGTGTTGGCACCCTATGTTATTTTTCCCTCAGTCTTCACCCGAACTAATGAATATATACTCGCTACAAACCCGCAAACTAAGTACAAACACGATGTTACCAGTTTATCTTACGTTAAAAGAAATAACTTAGAAATTGGGCTGGTTCGTGGCAATACGTATAATGATTTTCTTTGGAATCAATTTCCTTCGCCTAGTATAAAAACACAAACCTATGATCCCCAAATCACTGACGTACAAGATATTTCCTTCGGTCTTAGAATGCTTGGGCTCAATAGAGTTAATGTTGTTCTAGGTGAAAGACGGACGCTTAGTTATACGGCTAAACAACTTAAACTTGATGATATTACTCAATACGATTTCATCGCTTTTTTTCAAGCTACGATGAATGTCTTTTCAAAGTCCTCCAAATATAACAGCCCAAAACATCCCGAAATTGACCTGCTATTAAGAGACTACGAAAAAGTGCTTCTGGAATTTAAGCAACTTCCAAGCTTTCATCGTATTTTTAATTGGGATTGGGAAAATCAGCCACTTTATAAACCAGAAAGGAATAGTGAAATTGTAAATAGTAAGGAACAGAAAATAAGTGTCGGCGAAGAAATAAGTATTGGGTTTCTGGCGGATTTATCAGGACCATCTTCTGGTTGGGGTAAGCCAGGTCTTACGGGTATTAATATGTTTATTGATGATGCGAATTCACAAGGAGGTTTGCTTGTTTACGGAGTCAGGCACCCTTTAAAATTATATACATATGATGATGAATCAAAACCAGACTTAGCCAAAAAATGGGCTAAAATACTCGTAGAAAAACATAAAGTGAAGTTTATTAGTGGCATAGGTGGCGCTAGCGCAGATGCGGTTCATCCATACCTTACTCAACAAAAAGTCATTTACGCGAGTCTAATTGCAACAGATATAAGGCCTGATCGACCATATTTATTAGCCGGAGGAGATGTTACTCCCAGAATAGATATGCTTAGGCCCTGGTATCATAAGAATAAAAATCCAATCTTAAAAAAATGGGCAGTCATTTCACAGGACGACCCCATAGCGCGTGTTTCACAGGCTTGGGAAGTGGGTGCTGCTACTTCGGAAGGTTGGGATATAGTATATGATCAACATTTTCCGCTTAACATTAGTGATTATCAATCATTAGTGAGTGATATATTAGCCACAACGCCTGATGTGGTAAGTTTAAATCTAACGTGGCCAGGATTCGTCCCTTTAATTTTAGAAGAACTCTTCAAACAAGGGTATAGAGGTGAATTATCGGGAAACTATATGGATGTAGAGAATAATTTAAAATACGTGCCTTCATGGTTTCATGAGGGTGCTGTAGATAGCTTTCCATTGTTTAATGACCCGTTTTGGGGTTATCCATCAAAGCAACATGACTTTTACAGTAAATGGGTTCAGCGTTACGGTAAAAATGCACCACATAGCTTAAATCGAGAAATTACAGGGATCGACTGGGATCACGTTATTATGTTGGAGGTATGGGCTTTGGGAGCCCAGCTTGCCAAGTCGTTTGAAGCAGAAAAAATCATAAAAGCGTTAAGAGCACAAAAAGTTTTTCCTACCTTACTTGGCAGTGCGAAGATGTCAGGCCAAGAAATGTGGGGCATGCAAAATATGGTGTCATTACCCATACCTATTAATGAGACACGCAACGGAATAAAGAGAGTTCAGACAGTAAAGTTATTTGATGCCTGGTTTGAGTCTAATAAAGAAGGCATCATTAACGTTGTTAAGTCGAAAGGTCTTTATTGGGGAAATGAACGGTAAAGAATGGTGTCTAACTTTTAGTGTTGTTGTGCTAGAGCAATACTTGAATAGGTGTATGGTGCCTTTTAGAAGCGAACGTCAGGAACTAAAATTCATGATTAAAAAAACATCTATATTAATCAGTTTCATTTTATTGAATATGCCACTTGTGATACAAGCAGGTGTTAACTTACCTTTTTATATGCCAAGCGGGGTTACGGTTGAAAGCACACACGTATATTTGAATTTAATTAAGGAGTTTGAGCATAACAACCCAAATATTTCTATTCGGTTTGTACCTACCAATAGCTATGAGAAAGTTCTGGCAGAGGTTATAAAAAATGCCTCACAGAAACAATCATCAGGCATAATCATTGCTGAGATATCTGAGTTATTAACGCTTAAATACGCATCAGCTGTTATTCCGCTAGATAGCTTTTTCAACAGTAAAAAATATGACAAAAAACAATATTTAGCGCAGTTTGTCCCTGAGTTTCTGGCAAATAGCTACGACGATCATAGTCGACTTTATGCTATTCCCATGTTGAGAAGCACACCGCTCATATTCTACAATCTTGATCTGTTAGAAGAGGTCGGTTACAGCGGAAAAAACCTACCAACAACATGGTCAGAATTAGAAATCATGTTAAAAAAATTGAGAACTCTTCCTATAAAAGCGCCTTTAGGCTTGGCGAATGGTTGGTATGATTGGATATTTGAGTCATTCGTAAGGCAAAATGATGGGGCACTAACCATTAAGTCGCGTACACAAGTCACCTTTGATTCTCAGCCCGTAATTGAAAGTTTATCTTTTTGGCAAAAACTTTATCAAACGCAGTTAATGGAACGTATACAAGGAAGCTGGAAGGGCGCTTTAAATAGTTTCCTCAGAGGTGATTATCCCGTAATTTATTATTCTTCAAGTGGTATTGCACCAGCTTCTACAAAAGCAAACTTTGAATGGACAGCAAGTGTAATGCCTGGAAACAGGCAGCTTTCTTCAGCAGTTGGTGCTAGTAATATATTTATCTCCACTTATTTAAGTGATGAACAAAAACAAGCGGCATGGAAGTTTCTCCATTTCTTGACCGATCCTGAGGTACAAGCGAAAATTGCATTTGAAACAGGTTACTTTCCCGTGATTAAAAAGGCATTTGAAACTAAGGCCTTAGCTCAGCGTTATAATTTTAGGCCCTATAAAAATGCGCTTGAGCAATTAAGGTATGCTAATGCAAAAATGATGACAAAAAATTACAAGGAAATTCGACAGATACTTAAAGATGCCATTGATGAGAGCCTTGATAAGTCTGTTTCTCCAAAGGAAAGCTTATATCATGCTCAAAAGCGTGCTGATGCAGTACTCAAAGGGTTAGACTTTGAATAACATTTGATATTCGCTTTGTCAGTATAATTTCTCAAATAGAAAGTAGTTAAAACTTAACTTTCCCGGAATTTCTATCGTCTAAACAAAAAACTAAGTTTAGTGTCTGCTTGCTGAGAGTTCTTATTTTGATCACCATTTTGCACCTAAAATTAATAGGCTTAATGAGTGTAAAGTTCGTTTTCATATCATAAAAGCTTTATTCTAGCGGTTAAGATATACGACAAGATTTTCATTATTTATTCGCCTAATTTCTATCATAAGTATCTATGCCAGCAAAACAAAAAATATTAAAGGTTCGACGACACTATAACCAATGGGTTGCGAACCAAACCATGGAAGATTATTCGCTTAGATTTACGGCGCGTAAAGCGCGTAAAATGAGCATTAGCCGAGTAGGGAAAACAGCACTAGGGGCAACTGCATTTTTAGCGCTTGAAAGCATTGCCGCAGCGGTGACGCTGAGTTATGGTTTTGTGAATACCGTTGTGGCCATGTTTGCTGTGGCAGCTGTTTTTTTTATTACTGGTTTTCCGATCGCTTATCATTCAGCCAAACATGGTTTGGATATTGATTTACTGACGCGTGGTGCTGGCTTTGGCTATTTAGGTTCCACGGTTACCTCGCTTATTTATGCCTCCTTTACGTTTATCTTCTTCGCTATTGAAGCTGCCATTCTTGCCTCTGCCTTAAATGCCCTATTGGGGGTGCCTTTTTCTATTGGTTACTTTTTAAGTGCTGTTGCGGTAATTCCCATCGTAATGAAAGGGATTACGACGATTAGCCGATTCCAAGTGGGAACTCAGACTTTATGGTTAATGCTTCAAATTGCGGCCATTGTGACCGTTGTCTATTATGAGTTTGATCGTTTAGAAGGGTGGACGAATTACACGCCAGCCGCACTGCCTGTAGCGAATGAGTTTAGTTGGTTGTTATTTGGTGCTGCTGCTTCGGTATTTTTTGCGCTAGTCGCCCAAATTGGCGAGCAAGTAGATTATTTACGATTCATGCCAGAAAAAAATGAAACCAATAAACGACAGTGGTGGTTTTGGTTGGTGCTTGCAGGGCCTGGTTGGATTTTTATTGGTTTAATCAAAATGCTGTTTGGCTCTTTCATTGCGTATCTTGCGATTACAGAGGGCGCGAGTTATATCACCGCGGGTGACCCAACATACATGTATGAACGTGTGTTTAATTACTTAACTCAATCACCGACTTTAGCATTGGTACTGGCTGCGGTGATGGTGATTATTTCACAGATGAAAATTAATGTGACCAATGCTTATGCAGGCTCGATCGCATGGTCTAATTTTTTTTCAAGAGCAACGCATAGTCATCCCGGCCGAGTTGTCTGGTTGGTGTTTAACGTCACCATTGCTTTAATTTTAATGGAGCTGGGAATTCATGAAGCCTTAGAGGCTATTCTAGGGGTCTTCGCGATTGTTGCCGTGAGTTGGTTGGGCTCTCTTTCTGCTGACTTACTGATAAATAAACCGCTAGGTTTAAGTCCTTCTTATATTGAGTTTAAGCGAGGCCACCTCTACGACATTAACCCGGTAGGGGTTGGTTCAATGTGTATCGCAACCACGCTTGGCATGTTGAGTTATTTAGGTGTTTTTGGTGAACTTGCACGTAATTTGAGTCACTTTGTGAGCCTATTGGCTTGTTTTATTGCAGTGCCTACGATTGCATGGGTGACAAAAGGAAAATATTACTTGGCTCGGCAGTCGCCAGAGCTAATACCATTGATTGAACAGCAATCTAATGAACAGTTGGGTGTGGGGAAATATGACCCCTCAGTGACTAGGACTTATCAATCACTTAAATGTGGTGTTTGTGAAAATACCTTTGAAATAGAAGATATGAGCTATTGCAGTGTTTATGCTCAGCCAATTTGTTCTTTATGTTGCTCACTCGATGTACGTTGCTTAGATAGCTGTAAACCACATGCTCGATTATCACGACAGCTAGCAAACTTCTTACGGCGATTCATTTCAGGGAAATCAGTTCATATTGTGAACTCCCGATTAGGGCGTTTTATGGGCTTACTGCTCATCACGAATCTAATTAATTTTGCCTTGCTTGCGTTGGTTTATGAACATATGAGACCCACGGTCCTCGCTGAGCAGTTAGTGTTGCAGCAAAGTCTATTTACATTATTTTTTATCTTTTTAATTGTGAGCGGTGTGATCTCGTGGCTATTTTTGCTTGCGCATGAAAGTAGGGTGGTCGCTCAAATGGAGTCTAATCGGCAAACACGAAAATTGATGCGAGAAATTGATGCGCATCAGCAGACCGATATGGAACTGCAGCATGCGAAAGAACATGCTGAAAAAGCGAATGATGCTAAAAGTCGATACTTATCGGGTATTAGTCACGAGCTTAGAACACCATTGCAATCAATTTTAGGCTATGCCCAGCTGCTATCAGAAAAGCCCGAAGTGACAGACTTTCAAACGAGAGGTTTGAATATTATTCATCGTAGTGGGCAGCATTTGGCTGACCTCATTGAAGGCTTATTGGATATTTCAAAAATTGAGGCGGGCCGTCTGGATTTGTACCGCAATCGTGTTCAGTTACCTGATTTACTAGAACAACTCGCGACCATGTTCAAAATGCAGGCAAGCAATAAGGGTATTCAATTAAATTTTGTGGTGCATGATCGTTTGCCTAACATGGTCATGACGGATGAAAAAAGGCTTCGGCAGATATTAATTAACCTACTTTCCAATGCGGTTAAATATACGGAAGAAGGACAGGTGGATTTTGAAGTTAACTATCGTTCACAGGTGGCTGAATTTAGCATTAAAGACACAGGCTCAGGCATTGATAAAGAGCATTTGTCTCGAATATTTGATCCATTTGAACGTGTTAGAAATATACAAACCCCGAATGTTCAGGGAACTGGATTAGGTTTAACAATCGTTAAGCTATTGACCGAGGTTATGGGCGGTGAATTACAGGTAGATTCAACGATAGGCGAGGGCAGTGTGTTTAAAGTCTGCCTCATGTTGCCTTGGATCAATACTCAAGAAAAGAAAGAGCCCGTTAAAGCGAAAGTTATAGGGTATGACGGTTATCAGCGGACTATCTGTTTAGTTGATGATGACCCAGTATTACGCGGATTTTTATCCGATTTACTTATACCACTGGGCTTTACAACCTTAGAGGCTTTTGATGCAGAGTCATGCCTGAACTTAGTTAGCCATGCTAAGCCTGATCTATTTTTAATGGATGTTTCCATGCCGGGCAAGAGTGGTTTTGAATTGGCAAAGGCCTTACGAGATCAAGGTATTCAAGCTCCAATTGTAATGCTGTCGGCGAATGCACATATACCTAATGAACGTCAGCCAGATAAAAACAATAAGGATGAAAAACCCCTTGAACGTTCTTATTATAATGATTATTTAGTGAAACCAATTAGTAATAGCGCATTACTTGATAAGTTAGCTGAGTATTTAAAATTAAACTGGATAACTCAAGAAAATAATAGTGACTTGGATGCGGAGTTTACAAGTATTTCAGGACAGCCAATTAAAGTCGAAGACTTCTTAATACCCGACCATGCATTAGTTAGAGAGCTTAAAGCTTATGCTGAAATGGGTTATCGAAAGGGGGTTGTGCAAACCTTGACTCAAGTCGCTGAGGCTGAAATTATGAGCGATGAATTATATAAATATTTGGAAGAATTGAATGCAAACTTTCAATTTGAACAGTTAGCAGCATGCTTGGAGTTTGAGAAAAAATGAACACACTTCCCCATACCGATATTGTACTGGTGGTAGATGATTCGCCTGATGCTTTAAGTTTGATAAATGACGCCTTAGAAGTAGAGGGTTTAGATGTACTCGTTGCGCTGGAAGGACGACAAGCTTTAACGATCGCAAAACGAATTCGCCCTGATGTCATCCTACTCGATGCAGTAATGCCGGTAATGGATGGTTTTGAAACTTGCAGGCAATTAAAGTTAAATGCAGACCTCGCTGATATTCCGGTTATTTTTATGACGGGTTTGTCTGACACCGATGACATCGTAAAAGGTCTAGAAGTAGGGGGAGTTGATTATTTAATTAAGCCGATCAATCCAGCAGAACTACTTGCCAGAATGAAAGTACATTTAAAAAACGCAAGGCTAACTAAAAGCGCGCAATCAGCCTTGGATAGCACAGGCCAGCACTTGTTTACATCGACAAATGACGGTGAGGTGCGTTGGGCGACGCCACAAGCGTATGCACTATTTGCAAAAGCGAAGGTAGATAGTCATGACCAGAGTAGTGCGTTTGCTAATCAGTTATCTCGTTGGTTATTAAAGGTATTGGAAGCGGGTGATTCGTTGGTATTAGAAGGCTTGGATTACCCCTTATCAACCCGATTTTTAGGTCAGCATAGCAGCGGTGATCGATTAATCAAATTGATTGATGGTAACCGACCTACCGAAGCGGCGTTGCTCAGAAAAAAATTGGATCTAACCGATAGAGAAGCGGAAGTACTATTCTGGATAGCGAATGGAAAAACTAATCGTGATACTGCAGAGATACTTACCATGAGCCCTCGTACGGTGAATAAACACCTTGAAATGATCTTTCCAAAATTAGGCGTTGAAAACAGAACGGCAGCAGCAGGTGTTGCGCTTAGAATTTTGGCAGAAAATAGTTAGCTATTTTAAATAGCCAAAGCTGTCCTTAGCGAATACCCGAGCTGTTAAGCCGCTCTGAAGTGAAGAGCACCTTGGATGCTCTCATGAATTTAAGTGTCAAACTATGTTGAAAACCTGCTACGGAGCGGGGCTCAGTGTTAACGAATTGCTTACTTTGTATGTATCAGACATTGATGGTGAACAACAATTGCAGTTCTAACCAGTCCGACAATAATATATCGTATAGTACTTTCAAAAAGATTTACTCACTTTAGCCTATCCACAAAAAATTCAAGTATTTCATTTCGCGCTTTCAACGTTGGCTGTCCAGCTTCGTCAATCAAGTGAGCAGTCACGACACTATGAGGGCTTGTAACATGGGTAGAGAAAAATGGGGCTACATCTTTATTGGCAGAGCTATCCGGAAGTTCTCGAGCAATAAAGCGGTCACCCAATGCCTCTTTATACGCCTCAAAACGCTGTGCTTTACAAAATTGATCGCCCTCAAAACGATAGGCCAAGACAGTCAGGTCTTCGTTTTCAAGTCGTTCACGCACAGCAGCAACCTCGTCAGGCGCTATTTCGATACCTGCCGGATCATTCAAAGGTAAAGAAGGTTGCGAAAGTACCGGGGCTAAAACAGAAGGCTCCAACATCATTGATAAAGCAAAATTACCAGTAAAACACATGCCAATTGAACCAACGCCTGGGCCCCCACACTCTCCATGCGCAAGCCTTGCGAGTGCTCTTAACCATTGTGTAACTGGACTTGATTTATTTGCTTGAAACGCTCGAAATTCCGCGCTAACACACGCTCGTTGAAATACCTTTGCGCCTTCCTCTGCCGTAGGTACGACACCATCTCGGCCAAAAAGTGATGGCATATACACCGTAAATCCCGCATCTCGAACCCATCGACTAAAGCGAGCAACATGAGGACTAATTCCAGGCATTTCTGTCATCACGATCACTGCCGGCCCTTTACCTGCAACGTGAACGATTTTAGTTACACCGTCAATAGTTACTTCACGATGTAAAAAATCTTCCAATTGGTCATCAACATTCATGTCACGTTGAATCATAATATTACCTCATTTGAATGGATTAGTACGACTGTACTATCAGGCAATATTAGTACGATTGTGCTAAACTTGTCAAATATACTCAAATCCTAAAAGAAACTTACCGGAGAAATATGGTTCATAGCACAGCACCTCAACCCAGAAAATCAGTACGTGATCAAATAGTTCAAAAAGCTGAGCAACTGTTGATGAATGGTGGCTACCATAATTTAAGCACCCGAAAAGTGGCTCAGGCTTGCAATATAAGTGTTGGAAATCTCACATACCACTTCCCAAACAAAGCATTACTGGTAAAAGAGGTTATGTTGCAGGTTTGTGACCGTTATTCGAAAAAACGAATCACCAAGCCACTCCGAAACAATAATGAGCCGATATACAATTTAAGAAAAACAATTTCATGGCTGCTTGATGATGCTGTTAGCTCTGAAACCAGTGCGCTGTTTCTTGAACTATGGATACTTGCTAAGCATCATGACTTCGGCACAGATATAATCGAGCTCTTCTATTCTACTGCGGCAATCTGGTTAAATGAGTCACTCGAAGTGCTCTATCCCAATTCTACTTTCGAGAAGCGAGAGCGTGCTGCGTATTTTCTTTTAACAATATCAGAGGGCACTGTTGCACTATTTTCTAGGCCCTATAAACGTCCCGTTCATCACGACGATATCATCAACTATGCGGCAAGCACCGTAGTAAACATACTTGAGTAAAATGGAGCGCGGGACGTATAACACTACTTTCCCCAAAAAACCTAGTAGATTTGGATGATAGGGACTAGTAACTGCTCCTGACCACTAGAGGGGTGAAAAGCACTTATCACTAGATCATGACCAGCAGGCTTTGAATCAGTTATTGAGTAAGTTTTTAACCGGCTTGAGTAGTAAGCTGTCAAGTTTGAAGAAAATTATACAAAATATGGTGCATTAAAGTTCTACTGAATGAACATTTTTGCTACAGCCTGTGTGAAAAATAAAACAGCTGTAGTTAGCACTCTATTTTGGTTGAATTGTACATGATCGACGACTAGCGACTTTGCTGATATTAAAGCTAAAGTCGACTTGTCAGGATAGGTCAGCGTAGAAATTCTAAAATAGAGTTTGAGCGGGTAAAACCTTCTTGGTGGATACCAAAAGACTTTGTACTCTGCCAGAAAAATTTAGTCTTCTTCATTAAAGTTATAATTCATTTCCGGTTCAGGGGCTTGTAGGTAGTACCCTTGAATATAATTCACCCCTGCTTGCCATAGCGTTGATAGCAATGAAGCGCTTTCAACTAAGGGCACGATGGTGATTTTACCCATTGACTGTAAGGTTTGAATAATTTCTTTTGCGTGTTCTTTTTCTTCGTCCCCTTTTTGCATATCTTTAGTGAAGGCGCCTTCAAGTTTTATATACTCAGGTTCTATATGCTTTAGTAAATTAAAGGGCTTTAGCGCAAGTCCAAATTGATTGATAGACATTTTGCAATGCAGTGTATTGATACCTTTCGCAAATTCCTTAGCCTGTTTCATGTAGCTAATAGCATTGGCCTCTGAAATTTGAAAAATCAATGAATCACCAGGGAGCCTGGCTGCTTTTAAGGCAACATTTAACCAAGATGTAAACGTCTTATCCTGCAATGTCTCAGCCGTTAAGTTGATAAATAGTTTCGTCTCATGGCCTTTTGATCGATGTTCGCTCAGATGTTTGATCGTTTGTAATATAACCCATTTATCCACCTTGTTTGCCATCATACTAGGCCCTGTAGGAGGGAGAAAGTCGTAAGGTGATATCTCTTCGTCTTCATTATTTAGCATTCTAATAAAGGCCTCATAATGTTCGTCACCTTGTCCACGAAGGCTAATGATGGGCTGGAAGAGTAATTTGAATTTGTTACTATCGAGAGCGTCTTGAATGAGGCTGGTCGCAATGTCATGATTGTCTGAAAAGGCATCTTTCTTTGGTGAATAAAGTCTAATGCCGTTACCATTTTCATGACCTTTCTGTTCTTTGACTTCTTGTGCTGCCGTTTGTGCTCTGCCGAGAATGTCATTGCTGCTTGGTGCGTTTTCAGTAATTAGGGTTACGCCTATACTAAGAGTGATTTGTAAGGTTTTGCCGCTAACTTCAAATAAGTGATCTTCGACGATCTTTCGATAAATGGTGGCTTGTTCTATTGATTCTTCACTATTTTTACTGGGTGAAATAATACCGAATACGTCATCACTTAAACGCGCTAATGAATAAGTCTCATCTGTGTTCTTGTCCAATACATGCGCAAGATCTCTTAGCATTAAGTCAGCATCAGCAATACCTAAGTCGGTTTTGATTTTCTGGAAACCATCGATAGACAGATATAATACGGCAGATGGTGTTTGGTTATTAATGGCAAGCTCTTTAGCAGAATGAAGGTGTTCCATGAAATACTGACGATTGTGGAGTCCGGTTAATAAGTCCTGTTGGCTCATTTCTTTTATTTTTTCTTGTAATTCAACACTATCTTCTTCAGGTCTAATGATAACCTGCAAACAGCGCTCCCCATCGTAACTTGCCTCCGACAAGCTCATGGTTACTTTAATTTCGGTACCACCTTCTCTAACGGTTGTGCTATTAAAGCTTGTAATAGGTTCAAAACTTTCACTTTCAGTAAATAATTTGAAGAAATTCTTAAAGCTTGCTTGGGAATCCGATGAAAGGGTGTCAAGAACGGGAACGCAAATCATTTCGTCGATATCATCGTAGCCTAGAAAATCCATGTAAGAAGTATTGGCATAGATATGCATACCATCGCTAATATAGGCTATCGCATCCTTTGAGTTATCTAGTAATAACTCACAACGGTGTTCTGCGTCGTGAATTTGAACTTCTAATAACCGTAGCTTTTTGCGAACCTGTCGGTTTTCTAATTCACGGCGGATAGCAACGACAATATGTTTTTCATTCTCAAAAGGTACAACGTCTTTTGCCCCTGCCTTGATATGATTAACGATATCGTCATGGTCGTAGGTGTTACTGAGCACAATAAAAGGAATGTCGCGGTCTTTCTTTTGAATATAAATCAGAGCTTGATCTAGGTCGAAATCAGCTTCTTCCTCTCTACCCAGAAATAAATCCCAAGACTGCTCTTCAAGAGCCTTAATTAAGTCTTCTTCATTTTCTATTCTTGTCGCGCGAGTAGGAATTCCTGCATTGCGTAGCAAGCTGATCATTTTCTCAGCATCATTCTCTGATTTATCGAGAATTAATAAAAATATCGTTTCTTTTGTTCTGCTCATTGCTTAGTGGTGTTCTCAGTTTTGTTTTGGTTCAGTCTGTACAGATAAAAGTTTTGCGTTTTAAATCGCTACATTTATCGTATTAACCATCAAAAGTCATAGTGTTGGCCATAGTGAATCGAAATCATCCTCTTTATCGTGAGAAGTCGTCTCATTAGCTTGTACACTTTTGCCCATAATTTGTATGCTTTCAGATAATTCAAATTGGCTGAAACTAGCCGTCGCAGAAACTCGTTGCTCTAACTGGCATTTACTTTCAGTTTCACTCAGTCTAATAGACACTTTGTGTCCAGATTGGAATGGTAGTCGAGGTGTAATTAAAGTTGCAGGTTGCCCAATACTGCTTAACTCAGGCAATAACATGCCGCGCAAGAATTCACTAGGGTCACCTGTGCGATGAAGTAGTTGGACGCCGCAAGGTTGTGCATTTGGAGCAAGTAATTCTATGCCTATTTGTGTGCCTTTTTTCTTTATATGTCTAATCCAGCGAATGACAGCAACACTCCAAGGCTGGTTTATAGTTTCCCGTAATGAAATTAACTCACCGGCTTGAATGTTTTTGGGTACATCGCCGACCCATTGTAAACAGTACCCTCCAGGACTGGTATTAATTAATGGGATGGCATAATGAGGATAGCTTTCATCTGCTTTATTTACTGGCCGGTCAAATGAGATGTCAGCGCCTAAGGGGCTTGATTGACTCGCGGAGCTGTGCCCGCCCGTGTCATAAGCACCTGACCAAGCATCGCCTTGGCGACGAGGTTGTGTTAAAAATATATTTTCATCACTTTCAATGTTTGAAGCATTTCGATGAAGCATTTGAGTGTGAAATTCGACTTCACCCGAGGCGTAAAAGTGCGAGGCACTTAAGCCAACGCATAAGTTCAATGAGCCGTGGTTGGCAATGCGCTTAAAGGTACGTTTGGTGAGTATGCCAAATGCCTGATTTAAATGATTAATTAATACGTCAGAGACCCCTTTAGGGGATGTCAGGTGTGAGCTGCCATCACCTTGCTTTTGCTGAAGCGCACTAAGGTGTTCAGTTAGTCGGTCAACAAGCTCTGCGGTATCAAAACCGTAGTAATGTTCAGTGAGTGAACTATGCATTAAACTACGATACCTTGGCGGAGAGTCCTGCTCCATATTGATGATAAAAACAGCATTGGCAGAATATTCAGACCCTGCTTCTACATAGTCTGACCATATTTCAAATGCCTCGTAGACCAATTGAATGTCAGACTGTCTTAATTGATTGGGGCGGCAGCAATTTAATAAAAGATTTTGTTTATAGGCTTGGTCGATACGTGTTTCGATTTGGTGTTTGTTTTCAGTATCAGTAATAATATATTTAAGTAGATTCATTGTTTCAGAAAACTTAAAGACACGATGCATATCTAGCCAAAGTTCTTTAGGTGGTGGAATATAAAGTTGATGGGCTCTTAATAGTACTCGCCCATATTCTGACATCATTCTGTGTGCGGCACAGGAAAATAATTTTTTAATTTTTTCATTGGAAATATTGGACGTAGCATCTTTCATAACAGCTTTATAGCCATTAGCAAGATGAATTTGTAGTGCTTGTGTCAAGTTAGCGATCTTTTGCTGTTTTTCTGACAGTACAATTGACTGGTTGAGAAAATGTTTAGATAGCTCCTGGCAAGCATAGTGGATTGGTTCACGTAGAACTTCTAATAATTGAGATCTAATGTTTGGTGCAACCATTAACTTGTTGAGCTCTATAATCGCCTGATACAGCTGACGAGATGTTTCGCCGATATTTGCCATCGGTAATTCTTTTACCCACTGTTTTATTGCAACGGAAGTATGGTCAGCGAAAGACAAGCTCGTTAGCGTTTGTTCTGATACGGAGATGTTTAATTCAAGTTCTGGGCCAAGCATTCAATGTTCCAGCTTATGTTCAAAAGTATGTAAGGTGTGCGTTGCAACGGTTTTTTTTAATTGTTTGGAAAACGCGGTCGCAAATGCGCTTATAAGTAGAATAGCAGGGATTACAATAATGTCTTGAAATTGAAGACATATTTTTGATAAAAAGTCACAATGTTTTTGGTCAAGAATCAACCCAGGGGTAAATCGCTTCATTAGCTTGGTTGCTAATTGATGTTTTTGATTTTTGCCCAGGAATTTCAATCGCTAACGTAGGTACTAAGTAACCAGGTAGAGAGGCTTGAAGCGCTTTGTGAATGACTTTAGCTTCAGCTATGGATACTTCAAAGTGAGCTGCACCAGCGACTTTATCTAAAATAAATAAATAATAGGGTAAAACGCCAATATCAAAAAGCGCTTCACTGAGCTGTGCGAGTGTTTCAGCTTGATCATTGATTGAACGTAAAAGTACGGACTGGTTTAATAGGGTGACATTCTTTTTGCTTAACTGTTGTGTAACGACTGCCAGTTCAGCGCCTATTTCATTGGCATGATTGCTGTGCATTACAATGATAATGGCTTTAGTCAAGTGATCAACTGATTGGAGGAATTCAGCATCAATACGTTGAGGTAATGAGACAATTAAGCGTGAATGAATTCTAATCCGAGTTACATGTGATATTTGATCTATCTCCTTTAATAGCCAGAACAAATAGTCATTGCTGTGTATCAATGGATCGCCACCGCTTAATATGACTTCTGATACTTGTTTGTTTTGTCTAATGTAATTTAACGCATCTTGCCAGTCGGATTTGGATTGACGATGTTCAGAATAAGGAAAGCTTCGCCTAAAACAATAGCGGCAGTTAATCACGCAAGTGCTACTTGCAATCAGCAATACTCGATTTTTATACTTGTGAATTAGTCCCTTCACGGGAGTATAAACCGCTTCATCAAGTGGGTCGTTAGAGAACCCTTCAGCCTCTTTATGTTCTGCTTTTTGAGGAAGTATTTGCAAGAGTAATGGGTCGTTAGGGTTACCAAACTCAATTTTTTCGATATAAGGTTTTGGTGCTCGTAATTCAAATAGTGATTCAGCAGAATTTGAGGCGAGAGGGTGGTCTTCCAAGCCCACTAACTGAAGAAGCGCTTGCGTGGTAAGTCTGGATTGGCTTAATAGCGTTTTCCAGCTCGGCGCTTTCGCCCTCTTATCTTCGACAGGAATGGTGGATAGATGTATCATGTGCGCCTTAAATTTAATGGATCTTATCTGAGGTGGCTAATTTACACTGCCACAGCTTGATAAGGCAATACAAAGATACATGCTCATTAGGTGAGAAATTATGGCTAATTATTCTACCAGCGACTTGCGCTCAGGTTTAAAGGTAATGTTGGATGGTGACCCGTGTACAGTGGTTGCAAATGAACTTGTAAAACCGGGTAAAGGTCAAGCATTTAGCCGTACTAAACTACGGAACTTACGTTCCGGTCGTATTTGGGAGCGTACTTTTAAGTCAAACGAATCACTTGAAGGTGCGGATGTCATGGAATATGACATGGAATACCTTTATACGGATGGTGAGTTTTGGCACTTCATGATGACGGATGGTTCGTTTGAGCAGCATGCAGCGGATGAAAATGCCATTGCAGAGAGTGCCAAATGGTTGAAAGAACAAGAAGTCTATGTGGTTACCTTATTCAATGGGGCGCCGTTAATAGTAACGTCACCCAACTTTATTGAATTGGAAGTTGTAGAAACTGATCCTGGTCTAAAAGGTGATACGGCTCAAGGTGGTACCAAACCAGCAACGTTCTCAACAGGCGCGACAGTGAATGTACCTCTGTTTGTGAATATTGGCGAAGTCTTGCGAATAGACACGCGAACAAATGAATATGTTAGTCGTGCTAAAGGGTAATTAAATATCTTTTTTGTATTTAGTTAGTATGAGTACTTGGCGTCCGAGTTGCTCGCAATCAAATTTGAAAGCTCGAGCAGCCCTCTTTGCGCTGATTCGGGCTTTTTTTGTTGCACGTGATGTACTAGAAGTTGAAACCCCTTTATTAAGTGTTTCGACTGCCACTGACCCTCAATTAGAAAGCATTCAAGCCCAAGTTAAAATTCATATCGGGCTTGAGGCAAAGCCTTATTACTTACAAACATCACCTGAATTTCCGATGAAACGACTGCTCGCATCGGGCAGTGGTGCAATTTATCAAATTTGCAAAACATTTCGCAATGGTGAAACTGGGCGAAAGCACAATCCAGAATTTACAATGCTGGAATGGTATCGGCCTGGATTTTCACTTACAGATTTGATGCAAGAGCTTGAACAACTCACAACTGAACTTTTAGGGGCTGCTGAGGCAGAGCGTTTAAGTTACCGTGATGCTTTTTTACGTTATGTTGATATCGACCCCTTCGATATTACGGATGGCGAACTTGAAGTAAGGGCGCAAAAACTTGCTGCGTATTCTGGTCCTAAAATGTCCAGAGACGATTATCTTAACCTTATCCTTAGTATTTGTATTGAGCCTAACTTGGGACAGAGCCGTCCTTGTTTTTTATATGAATATCCTCCGAGTCAAGCGTCATTAGCGCAAGTGAACTTATCCTCACTTGGGGTGCCCGTTGCACAGCGTTTTGAGTTATACATTCAAGGTATGGAATTAGCGAATGGGTATTTTGAACTGACCGACGCAGACGAACAGGCTAAGCGCTTTGCGAAAGATAATCGTGAACGAGGCCAAATTGATTTGCCCAAAATACCTCCAGATGAATACCTTATTACCGCCATGAAACACGGGTTACCTGCTTGTTCTGGCGTCGCAGTGGGCTTAGATCGAATGCTGATGCTTAAAGTCGGTGCGCAGTCTATTGATGAAGTATTAACCTTTCCTATCGGCCGAATTTAGGCTTAGCGTTATCGATTAATGGCGGTAATTATTCTCTGCATGAATATATGAAGCGTTAGGAGAAATAATATTCTGTAATGTTTAGTCAAACTTATATATCTAGCGGGCTAAATTGTGATTTTAGACTATGATATGTAAGTGAATTTTGTATTACATTCCGATATTAATTTTATTCTAATGACGGTACTTCAATGCTCCGATTTGTTCCTATCCGTAAAACTATAAGCTTAATGTTAGCTGTCTTGTTCTTATTGACTAGTGCCTGTATTACCACTTATCTCGTTTATGAAAAATATATGTTTGGGAAACAAACATTAGTTGAGCAATTTGTAGGGAAGGTGCGTGATGGTGCTCAGCAGCAGATCGCAATTTACTATCATGATATGAGCGTATTACAAGAATTAATGGAACCGCTTTTTAGTGACCCAGCAATTCAGTATGTTGCTGTATATGATCAACAAGGTATGCTTATTAGTAAACATTTTAAGGCTGGGGCAACAGCTCTGCCAGGATTTTTCCAAAGTCGTGCAAGTTTTACCGCTTTAGAAACTGCTCAAATTGAACGAGTTGATTCAGTATCTGAGAGTGAAATGTTGGATATTTCTGTTCCTATTTATTCCTTTGTGAACGCACTAGATAAAGGTCTTAGTCGTGAAGTTTTCGGTCGAATTTTAGCCAGCGCTAACAATCAGGGAGCCCAGCATGTAATGGGCTATTTCTCTTTTGGTATTAATTTAAAGCAGCTTCAGCATGGCTTACAGGATTATGCAATCAAAGTAGGTTCTGCGTGTTTTGTTTTATTTCTTGTTGTGATAATGCTTGTTTTGATGGTGACACGTCGTATTACTGCTCCTTTGGCAAATCTGGCGCAATTAGCCGCTGATATTTCTGAAGGTAAACTGGATAAAACAATACGAGTTAAAGGTTCTTCGGAGGGGCGCGAGATCGCATCAATGCTGAATTTGGTACTGTCAGACCTGAATTCGCATAAAGCGAAATTGGATGTTGAAAGTCACTTTTTGAATATGAAGGTGGATGAGCGCACAGAGCAGTTGTATCGACGTAATAAAGAACTGAATCAAGCGGTACAGCAAGTGACTCAGGCGAAAGATCGCATGCGTCAATTAGCGTATTACGATAGCCTGACCTCACTGCCTAATCGACAACTATTTACTGAGCAATTAGAGCTATTGCTAAAAATCGGAAAGCGAGAAGGTTCAAGTATTGCTTTACTATTTTTGGATCTCGATAACTTCAAACGAATCAATGATTCTCTGGGTCACACAGCTGGCGATATGTTATTACGCGAGGTTGGGGCTAGGTTATCTAGTTGTATTCGTGAAAGTGATTTAATCTCTCAATACTTTGACGAAGAATCAAAAATTGATGTGTCTCGGCTTGGGGGGGACGAGTTTACTGTCGTGCTTAATAAGCTTGAAGAGCCTAAAGTAGCTGGCGTGGTTGCTAAGCGCTTATTAGAGTCCTTACAGACGCCGATGATGATTGACGGGCATGAAATTGTGATTACGCCCAGTATTGGTATTGCGATAGCGCCGCAAGATGCAAGTAGTGTAGAAAGTCTTCTTAAGCGTGCAGATACGGCTATGTATCACGCCAAGAGTGCCGGGAAAAATAGTTATAGCTTTTATTCTAGTGCAATGAAGGGGACGGGAGTAGGGCGCCTTAAGCTAGAGGCTGAGCTTCGCAGGGCAATAGAACGTAAGGAGATGGAATTATATTATCAGCCTCAAGTTAATATTGAAACGGGAGAAATTAGTGGTGCTGAGGCGTTAATTCGCTGGAACCACCCTGTTCATGGGGTTGTGTCACCGGTGCGTTTTATACCTTTAGCCGAAGAAATGGGGCTGATTGTAGAGTTGGGTGCCTGGACGCTCTTAGAGGCATGCCGACAGTGTAAGGAATTTCATGATAGAGGGCTTAAGCTGCCAAAAGTTGCTGTTAATGTTTCTAGCTTACAATTTAATGGCGCTTTCATTGAACTGGTTAATCAAGTGTTAATTGAGACGCAGCTAGAGCCTCATTTGTTAGAGTTAGAGTTAACGGAAGGGGTTATTATGAGTAATGCCAAAGCCTCGATACGAGCCTTACATGAGCTTAAAGAGCTGGGTTGTACATTATCGGTCGATGACTTCGGGACAGGCTACTCCTCGTTGAGCTATTTGAGTCGTTTCCCATTAGATGAATTGAAAATTGATCGAAGTTTTGTGGTTGATTACGATAAAAGTGCTAATAATGCCAGTTTAGTGAGTGCGATTATCGCTATGGGTAAAAGCCTTAATTTACGCATGGTCGCAGAAGGTGTAGATGATGTTGAACAGTTCAGATTCTTACGTAAGCAAGGTATACAAATCATACAAGGTTATATTTTTAGTGAGCCAGTCCCTGGAAGAGTATTCTCAAAGTTGCTCACTGAGCGGCCTTATTGGGAGCAAATTCAAACGATGATTGGCACTGACTAAGCACACTTGTCATGAATCTAGCATAGACACAAACTGCAAAGCCAAAGTATGTGCATCGCCTGGCCAGCGTGCGGAAAGGTAATTTCCATCTTTAACGACCCATGCGGGTTTTGAATTGCTTGCATTATCGCGAGCGATTCCAGAGGTTTTAAGGAAATAATTAGGGGTGTGCTTTGGTACGTCTAAAAAATCTTGTTCACTTCTTAAAGCTCGTTTTATTTCTTGCTCTACACTCCAAAATGCTTTTGGCTCATTCGGCTTTTCAATGTACGTTCTGTAATAGCTTGAGTCCCAGAAACGTGCAAAATATTTTGTTAATTTCCAGGCTGAATTCTCCAAATCCCATGTTAATGCAGTGGTCTTTTTTCCATAAAGTACTGAGTTTTTAGTATCTTTAGATATCGAGCGAGCAGCTAAAATCACACCATGGCAAATGGCAGCAATAGGCTTATGTTGTCCATCATCATTTTTATATTCAAAAAAATCAGCCACAAAATCCTGTAAATTAGAGCTTTCGAGATAAGGTTTCATTCTGGGAGCATGACCACCTGGTAAAAGTAAGCCATCAAAGTTTTCTACTTTAAGGTCTTCATATTTGCACGGGGTTTGAAAGTGCGGGTCGCGTAATAATGCTTGGTAAGCCTTTCTTGCATTTTTATCTGCGCGCAGCATCAGGCCAATCAAACGAAACTTCTTAATAAAAGGTATCCAACCCCATGGGTCTAACCCTTCACCAGAAAGCATCATACCGTCGGCTTGAGCAGCTTTTCCATCAGGCGTTGAAAACAGTACTTTTACACCTTTATTACTTAAAATTTGCCATGGTATTGCTACTTCTGTCGGATCGAAATCGTAATGGGGTAGCGGGATAATGATTGTTTTATTAAGTTTGTTAACTTGAGACATAATATCAACTTATTGTATTTGTTATTTATAGTCAGAATTCAAGACAAACGCTTCAAAGTCTTTATCGATGCCAAAGATATGACGTGTTAACCATTCCCGTAAGAATAAAGATATTGACTCCCTTACTTGTTCATCAAATTGGTGTTGATCAAGATTCATTGCGTTCAGCTCTTCTCTAAACTTGTTATGTGCTCTGATATGTTCTTCCGTTCGAGGATAGTTAAGTTTCAACATATAACTTTCTTCTAGAGAAAAATGTGACTCTGCATAGTATGTCAGTTTAGTGAATATATCTAAGCCTGTCTCAACCGTTTTGAGTTGGTCAATGAGTTCGAATAAAGTTTGATGTTGGGTGTCTTGCCAAATTAGCTCACTCGTTTTTCTCACGCTTATTTGCCTCAAAAAATGCTAAGTTTAGTTTTTATATTTATTGACTTCATGGCGTGTGGTTTATATGGTGACTGTTAGTCATATTTATAATTAGATGCAATTGATATGTCAAGACTAATCAAGACAAATTACTTTTACAAAGCTTTTAGTATTGCTGTGCTTAGTATAGCGCTGGCAAGTTGTGCCGTGAATTCAACGCAAAGTGATTTGATATTTGCTTCACATCTACTGGAAGAGCAAGAATGTGTGGTGCTTGTTCATGGACTCTGGCGGAGTGGGTTTGCAATGAGAAGTATTGCAAGTGATCTTGAAGACCATGGTTATCAAACGGTGAGTGTTGATTACCCTTCCACCCAACAAGAAATCCCTGAGTTGGTTCAAGGATATTTATTAGAAAGTTATGACGAATGTATTCATACAGGTGCCAAGAAAATCCACATGGTTTCCCATTCCATGGGGGGGATTCTAATCAGACAGTTTTTACAAAACCATACCTTGCCAGGTGGTAGTAAGGTCGTGATGTTGAGTCCACCGAATCAAGGTTCGGAATTGAGCGAAAAATTTGGTGAAAGTTGGTGGTATCAATGGGCGGTAGGCCCTGCTGGTGTGTCTTTATCGACAAAGCAGGAAGGTATTATCTCTAAATTGAGAGAAATTGATGAACCGATTGGTATTATTGCCGCTTATCGCGATTGGAGCTTATGGCCGAATACATGGTTACCGCAACCAAATGACGGTACGGTTTCTGTTGAGAGTATGAAATTAGCTGAAATGGATGATTTTATATTAGTGAATAGTGGTCATGCGCTGATGCGTTTTAACGATGAGGTACAAAGTCAAATTCGACAGTTCTTAGCAATGGGTGAATTCGCTCGATAGCTTAGTAGAGAATGCTTTGATGAAACCTGCCACAAAGAGGTTGCGAAACTTTGTGGTAACAATTGGCTCGCTAGAATTCAGCTGGGCCAAAAGTAGGTGGTTTCTCTTCTTCGTCTTCGTCTTCGTCTTTTTCCTCAAGACTTAAAGATAAACCACCACTGCTACTTGAGGTACTCTGATCATCGTTATTCGTGCCTTGTACTGCTTCAAGGCCATTATCTTTGCTATGAAGTTTAATTCTTAGTCGTAGGTTGTTGGCTGAATCTGCATTCTTTAACGCTTCATCTAAGGTAATCCGACCTTCTGTATAAAGTCTGAATAAAGCGGTATCGAAGGTTTGCATACCGAGGTTTTCGGATTTTTGCATTATTTCTTTAATGCCTTCAATTTCCCCTCGCATGATTAATTCGCTAATAGTCGGGGTACCTAAGAGAATTTCGATTGCCGCAGCTCTTTTATTATCAACCGTTTCAACTAAGCGTTGAGATATAAAGGCTCTTAAGTTGAGTGATAAGTCTGTTAATAGTTGATTGCGACGCTCTTCTGAGAAAAAGTTGATGATACGGTCGAGTGCCTGGTTGGCATTGTTCGCGTGTAAAGTGGAAATACATAAATGCCCTGTTTCAGCAAAAGCTAGTGCATGTTCCATGGTTTCTTTGTCGCGAATCTCGCCAATTAATATCACATCGGGCGCTTGCCTTAGCGTGTTTTTGAGTGCCTGTTCAAAGCTGCGTGTATCAACGCCGACTTCTCGTTGATTAATAATGCTTTTTTTATGTTTGTGAATAAACTCGACAGGGTCTTCTATGGTGATTATGTGGCCACTGCTGTTGGTGTTTCTGTGGTCAATTAAGGCCGCTAATGAGGTCGATTTACCAGAGCCGGTCGCACCAACAAAAAGCACTAAACCACGCTTGGCCATAATGATGTCTTTTAACACCGGCGGAAGTCCCAGGTCGTCTACCTTAGGGATTACAGTGACAATGTTTCTGGCAACGATCGAAAGTTCATTTCGTTGTTTGAAAATATTCACCCTGAAACGACCAACGCCTGAAATGGTATACGCCAGATTCATCTCTAACTCATCTTCAAACTCTAACTGTTGCTTTTTATCCATCATTTCGTAGGCGATCTCCTTAATCGCGCCAGGGCTTAAAGGTGTTTTTTCAATCGGTTTAAGTTTTCCATGGAATTTTGCGCAGGGAGGGGCGCCGGTACTTAGGTATAAGTCCGAACCGTCGTTTTTTACTAATATGGTTAGGTAATCATTGAAATCCAATTTATAAACTCCCTGAAGATGAATAGCGTGAAATAAAGTTTGTCTATTATAAATAGTAGATTCTACCAATATTAGCCAACATTTTAGTGGGATAGATATAAAAAATAGCGTGGGTACAAGGTGTATTTAACTGAATTTACGAACTATTTTTGAAACTTGTCAAAGTTCACACATAAACATGAATTATATTTATGATTTTTAATAATATTCTGTTATCTTCCGGCCCTTTACTGGAATCGGATGCCGGTGGCATAAATGTTGTCTTTCATAATGGTCAATAAGTAATGTAAGTATTGCTGTTTGATGAGGTTGAAAACATAGTAGTAAATGACTCTTGGTTCACGTATCAGGAGTGCCGATAACTTTTGAACAGTAGATATAAAAATGAATAAGTTTAACGCGTTGCGCAAAAAACTTAACAAGCGTAATGCTATGCTTGAGCTCCGAAAAGCACAGTTTCAAATGTTTTGTATTTTGAAGCAACCAGCGGTATTTTTGTTCGGTATTTCTTTAGCTTATCGTGATGAAAAAGCCTGTATCAAGCTTCCTTTTCATAAGCGTAACCAAAACTATTTACGTCAAATGGCCTTTGCGCCAATTATAGCAGGTGCTGAATGCGCAGCTGTATTTCCCTTACTGTCAGAAATTTATCTAAATAAACTTCCCGTGAAGCTCATGATTAAGTCGGGTGGATTTGACATTAGTCGGCCACTTAAATCTAAGGGTTTCTTTATTGTACCGAATATAGAGGACGTGGCTTCTGAGTTGAAGGGAAACTGGAGAAATAAGAACTTAGAAATACCTGTGGATTTGTATGACCAAGAGAATAATATCATCGGTCAATTTAAATTCGATGCAGTATTAAAGCAACGGGCGGCATAAGTGATGACGGCCTCTTTAGTTAAGGATATGAAAATCTATACAAAAAGGAATTTGCGTCGAGAGCGAAAAGATTTTTTTGTCATACTCATGCTATATGTGGTTGCGTGCATTGTTATCGGGTTAGATATTTCAATGTTTGTTAACTTGATGGTAAGTACTTTTTTGGCAGGGTTATTAGTGAGGTCGTTCTGTTTACTCCATGAGCTTAGTCATGGTAATTTTTTAGGTAAAAAAAGTCCTATTTTAACGTTTATATTTATTCAATTCACACGTGCTACTACCGTAAGTGATGCGCCTTCTTGGAAGATTGCACACTTATATCATCATCGTCATTTGGGCGAGTTTACGCCGATTAGCCCCGGCGGTATCCCTATTCTGACGCGCAAACAGTATCAGTCATTAAGTTTTCGTGAGCGGGTAACCTACCATGTTTTAAGGCATCCTATTTTTGTTATCTTATTTGCTTATATAACGATCTTTATGGGGATTAGCTTATATAACTTTTTCAATCAGCCAAAAAGAATGAAAACGGCAATCCTTCCCGTCATTATTCATGCCGGGTATATCGTCGCATTAACCTACATATTTAGTTTTAAAATTGCATTTTTGGTGATTGTTTTGCCTTGTTGTTTGAGTGGTGCTGCGGGTGGTTTTTTGTTTTTTATTCAGCATATCTATCCTGATGCTAATTATGAGAAGGGTGGAAATATTGCCTCATTTATTGATTTTGGAAAAATACTAAATTGGTCGAGCGCAAATATTGGTTATCACCATATACATCACTTAAATCCAGGCGTGCCGTATTATAATTTACCGAAAGTTCAAGCAGAATTCGGTGAAAGAATGGGAGTTTCCAGAACGGCTGTAAATTTAAAATTATTCACGACCATATTTACAGCGCGCTTTTGGGATGAAGAGACAAAACAGTTTTCATATCATTCATAACAAAGACTAAAGTCAATTATAGGGAAATGAAATGGCGCAGCACTTAAGTCGGCTTCTGTCAGCTAACTCTCGTAGTATTTTGATCGTGATCGCGCTAGCACTCGTTATTCAGTCAATTATGGCTACGGGTATTGTCAAGAATACCTCGCCTTACTTTATTGATTCAGAGCATGAGGTACGACAAGAAGAGGCGAAAGGCAAAGAAATATTTACGCGGTCGGGAGATAGCGTACTTGTTTTACTGAAACTTAAAGATGGCACTGTATTTGATAATAAATTTGTGCAACTCTCACGGCGTCTCAGTGCAGACATATTACAGCTGGATATTCTTGAGCAACTTGATCATCAGAAGTTTCGTGAGTGGTTGATGTTAAACGATACAGCATCAAACAATGTGGGGCTGGAAGAAATTAACCAGACTTTGGCAACGAAAAATGGGGCTGTTGAGTTATACAACCGCCTTCAGAGAATTATTGACCCAATCAAATTGAATGATGCTTTTGGAGAATATATTTTTCCTGTTAAATCCATCAAGTCGTTAATTAATACCGACAACATTTATGACATGGATGATGAAATATTAGTTGAGTCGAGCTATTTCGAACGCGCAGATAACCAATGGTCCACTCAAGACAAAGCACTGATTCTCGAAAACTCCCTCTTGACAGGAGGGCTTGTTTCTAAATCTGGAGACTCCTTAGCGTTTCATCTAGAAATGGCTGTCAATGAGGAGCATACCCAGGCCAATAAAGGTCTAATTGATAAAGTCAAAATGCTAGTAGATGATCATTTAACTCGTATAAAAACTGAGGTGTCTGCTACCGCTCATTATGCCGGTGTCCCCATTGTTAATGGCGCTATGTCGGACGTCATGGAGCGAGATAACGCACTCTATTTCCCTTTTGTTGTTTTGTTTGTTTTGGTCCTGCTGGTTGTATCATTTAAATCAGTTCTTGCGGCGATTTATGGCTTAGTGATTGCGATAACATCAATAGTCATGACGATGGGGTTTATGCCTGTTTTAGGTATCACCTTGAATATTATGACGACCGTACTGCCAATATTCATTATTACCATTGCGGTCACGGATGCTGTTCATGTATTGAGTGATGTGGGCTCGCCTTCACACTTATGTAATACTGAGAAAGTACACCAAAGTATTCAAAAGCTATTTCGGCCTATGTTGATTACATCCCTAACTACTGCAATTGGTTTCTTTTCTCTGGCGATGACAGAAATTACCAATGTGAGAAGTTTTGGCATTATGGTGGGAATTAGCGTCATTATTGCCTTTATTTTGTCCGTGACTTTATTGCCATTGTTACTAATTAAATGGCCGATTTCCTTTATTAAAGCACCTAAAAATGACGCTAATGAATCAGATAGCCGAAAGAACATTGCTTTAGCTACCAGTGCTTTGTTGACCAAATCGAATACTTTTGCCTGGGTTGTAGTGATCGTAACATTGATGGTATCGCTAACGGGCATTAATATGCTGCGCGTTGACCAGGCTAGTATTCAGTCTTTTGATACCGATACAAAAGTACGTGTAGATAATGTTGTTTTGAACCAACAAGGGGTTGGGAGTGTGCCTGTCGCGGTGTGGTTTAGGGCAAAGAATGCTGAAGGTGTATTGAATTCTGAGGTGTTAAAAGCAATTTCTGTTGCCGACAAACTTTTAAAGGAACATAAAGATGTCATTGATTCTGTTTCATTACTTGGCTTCTTAAATCAAATGCATAAAGTCCTGAATAATGACCAATCACCATTAGATATTGATGATAATGCCTTAACAAGGCAGTATTTATTTCTCTTAGAAGGGAGTGCTGAGCGTGATTTAGAGACCGTTGTGAATGTCGGGCCTTATACCGAAACCCGAATACTGGTTAGTATGAGAGATGATAGTTCAGCGAGTATTGAAGGTTTAATGGATGCATTGGAGCAGGCTATTAAGCCAATACTGCCTTCTAATGTGGCGTTGGTGTTTACGAGTTATGGTGCGCTAACCGTTGCAGCAGCCAATGAGGTCTTAAAATCTCAGGTAATTAGTATGGCTGTTTCACTCATACTAATTTTAGTGATTGTGAGCACTGTCTTTAAATCGTTTATTACCGGAGTGGTCTCTTTAATTCCATTATGCATGACGCTAGCGACGATGTTTGGAATTATGGGTTTGCTTGGCTTTTCGATTGATATTGGTTCTTCTGTGATTGCGAGTATTGCATTCGGAATAGGGATCGATTATTCCATACATTTTGTTGAAGCGGTTCGCAGAACCTATCAAGCGAATGATCCACTAAAGGGTGTTGAAAGTGCGTTGGGTCAGGTTTTTACACCGATCTTTGTGAGTGCGGTGGTGATCTCAAGTGGTTTTAGTCTGCTGCTCCTGTCAGGATTTAAGCCAATTGCCAATCTTGGTCTGCTGATTACGGTTGCCATGTTAATGTCAGCATTGTTTAGTTTGGTGATTCTTCCCGTGATATTGTGTTTTAAATCTGGTTACCTTTACCACATTGTTGCAGGTCAGAAGCATTACTGAACACTGCGAACCAGTCGTACTTGAAAGGTGTTGTCTCGTATTAAAGTTGCGGTAGTGCCTATATTAAAATCAACACTCCATGACCCTTCATCCAAATTAAAATCAGGTGATGAAGTCCAAATGAATTTCTTTGCAGTGTTAGGAAATACCGAGTCATTAATGGATGGCCCGGTACACTGCTCTTCTACTAATGAAACCAGTTCTGCAATGTTAGGGATGCGCCAGTCAGCGTAACCTGCAAAACCGCCATTGTTGTTGGTGTCGTTAGCTGTTTGGAGAGCATCTTGCCACGTTTTAAGATCAGCGATGCCGCTGGAGCAATCCGTGTCACTTAGACCTTCTACGCATTGTTTCCACATTAATGCTGTCGTGGTGTCGGTAATTGTTTCGTCGCCATGAACGACATATTGAGTGTCGGGTGTCGTTTCTGTCATAGTGTCAGTATGGCAGTTTTGAGCCATGCAGTGTGGTGATAAACTGAGTAGAGATACACCTATGATAAATGAAGCGTGTTTTTGGTATCTAAATAATCTTTTTTTATTAAGAATGATGTTCATATTTTTCACCATAGCTGCTTGTGTTGTGTTTTGCATAGAGTTATTGGCATAAGGTTAATAGCCTGCACGAACAAGGCGGACTTTTCTGGTATTACCACGACCAATGCTAAATGAATTACCATAATCAAAATTCACAACCCAAGCACTGCTAGATTCCAATGCTAGAGGTGTTCCAGACCAAACAACCTTGCCAAGAGAGGGAAAATAATCGCTGTCAATCATTGGTGCGTCTTGACCATAATCGATGAGTGTTAATAGTTCTTTACGTGTCGGTACTCGCCAATCGGCATAGCCACACAAAGCGTGTGCATTGATTCGGGCTGTAAAATTTTGGATGTTACAAAAAGTTGAACTGTCATCTTCGTTATAGTCATGACACACCTCTCCGCCGCTATCAATATAGCCTACGTCGCCGCCATTACTACTGGCATCACTGTTGTACCAGCTAAAGCGATCATCAGCATCTGTTATTCCTTCATCTCCAGTAATATCATTGCCGCCTTTTTTAACTTCCCACATAAGGCCTGTGACATTGTCTTGCGTACAGTCCCACTCTGTTTCAGTACTGTCGACAACGATGCCATCGGGATTAATTTTGGCATAGCTGAAACCTGCACGACCATCATCGTCATTATTGTGGGTTTGTTCTCGCCCTAATGAACAATCTTGTTGTTCAATTGTTTCGCCCATGCAGTCAAGGTTGTTGCCGGTTGGATAATTGGCACCCCAGGTTATGCCGGTACCGTTAACTTTAGTATTGGTAACAGGGATGGGGCCGACGGTGACTCTGATCTGATCTGCTTCTGATGTTAATTCGCCATCAAAAACTATTAGTGAGAATACTAACTGCCCATCCGTGTCGGCTGAGAATACTGGGCTGGCAACATTGGCGTCGCTTAAGTTGGCGGCAGGGCCACTAACTTGAGACCACTGATAGCTGATTATCTCTTCCTCAGGGTCATAACTATTAATCCCTTTAAGTGCGACAATTGAAAGGCTGCCGACAAAACGGTCTACACCTGCAATCGCAATAGGAGGTTGATTAACCGCTCCAACGGTAATTGAAACAAAGTCTGGGTCGGACTCTATGAATCCGTCATTAACGATGAGCGAGAAATTGATTGTTGCATCTTCAGACGGAGCGATAAAGCTGGTGGAGGCTTCCGTTGTAGTGCTAAGCGTGACGTCGGGACCGCTTGTTTGAGTCCATAGATAGCTGAGGTTTTCACCTTCAGGGTCGTTGCTCAAGCTACCATTAAGTGTGACAGTTGTGTCGACATTTACTGTTTGGTTATCGCCCGCTTCTGCAGTAGGGGCTATGTTTGTATTATCGATGGTGATATTAACGCTATCCTTAGCTGAGTTGTCAGTGCCATTGCTGACGAATAGCGAAAAACTCAAAATAACATCGACAGTATTTACTTCGATGTCAGGGCTTGTGAAATTAGGGTTTATGGCCGAAGTTGAGCTCATTGTCACGCTAGGTCCGCCAGTTTGCTCCCAGATATAACTTAATTCAGATCCTTCAGTGGTTGAACTATTGGCTCCATTAAGCGTGACTAGAATGTTTTTTTCAACGGTTTGATCTTCTCCTGCATCAGCTGTTAACAATGGATTGATAGGTAAAACTTCAATGATGACTTCGTCGATATCTGAATCAGATAGTCCATCATTGACGACCAAACTGAACGTAAAGGTACCGCCTACTTCAGGTGCTGTGAAATATGGTTGGGCAATTTGATTATTATTTAAGTTGATTTCATCACCGCTGATTTGCTGCCATAAGTAGGTAAGCGAGTCTTCGTCAGCATCGAAACTTAGGCTGCTATCCAATGTAACGATATCGTTGCCATTTACTGTTTGGTCATCGCCTGCATGAGCGACTGGTTTCTGGTTGGCTGTAGGCGAGGTATCTGACGTTACTAATACAGATACTGTTGACGGAATTGAATCTAGGGAACCATCATTTACCGTGAGAGTGAAGCTCAGGCTACCCTCAGTTTCAGGACTGGTGAAGCTAGGTGTTGCAATGGTATGAGAGTTTAAACTGACAACTTCACCTTCGGATTGTGTCCAAAGGTACGTGAGTTCGTCATTCTCGGGGTCGCTGCTTTGAGAGCCGTCTAATGTTGTGAATTGTTCGGTATAAACGGATTGAGTGTTGCCAGCATCTGCTAGCGGTAAACGGTTAATGCTAGGATCCGTGCCGGGATCAGGATCAGTGCTGGGATCAGGATCAGTGCTGGGATCAGGATCAGTGCTGGGATCAGGATCAGTGCTGGGATCAGGATCAGTGCTGGGATCAGGATCAGTGCTGGGATCAGGATCAGTGCTGGGGTCAGGATCAGTACTAGGGTCAGGTGTTGAGGGCATAGAAACTATTGTGACAGTAATGGTGTCGGCAATAGAAATATCTTTTCCGTCGTTAATGGTAAGTTGATAACTGATAATTTCTTCACCGCTGGGTGCAATGAAACTAGGTGTATTGTCAGAATCAGAACTGAGTGTAACGGTTGGGCCGCTCGTTTGGCTCCATTGGTAAGTTATTGTATCGCCGTCCTCATCATAACTCTTAGAGCCATCTAATGTAGCGAGCTGTTTTTCAGTTACAATAATGTCAGAACCGGCATTTGCAACAGGACGTATGTTGTCAGGCGTGCTTTTTTTACTGCTTGATGAGCCCCCACCGCCATTACATGCTATGAGAGATAATGTAAGTATAATGAGCCATGCTAATTTTGATACGGCTTTCATCATTGAGCTCCTGAAAATACCCTCACTTATGAGTAAGATGATTAAAGTACTGATTTGTTGTTTAAATATTTATTTCATAAATAAAGCAGATTTCAGGCCAAACAATAAAACTTTAAGTTTTATCGTATGTTAAGGGTACTTTGTTGGGGCTAAGTTAAGTTTTAATGTGTATTTAAGTTGCTATTTTGCCGCTTAAGCGGCAAGAATATGTCGTGTCTTGCATTTAATTGAGAGTAATATGATTTTATCTTCATATGAATGGGGTGGGTTCTATTTGTTAAGCCTTGCGTTCTTTCTGTTCTTTCTATTTTTACAGCGCCACAAAATTAAAAAACTTAAAGCTCAAGTGTTTCAGCAGATCTTGGAAGCAAAAAATGCTCAGCATGAAGCAGATTTACAAGTAAATGAGCTGAATGTGTTGTTATCAGAGCGTGGCTCTCAACATCAAAAGCAGTTGATACACTTTGAAGATCAAAAGAAAGTGTTGGAAAAAGAATTTGAGGTGCTCGCGAACCGGATATTTGAAGATAAAGGCAAAACGTTTACTCAAACGAGTCAAATCTCATTAGAAAATTTATTAAAACCCTTTAGAGAGCAAATTTCTGATTTTAGACAGAGAGTTGATGGTATTCAAAAAGAGAATAATGAGTCATCTGGAAGTCTTAGAAAAGAACTAGAGCAGCTTCGAAAGCTTAATCAAGAAATGACCAGTGATGCTAAAAATCTCACGGAAGCTCTTAAAGGTGATAAGAAAAAAGTAGGCGGGTGGGGAGAAGTGCAGTTAGAAAAAACGCTTCAATTAGCTGGGTTAGTAAAAGGTGATCATTACGGAAGTCAGGTTCACTTTAAAGATGAAGAGGGTAAAAATAACTTTCCAGACTTTGTTGTAAACCTTCCAGATAATAAACATATTGTGATTGATAGTAAGGTTTCATTGGTTGATTACGATTCTGCTATTGCTGCAACAAATGATGAAATACTTAAACTTGCTTTGGATAGCCATGTCGGCGCCGTAAAAAATCATATTGATGGCCTGGCGTCTAAGGATTATAGTAATTTGATTGGTATGCATAGTCCAAGCTTTGTATTGATGTTTATGCCGATAGAACCCGCTTACATAGAAGCCATGAAGCATAATAAAAATTTATATGACTATGCTTACCAAAAAGGCGTTATCTTGGTTTCTCACACCACATTGATGCCTATTTTAAGAACGGTCTCGAATTTGTGGATGGTGGAACGTAGTAATGTTGAAGCTAAAGAAATTAGTGAGCGAGCAGGCGATGTTTATCAGCAAGTTTGTTTGTTGGCCGATCGTTTGCTGAAACTTGGAGGCACATTGCAGACGGCGGGTAAACAATATAATAATGCGGTTGTTGCCTTGTCTGGGCAGCAGGGGCTTCATGGCAAGGTGGAACGTTTCAGTAAAATTTCAAATAAAGTAACAAAGACAATGCCGAAACTTGACCCTATTCATTTTGATATAGAGGTGGAACGTTTAGAGTCTTTTGCTTATTTAGATAAAACTGAAATAGAGGAGAGATCGTCAGAAAATCTCTAGATTTTAAAAAAAATAAAAAAATCGATTTAAAAATGACCAGCTGTTCACTTTTTGTTACAGTTATGGTCTGTATGATTAAGTCATTACAAGTTTCAAGTAGCGATATAAAGATAAAAATAATATTAACAATGTAAAGTTTGCCTCTTTTTTAGAAAGCAACCCTCGCAGTATTATCGGAATTGGAAAATAATGTTCACAATTATGTATATTCATGTGCTTGAAGTAGTGGTCGCTTTATTAGTTGTCGCGACGGCTGTTCAATTATTACGTTGTTATCGTTCGTTTTATAAAACGACTCAAACGCCTATTGCTTCACCTACTGTTGTCGCTCATCTCCCTAATCAAATTGAAAAAGACTATCGTACTTCTGGCAATATATTACATGACTATATTGGGGAGTTTTTTATAGATAGTGCCGATTCGGCAGTTGCTAATCTTAAAGAATATCAGGTGGCAGAAACAATTAAAGTTGAGGCTTTAAAGCTAACAGCGGCTATTGTTGAAGAGGCCGACTTGAAAGAGGTAAGTGTGAGTAAATTTGAAAAGCGGTCGAATATACTCTGCTTTGATGATCGACCTGAAACTCATTCTGATAAGGTTCCTGTTGAAGATGACGACGATACCGTTATTACCGTGATGACTCCTTCGACGGTTCCAAGCGGCGGCGTTGTTGATGATAATGTAATGTCTGATAAAGTAGTGCATGCCATGCTTGATGAAGCAAAGCTTGTTTGTGTGTCCTAGACGCTATTGTATATCGATTGCGTAATTGCCAGGCTGTCTATAACACGGCTGAATGTGATTTAAGTATATGATTAAAGTAAGTGCTTTTTATCTGATTTTTATTAGTTTTAATGTGTTTTCGGCAAATTTGCCAGTAGAGCATGAAGCTGTGCGTCTGATGTTAGCCGTTGAAGCATCAGTAGAAAATACAGACTGGGATAAAGCTTATCGGCAATTGAAAGCTTTAGAAATAGTAAAAATTCCCCCACCTGATGACTACTTTTACTTTAATGGCTTAGTTAACGTAAAGTTGAAGCATTTATCTGTGGCGGAAGAGAACCTTGAGACTTATATCGTGATGGTAGGGCAAAAGGGTAAGTATTATGTTGAGGCCCTTAAATTAATTACCTTGTTGGAAAATGGAAAGGAAGGGGTGGTGCCTTCTGAAGTACGTGAAGTGAAATCAAGTTCTGTGTTGCCGAGTGAAGAGCGAACAGGTTATATTAAATCCTTACAGGCGCTCTATCTAACAGATGATCCTGTCAAAGCTTTGGTCATGCAAATTAATAGTTTGTTGTCGGTGCATGCCTATACAGGCTTAAGGGTTAAAAAACCGAATGAGCGAGCAGGGCTAATGTATTCTGTTTCGGTTAATAATGGTCAGTTAGGTTTACAAGAAAAAAATTATGAAGCAGGCTTTCCTACACTTACGGCGACAAAGCTCGATGTGCATGGTTTGGACCCTTTCTTAAGATATAAATGCGAAAAACAAAACTTCTCCTGTTCTATCTATCATCCTGCAGACTCACACCTCATGTGGATCATGATTGATAACGATGACCTAGTTGTGCATGAGCTTGTAGAGGCGTTCACAAAGTTAATTCAATATCTTCAAGTGCGTTAGTAATTTACTCATTTTATTTAGTACGTTTCTGAGTTCGGCTTTATTGATTGATTTAAATGTTCTATGAACAAACTTGAGTCATGTATGCATGACGCTTTTTATATAGTCTCTACTTTTATTTAAATATACAGTTTGGATCCATCATTCCGAAAGTAATGCAGGGCCTTACTTGCGAGTGCAAAAGACCTGTTTGTAGTAAAAATCAACGTTCACGCAGTGTTATATTAAGACAATCAGTATCGCTGGTGATTCTGTTAAGTGTCGGAGTAAATCAAAAGTGACGCTATTTTAAGTGTCACTATTTACCCAGAGTTAGGATGTGAAATAAGCGCCTAATATGCCAAGAATAGTTGCTGAAATAATGAATAAGATTAGACCTTTTTTGCTCTTTTTAGATTTTTTTTCTGGGGTTTTATTTGAAATCCAATCTTGTTTTCCGTTCGAAACTAAACGTTTTTTTGCCGGAGTTTGCTTACTACTTTGATTGTTTCTTACTAGGTTTCTCTTTGCTGCGACTTCGTTGTTTGGTGTGTTTAGTGGCTTTTTGGGGGTGGTAAGAGCTGATTTGGGTACCGCAGCGCGAATGATTGTTTTGTTTGAGTCATGAGATGGACCTGATACATCAAATGTGAGCACATCTAGTTTAATTTTATCGCCTGGTTTAATTTCCGACTCCGTTACTCTTTGGCCATTTAAAAATGTGCCATTTGATGAGTCGAGATCCTTGATAAATAAATGTCCGCTTCGTACTTCAAGCTCTAGGTGTTTGCGTGAAAGATACTCTAAAGGTAGTGTTACGTCGCAGGCAGGATCCCGGCCAATAACAATCTTGCTTTCAATAGGGATAATATTTTGCTCAAGCCAACTAGCTTTAGAGTGAATGACCCAACTATTACTTAAGTTTTTGTGCGCAATTTTATTGGTTTTTGTTTTATGCAATAAAGCTTTTGGGTCGATTAGTTCTAATTCGATACGGCCCAGCTTAATGATGTCTTCTGCGCCTAAATTGGTCTGGCTTTCGACAAGTTTATTATTAACCCAAAGTGTCGGTGAAGATGTTTTGTTTGAAATGGAGAGTTGGCCGTTTTTATTGATAATTTCTGCGTGGAACTCTAGAATACTTTCGTCATCTACCATTAGGCTATTTGTAAGGGCTTTGCCTATCGTAAATGTTTGGTCAACTAGCCAAACAGCTTCTTGTCGTCTATCCCTGAATTGAAGTTTTAACATTGCCTTATATACCCTTGAATTTGCAAATAAAGTGATGAAAAAAGCTGAAATGGATTGCTTTTTTTAAAGTATAGCTGTTTGTGCTTAGTCTTCTAATTTGTGTGCAAATATTTATGTAACTGATTGAAACTGTATCAAAGAAGGTTTGTTTTAATGTGAATGTTGTTTGAAGAAGGAGGAGAATAATTTATAATTTATAATTTTCGTTTTTGCGGCCTGTTTTCTCTGGGCTTAGCTATACTTGAAATCAATAGATTATTCTTATATATAAGCTGGAACCTTGAAAGGTGCGATTAAAAATTTTAATTAGTGCTGTTCTAAGGGGATGGATATAGGCCAGTTAAGGATTAAACTGAGTTAATTATGCTTGAGTCAGAATCAATAAGTCACCAAGGTCTCGTTCGAGAAAGGAATGAAGATAGCTATATTAATAATGAGGGTTTAGGGCTTTGGGTTGTTGCCGACGGGGTCGGTGGAAACGGGCATGGTGATGTGGCGAGTCAATTGGCAACTCAGTCTCTTGAACGAAAAGTTCGGCAAGGAAGTGAGCTTTCTCAGGCAATTCTAGAGGCCGATGCTGCGATTGTTGAAGCGGTTTCTCATGATGAAAGTTTGTCGAGAATGGCAACCACCATTGTAGCGTGTCGATTTGATGCATATCACCAGTTTCAGTTAGCGTGGGTGGGAGATAGTCGTGCTTACCTTCTAGATCAATCAGGAATCTCTCAACTTAGCTCAGACCACAATCAAGCGAATAAATTGTTTGGCTTAGGAGTTATTAGTGAGGAAGAAGTTCAGGCTCATCCTGGGCAACATGAGTTGACTCAAGCATTAGGCTTGATGACGTTGGACAACGTACCCATGAGTTTAGGGGAGTTGCATGATAAAGATTACCTATTATTATGCACTGATGGCTTGACTGGCGTTGTCTCGGATCAAGAAATTTATCAAATAGTCATGCGTTCTGAGTCTGTTAGTGCGGCTTGTGAAGTTTTGCTTGCTCGCACTTTAGAAGAAGGGGCTCCAGATAATGTGACTTTTTCACTGATTCAATATCAAGAGAGCACTCCCAAAATTAGAGCGAGTGATTTTTATAGAGGGTCGTATCGTTTGCCCTTTGATCAAAGGCCTTACTTAAAGCATCTAAGTAGCCGTCCCACATTGCTGTCGTTGATATTTATATCAATGATTATTTTATTCTTGTTTATCTAATGGACTAAAAGATGAAGGAAGGTCGCTACGAATATCAAGATAAAATTGGAGAAGGAGGGATGGCGACCGTGTACCGGGGGGTGCAATTGTCTCTCGATCGCCCTGTTGCAATTAAGGTATTATCTGCCACTTTATCTGATAACCCATCTATTATAAAACTATTTAAGCGTGAATCACTAATTATTGCGCGCTTAAATCATCCTAATATTATTCATGTTATAGACCGTGGTATGACGAGTAATGGGCGCCCTGTTTTTGTCATGGAGTTTGTTAAGGGCGTCAATTTAGCAGATGCCATTCGTGAAGGTTTATATAGTTTTAATCAAAAAATAGATGTGATTATTCAGCTGTGTAAAGGTGTGGCGTATGCTCACAAATTGGATGTTATTCATCGAGATATCAAGCCAGCTAACATTATTGTTGATGAGGAAGGTTTTGCCAAATTATTGGATTTTGGTATAGCTTCATTCTTTAAGGCTGAAAATGAAGAAGGACCTGACGAAACTCAGTTGATTATGGGAACTGAGGCATATATGGCCCCAGAGCAACATCAAGGTATATCAGAAACATCGTCATTAAGTGATATTTACTCACTTGGCGTGGTAATGCATGAGTTGTTTTCTGGCAGATTGCCAACAAATGACTTTACGCTGCTCGAAGCTGTGCCGGATATGACGCCCGTATTGGTTGATTTAATAAAAGAGTGTTTAGCGAGTTCGCCTGAAGGTCGACCATCATCAGTCGATGAGGTTAAAACAAGACTTCTAGTTGCCATGAAAGGCCAACATATCGCTGAAGATAAAGCTAATCGTGCAGGTGAGGGTTTATCAGCAATAAAGAATAAATTTGGCTTGTTGGATGTCTTGCAGGAAGACAAACATGGCGCGGTTTATCTTTATGAAGACAAAGCAACGCATAAATTGTTAGTGATTAAAAAGCGAACAGAGTCTGTTGCCGGGTATCGTGAAGCAAAAATGCTCCATGCTTTAAAGCATCCGAATCTTGTGAATGTGCTAGGGACGTCAAAAAACGACAATGTTTTTATTGTGGTAATGGACTACATTGCTGGTGGAAGTTTACAAGAGCGTCTGATTCAACCAATGGCACTACAGTTATTTTTGGATTTAGCGATTCAAATGTGTCGAGGGCTTTCTTTTGCACATCAAAATAGAATATTTCATGGTAATTTAAGGCCAAGTAATGTGCTATTGAGTGCTGATATGAAAGTACGTGTCAGTGATTTTGGTTTGGATGAGCATTATCGTGTTCGATCGAATGAGAAAGGTTGGTATGGTGAGCGGGGGGCAGAAAAAGATGAGCTCTCAGATATTTTCTCTCTTGGTGCGATTTTCTATCATGCCTTAACCGGTGTTCCTCCTGACTTTAAAGAAGGTTGTGTGATAAAAACACAGCTGTTTACCAAATTGCCATTAGATCTGCAGCGCTTGGTTGGTCGCATGTTGTCTAAAGATCGATATCTGCGCCCCCAAAGTGTTGAATCGGTCATTTCAGAACTTCTTCCTCTAGTCGTAGAGCCAAAGACAGAAATTAAAGCTGTTGAAAAGGCCTCTGTAGTGCTTGAGAAAATAGGAGATAACTCGAAACGAAAGGTAAGTTGGTTATCTGTAGTTATGAGTGTATTAGCTGCTATGTCATTGACTTTGAATGCTCTTCTCTTGCGGGATGAAAGTGGTTTTCTCAGAGATCTTATATTTGATAAGTTGCTAGTTTGGATAAAGTTGACCGGCTTAAATTGAATCGGTCGTTTTTGTTGGGGTGTATTCGCGACGGTGTTTTATACCTAAATAGGCGCGAAATAATATATAAAGGAAGCCAATCAAAAAGATAGCAGATAATGTGGTGAGTCCTGCATCTTGAAGAGCATGTTTCATGTTTCCGTGTTGAATGCCGGAAAACAAGCCTGAAAGGTGGGTAATGAACAGGTAAGTTGAAAAAACAAACCCTAATGCGCCCGTTAAAATTTGATTGAATAGAATATCTTTAGTTGGGATTGTGTCGTGGTATTGACAGTCTTCACAAATAAAATTGTCGGTGTATTCTGGTTCGCCTTCCTGTATTGCTGGAAACATACTTCCTGATTTACATTTTTTGCAAATCAGCTTGCCTTTATACTTGCGTTTGAAATCCGAGCTTGGAAAGGAGTCTTGTTGCATAATCTTCCGTGTCTTGTAATGGTTCCATGGTCTTTATTTTAGCATTTGTTACAAAATTTCCAATACTTTATTAGATTACTTATTTTCTTTTCCCTCAACACCTTCTATTATGTTTCGCTTGAGCAATCTCTCAATTGAGATTAAAGACGGAATTTATAAACTAAAACAATAGGGCGATCGACATCACCATGACTTCTTTGAAAAAAGTTACGTTGCCACTTGAGCAAGTGTACCGCTGGGAAAAAGCAAAAGCAGATGACATTTATTTAACCCAACCTATGGGTAATGGTGTTATTCAAGAATATACCTGGAATAGAGCTGTAGGCGAAGCAAGGAGAATGGCTAGTTACCTTAAATCTCTTGGTTTGCCACCAAAAAGTAATATTGCAATTCTATCTAAAAACTGTGCTCATTGGATAATGAATGACTTGGCTATTTGGATGGCTGGTCATGTAACAGTCCCTCTTTATCCTACGCTTAATGCCGAAACTGTAAATTATATTTTGAAGCACAGTGATTCAAAAGTACTTTTTGTGGGAAAACTGGATGATTGGGATCATATGAAAGCAGGCGTTCCAGATGATTTGCCTTGTGTTTCATACCCATTAAGCCCGCCTACTGATTTCCCAAGTTGGGATAATATCGTTGCAGAACATGCCCCGATGAAAGAAGATACAGTTCGTGATGCTGAAGAGTTAGCGACAATTGTGTATACCTCTGGCAGTACTGGGCAGCCGAAAGGTGTGATGCTGTCTTTTTATGCAATGGGTGTCGCTGCGGCGGGTGTTGCTGAAGGCTTGGATATTAACCAAAAAGACCGTATGTTGTCTTATCTTCCGCTTGCGCATGTGTTTGAACGTTATGCGGTTGAGCAATCTTCTCTGCATATTGGCGCGCAGCTTTTCTTTGCTGATGCTTTGGATACTTTTCTTGAAGACCTTCGTAGAGCAAAACCCACTGTCTTTATTTCAGTGCCTCGTCTCTGGTCTAAGTTTCAGTTGGGTATCTTTAAGAAGATGCCTCCTAAGAAAATTGAACGCCTTTTAAAAGTACCGTTTGTTTCAAAGATAGTTAAAAAGAAAGTGTTAACAGCCTTAGGGCTTGAGCATTGCCGGTTTGCAGGAAGCGGTTCGGCACCACTTTCAGGTGATATTATTAATTGGTATCGTAATCTTGGGCTTGAATTGCTTGAAGGTTATGGTATGTCAGAAAACTTTGCTTACTCGCATATTTCGATGCCTGGTCGTTCCAAAATAGGCTATGTCGGAGAGCCGTTACCAGGCGTAGAGCATCGTATTTCTGAAATTGGTGAAATTGAAGTGAATAGTCCGGCGAACATGATGGGTTATTACAAGGACGAAGAAAAAACCAAAGAAAGTTTTACTGAAGACGGGTTTCTTCTTACGGGTGATAAAGGTGAAATTGATGATAATAATCGCCTTAAAATTACCGGTCGTATAAAAGAAATGTTTAAGACTAGTAAAGGGAAATATGTTGCTCCAGCACCGATTGAAAATAAAATTATAGGTCATGAGTGTGTTGAAATGGTATGTGTCGCGGGGGCTGAGTGTCCTCAGCCACATGCTTTGATTATGCTATCAGATGAAACTTTTCATAAGCATTCTGATCCTGGGTTTAGACAGGAAATGGAAGAGAGCTTAACTAAGCTTATTGCAGAGGTGAATAGCACGCTTGATCCCCATGAGCAGTTGCAATTTATGACGCTGGTGAATGAGCAGTGGAATATTGAAAATGAATTCCTTACGCCAACAATGAAAATTAAGCGAAATATTATTGAAGATACTTATAAGCCACTTCAGGATGAATGGTACGCTAGCCGTAAAAAGGTTATTTGGCAGTAAGTTAAATTCAAACCTTAACCATGGCCTGGCTTATTGCTAGGCTGTGAGTTTAAGGTGTGTTGGGGCCTCTTTTGAGGCTTTTTTTGTTTCTATTGTAGGTTTTTTATCATCCTTTCTTAATTGTAATTGCTAGAATCATTAGCGACTTCCTTTCTCAGATCTAAAAATGCAACATAATTGTTGATGAAGTTCACAGAATAATCGTATAAAATGGCGCGTTTTTTAAACGATCATAGTTATTTGGCTGCTCGGGTTTAGCGCCATTAATTAGATCGAACTACAGACTTATTTAACATTATATAGAGGCAATGAATGTTTACTCGTGATATGACAATAGCTGGTTTTGATGATGAAATAGCGCTTGCAATTGATGCAGAAACAAAGCGTCAGGAAGAACATATTGAACTCATTGCCTCTGAGAACTACACCAGTCCGCGGGTAATGGAAGCGCAAGGGTCTGCACTAACTAATAAATATGCAGAAGGTTACCCTGGAAAGCGTTATTACGGCGGGTGTGAACATGTGGATGTGGTTGAGCAGCTAGCGATTGATCGTGCGAAAGAACTTTTTGGGGCAGATTTTGCAAACGTTCAGCCGCATTCTGGTTCTCAAGCAAATGCAGCCGTTTATATGGCACTTTGTAAACCAGGCGATACCATTCTAGGGATGAGTTTAGCGCATGGTGGTCACTTAACGCATGGTGCATCGGTTAGCTTTTCTGGCCGAATTTATAATGCTATTCAGTATGGGCTAAATGATACGACGGGCGAGATTGACTATGACCAAGTTGAGACCTTAGCTAAAGAACATAAACCAAAAATGATCGTTGCAGGTTTTTCAGCATATTCAAGAGTGGTTGATTGGCAGCGTTTTAGAGATATTGCTGATGAAGTAGGTGCATATCTTTTTGTTGATATGGCGCACGTTGCAGGTTTGGTTGCCGGTGGTGTTTACCCTAGTCCTGTGAATATTGCAGACGTCACAACCACCACAACACACAAAACATTAGGCGGCCCACGTGGTGGTCTGATTTTAGCTAAAGCAAATGAAGCCTTGGAAAAGAAGCTGAACTTTGCTGTTTTTCCAGAAAGCCAAGGTGGCCCTTTAATGCATGTGATTGCAGCAAAGGCTATTTGTTTTAAGGAAGCTATGTCTGATGATTTTAGTGATTATCAGAAGCAAGTTGTAGAGAATGCACAAGCGATGGTTTCAGTTTTTCAAGACCGTAAATATGACATTGTTTCAAATGGAACCGATGATCATTTGTTCTTACTGGACCTGATTAGCAAAGATATTACGGGTAAAGATGCCGATGCTGCATTAGGAAAAGCTTTTATTACCGTTAATAAAAATGCAGTTCCGAATGACCCACGATCACCATTTGTGACAAGTGGTTTGCGTATTGGTACGCCGGCTGTAACGCGCCGAGGTTTTAAAGTAGAAGAGTGTAAGCAGTTAACATCTTGGATATGTGATGTGATTGATGCTTTAATTGCGGACCCAGAAAGTACAACTGTTATTGATAGTGTTCGGGATCAGGTTAGAGCATTATGTGCTAAGTTTCCTGTATACGCTTAAAATTATCTTCTGTTTGTTAACAAGAGTTAGGTATTAAGAATTATTGAAGGGTTGAATGACGCTTCAATAATTACCTGTAAAGCAATAAAAAATCAAAGGCTTAAGATGCATTGTCCATTCTGTAAAGCGACTGACACTAAAGTCATTGACTCACGTCTTGTGGCGGAAGGAAACCAAGTCAGGCGTCGAAGAGAGTGTCTTTCTTGTAAAGAACGGTTTACAACCTTTGAATCTGCCGAATTAGTGATGCCACGTGTTGTAAAACAAGATGGTACACATCAGCCCTTCGATGAAATCAAACTCAATCGTAGCTTTGCCAAGGCGCTTGAAAAAAGGCCAGTGAGTATTGAAGCAATTGAAAGCGCCATTAGTAAAATCAAGCATCGTCTTCGGGCGACGGGTGAACGTGAAATAAAGTCTTTAGTCATTGGCGAAGAAGTGATGAAAGAATTACAAGGTCTTGATGAAGTCGCTTATGTACGTTTTGCTTCTGTTTATCGAAGCTTTCAAGATGTGAATGAATTTAAAGAAACCATCGATCGCCTTTCTCGTTCAGATCAAATTGTTCAAGTAGATGATGAAAGCTAACTAAGTATGACTGATAGCAAAACAGTGTGGACCCAGCAAGATACGGCTTATATGGCCGAAGCGATTCAGTTGGCATGGAAAGGCTTATATACCACAGAGCCGAATCCGCGAGTGGGTTGTGTCTTGGTAAAAGATGGCGAGGTTGTAGGCCGAGGCTGGCATCAAAAAGCCGGTGAAGGTCATGCAGAAGTAAATGCTATTAAGGATGCTGGTTTAAAAGCCAAAGGCTCAACCGCTTATGTGACGCTTGAGCCCTGTAGTCATTTTGGAAGAACACCTCCTTGTGCGGATGCATTAATACATGCCGGTGTTGTTCGTGTTGTATCGGCCATGAAAGACCCTAATCCAGAGGTTTCAGGGTCAGGGTTTGGTTTGCTTCAAAAAGTGGGTATTCAGGTTGAAAATGGATTACTTGAATCACAAGCTCAAGCGTTAAACTTGGGGTTTATTAAGCGAATGAATACTCAACGCCCATTTGTGCGAATTAAGATGGCGATGAGTGTTGATGGACGAACAGCGATGGCTTCAGGTGAAAGTAAATGGATTACAGGGTCTGCAGCACGTGAAGATGTTCAACGTTTAAGAGCAAGAAGTTCTGCAGTGATTAGTGGTATTGGTACAATTATTCATGATGATGCGGCATTAACCGTGCGAGCGTCTGAGCTTGGTTTGGATCATGCCGATGAAATTGCTAAACGTCAGCCTTTACGGGTGATATTGGATTCAGGAGCTCAAATATCTGAATGTGCAAAATTATTTTCGTCGCCTGGCCCTATTTTATTAGTTTTATCTTCAGAAACACGAGTGTCGGATGTTATTTTGCAGTATTCAAACGTGTCAGTATTTAGATTGCCTGCTGATACAAAAGGCGGTGCAGAAAATAATTCGGTAGAAGTCATACTTGCAGAGTTGGCTCGGCGTGGTTGTAATGAAGTATTGGTTGAGGCTGGTGCTTCATTAGCGGGCTCTTTTATTCGGGAGGATTGCTGGGATGAGTTAGTGCTTTATATTGCGCCTAAGCTAATGGGCAGTTCGGCAAGACCTCTTGCTAATTTGCCAATGGAGTGCATGTCAGAAGCAAAGTCTTTGCAGCTTAAAGATATGCGGGTTGTTGGTGATGATATTCGTTTAATTTATTGTCAGCATTGCTCTAATTTAACTGACGCATGTTCATCGGAGTAAGTGTGTTTACAGGAATTATTGAATCATTAGGTTGTATTGAACGGATTGAGTCAAGAGGTAAAGATCTTGTTTTATCTATTCATAGCGGTAAGCTCGATCTAAACGATGTTCGCTTAGGGGATAGTATTGCTGTTAACGGGGTGTGTCTTACAGTCACTAGTTTAGCTAGTAGTGGGTTTACGGCTGATGTATCGGCCGAATCTTTAGCAAATACTAATATTAAGCACTATAGTGCGGGTACACAGGTAAACCTTGAAAAAGCTTTAACATTAGCGACTCGTCTTGGCGGACATATGGTCAGTGGTCATGTGGATGGTGTTGGCAGGGTTTTGGACAAATCAAATGATGGTCGTTCGATACGATTTGAGATTGAGTGTTCGCAGTCGCTTGGGAAGTATATTGCGAATAAAGGGTCGATTACGGTCGATGGTGTTAGTTTAACAGTGACAGGGCGTACGAAAGATGGCTTTTCGTTAAATATTGTTCCGCACACTGTAGCAGAAACAACGATTCAGGCTTATCAAAAGGGTCAGACTGTTCATGTGGAAGTAGACTTGATTGCTCGATATACCGAGCGTTTACTTGAAGCAAAAGTTGAAGAGCAGTCTCGTTCAGGCTCAAAAATTAGTCAGAATTTTTTAACAGAACATGGTTTTATTTAGAAAACGGAGGCTCAATGGAGCTTAATACAGTAGAAGAGTTGGTAGAAGATATTCGTCAAGGTAAAATGGTCATTTTGATGGATGATGAAGATCGCGAAAATGAAGGTGATCTTGTGATTGCTGCTGAGCAAGTGCGTCCTGAAGATATTAATTTTATGGCGACACATGCTAGAGGTTTGATCTGCCTGACTTTAACCAGAGAGCGTTGTGACTTTTTGGGCTTGCCTCCGATGGCGCATGCCAATAATGCGCAATTTCAAACTAATTTTACAGTTTCAGTAGAGGCTGCTGAAGGTGTGACGACTGGTATCTCAGCTGCAGATCGTGCACATACGATAAGGGTTGCTGTAGGCAGAAACACTAAGCCTAAAGAAATTGTTCAGCCAGGGCATGTATTTCCCATCGCTGCGCAGCCTGGTGGCGTATTGAGTCGTGCTGGGCATACCGAGGCAGGTTGTGATCTAGCAAGAATGGCAGGGTTTGAACCTGCGGCAGCTATCGTTGAAATTATGAATGAAGATGGTTCAATGGCACGTCGACCTGATCTTGAAGTTTTTGCGAAAGAGCATGGGCTTAAGATTGGTACGATTGCCGATATGATTCATTATCGTGCATTAAATGAGCAGACTGTAGAGCGCCAAGCAGAGCATGAAGTAGAAACAGAAAGCGGCGCATTCAAATTAATTACTTACAAAGATACGCTTCAAGAGCAGGTACATATGGTCTTTGTAAAAGGAGATTTATCGAAAGCTGAAGCGCCTGTGGTGCGTGTGATGTCTGCTGATATTCTTCGTGATACGCTTGGTTTGAAACAAGCGGATTCTCAAAGTTGGTCAACTCAGCATTCATTGGCGCGTATCAATGAAGAGGGTGTCGGTGTTCTTGTGATATTGGGCGGTGTTGGGGAGGGTGATATAGAGCAGCGTTTGGAAAGCTTTTTTGGAGAACCTTCTTTCGTAGCATCTTCTGGTACAGGCGCATATCTTACGGTGGGGACAGGGTCTCAAATACTAAGAGATTTAGGCGTGACTAAAATGCGACTATTGAATCCTGAGGTGAAATTTTCTGCTTTATCAGGCTTCGATTTAGAAGTTGTAGAGTTTATACCTTACAGCGGATAAAACAGGTTATACCGCCCTCCATAAGCTGCATACCGCACGATGTGGAGGCTGTTAAACTAAGATGGTTTAAAGAACTCAATTAATTTTAAAGAGAGTAAACAATGTACAACATCAAAACATATGAAGGTAATTTTAAAGAGGTGTCCGGTAAATTTGCACTGGTTGTCGGTCGGTTTAATAGTTTTGTCGTTGAAAGTTTGCTTCAAGGTGCGATTGATGCGCTAGTGCGTCAAGGGATTCCTGAATCTGACATTGAGATTTATCGCGTGCCGGGTGCGTTTGAAATTCCATTAGCTGTAAAGCGCATTGCTGCAACAAAAAAGTATGATGCAATTGTCGCGCTTGGTGCTGTTATTCGTGGTGGAACGCCTCATTTCGAATATGTTGCTGGTGAGTGTGTGAAAGGTATTGGTGCGGTTTCGCTTGAATTTGGGTTACCGGTTGCTTTTGGTGTGTTAACGGTTGACAGTATTGAGCAAGCAATTGAGCGCTCAGGCACTAAAGCGGGTAACAAAGGTGCTGAGGCAGCAATGTCAGTGGTTGAGATGATTAATTTGTTTAAAGACGCAGGTATTTAAGTGAGTGACGCTACCCCGAATGAATCTAATGAGCAGGCCGCTAAGCCAAAAAAGCCGACGACGTCGCAGCGAAAACGTGCGCGTAAGCTAGTTTTACAGGCTTTGTATCAATGGCAAATTTCAGGCTCAAGTATTTCAAAGATTGAAGCTGAGTTTCGAGTAGATAATGACTTCAATAAAGTTGATGCTGTTTATTTTTGTGAGCTGTTTGGTCAAATACCAAAAGAAGTGACCGAGCTAGATAAGCATATATCACCATTTTTGGATCGACCACTTGGGGATGTTGATAACGTTGAATTAAACCTGTTAAGAATGGGGGTTTATGAGTTTATACATCGTATTGATGTGCCTTATCGTGTGGTAATTAACGAAGCTGTGGAGTTAGCGAAGCAGTTTGGTGGAACCGATGGGCATAAATACATCAATAGTATATTAGATAAGCTAAGTTTGAGGTTGCGTGCCGCTGAAACTCGAAAAAGAGGCGCTTAAGCGGTTAAAAAACAGGTTTGGATTACGATAAAATTTATAGTAATCCAACTAATTCTTTTCCAGTTCTGTGTTATAGCTGATATATGCCATCTACATTCTCAGAGTTTGACCTTATTAAAGCCTTTTTCGTAGGTGTTGGTCCAAAATTAACTGAAGTGAGTGTGGGAGTTGGTGACGATTGTGCTGTAGTTAATATCCCTAGTGATCAATCTTTGTGTCTTTCTTTGGATACAATGGTTGCAGGGGTTCACTTTCTTCATGACGCGCCACCCAAAAAGATAGCTTACAGAGCTTTAGCTGCCGCCATGAGTGATTTGGCTGCCATGGGAGCAGTACCATCACATTTTACTTTATCCCTCACTTTACCTGAGTCAAATTCAGAATGGTTGTCTGAGTTTTCGAAGGGGCTTAAAGTATTGGCAGATTCGTTTAACTTTCCACTTGTGGGTGGAGATACAACGAAAGGTCCTTTAGCAATTGGCATGCAAGTGCATGGTTTAGTGCCGAAGAATCAAGTATTAACGAGGTCAAATGCTCAAGTAGGCGATGTCGTTGCGGTTACTGGAACCTTAGGCGATGCGGGTGCGGCGTTGTCTTTATTAGCATGTGATCGTGGGGCGAGTGAGAAGCTTTCGGATGCGCAGTTATTTTTATTAAGCCGATACTACAGTCCGTCACCCAGAATTGAGCAGGGAGTGCAGCTTCGATCATTAGCTAATGCGTGTATTGATATTTCGGATGGTTTGCTGGCCGATGCTGCACACATTGCTGAAAAGTCATCTGTAGAGCTAGAAATTGATGCGGCAAGTTTACCTTTATCTCAAGCGCTTCTTTCAGAGCGTAAAGCTGAAGCGAGTCAGTTGGCGCTGAGTTCTGGTGATGATTATGAACTGCTATTTACAATCTCAGATTCTAATTGGAAAGTGTTGAATCAAACGTCAAATATTTATACAAAAATAGGGCGAGTACAACAAGGTAAGGGTGTGGTGCTAAAAGGTATGTCTGGAAAAATAGAAAAAATAGGGTATCAACATTTTGAATGAGACAATTGAGTGTAATAAATCTGAGGGGAAAGCAGCTGCGTTGCCTAAGGGGTTTCTAAAAGATCCTGCGAATTTTGCGGCTTTTGGTTTTGGTAGTGGCTGCGCGCCGAAAGCGCCTGGAACCGCAGGTACGATCGTTGCTGTATTATTATATTGGCCACTACAGTTTTTGCCTGTTTATCTCTATGTACTGATGTTGTTTTTAACGTTTATTTTGGGGGTGTGGTTGTGTGGTAAAGCCTCTAAGGAGTTAGGTGTTCATGATCATGGTGGGATTGTTTGGGATGAGTTTGTAGGGTATTGGATAACCATGTTTATGGCGCCGACAGGCTGGGTTTGGATTTTATTAGGGTTTGTATTATTTAGGTTGTTTGATATCTGGAAGCCTCAACCGATTCGATATGTAGACCATCATGTGCATGGTGGTCTGGGGATTATGGTTGATGATGTTTTGGCAGGTATTTATGCCTTGCTAGTATTGCAAGGCATTCATTATTGTTTGGTCTAGCCCTAGTGCTTAAGGGGATTGTTTAGTGGTTTGAATGGTGGGCTTGCGGGAGCTTACTGATAATTGAGAGAAAGCGTTGTAAGCTTGATTCAGCTCTATGTCTATCTGCGTAGGGGCCACTTTCAAATCCTTCGCGTGTAGCGAAATACCATTTTGTACCAACATTAAAGAAACGACTGCTTCTAAAAGGAACTTGGCCTTGTTCTTTATCTCTGTGTTGTATTACGCTCATGATTATTCCCTCTTATTTGTTTCTTGTTATCTGTTATACATTAATAAGATTGTTTATCTTATTAATGTATAACAGATTATGAAAAATTCAATTTTTATTAGCTTAGTTTGGGATAATAAGTGCAATCCTTTCGTAGCTCAGTATAGTGTTTGATAAATTTTTCTCTTATTCCGTTTTCTTGTTGGGGTTTTATATGAAGGTAGTTTTTTTCGCTGCGAAATTGTCGCTTATTTTTAGTATGTTGTTTTTAGTTGCTTGTTCAACGGGAAAAATAGTTAAAACTTATGAAGGTGATAAGTTACTTGTCGAACAGGTGGCAGTGTTGACGGCCCCAGAGAATATTGTTGTTCTGTCAATTAATGGTAAAAGAGTGAAAAACTACCTACTTAGCGATTTAAATGTTAACTACGGATTAAAGCCAGGGGAAAATTTAGTTGTTTTTCAGTATGAGAGTATATGGGCTAAAACCATTCGAGAAAATAAGGATGCGCCGCGTTCAGAAAAGGTTGTGTCTGAGCCTATAGAGGTTTTGATAGATGCTAAGGCGGGCGAAAGTTTGAATTTCAAATTTCAAAGTGGGAGTAATGTTAGGGAGGCAAGAGCTTTGGCGGAAACATTTGAAGCGGAGGTGGTTGACTCGAAATTTATTGTGATTGCTCAATCAGCTAAAGTAGGAACGTTTGCGGCGAACAAAGCTACAGCAAAGCTAGCTGAAGAAAAAATAGCGAAAGAAAAGAATAAAGCCTTATCTGGCTCGTCTGATTTATCATCGCTTGAGGCGCTAAAAGTTTTATGGGGGGTTGCGACTGCTGATGAAAAGAAAGTTTTTTTAGTTTGGGCTTTCCAAGAGTAAGTGGTGTGCTTTAGAAGCTAGCAATCAAATGTTTATTTACCTAAAGAAAAAAGATTATTTACTAGGCCGGCCACGCCTTCAATAATTCCAGTTGGTGTGGTCGTTTTGATTGATTGATCTAATGGTGCTGTATTATCTTTTTCTTGAATAATTGTATGTAAAGCTTCGCTCAAGTATGAGGTAAATGGTTTCTCAAGTGTAAGAGTTTTTGGGCAGTAGGTGCTCGTTACATTAAAGTTACCATTATAACTTACGATCATTATTGCTAAGCCTATGCCGTCGAATAATGGAGTAGTACAAATGTACTTTGTTAATTCATTTTCTTCAAAGTAAAGTGGGAACTGGGGGCCGGGGATATTGGTGATGGGGAGGTTGAACATTGGTTTGTGTTTCTGAGCGAGTAAAAACTCAGAATATACCCTAGCAGATAAACCAGCAGTACAAGACGGAACCAGCTCGGTTAAAGCGCTGGCGGCAATTGCAGCATCATAACTATTAGATAGTTGAGCGGTTTCATGAATTAGCTGAATGCGTTTTATTGGGTTTTGTTCAGTGGTCGCTAAAGAAAATAAAGTCGCAGCAAGTTGGTTGCCTGATTTAATATCGAGGCTTGTAGATCGAACTGAAATCGGTGCTAAAGCAATTAAAGGTGCTTTAGGGTTGGAGTTCATATCTTTCAAGTAGTTTGAGATTGCTTCGGCGCATATTCCCATCACAATGTCGTTGGTCGTGACATCTTTTAAGCTGCGTCTAATTGCTCGGATATCAGTGACGGGAATTTCAAGATTTTCTATCACTCGTTGTTCTGAAATTTGCTGGTTGATCGGAGTGGATGCAACGCTCATTAAGTTGGCTGGTAAATTTAATTTTTGTAAGTGTTCATAGAGTATTGAATAAAAAGCAGAAGATGCTGTTTCTTTAGCTAGGTCTGTTAGTTTACTTGGTAGTGTCAGTACATTGTTGTAAGTGGCGCCCAGCCAGCTTTCCGTTTGCGGTAAGGGTTTTGGGTTCCACTCTTCAATTGGCTCAATTTCAATAATTTCAGGGCTTACATGAAGAAGTTGGCTAAGAATATCTTCACCAGTAATGCCGTCAATGGCAGTAATGTGTACTTTTAGTGCGAGCGCAAAATGTTGCTTATTAAATCCCTTTTCTTGTTCAAGGCCATCAATATAAGTGGCGCTCCAGAGTGGGCGGCTGCGGTCTACCGGAATGCTAAATATTTCAGAGCTTAGGCTCATAAGGTTGTGTTGTGGCAGGTTCTCACTTAAATTTATGTATTTTAAATGGTTATCAAGGTCGAAGTCGGGGTCTTCTGCCCAAACTGGAAGATCTGAGTTTATTGGAGACTCTACAAGGCGCTCACGAAAGAATGGCTCATTACCAAGTTTTGATTCGAGTATGCTTCTAAAACGGTTAAAATTGAACTTTGCACGGCTGTTTGTTTTTTTGAAAACGAAAATTCCGCCAGCGTGAAGCGGCGTTCTATCGGTTTCAAGAAATAAAAAAGAAGAATCGAGTTCTGAAAGCACATGCATGTAAATAACTCTGTGAAATAGCTTGGTTATTAAGAGAGGGTTTCTATGTTTCTATAGTATAGATTGTTTTGTATACCAATAATGAACAAATGCTTATAATTATTCATTATTGGTATTTAAAATACAAAGCGTATTTATTTGTTCCGGTTTATTGCAAGTTTTGCAAGGCCCAAAAGTGCAGTTTTGTGAGGTGACTCTGGGAGTATTTTCAAACATTTACTGGCTTCATTGTAAGCGCTTTCGGCTGCTTTTTTGGTGTATTCTAATGCACCACAGCGTTTAACGGCTTCGCAAATTGCCTTTAATTGTGAAATGTCGCCGCTTCGAATTGCTTTTCGAATAAGTGTGGAGTCACTTTCAGTGCCGTTTTTCATCGCGTAGATTAAAGGGAGTGTCGGTTTTCCTTCTGCAAGATCATCACCTACATTTTTACCCATTGTTTCTGCATCACCAATGTAATCAAGCATGTCGTCGACTAACTGAAATGCTAGGCCTAAGTGTAAGCCGAATTGCTTCATTTCAGATTGAACTTCAGGGGTAGCGTTAGATAATATTGCGGCGGAATGAGAGGCTGCCTCAAAAAGCATCGCTGTTTTATTTTTAATGACTTCAAAATAAGCCGCTTCACTGACGTCGGGGTTTTTACAGTTCATTAATTGAAAAACCTCTCCTTCAGCAATAATGTTGGTGGCGTTGGATAAAACTTCCATAATCGGCATGCTTTTCATGTCCACCATCATTTGAAAGGCTCTTGAATACAAAAAGTCACCGACTAATACGCTGGGTGCATTGCCCCATTTTGCGTTGGCGGTTGAGCGGCCGCGTCGCATATTCGAGGTATCAACCACGTCATCATGCAATAATGTTGCGGTATGAAGAAACTCAATAATTGTAGCAAGTTTACTATGGTCGTCGCCTTTATAGCCCAAAGCGCGGCTGGTAAGTAGTACTAAAAGGGGGCGCATTCTTTTGCCGCCACTTTCGACAATGTATTGCGCTATTTTTTCAACTAAGGGTACGTCAGAGGATAATTGACTAGAGATAAGTTGGTTAACGCAGCTGAAATCTTGTTCAACAGTTTGATAAATTTCTTCGATTTGCATGTGTAAATGTCTTTGTTCGGAGGACTATAGCGCGAAAATATACGCTATCTGAATTTTTGTTTGCTCATGCTATGGGGACAGGTGGTTTCTGTCAAGAAAACCCCGGTTTTCAAGTACTTTCATCTGTAAAGAGTGTTAAATATATGGGTGAATGGAATTGATGGTAAATATGCTTGTATTAGTTTACTTTATCGAATAGAATCACGCGCCCTTAAAGTCGTAGTCGTTCTCTGTTATAGGGTTGCCAAAGAGCTTCCTTTAGAATCAGATTAAAAATTTGTAAGTGGTGGCATGACGCGTCAATACCTTTGTTAAAGTGGGTTGGCTTACGGGAAAGTGAAAGTGCTCTTATGTTAAGGGTTTTGAAAAAGTCTTGGAGATAGCAATATTATGTATGCTGTGATCGTAAGTGGTGGCAAGCAACACCGAATAATTGAAGGTGAAGTGCTAAAGCTAGAAAAAATTGAAGTTGAAGTTGGTGGGAAGATCAATTTTGACCGTGTTTTATTAATTGTTGATGGCGAAACTGTAAAAATTGGTGAGCCTGACGTTAAAGGCGCTAAAGTAACTGCTGAAGTAGTTAGTCATGGACGTCATGAAAAAGTTAAAATCATGAAGTTCAAGCGTCGTAAGCACCATATGAAGCAAATGGGTCATCGTCAGTGGTTTACTGAGGTGAAGATTACAGGAATTAAAGGTTAAGCTGAGTTTTTACTAGTATTTTTAAAATCAGAGTAAGCTTAAGCATATAATTTAGGAGTATTGAAATGGCTCACAAGAAAGCTGGTGGTAGTACCAATAACGGTCGCGATTCGGAATCCAAGCGTTTAGGCGTTAAGATGTATGGCGGCCAAGTAGTTAAAGCAGGTAACATTCTTGTTCGTCAGCGTGGAACACGTTTTCATGCAGGTGATAATGTTGGTTGTGGTAAGGATCACACATTATTTGCAACATCTCACGGTGTTGTAAAATTTGTAGTAAAAGGTCCGTTGAATCGTAAATATATAACAGTTGTTGCTGCAGACTAAGTAGTTGTAGATTTAGCAAACTGTTTTATGTTTCAAAAAAGAGCTCCGCAGTGCGGGGCTTTTTTTTTGCAAGTAAACTATATTTAAAAGTGCTTGTCCTAGTGGTGTCTGTTTTGGTGGTAGCTATTTGGATCGGTAGTAGTGGTGCGGGCCTTGATGTATTTAAAAATTGGGTCAATAGTGCTGTCAGTGTTTAAGTTCTAAGAGGGTATGCTATGAAATTTGTTGATGAAGCGACGATTGCTGTTGAGGCTGGTAAAGGTGGAAATGGCTGTCTTAGTTTCCGTCGAGAAAAGTATATTGCAAAGGGCGGTCCTGATGGTGGTGACGGTGGTGACGGTGGTTCTGTTATTTTGGTGGTAGGGGAGTCTATTAACACTCTGATCGATTACCGATTTAAACGCCATTACAGGGCGGACTCTGGAGAGCAGGGGCGTGGTCGTGAATGTACAGGGGCCAAAGGTGAACATTTGTATTTACAGGTGCCTGTTGGTACGACTGTTTTCGATGTGGATACAGAGGAAGTGCTCGGGGATCTCACTGAAATTGATCAAGAGTTAATTGTTTCTCAGGGAGGTTTTCACGGGCTCGGTAATACGCGTTATAAGTCTAGTACAAATCGCGCTCCTAGGCAGACAAGTAAAGGAAGTGAGGGTGAGAGTCGTAATCTTCGGCTAGAGCTGAAGGTTTTGGCTGATGTTGGTCTTTTGGGTATGCCAAATGCGGGTAAGTCGACATTGATTCGTTCAATTTCTGCAGCCAAGCCAAAGGTGGCGAATTATCCTTTTACGACCTTAGTGCCTAACTTAGGTGTTGTAAGGGTTCAGGAGCATAAAAGTTTTGTTGTGGCAGATATACCTGGTTTGATTGAGGGTGCTTCTGAAGGTGCTGGCTTAGGTATTCGTTTCCTAAAGCATTTGGTTAGAACGCGATTATTACTACATGTAGTTGATATGGCGCCGTATGATGATGTGACACCTGAACATGCTGTTCGTGCAATTGCTGCGGAAATAGGGAAGTTTAGTCCAACACTAGCGTCTCGTGAGCGTTGGTTGGTGCTTAATAAATTAGATTTATTGCCAGAAGAGCAGCAAAAAGAAGTGTGCGCAAAGTTGGTTGAGGTATTGGATTGGAAAGGGCCTGTTTATAATATATCAGCGATAAAGTCAGAGGGCTTGAAGCCGCTTTGTCATGATATTATGACGTGGATTGATGCTAAAAATGAAGCTGAAGCGGATGATGAGGTGTTGGCTAACGCTGAGCTGGCCTTGAAGGTTCAGATGCAGCATGAAGCAAGAGAGAACGTTGAGGCGTTTAAGCTTGCTCGTACGGCTCGCCAAAGAGCGGGGGTTGAGCAAGAAGGTGATGACTTTGATGACTTTGATGACGATGATGAAGATAGTGCAGAGTTCATTTACGCAGAGTGAATGTTATGAGTAAGAAGTGGGGAATATAATGAGTGTGTCTCGCTCAACTTTAGCAGGCTCTAAGCGCTGGGTGGTGAAAATTGGTAGCGCCCTATTAACGGATGACGGTAAAGGGTTGGCGCGTGACCTGATTGCGGGGTGGGTGTCTCAACTATCGGAACTTCGATCTCAAGGTATGGAGTTAGTATTGGTTTCGTCAGGCTCTGTTGCGGAAGGGATGTTTCGCTTGGGTATGAAATCACGACCTAGTGAGCTTCACTTGCTTCAGGCGGCTGCAGCGGTTGGTCAGATGGGGTTGGTGCAGGCTTATGAAGAGAACTTTCAGAAGCATGGTTTGCATACCGCTCAAGTGTTGTTAACGCATGATGACCTATCTGACCGAAAACGTTATTTAAATGCTCGAAGTACTATTCAGTCGATTATAGGTTTAGGTGCCATACCAATCATTAATGAGAATGATACGGTTGTGACAGATGAGATTCGCTTTGGTGATAATGATACCTTGGGGGCTCTAGTTGCAAACCTCGTTGAGGCAGATGGTCTTATTATCTTGACTGATCAAGAAGGTATGTTTGATAAAGACCCTCGAAAGCATACAGATGCGAAATTACTAAGCGAAGTTCAGGCTGAAGACTTAGGTTTAGATGAGATGGCTTCGGGTGAGGCTGGTGGCTTGGGTCGAGGTGGAATGGTAACAAAGGTGCGGGCGGCTCGTTTAGCTGCTCGCTCGGGTGCGTATACAGTTGTAGTTGGTGGTCGAATTGAGTTTGTTTTGTTACGCTTGCGTACTTGTGAGGCTTTAGGAACGCTTATGTTGCCTTCTACTAGTCGGCAGGTGGCGAGAAAGCAATGGTTGGCAGGGCACTTGCAAATAAAGGGCCGGTTGGTGCTTGATGATGGCGCTGTTAGAAAGCTTAGGGATGAAGGTAAGAGTTTGTTGTCGGTTGGTGTGAGTGCGGTATCAGGGAGCTTTAGGCGAGGTGAGATCGTTTCTTGTGTTGACGCTTTGGGAAAAGAGCTAGCTCGCGGTCTAATTAACTATGAGGTGGGGGATGCTCGGAGCATCTTAGGGTGTTCTAGTGATCAAATTGCAGGTATTTTGGGCTTTAGTCATGAGCCTGAGTTGATTCACCGAGATAATCTTGTGCTGTTGTAATATTGTGATGTTGTAAGGCTTCAATTTTAGAAAGTTATAGAAATTAAGGTATAAAAAAACCGGCGTTAGCCGGTTTTTTTATGTTCGAGAAAGCGCTTAGGCAATTAAGCTTTAAGTGCTTTTACTCGAGCGTTTAGCGTGCTCTTGATTCGAGCTGCACGGTTTTTAGGGAAAATTCCCTTGCTAACCATTTTGTCGATCATTGGTTGTGCAGTTAGAAAAGCTGCTTGAGCTGCATCATAGTTTCCGCCAGCTACTTCGGCATCTACTTTTTTGATGTAAGTTCTAACCATAGAACGTTGACTGTTTTTGTGTAGGCGGCGTTTGTCGTTCTGACGCGCCCGCTTTTTTGAGGATGGGGAGTTTGCCACCGTATTGCTCCTAATTTGTTCGCGAATTGCTTAATTAACGTGCTTGAGTTTAAATTGAGCCTAAACCTAAGCCGATATAAAAATGACGCGAGACTATGCCGTTTTAATAGCCTCATGTCAATAGAACTGTACGATATTCGTTTGTAATGAGTTAAAAAAGCTAAGCCACCATTTTGTTTAATAATGACTCACAAACCTTCTGGTTCATATACTTTGGAACAGGGTAGTTGTTATGAGCTTCTTCAAGTGCTGATTTAGCAATCTTAGGGATATCATCCTTTTTTAAGGTATCTAGTTGCTCAGGGATGTTAAACGCTTTAAGCATGCTGCGTATTTTTGCTATAAATTTATCAGCTAACTGAGCGTTCGTTTCATTTCCTTTTCTTAATCCACTCACTTCGGCAAGCTGAGCTAAGCGGTTGATGATTGACTCTTTGGAGTAATCAAGAATGTAGGGAAGTACAATTGAGTTTGCGATGCCATGTGGTGTTGAATAATATGCGCCAAAGTTATGTGCAATTGCATGAACATAACCTACGCTCGCTTTCGTAAATGCTGCGCCGGCATAATAGGAAGCCATTGCCATATTCTGTCTGGCTTCTAGGTTCTTACCATCTTTTACGGCTATTTCTAGGTTTTCCATAATTAAGCGTGTAGCAGCAAGGCCGAAAGCATCAGTTTCTTGGGTTGCATTCACAGAAATAAACGACTCAATTGCATGCGTTAAAGCATCCATGCCTGTTGCTGCGGTGACAGAAGCTGGTAAGCCTAGCATCATGCCACCATCGAGCGCTGCCATCACGGGGATAAGTTTAGGGTCTATGATAAAGGTTTTTTGATGTGTGATTGGGTCAGATACTACCGAAGCAATCGTAACTTCGGATCCGGTACCGGCGGTCGTAGGGATGGCAAAAAATGGAATAGGAGCTTTACGTAATTTGAATAAACCAGCTAGTTTTTCTAATGGTTTATTGTTTGTCGCTTGGGCTGCGATGGCTTTACTTGCATCAATTGGAGATCCACCTCCAACCGCTAGAATTGAATCACAATGGTTGTTGCGAAGAATGTCGACGCCAGTATAAACCTGATCGTAAGTTGGGTCGGGTAGAATGCCGTCATAAATCACGTATGAAACGTTAAGTTCGGTTAAGCGCGCTTTAATTTTGTCCAGTAGACCTATTTTAACTAAAACCTCATCTGTTACGATCAAAAGCTTTTTATACCCTAGCTGGCTAATCGCTTGGCACAGCTCAAGAGAAGAGTCATTGCCAGTAAAGAGTGTTGGCTTTGGCATAGGTACAACTGCAGCAGCGATTTTCATTACTTTAGCCATGCCTTTGTAATATGGGACTTTTAAAGAAAATAACATAAGGTCTCTCTGTTTAATTGGTTTGCTGTGATTGGTTATTATTTATCAATAGAGCAATCACTCTAATTAGAGTATAAGCTCTAATCCTTCTTTTGAAAACAAGTAATGATAATTTTTTTTAGATTGGTCATGGCTACTAGGTAGCTAAGGTATTGTAAATATAGAGCTTATCGGTCTATCGCATATGCTTTACATATCATCATATTAGAACTTTAATGATATCTATAAACTTATGAAAAGCTAAGTCATGAAAATACATTTTGGCATGTTCGAATTTAACAGAAACAAGGAACAGACTTTTGGCGAATCCATTTAATATGTTTTATCAGTTTTTGTTGCCTGCTGAAACGGTAGAGTCAAAGGTTGAGAGTTCTCAGGTTGTCTTGCAGGGAAAGATGATTGCTTTTGCTTGTATTATGACTTTTATAGCTGGTTTGTATAGTTTGATAAAATGGTACTAGTTGGGTTATGACTCACTTGCTGATTGGGCGTGGATAATTATCATCGGAACGCCCATTATTACGGTATTAAGTAAATATCGTGTGCTGCCAATTATGTTATTGGCAAACTTAAGTGTTTGTTTAATGGTGATTTACTGTAATTCGTTGATTTACCATTTAGAAGGCATCCACTCTGCCCACATCTTTTGGGTTGTGGGAGTAATGGTATTTGCTTATCTCATTACAGATAACCGGTTTGGGTTGATGTGGTTTTTTGTGATGATGGGGTTTGTGTTATTTCTGATCGTGGGTGATCAGTCTGGTTATGAGTTTCCACATTTTGTTTTAGATGAAAAACAGACAAAGGTTAATGTTTATTCTGGCAATTTATTACCAATAATTGTGATTGGAGTAACGCTTTGGTGTAGTGGAAGAGTGAAACACGATGCGCAGGCGCATTCGGCGCGTTCTGATGAAATTTCTTCACATTTGGGGGTAATCTTACAAGATGCCTCCGGTAGAACAGATACCTTATTAAGCTCTTCAGATGAACTATCGAGTACGATGCAAAGTATGGTTCAGCAAAGTAGCCAAATTAATAATAGTATCGAAGAACAGGTCAGTGTGACGCGTGATATGAATGGTACGCTTAATTCAATGGCCGACTCAGTTAATCACTCTACTCAAATTATGACTCAGTCTAAGCAAGATGCAGATCGAACGGAACTTGATGTAACTGAAAGTGCTAGAGCGATGGGAAAGGCGATCTAATATATGACGCACATTCGTGAAAGTAATGACTCAATATTAATGGCGATGAAGATTATTAGAGATATTGCCAATCAAACAAATTTGTTAGCACTTAATGCCGCGATTGAGACTGCCAGAGCCGGTGAGCAAGGGCGTGGTTTTGCGGTGGTAGCTGATGAGGTTCGAACCCTGTCAACACGAAGTAATGAGTCGACTGAAACCATTCGAAAAATTCTAGAAACCGCCACGCATTATATTGAAGAAGGTTCAGCAGTTTTGAATGTTTCTGGCGAGCGTTTGAGTGGTGCCGTTGATGCAGTGCAAAAAAATGCGTCACAAATTTCAGAGGCGACTAATAATGCTGTTCAACAGCGCAACGATATTGAAGAGGTCGTCGAAAAAAGTCACCAGGTTGAGCAACTTATTCAGGATAATGAGCAATCCGCTCAAGAGTTGATAGCAAGTACTCAATCACTTGCTTCAGTATCAGATGGCTTAAATTTATTAGCGCATCAGGTGACTGAAGCAGTGCATAGTAGTAATGATATTAATTAATGCTTTATGAGACTCTGATGCGTACTACTTTCATAAACTCAAAATCTATGCCTGCTACTTTTTGTGTGTCTGGGTAATAGGTTAAGTTTACGCGTGCACCTTTAAGTATTTGGTAAAGCTTTTTCCGCTTAAACTGAAAAGGTACGTCGCAACCCTCAATCATAACGGTGTTAAGAATCCAATCATCTTTTTCGCGCTGAACATGAGAAACCACTTTTTTGTCTTCAGAGTGCGTTAGGCCTTTGTGTTTTTCAGTGAGTCGTTCAATATCCGATTTTGCCATGCTATGTAGTGCTCTTAAATGATAATGTGCTTAATAAGGTTCATTCATTAAGCGGTGTATACGTTTTAAAAATGGCATAACGGCTTGCTTGTCAATATCAGATGAATTATCAATAAGTTGCTTAGCCATTGTTTGATTTTGTTTTATTGCTTGAGTGATGAGTTCTTTTTGCTCGGGAGATAATTTAGAAGAATTTTGGAGAGCCTCTAATTCAGAGGTGTCCATCGCTCTTGGGTTGTTTTCTAATTCAATCGCTGCAGCGGCTGTGGTAATGCGAATAGTAATGTCAGCCCACTGTTCCAGGCTGCTAAATTGGTATTGCCTTACAAGTGCGGAAGCTGAGTCATAAAGACCTGAAGCTTTTAAAGGTTGTATCAAGCTTGTGATAGACATATTCATTGGATTTTGGTGAGTATCTGTCTGCTTCGTTTTAGTTGCACTTGCTGTAGCGCTTAGCTTTTGCTCATTTTCTTTTCCCCATGTAGCAAAAGCTGATTGGGACTGAATCCACTGGTCAATTATTGGATCTGTCAGTTTGATTGTTGCGAGAGCATTGTTCGAGCAAAACAAGAAAACGAAGACTAAAAATAGGCTTGAGTTGGCTTTGGGTGTGAGATTCATTAATAAATGCCTTCTTATTTTAAATGTGAGTAAATAGGATTTTATCTTACGGGGGGCAATTTGTCTCATGCTTTGACTGTTAGAAATGGGTATTTAGACTATAGTAATAGGGCCGTACATCTTTATAAGGGCTTTTTTAGAAGGCGTAATGATTGATGAAAAATACAGTGCTCATTGTTGAAGATAGCCGCTCGTTTGCATTGAGCGTCGAAGCTGCAATCAATAGAGAAAGTAGTTTCGAAATAATAATTGCCTACAACTATAAGCAAGCAGTTGAGTTAGTGAATGCGAACCGTGATGATATCTTTCTTGCGGTCACTGACTTGAATCTACCTGATGCAGAAGATGCAGCAGCGGTTAAGCTAATGTCGCAAGAAAATATTCCCTGTATTGCTTTTACGAGCAACTTCAGTTCCGCGCTCAGAAATACTGTTTTGAATTTAGGGGTGGCCGACTATGTGCTTAAAAAAGGTCCTCAAGATATAGATTATGTTGTTCGCACGATTAATCGTTTATCAACTAATCGTAAGTTGCAGCTACTTGTGGTTGATGATGCGCGTTCATCCAGAGAAATATTAAAAGCGTTGCTGCAGCAGCAGTGCTACGAAGTGACTGCAGTCCGGTCAGGACCGATTGCTTTGGATTTATTAGCAGAAGGGTATAAGTTTCGAATTATCTTAGTTGATTTGATTATGGATGAAATGGATGGTTTTCAGCTATTAAGTCAACTACGACAAAACTATGATATGACACAAATGTCGATTATTGGTGTTTCCGGTAAGGCTTCTTCTGAGCAAATTGCAAAGTTTATGAAATACGGGGGGAATGATTTTCTTCTAAAGCCTTTTCAGCAAGAGCAAGTCGCCTGCCGAGTAAATGCAAATGCGCAATTATTGGATCAATTCGATCATCTAACTGAATTAAATGAACAAAAAAATGAACTCTTAGGGATGGCCGCTCATGATATTCGTGGCCCATTGGGAGTCGTTATTTCAGCTAATTCAATGTTGGCGCGCGAAGTTCAATCTGATCATGGAAAAATGCTAGTCGGATTGGCATCTGAAGCCGCAGATGAAATGGAGTCGTTATTAAATAGTTTGCTAGATATTAGCTCTATAGAAAGTGCAAACATATCAATCAATTTTGAAAGAGTTAATTTAACAACATTACTGGGCAAGGTTGTTCAAGACATGCGTTTGATCGCGCATGATAAAAAGCAGCGACTTGATTTAGAGGTTTCGGTGCAGGAGGTCTGGATCAATGCTGATAGTTTAAGGGTTAAAGAAGTGGTTCAGAATTTAATTTCAAATGCGATAAAGTATTCTCCTCAAAGCGGTAAAATATCGGTGTGTTTGTCCAGCAATCAAATGAACGCACGTATCGAAGTGGTTGATGAGGCTGGCGGGGTTCCTTCGGAAGAGCAGCACTTGCTCTTTCAAGCATTCTCAAAAATATCGACGCAGCCAACAGCCGGCGAACAAAGCACTGGTTTAGGCTTATCCATTTGTAAAAAGATTATTAGCCTTCATCATGGAGAGATCCAGTATCGATCAAATCGACAAATTGGTAGCATTTTTGAAGTGGTGCTTCCACTTTTGGCTGATGACTGAATAGGCGGTGAATAAACTGAAGTATCTGTGTTAATGAATTGTTACAACTTGCAAAACTTCTACAACATACTTATTCGAACAATGCCACTATTATTAAATTATTGAAGTAAGGGGAAGCGATTCAGGCCCGCGACTCCCGAAACAACTTTTTAGAGATCTATATTATTCTTGATGTATTTGACCCAGCTAATTGCTGGGTTTTTTGTTTGTAGTAAGCGGTAATGGTTCGATCTGTGCTTAAGTCTATTGATGTGATTATTGTTAGCTTCTCAAATAAAATGAACTTAAAAGTCCATTAATGAATTGTTACAACTTGAAAAACTTCTACAACATACTTCTTCGCCAATAGTCACTATTATTTAATCATTGAATTACGGAAAGGCGATTCAGGCCCGACTTTCCGAAATAAAATTTTGTTGTAGTTTGCCCAACTTATGTTGGGCTTTTTATTGTCTCCAATAAATCATTAATCACTGCAGCGAACTCGGTACCTGAATCTTCTTGTAAAAAATGTCCACCTTTTAATGTGACATGATTTAAGCCCTTAGCGCCAGGAATCTTCTTTTGCATGTAAGCGTCTCCACCTTTAGTGATGGGGTCACCATTACTAAATGCAGTTAAAAAAGGCTTTTGCCACTTTTCTAGCGTTTTCCAAGCAGACTTATTTGCAGCAGAAGCAGGATTATCAGGTGTGGTAGGTACTAATGCCGGAAAAGCCCGTGTACCGGCTTTATATTTTTTTGAGGGGAAAGGCGCGTCGTAAGCGCGTCGTTCATCTTTGCTAAAAGACTTAAAGCTGCCAAACTCGACAATGCGAGCAATAGGAAACCAAGGGCTATTTAAGGCAAAAGCTTTCCAGAGTTTAAAGGCGCTAGGGATCTTTTCCTCACCGGTTGGAAGCATGCCGTTGCCAATTACAATGGCCTTAAAGCGGTGTTCGTGCTCAGCGGCTAAACGTAAGCCAAGTAAAGAGCCCCAGTCTTGGCATACTAAAGTAATATTTTTCAGGTCTAACTGCTCTATAAGAGAAAGGAGCCAATCAATATGAGTTTGATAGCTGTAGTCTGATACGTTTAAGGGCTTGTCAGATTTTCCAAATCCTATTAGGTCAGGCGCAATTACTCTGTGGCCAGCAGCGGCACAAACAGGAATCATATAACGATATAAATATGACCAGCTTGGTTCGCCATGGAGCATTAAAATAGGGTCCGAATCTGCTGGTCCCTCATCGACATAATGCATACGTAAACCGCCCACATCGAGATAATTCGTGTCAAAGTGATAATTGGGTAATCTGTTAAAGCGACTTTCAGGGGTTCTGATGTAAGCAGTCATGAATAGCTCCTACGTGTTATGAATCTTATTATTGAGAAGAGTTGTAACGAATAGTGTACTGCACAATTAGCTGGCTGAAAGCGTTTAAAATGAAATTCTGTTTTTCGTTCGTGAAAAACGGAATATACTGCGCGAATGCATCAGGCTCTTAAAAAACTACCAAACTTACCTATTTCATTTGTTCTAGATGAAATTAAGGCAATATTATCGCACGAGCATGAACTTGTGTTGGAGGCCCCGCCGGGGGCAGGAAAAACAACGCTTGTACCCCTAGCTTTACTTGATGAGCCATGGCTCTCGGGTAAAAAAATTATTATGTTGGAACCTCGGCGCATGGCTGCGCGTGCTGCGGCTCAGCGAATGGCTAGTTTATTGGGTGAGTCGGTAGGCAAGCGAGTTGGATACAGAGTTCGTTTAGAATCGTGTGTTAGCAAAGAAACGCGTATAGAAGTTATTACAGAAGGGATTTTAGCGCGTCGTCTACAGAGTGACCCATCACTTGAGGGTGTGGGTATGGTTATTCTTGATGAGTTTCACGAGCGAAATCTAGATACTGATTTATGTTTAGCCTTGTGTTTGCAGGCGAGAGCTTTACTGCGTGAAGAGTCTGAACCATTAAAACTACTGGTGATGTCAGCGACATTGGATGGCCAAGCTGTTGCAGCGTTGTTATCAGAAGACCGCCAAGAAGCGTTAGGAGAAGTTAACGTTGTTCGTAGTCAAGGGCGCATGTTTCCAATAGATATCATTTACAACGATAAAACATATCTGATCAAAGAATCAATTATTGACCCTGTCGTAGCAATGATAAGCCAAGCATTGGAGCGAGATAGCAGTAGTATTCTGGTATTTCTGCCAGGGCAGGGTGAAATACGAAAGGTTCAAAAGGCTTTAGAGAGCTTACTTACATCTCAAGGTATAGATAAAGTTGTTATTTTACCTTTATATGGCAGCTTATCGCTTGATGCGCAACGTATCGCCATTGCACCATTAAAAGATAATGATATTAGAAAAGTGGTTTTGTCGACAGATATTGCAGAGACCAGTTTAACGATTGATGGCGTGAGCGTTGTGATTGATTCAGGCTTAGTACGAGAGCCTGCATTTGACCCTGTGACCGGTATGACACGGCTATTAACCCGTAGAATCTCTAAAGCATCCAGTATTCAAAGGATGGGACGAGCCGGCAGGCTTGAACCGGGTCGTTGTTATCGTTTGTGGCATGAGGAGCAGCAGCATCAACTAGTTGAGCATTCCACCCCAGAAATACTGCAAGCAGATCTTGCTTCACTAGCGCTTCAGTTGCTTCGCTGGGGAGTGGATGACCCTACTGAGCTTCACTGGTTAGATCAGCCGCCTGATGCGGCTTATAATCAAGCCATAGACTTATTGCTTCAGTTAGGTGCGATTGAAATACAAAATAGTGGAGGGATGGGCTTAACTGGGCATGGAAAATTCATGTCGAAGATGCCAGCTCATCCACGATTGGCACATATGTTATTAAGCTCAATTCCACATAACTTTAGTAAGCAAGCTTCAATGGTCGCGGCCATACTTTCTGATCGTGATCCGTTTTCCTATTTTGGTGCTGACTTGTCGGAACGTTTGTCGATTGTGAGTGGTGAATTAACCTGTCCACAGCAGAACCGAGCTTGGTTGAAGCGAACGCAGCAACAGGTGAAAGTATTTGAGAAGCTATGTAAACAAGCCTCGCATACGATTGAAGCGGAGTGTTCGATTCCAGATAAACAAGCTTTAGGTTTTTTAGTGGCGTGTGCTTACCCAGACAGAATTGCCTGTAAGCGGAAGAAAAACGGTGAAAGTTATCGATTAAGCAATGGGCGGTCGGCAGTACTCAATGCACATGACAGCTTAAATTTGTTTGAATGGATTGCTGTGGCTGAAGTAGGGGGTACAGGTCAAATAGGTGTTAGCGGGAAAGAAAGCCGTATATATTTGGCCGCGCCACTCGACGCTGAATTATTTCAAAGCTCATTATCATCAATGGTGAAAGAACAGGATACAATAGAGTGGGATGAGCAAGCGCAACGTTTTGTGGCCGAGAGACGCGAAACTATTGGTGTATTAATCGTTTCGAGTAAAAAGCTTAATCAGATACCGATAGATGAAAAAAGAAAGGCGCTGACTCGTTTCGTCCAAAAAAAGGGTTTGCATATTTTGCCTTGGACAGATGAGTTGAGGCAATGGCAGTCAAGAGTCATGTTATTAAATGGGCTTCCAGATATTCAGCAAGCGCAACAATGGCCAGATGTGTCGGATCATGGATTATTAACGACCTTAGATCAATGGCTAGCACTCTATCTGGATGATATATCCACGCTTTCAGATTTTAAAAAATTAGATTTGAAATCCATACTAAACGGTTTGCTACTTTGGCCACAGCCGCAGCTTCTAGAGGAGCTTGCACCGCAAAAAATTAAAGTGCCTTCTGGTTCAAATATTGGCATTGACTATGCGCAAAGCCCACCCACATTATCTGTAAAATTACAGGAGATGTTTGGCTGTGAACAAACGCCGAGTATCGCAAAAGGTCAAGTCAGCTTGTTGGTGCATTTATTATCTCCAGCAAAGCGACCACTTCAAATAACACAAGATTTAGCGGGCTTTTGGCGTGGTAGTTATGAAGCGGTAAAAAAAGATATGAAGGGGCGATATCCAAGGCATCCATGGCCTGACAACCCATTGGAAGCATTGCCTACACAGTACACTAAACGGCGAGCGAATAAAAAGTGATGGAGTAAAAAACGATGTTTAAGTGAGTTTTAGAATGGATTAGGGCTTTTAGGGTGTGGGAATATGCAGGGGTGTTTTAATTGGAAAGTATTCTAACTTGAAGTGAAGGCTAGATCCTTTAGCCTAATGCTTGAACAATGTAATAAATTATATTTATCGGTATCGAAGAATGATGCCGTGGCTGTCTCCTTTGGAAGACGCTGACTCGAGTTTTGAAAATTCTTCATTACTTAGTTTGTCGGTCCAAACAATAACGGCATGACAGGTGCCTGCATTGAGTGCTTTTTCGGTTAATTCGAAAGCAGAGTGGTTATTGTTTGAACGTAAAATCATGATGTCTTCCGTGGCAGAAGTATCATGTTCTTGTCCCCATTGCTTTAAAAGCTGAATTGGTGGATCAACCCAAGCTAGCCAACGATGATCTTGGTTTAAGTGGGTTAGCATCGGCAACAGAAGTTGGATGCAATCTGCTTTATCTCTCGTGAGAATAATTTCAGTAACATTTGCTTTTGGAGTCTCTACTTTGGGCTCAGGATTCAGTTTTAGTAGCGTTTTTTGAGCGTTCCTGGGCTCAGATGGCTTTGTTTCTGCAAAATGATTAAACGTATCAAGGTGACTATGTTCATAAACTGATTCGTAGGTTGTTTCATACATAGAAAGCTGTTTCATTGCATATTCTCCTTTCGAATGACGCCGACGCCTAAACCTTCAATGAATATCTCTTGTTCCCGAAGGTCGATAATAATCGGGTCAAAGTCTTCATTTTCGGCAAGTAATTCAACAATATGTTTATTCTTATTTAAGCGTTTTACGGTAACTTCTTCACCGATCCGTGCGACCACAATTTGACCGTTTTGTGCCGTGTTGGTTTTATGGACTGCAAGTAGGTCACCATCTAAAATGCCTGCGTCTTTCATACTCATACCCCTTACTCGAAGTAAGAAATCAGCTGAAGGAGAGAAAAATTCAGGTGCGAGCGAGCAATAATCTTCAATATTTTCTTCCCCTAAAATAGGGTTGCCTGCTGCAACTTGGCCAATGATAGGAAGGCCTTCAGGTACATCACTTTGTGGGAGGCGAATGCCTCGGCTTGCACCCGGAACAATTTCAATGGCGCCTTTTTTTGCGAGCGCCTTAATATGATCTTCTGCAGCATTCGCAGAGCGAAAACCTAACGCTAGGGCAATTTCTGCACGTGTTGGTGGATAGCCTGTGTTTTCAATGTTTTGTTTAATCACATTGAGTACATCAGTTTGCCGGTTTGTTAATTTGATCATACTATTTATATCCGTTTGATATTTGTTCCGTTTGATACTTAATTCATTTGATCGTTATTTAATTCAAGTTAACTGCTGGTATCAGTAGGGAGTACCGATAACTCATTCCTTAATGAATGTTCTATATTAAAATTCGGTCTGTTTAAGTATCCAGTACCTGTAAATGTATACAGTGTTTTGCCTTTTGTAAACTATTTGGAATAAAGTTTCCCATTTATTTTATTGAAACATGTTAAATAGCACTGCATGATCACCTTTTATTTATATGAAAGTTTTTGGAGATTGTTTTGCGCATTCCTTTTTTGTTACTTGGTTTAAGTTTATTCTCGACTGTTTCATGGGCCGATTTTGATGCAGAGGTGGGTTTAGAAACACGTTATTTCTTTAAAGAAGGTTTGTTTGAACAAGATAAATTACACCCTTCTGTTAAAACAGAAATTACTTATCAAAACAATTGGGGAGACAGTAGTGTAGAAGTGATTGGCTTTGGCCGTTACGACCAGCAAGACTCAGAGCGCTCACATGCTGATATTCGCGAGGCTTCTTTAACGCATGTCGGTGATGACTGGGAGCTTAAAGTTGGAATAAGTAAAGTTTTCTGGGGAGTGACTGAGTCGCGTCATTTGGTTGATATTATTAACCAGACAGATGCAGTAGAAAATTTAGATGGCGAAGACAAGCTAGGTCAGCCGATGACTAAGTTTTCGTATGAACAGAACTGGGGGACGGTAGACTTATTTTGGTTACCTTACTTTAGAGAGCGTACCTTTGCTGGTGAAGATGGTCGTCTTAGTACGCCTTTTGTGGTGGATACTGATGATGCTATTTATGGTTCAAGTGCTGAGCAATGGCATAGCGATTTTGCTGTACGGTTCTCTCACTATATCGGTGATTTTGATTTCGCCGTGTCGCACTTTTCTGGTACTAGTCGAGACCCCATTTTAACCTTCAACAATAATCCGTTTGATCCCAAGATATTGGCTTCCTATTATACGATCGATCAAACAGGCTTAGAGCTCCAATATATTTACGATGAGTGGTTGCTTAAATTTGAAGGCATCACAAATTCAGGCTTAGAAGAGCGTTTTAGTGCAGCAGTCTTTGGGCTTGAATACACTCAGGTGGGTATTTTCGAAAGTAGTGCCGACTTGGGTTGGTTAGTTGAATACCTTTATGATGACCGTAAAGAAGCTGCGCCTCACAGTTTTGAGCAAGATATCTTTGCTGGGTGGCGGTATGCATTTAATGATGCGGACTCATCCGAAATTTTAGCCGGAATTATTTATGACCCAGAAACAGAAGAAACAATTTACTCTTTCGAGGCGAATAAGCGATTAGCAAGTGACCTTAAGTTAAATATCGAAGCGCGGGTTTTTGAGGGTGAAAGCCTACCAAATGCTCAGGCACAAAGTATTTTAGCTGGTTTGACCGATGCTCAGCGAAAAACAGCCTTCTTTCAGGATGAGGACTACATTCAACTCGAGCTTGTGAAATATTTTTAAGTTACCTATACGCAAAATTCGTAATCTTAGCTTACACTTAATAGCAAAATGAAGCATAAATCTTTGGTTGAGGGGTGTTTTCCTCAATAGATGGGAATAAACCCTAGGATTGGAAAGGCAAGTGATGGCTACTCAAGAAGAGCACTATATTATAAATCCTCAACAGGATGTTTTACATGTCGACTTTAAAGGATCCTGGAGCCCTGAGGAGACGCTAAAGTATGTAGAAAATTATAAGCGCTTGGTGAATCGTTATTTTACGAGTGAGTGGGCGTGTGTGATGAATTTACAAGGTTTGGATATGTTGCTCTCTGAACCCTTTCAAATTGAAACCTTCAAAGCGCTCAATGCTTGGTCTTATATTAAAGGGATGCGATCGGTTGCTGTGATTATTAGTAATAGCAACCGAAGTCACTTACTTTATCAGTTCGAAGAAATTCTTAAAGTGAATCATCCTTATGAAACACAGGTTTGTTTTAGCGAAATTCAATCGAATCAATGGTTACTTGATCAAGGTTTTTGCCAAAAAAAACAAAAACTCGTCGCTGAAATAGCTTAAAGTGGGTAATTCTTTTCTGCATTGAGCTTGATACTAAAATTTTAATCTTTTCTATTGTAGAATGCTGAACATATAATTTATGCGTGAGAATGCCTTTGATTAAAGTTCTAGTTGTAGATGATCATGACCTAATTCGAGCAGGTATCGCTCGAATGTTATTAGATGACGGCGGTATTGAAGTTGTCGGCGAAGCCTGTTCGGGTGAAGAAGCCGTTGATTATGTACGTAAGCTCAATCCTGACGTTGTTTTAATGGACTTGAAAATGCCGGGCATTGGCGGCCTAGAAGCGACCCGACAAATTAAACGTTATTCAGAGCGTGTTAAAGTTGTGGTGGTGACCGCGTGTGTTGACGACCCATACCCGGCACATGTGATGGAGTCTGGCGCTGCAGCATATGTGTCTAAAAGTAGCCATATTTCAGAAATGATCAAAGCGGTTAAACAAGTACACGCCGGCAACCGTTATCTTAGTTCTGATATTGCACAATCTATGGCTTTAGGTACATCAAGTGAGTCTCCATTCGATGTATTATCTGAGCGAGAACTTCAAATTTCTACCATGATTATAGATTGCCAAAAGGTACAAGCCATCTCGGATAAATTATGTTTAAGCCCAAAAACGGTCAACTCTTATCGGTATCGTATTTTTGAAAAGCTCGATATATCCAGTGATGTTGAACTGACATTATTGGCGGTTAGAAACGGCTTGTTAGATGTAGATACACCAAATTAACCTACCGATAGATAAGTCTAAGTCCGTGTCACAAACTCCCTTATTTGATCACAAACCATTTCTGGCGCAACTAGCAAATTCATCCGGTGTTTACCGTATGTTTGATGCTGATAAGGCTATTTTATATGTCGGCAAGGCGAAAAATCTAAAGAAGCGTGTCACCAGTTATTTTGCGAAACAAGGTTTGTCGCTTAAAACGGCGGCATTGGTAAAACGCATAGCGGGTATTGAAGTAACACTAACAAATAGTGAAACAGAAGCATTAATACTTGAACAAAACCTGATTAAAAGCCTAAAACCTCCTTACAATATACTACTTCGAGATGATAAGTCTTACCCCTATATCTACTTGGCAAGTAACAAAGAGTTTCCCTCTTTATCTTTAAAACGCATACGTACGAAAGGAAAAGTAGGGCAGTACTTTGGGCCATTTCCAAGTTCTGGTTCGGTCAGAGAAAGCTTGAAGTTACTAGAAAAAATATTCAAGGTTCGGCAATGTGAAGAAAGTTTTTTCAGTAACCGCTCAAGACCTTGCCTTCAATATCAAATAAATCGTTGTAAAGCACCTTGCGTAGGGATCGTGGGGAAGGAAGAGTATGCTCAGGATGTTCAAAATGTTGTACTGTTTCTGCAAGGTAAAGCGCCGGAGCTAATACGTCAGTTAATGGAAGATATGGATAAGGCGGCGAGCGAGTTAAATTTTGAAAAAGCTGCTGAACTTCGTGACCAAATTGACCACTTAAGGCATGTGCAGGAAAGCCAGTCCGCAGAAATAGGTGTGTTGGATTTAGATGTTGTTGCGCTGAGTGTCGGCCCTGGTGCTGCCGTTGTATCGATGTTATATGTACGAAAAGGGCGAATTCTTGGGCATAAAAATTTCTTTCCAAAAATATCGTTAGATCTTTCAAAGCAAGAAATGCTAGAAACGTTTGTAGAGCAGTATTATGTAGGACAAAATGCGATCAGGGACGTTCCCAAAGAGGTGGTGGTCACTGAAAAGCTCTTAAATGCAGGTGTCATTTGTGATGCGATACAGTCAGTGCAAAAAAGAAATATAAAATTTTCATACCAAGTCAAACAAGTACGGTCTCAATGGAAAAAGTTAGCGCTTACTAATGCTAATAATGCCTTAAGTACGTATTTAACCAACAAAGAGACAATATTTCATAAGTTAGACGCCCTAACGAAAATGTTGGGTTTAGAGGCGCGGCCAAAGCGCATGGAATGTTTTGATATTAGCCATAGCTCAGGTGAAAAAACAGTGGGTTCCTGTGTAGTGTTTAATGAAGAAGGGCCGCTTAAATCTGACTACCGAACATTTAATGTCGAAGGTATTACCGGTGGTGATGATTACGCCGCGATGAAGCAGGTTTTAACGCGGCGCTATCGAAATTTGAAAGAAAATCCTCAAAAGTGGCCGGATGTTATTTTTATAGATGGTGGAAAAGGTCAACTAAATCTAGCGCTCGAGGTTCTTAACGGGTTAAACTTGCACGGCTTGAATGTTGTTGGTATTGCTAAAGGGGTAACTCGAAAGCCTGGCTTTGAAACAATATTGATACCGAAAGAACAAGGTGGTTTAGAAACCATACATTGCGCATCTGATAATGCCGGTTTACATTTAATACAGCATATTAGAGATGAAGCGCACCGGTTTGCGATTACCGGGCATCGTAATCGAAGAGATAAAGCAAGACGGCAGTCAACACTTGAAGACATTGAAGGGGTTGGCGCAAAACGAAGGCGAGAACTACTCCGATATTTCGGTAGTGTTCAAAGCCTTAAAACCGCGTCAGCAACCGAAATTGCAAAAGTAGCTGGAATTAGTAATAAATTAGCTGAACATATTTATCTTAGTCTTCATAGTGCCTGAATTTTTAGTGTTTAGATGCCGTGATTTTAATAATGATTTAATTAGCATACAGATATTTAAAAATTCATGAATTTACCAAATATACTAACCGTCTCGCGCATTGTTCTTATTCCTGTATTCGTCGTAGCGTACTACCTGCCTATTGATTGGAATTATTTGTTGTGTGGGCTTATTTTTACGATTGCAGGTGCAACGGATATGCTTGATGGCTATTTGGCCCGCAAGTTAAACCAGTCCACCCCGTTTGGTGCTTTCCTCGACCCTGTCGCCGATAAACTGATGGTCGCGATCGCATTAACTGTTGTCATCGAACATTATCAAAGTGTGTGGGTTACCGTTCCTTCAATGATTATTATAGGCAGAGAAATTGTCGTGTCTGCCTTACGTGAGTGGATGGCAGAAAAAGGAAAGCGAGACAATGTGTCGGTTGGCAATATGGGCAAGCTAAAAACGGCTTGTCAGATGTGGTCGATTTTATTGTTATTACTAGGTATTCATGGCGGCACATATTTTGTGACGGGTATGGTGCTTATATATGTCGCGGCTGCGCTCACAATTTGGTCAATGTATTTATATCTTACAGCCTCTTGGAGCCACCTGTTTTCAGAAGAATAATAAAAAATTAATTTTTATGAAATCTTCTATTGACTCTTTATCTGAATCCTTTATTATACGCTCCACTTCAGCGACACGGCCTAATGTGTTGCGGCTTAACCAGCCAAGTATAGAAGTGAATTTACCAGGTTAATTGCGGGAATAGCTCAGCTGGTAGAGCACAACCTTGCCAAGGTTGGGGTCGCGAGTTCGAATCTCGTTTCCCGCTCCAAATTTCGAAAAGCCTCGGTTCGTCCGAGGTTTTTTGTTATAGAAGCAAAAAAGTTGCTACCATAACTTTTAGCTTTAGAAGGCGCGCTGGCAGAGTGGTCATGCAGCGGACTGCAACTCCGTTAACGCCGGTTCGATTCCGACGCGCGCCTCCATTTTAAAGTGAAGGCAAGACCGGAACTTGAAAATGCCCCCCAAAGCCCGGGTGGCGAAATTGGTAGACGCAACAGACTTAAAATCTGTCGTCCTTCGGGACGTGCCGGTTCGATTCCGGCCCCGGGCACCATTATTTTTTTATTCAATTCTATATATTCATTTTATTCCAACTTCAATATTTATCTATTTAAACAATATTCTTCTAATCTTTGTTATGTTCAATCGTCTAAGTTTATTAGTGATGTACAAGTGCGCACAGTTTGGTATGGTGGCTTAATTAAAACATCCATTGATGTTGTTTGATAGGGTGTGCTCCGTGCACCAAAGAAGTTAAATGCCCCCTCGACTACCGGCCTTTATTGAAACAATTAGCTACAACTCTTTCGCTATTTAAATCACGCTTATCTTCTTACTTAGTTCAGATTTCAGACTTTTTCATCGATCTTTGTATAGTTTGTTTTTTACTCTCTGATACGACTGAAAGTTATATCATGTTGGCTGTGTGCTATTTTAACAGCCACCAATTGTCAAGAATAAAGGCAAGACAACTTTTATCAAAGTCGAAAGAACTTACTAAGTGACGCAATTTAGCGGTGCACCGGTAATTAGAGTCTGTTGCTTAATAGGTATGTGTTAAAGCTAACGCCAATAAAAATGAATTAGTCGAAGCGCCTTTATTTCAAGGCGTTTCACATTCATGGTAAATCGGGCTGTAACTACTTGTTCAGGGTTGGGGGTATCGACGAATTTGAATTCTAAAAACGATAACCAAAATTCACTTTGTAGCCTTTAATGTTAGCGTCTGTTGCATCAAGGTAAGTGAAGCCTAAGTTAAAGCTGTCTTCTGCTAATAAGTCATCGTCAGTAATTAAACCAAAAGCAAAACCGATTTCATTATAATGCTCGGTATAAAGGTCATCGCCACTGTAGCGGGTATCAATTAAAATCAACTGCAACATGGTTGGGATGTTAAATATTAGACTGGGCTTTAATATGACCAAACCGTTTCGATAAACAGTATTTGAAATTCCCGGGTCAATTTCATAATCTCCTAAGCTGACACTCGCGGTAGAGTAATGTCCGACCATATTACCGATATTGTACAAATAGTTTCCATAAACAAAGCGGAAAGAGCTCAGTAATGAATAGCCATTAATTGCTGCTCCGCCTCCTAAATCTTCAGACCCTCCTAAGCCGTAGCTTAAACCCGGTGTAAGTGTCCAAGACCTTGTTATAGGGTAACTAAAGGCAATACCCACATCTACATCATAGGTAATAGAGTCTTCGGTGTCTGTGACTGCAAGAGGCATTTTTAAGCGTAGTACTTTTAAAGGGTCTTCGAACTGATATTGATATTCGAAAATAATGGTTTCTGTATTGGCTTTATTGTCATCAAGGTCTAGAAATGAATGACTGACATCAATACCAAATGAACTGCCTATGCCTACAGGCTCTGAACTACCTAACGTAGAAATGCTTGAAGTAGAGATTTCAGTATCAGACTCTGATGTGGTTGCTTTTGAAGACATGCCTGTATTACTGCTACTGCTGCTGCTACTGCTGCTGCTACTGCTACTGCTACTGCTGCTACTGCTACTGCTC